>ERZ1673742.2850-NODE-2850-length-12242-cov-6.165176_pt1 | contig 12242 bp, 9 predicted proteins | sample MGYA00580208_ERZ1673742 | MGnify/ENA primary metagenome ERZ1673742 (study PRJEB41218, sample SAMN15661774) | gut metagenome | host: Homo sapiens | place: Canada: London | collected 2015-08-20/2019-03-30 | study: EMG produced TPA metagenomics assembly of...
ATCAAAATTAATTTGTTGATTAATGGAAAAGTTGTTGACACAAAAAAAATGAAATGGATTAAGGAAGTCAATGATTTAGGAGAATATGGTATAAGAATTTTTTACTCTTTAGATTCAGATAATATTCTTTTTGGCTTTGATGGCAAAGATATTAGCGTTTATACTAAAGGCAAAAATATTAGAGTAAAGTACTATAATTCCATGGATAATGCTGCTGGTCTTACAAATTATAATATTTATCTTGAAAAGAATAAAGACGGTGCATATACTTTGTATTCACCAAACTTATTAAAAAAAGGAAAGTTTTATAAAATGCTCGAAATAACTGAGAAAGAACGTAATTCTGGATATATTTATCCACTAATAACAGAATTTAAAGCTTCTCCTTATGAGAAGAGCACTTACACTTTCTTAGCTACTAACGAAGAACTTCCACCTGAACCACCAGAAGAACCAAGAAAAACATTTGTTAGAGTAAATAAAGTTTGGGAAGCTATTGGAGAAACTAGAGATATACAAGTTGAGCTGTATATCAATGGCGAAGCAAGCGGCAAAATCCTTACTTTAAATGCAGCTAACGGCTGGAGTGCAAGTTTCACTAATCTTGATTTAGAAGATGAATCGGGAAGAAGATACACATATACTGTTAGAGAAGTAGGCGAAAAGGATAATATCTACAATATTGACGATAGAAAGTTCGAAGTAAGCTACTCTGGTGACATGTACAAAGGTTTTACTATACTAAACAAAGAAGTTCCACCAGAAGAACCTGAGGAACCAGAAGAACCTGAAGAGGAAGAACCACATGAACCAGAAGAAGAAAAACCTGAAGAACCTGACAAACATGTAATACCAAAGACTGGCGTTACAGAAGACGCTTTAGGTATATTCTTAGGCTTAATTATTTTACTTGGACTTGTATATATCAAGAGAAAGTTTATCGTAGAAAAAAGTAAATAGTTAAATCTATTATCACAGATATCTGCTAGGCACATATGAGTCTGGCAGATATTTTTTGCATAAAAATAGTAGGAAGCATCTCTTCCTACTATATATACATATCTATTAAAAATATTTACTTAAACTCAAATGTAGTCATCTTTTCTTCGCCGCCATCGCCTTTGTAGACTAGCTCGAACTTTTCGGCTTTGCCTTTTGCGTGATTGAAGTAGAAAAGCGCGTGCTCTGTCTTGCCGCTTGCGATATTTATCTTGAACTTGGCTGCATCGTACTTACCTCTGTCTGTGTAAAGCGTTGCGCTAAGTAGCTCTCTGTCCCATTTCTCAGTGCTCATAAGTTTTGCTCTGACTTCCATACCCTCGGTAACTTTACCAAGTGATATGAACTGTATATTGATTTTATCTTTATCAAAGTCACTTACTTGCCAAGCGTGCGGCTCGTACATCGATGGTGCAAACTTGAATACATCGTCTTTATCCTTATAGATGTAGATGTACTGCGCCGTATTTGAGTTATTAAAGCTCAAAGTGTATCTAAGCTCGATTGCATGTTCATCAACTTGGCTCGCTTCAACGTCTGATACTTCGATGTCCATGTCTTTAAGTGCTTCGCTCGTCTCTTTGTTAAGTGCCCTGTATTCATCACGCGTCATGTCAACCGCTGTCAAATACTCATCACTAACCATCTCTGAGAAGGCTTCATAATTTTTCTCTGCTATGTTCTTCTTAATAAAGCGTTTAAGCGCGTTAACAAAGTCGTCGTCGATGTCATCAGCTTTTGGCTCTTTGCCCTCAGGAACGTTCCAGTTTTTTATCTCTTCCTTTGTAAACTTCGTCTCTTTTTCTGAACATGCTGTCAATGCCATAAGCATGGCCACTAGCATAGTTATAAATAAAATAAATTTCTTTTTCATAATTCACCTCAACATGAATATATTACTACATCCACGGCAATTTGTCAAGCTTGACAAAACGCGGCTCTTGATGTAAGATTTAGCTAGTAGGTGATAAGATGGATTTAGTTTTATATAGAAGATTTTTTCACAAAATCCCCGAGCTCGGCTTTGAAGAAGTGAAGACGACTAAGGAGATCATTAAAATACTTGAAAATTTTAATTGTAAACTTTATTATGGTAGGGCACTTTACGAAAGCGGCGCCGAGAGCAAGATGAGCGACATTGACAAGGGCTTCACTGGGGTTATGGCTGAGTTTGGTACGGCTCCGTACTTTTTATTCAGGGCCGATATCGACGGGCTCAAGATAAAGGAGACGGCGGATATTACGCATTTACCGAATATATTTGGTTTTGCCTCGACTAATGGCAATATGCACGCATGTGGCCACGACGGTCACATAGCCTTGGCACTAGCCTTATGCGAGCGCTTTAGCAAGACGGGCGAAGCGGCTAGAGTACTATTTCAACCGGCTGAAGAAGGGGTTCGCGGCGCAAGAAGCATGGCGGACTTTATTACGGAGGATGTGGGTGGATTTTTATCGTATCATATTGGTTTAGGCGAGGAAAAAGGCTACATTGGTGTTGGAACGACTGATTTTTTGGCAACTACCAAGCTTGATATGAGCTTTTTTGGAAAGGCTGCGCACGCAGCAAACGCTCCTGAAAAGGGAATCAGCGCCCTTACCATTGCCATGGCTTTCATGGATATGATAAAAGATCTTACAATTGACGCTCACAGCAAAAAATTTATTAACATCGGTATAATAAATGGCGGCGGCCAAAGAAATGCTGTCATGGATAAAATTACTTTGGGTATGGATCTTAGAAGTGACAGTGACGAAGCGATGGATGAGATGCTTTCTTCTATGGAGAAGATTGCGAGATGCGTATCCGAGGCAAAGGGCGGAAAATACGAGATGAATGTGCTTGCGAGGGCCAATGCATATAAGGAAGAGAATATTGGTTTAGTTGATAGAGTGATTGAAAAACTTAAGGCAAATGAGATAAAGACTCACAGGATGCCAAGTTTTGGCGCGAGTGAAGATGTGACTTTTTATCTTAAGAAGCTTAAGAGCTGCGGCGTTCCAGCCATGCACATGATGCTGGGAACGAATTTAAAGGGACCGCACCACAGTGACACATTTGACTTTGACGAGGAGGACTTAGAATACTTCTACAAGGCTATTGGCCTAGCGTATGAGGAGATGAAGGAAGAGTGATGAGCTCTTCTTTTTTAGTCTCTTTAAACTTTTCGCGTATCATCTTGATAAAATCATTGCAAAAAAAATCTATATGTGTTATAATATTTTTGTGAAGAAATTATTATCTTCACGCTAAATTTTTTTACATATAACGCTTTTATAAAGTAAATTGATAAAACAACTATATTTATATGAGGAGGAAAAAATATGAAGGCTTACGATGCAAGCAAAATCAGAAACGTATCCCTTTTGGGACACAGTAGTAGTGGTAAAACTATGCTAGTTGAATCACTTTTATACGCAACAGGAGCTATCTCTAGGATGGGCAAGGTTGAAGACGGAAATACTGTTGGAGACTTCTCCAAAGAAGAGATACAAAGAAAGGTTTCTATCAATACAAAGGTTATTCCTGTAGAATATAATGATGTTAAATACAATTTCCTTGATACACCTGGTTACTTTGACTTCATTGGCGAGATGTATGGTGCAAAGAGAGCGTCAGAAGGCTCTATACTAGTTATTGACGCACAAGCAGGCGTTGAAGTAGGAACTGAAAAAGCGTGGAAGAACTTAAATAAATATCACACTCCAAGATTTATCTTCTTAAATAAGATGGATAAGGAAAATGTTAAGTTCGACGAAGTTTTGGAAGATATAAAAACAAAACTTGGTGGACACATAGTTCCACTAGTTATGCCTATAGGTGAAGCTGAAGACTTTAAGGGCATGGTTGACTTAATTCAAGACAAGGCTTACAGCTATGAAGGCAGAAAGAGAACTGAAATTCCTGTTCCAGCTGAGTGGGACGGCTACATTGAAAAGCTTAGAGGCGAGTTAAATGAAGTCGTTGCTGAAACATCTGAAGAGCTTATGGAAAAGTATTTCGCAGGTGAACAATTTACTGATGCTGAATTTAAAGAAGGTATAAAGCAAGCTGTTAGAAACGGCGAATTAACTATACTTATGGTAGGTAGTGTTGAAAAAGGCATAGGCATGGAACTACTTCTTCATAAGATTCAAAGATATTTCCCTGCACCAAACGAAGTAGGCGCATACACTGGTACTTGGGAAGATAAAGAAGAATTGAGAAAAGTTGATGAAAACGAACCATTCTCGGCAGTTGTTTTCAAGACTATAGTTGACCCATTCGTAGGAAAGCTATCACTATTTAAGGTTATATCTGGTAAGATTACTAAATCTACAGCATTATACAATGCAAGTCAAGAAGTAGATGAAAAGCTTGGCGGATTATTCTACTTAAGAGGTAAGACTCAAATCGATACTGATAGCATCATCGCAGGAGATATAGGCGCTACAAGTAAACTTGAACACGCTCGTACTGGCGATACGCTATGCGACAAGGCTCATCCTGTTATATTCGAGAGAATTAGGTATCCAAAGCCAACTTTATATATGTCGGTAAGACCTGTAAAGCAAGGCGAAGACGAAAAGATAGGCGTTGCGCTTAACAAGATGACTGCAGAAGACCCAACATTTGAAGTAATTAGAAATCATGAGACTAAGGAACTTTTAATTGGTGGTCAAGGTAACATGCAATTAACAGTTATTAAAGATAAATTGAAAAACACATTTGGCGTTGAGATTGAACTTGACGATCCAAAGATTGCTTACAGAGAAACTATTAGACAAAAGGCTGAAGTTCAAGGTAAGCACAAAAAACAATCAGGCGGCGCTGGTCAATACGGTGACGTTTGGGTAAGATTTGAACCACATGATGGAGACGACTTTGTCTTTGCCGAAGAAGTATTCGGTGGAGCAGTTCCAAAGAACTTCTTCCCAGCAGTTGAAAAAGGTCTTAGAGAATCGCTTGAACATGGCGTTTTAGCAGGCTACCCAGTAGTACATGTTAAGGCAACATTATACGATGGTTCATACCACGACGTTGACTCAAACGAAATGGCGTTCAAGATTGCTGCACAACTAGCATTTAAGAAGGGTATGCAAGAAGCAAAACCAATCCTTCTTGAACCTATAGTTAAGGCAGAAATAAAAGTGCCAGAAATCTATCTAGGCGACGTTATGGGCGATATGAACAAACGTAGAGGAAGAATCTTAGGTATAGACTCACAAGATGACGGTACACAAGTAATTACAGCAGAAGTACCTCATTCAGAAATGTTTAGATACGCAATAGACCTAAGAGCTATGACACAAGCAAGAGGCTCCTTCCAAATGGACTTTGTAAGATACGAAGAAGTACCACAAGACCATGCAAATAAGATTATAGAAGCAGCCAACGCAGAAAAAAATAAATAATATATAGAGTATACGCAAATAATATTTTATATATTTTTCAAGCACGAAGTGCCAAGGTTCTCGGGACCCAATAGACGCTTTAGCGTCGTCATTGGGTGAGGTCCTTCTATTTATTCTCTTACATCGCCGGAGGCGATGATGAATAAGAATAAAATTTAATAAGAATATACAATATTAAATATATTTTTTAAAGCACGGAGTGCCAAGGTTCACGTCCGTAAGGACGGGGTTCTTCTATTTATTCTCTTACATCGCCGGAGGCGATGATGAATAAGAAGAAAAATTAATAAGAATATACAATATTAAATATATTTTTTCATATTTATTCTCTTAGAGAAACACATGGGTTAATACTCATGTGTTTTCTCTTTGCAATATTTTTTTCATATTTTACATCGCTGAAAGCGATGGCAAGGTTCCGGGGCACCCATCCAACGCGAAGCGTTGAGATAGGGTCGGGTTCTTATTCTCTTAGAGAAACACATGGGTTAATACTCATGTGTTTTTCTCTTTTTCAAGCACAAAGTGCCAAAGTTTATTTAATTTGTGATAAGTTAAAAAAAGTATATAAGGTTTTCATATTTTAAATTGCCGAAGGCAATTGCAAGGTTCTGGGGTTCCCTGCCAATGCGAAGCATTGAGCAAGGGTCGGGTTCTTCTATTTATTCTCTTAAGGAGGACGTACTGATTAGGGTACGTCTTTCTTATTTTGCGGATCCAATGTTTTACAACTATGTAAAAAATTTCATATTTTACATTGCCGTAGGCAATGGCAAGGTTCACGTCCGTAAGGACGGGGTTCTTTTTTTCTCGCTTATAAGATCAATTTAAGTTTATTTTTTTAAAGAATGGTTTTTTATTTACAAACAAAAAAATTTTCAATCAGAATTGATGGATAGGGCGAAGTGGAATGAGCGAGCGACTGAGCTGTACTATTGGTACACGATAGGAGTGAGCGAACGAACGAGCGCTAGGCACAATTCTGGTGGAAATTTATACAAAATAGTTACACTTAATGTTTATCCATTGTCAATCTTGGGTACTTATGTTATAATAGTCAAAGAAGGTCAAAGGTGAGAATATGTTAAGCGATGAAATACAATATTTTTTAAACAATTTAATTGAAGAAGAAGGCGGCAGCATACTTATCAAAAGGAGCGACATTGCCGTTAGATTCAACTGTTCGCCAAGTCAAATCAACTATGTCTTGACGACAAGGTTTGCGCCTCACTTTGGTTACTACATTCAGTCGAGAAGGGGCGAGGGCGGCTATATCAAGATCGAGAAGCTTGATCTTTTAGAGGATGAAGACGCATACAAAGAGATACTCATGGACGCCATTGGCGACAGCATCACCATAAAAGAAGCTCACGACATTATCAGAAAGCTTTGTGATGACGAGATCATTACAAAGGACGAGAAGGAGATAATACTTGCTTCGATTGACGATAGGGCTCTTGCCATTGACATAGACAAGAGAAATGCACTTAGAAGTGATATATTAAAGAACATCCTATTGGTTTTACTGAAAAGGGGGTAGTAAAATGTTATGCGATGAATGCCACAAGAATGAAGCGATGATTAATTTAAAGCTGATATTGGACGGCGAAATTATTGAAAAACACTTATGCACTGAATGTGCACTAAAGGACTTTAACGAAATGAATCAAGGAGAATATGGAGAATATACGGATATGAATATAAATGAAAGCGATATAAGGAGCCTTTTTGAGGGCTTGCAAAAGCTATTTGGCTCGTTCGAAACTTATGAGTTCGAGGAAAAGGAGTGCCCGAACTGCCATATGAAGTTCAGTGATTTCAACAAGAACAGAACGCTTGGCTGCGAGGAGTGCTACAAGACTTTTTCCTACGAGATCAGACCGATTTTGAACTCTCTAAGAGGCGAAAAAACTTATGAGGGCCTACTACCAAAGAGGTATATGGACGCAAATCCTATGCACATGGAGATTATCTCTCTTAAGAAGGAGCTAGAAGCCGCAATACAAGACGAAAACTACGAGAGAGCTGCTGAGCTTAGGGACGATATCAAGGCAAAGTCCACGAAGGAGAAGGTGGAAGATGGCGAAATCAATGACAATTTACAATAAATATATACTAAACACGATAGTTTCTCTAAAGAGGAACATCAAGGGCTACAAGTACCCTGACATGCTGATGTGGTCTAAGCTTAACGAGATTTTGAATATGGTTTTGGAAGCTTTAAAAAACACTAGCTACAGTTTTATGCTTTATGAAGTATCAAATATGGATAAAGAAAAGTTTGAATACTTTTTAGCTAAGGGTTTTATGGATGAGTCAGTCAAAGAAAATATAACTAGAACGAAGCTTTTGCTTGATGAGGATAAGTCCATCGCCATAGTTATAAATAACAATGACCATATTGAGATCAGAGTTCTTGGTACGGCAAGTGCTGACGAGCTTGTCGACATCGCTATAGACGTGGAGCGTGAGCTTGATAAGTCAATCGAGTTCCAATTTGACGAAAACTACGGCTATCTTACGAGCGACCCCGTTAACATTGGCAATGGCATTAGCATAGCCAAAATCGTTCATCTTTATAGAAGGGACGAGTTTAACAAGGATGAGCTAAAAAGCGATGATATGTCTAAGATTAGGCTTACACCGCTTATGGGACCGAATGGCTCTAAGATAGAAGACATCTACATCTTAGACGCTAATGTAAACAAGTTTACTAATATCGAGTCGTTTAAAAAGCTTTCCATGCTGACTGACCAAAACGTAATTGTTTACGAGAACGAAAATAGACGCAGGTACCTTGAGCAAAATTATATCTTGATGAAGGATAGAATTATGAAGGCTTTGGAGATGATTAAGGTGGCGAGCCTTATCAGCTACGACGAGGCGCTTATTTACCTATCGAACTTGATGTTCGCAAGGAGCATGGACTTACTTGAGCCAGCTGATGTTAGCATCGACGCGGCTCTTTACCAAATGATAACGCCTGAAGCTATCGAATACACTTACTCTATTAGCAATAAGTCGGAGATTGACCAAAAGAGAGCGACTATACTTAGGGAAAAGCTTGGCAAGGTAAAATTTATTGACAAGGATATTAAGGAAGAAGAAAATAATTTATAGATTTATATATAAGAAAGGAGATAAATATGGCAGTTTTTGGAAGATTTACTAGAAATGCAAGATTCTCATTTCAAATAGCCGAGGAAGAAGCTAGAAGGATGTTCAAAAGCGAAGTGGACCCTTCTCACGTTTTAATCGGCATTTTAAGCGCAAACACGACTAAGGCATCTGAAATTTTAAGGCAAAACGGCCTTGAAATGGAAGCCCTTAGAGAAATGGTGGAAAAACTATCTGTGCTTGACGTGAAAAAGCCAGAGGATATATATTATTCAGCAAGTTTGAAATATGTGATTGAGGAGTCCATCAAGATGGCAAACCAAGCAGGAGCGCCAATTGTAACGACTGAGCACATACTATACTCAATTATAAAAATGAACGAAGCGCCTGTATCCATTATCTTGGAGAGATTTGGTGTAGATAGAGAGAGGGTTCTTTCAGCTCTTTCAGGCTACCTAAATAGCCTAAGAAGCTTTAATCAAGGCGGCTTCCAAGACGAAGACGGCTTTGATGATGATGCCGCTGATGAAGGTGAAGCACTTCAAAAATACACTTTGGATTTAAATGAGCTTGCGATAAAGGATAAGATAGATCCTGTAATTGGCAGAGCGTCTGAAATTGAGAGACTTATACAAATACTAATGAGAAGGACAAAGAACAATCCTGTTCTAATCGGTGAACCAGGTGTCGGCAAGACAGCCATCGCCGAAGGTCTAGCTCAAAGAATTGTTTCAGGCAATGTTCCTGAGATCATCAGAGATAAGAAGATATTTTCCCTTGACTTAACTAGTTTAATTGCTGGATCTAAGTACAGGGGCGAGTTTGAGAGCAGAATCAAGAATTTACTTGAAGAGCTTAGAGAAAGAGACGATGTAATTCTATTTATAGATGAAATTCATACTATAGTAGGAGCGGGCTCGTCAGAAGGTTCACTTGATGCGTCAAACATATTAAAACCATACCTTACAAGGGGCGAGATACAAATCATTGGCGCGACTACTGTTGATGAATACAGAAAATATGTTGAAAAGGACGCGGCACTTGAAAGAAGACTACAAACCATCATGGTGGAAGAGCCTAGTGAAGAAGATGCTATAAAGATTATAGAAGGACTTAAGGACAAGTACGAAGCGCATCACAGAGTATTAATCTCGCACGAAGCCATCGAGGCGGCTGTGACATTATCAAAGAGATATATCTCAGGTAGATATTTGCCAGACAAGGCCATAGACCTAATAGACGAGGCGCAATCACTTGTCAGAATGAAAAACTATGTAAGACCGCTATCACTTAAGGAGATAGAGGACGAGCTAAAAGAGATTGCATCTGAAAAGATTCAAGCGATACAGGCACAAGACTTTGAAAAGGCTGCTCAGCTAAGGGACAAGGAGCGCGAGCTTAAGGACAAGATGGACCTAGACAGAACTGAGTGGAAGCAAAAGTCCGAGCTTAACAGCATGAAGATAGGTTTTGACGATATTGCGAGAGTTGTCTCGAAATGGACTGGCATACCTGTTGAAAAGCTTAGCGAAGAAGAAAAGGAAAAACTATTAAACTTAGATAAGAAGCTAAAATCAAGAGTCATAGGTCAAGACGAGGCGATAGATGTACTTAGTCACTCGATAAAGAGGGCGAGGGTCGGCTTAAAGGACAAGAACAAGCCGATAGGCAGCTTTATCTTTGTTGGACCAACTGGCGTAGGCAAAACTTACCTTGCCAAAGCGCTTGCAGAGAGCCTATTTAACGATGAAAATGCCATGATACGTATAGACATGAGTGAGTACATGGAAAAGTATAGCGTATCTAAGCTTATAGGTTCGCCACCAGGCTATGTTGGCTACGATGAAGGCGGACAGCTAACTGAAGCGATTAGGAAGAAGCCATTCTCAGTAGTTTTATTCGACGAGATTGAAAAAGCGCACCCAGATGTGTTTAATGCACTACTACAGCTTCTTGACGATGGTAGATTAACTGACTCAAAGGGAAGAACTGTCGATTTTAAAAACGCTGTCATCATCATGACAAGTAATGTCGGTGCAAGCAGATTCAAAAAGCAAAATACTTATGGTTTTGGAGATGCATCAAGCGAAGAAAAGAGCGAAAAGAAGAAAATTTCCGAGATTGCTAACGAAGAGCTTAAGAAGACATTTAGGCCAGAGTTTTTAAATAGGGTCGACGACATCGTTGTATTTAATCAATTAAAAGAGAAAGATATAGAAAAAATCGTTCACTTAATGGCGGAAGACCTTAAGGCAAAACTTAAGGAGATGGGCCTAAATATCGAGATAGACAAGTCTGTTGAAGACGAGATTGCTAAGAAGGGCTTTGACCTTGAATATGGTGCAAGACCTTTAGAGAGAACATTTAAGAAGATGATAGAGGATAGATTATCTGAAGAAATTTTGAAAAATAATGTTTCTAAGGATAAGAGCATCACTATTTACTATAATGGTAAGGAATTGGAATTTAAAAATGGCAAAGAAGAAGAGCTTGTACAAGTGTAGCGAGTGCGGCTACGAATCCAGCGGCTACCTAGGCAAATGCCCCGAGTGTGGTTCTTGGGGCAGCCTTAAGGAAGTTTTGGAGGATACAAAAAAAGCGGTAAAAAAAGAAAAAAGCGTAAAAAGCAAGGCGATGCAGCTAAAGACTGTCACTTCCTCAAACTCGGATAGGCTCAAGACAAGTTTCGAAGAGTTTAACAGAGTTATGGGCGAGGGCATAGTTAAGGACTCGGTCACAATACTTACAGCTAAGCCGGGCGCCGGCAAAAGTACACTTCTTTTGCAAATAGCGAACGACGCGTGCAAAAAAGGCCTTAAGGTCTTATACGCTTCAGGAGAAGAGTCAGAGAGCCAAATCAAGCAAAGGGCAGACAGGATACTTGATACTATTGAAGATGATCTATACATTATAAGCGACATGAGCCTTGATAATATTAAGGAAGAAGTCCTTAGGGTCGACGCGGACATGGTAGTCGTTGACTCGATACAAACAGTTGAGCTTGATGAGTACAAGCCATCGAGACCCGCTTCGCCAACACAAACCGTCGAGTGCGCTTATGAATTAGTTAATCTTGCTAAAAATATACAAAGGCCTCGTATAGTTTTTATCGTGGGTCAAATGACTAAAGACGATGAATTAAGAGGCGTTAGAACACTAGAGCACCTTGTAGATACTGTTCTAGTTATGGATACTTATCAAAACGATTCCTTAAGAACCATTGTCGCGAGCAAAAACCGTTATGGAGCCACAGGCGAGATGGGCTTTATGAATATGCAAGAGAAGGGCCTTGTATCGATCGACAATCCGAGCGAGTACTTTGTTTCGTCAAGGAAGGAAAACAATTTCCCTGGCAGTGCCATAACCGTAAATATGGAGGGTACTAGACCAGTTATACTTGAGGTCGAAGCCCTTGTAACGAAGTCATATACACCATATCCATCGCGTATAAGCGAGAATATGTCAAGAGAAAAACTAAATACACTGCTTTCAATCATGGAGAAGAGATTAAATGTCGATATGTTTGACAAAAATGTCGTAATCAAGTCCATGGGCGGACTTAAGCTTAAAGAAGACGCATCGAACCTTGCTTTAATCGCGGCAATATATTCACAGCTAATGAATAGGGTATTAAGCTCAGACACTGTATATATAGCCGACATATCATTAACGGGCGAACTTAAAAAAGTGCCTCAGCTTGAGAGAAGACTTAAAGAAGCCGAACGCATGGG
>ERZ1673742.2856-NODE-2856-length-12229-cov-14.324708_pt1 | contig 12229 bp, 7 predicted proteins | sample MGYA00580208_ERZ1673742 | MGnify/ENA primary metagenome ERZ1673742 (study PRJEB41218, sample SAMN15661774) | gut metagenome | host: Homo sapiens | place: Canada: London | collected 2015-08-20/2019-03-30 | study: EMG produced TPA metagenomics assembly of...
CTGCAAAGGCTTCCCCAGCCCAAGGCTCATTTTTCACTTTTTGCAGAACAGACGCCCTATCCGCCGGAGCAACATAGACACAAGGGTGTTGCTGCGCCTGAACAGCCAACATACATCCCATCCCCAAAATAAAGGCGGCTAGAATCTTTTTCATTCTGATTCCATGAACTGCCAACCTGAAAATAAAAACGAATCCTCTATTCATATTCCTATATCATTTGATTAGTCAAACCATATATAAATACGAATCAAAGGATTCATTTACTCATCTAATAATGAAATTTATTCTTTCTCCAAATCCCAATATACCACATAACGCTACCGATGAATATTGTACAACGGTTCTATCACATCTCCTTGCGAAGTCGTAAACTTTAATTCCGTACCGACACGCTGTACACTGCGTTCAGGATGCTTGACATCGAGTTTTAACGTAGTGCGAAGTCCTGCAGGGATATGATAATCATACGTATAATAATCATTGTACAAAGCAGGATTGGAATCGGGCGCAGGTGCCTGCATTCCCTCTGTTCCCCGCTTACCGGCCAACACTACCGGACCATAAACCAACGCTCCTTTTTGAGGATTATCCGGGGTCGTTTCCACACGGAGACACATAGGATAATCAGCCGTAATACGGTCACCGTCTTTCCATAGACGAGTAATGGCAATATATGAACCTGGCTTCTGTTTCACCGCTATCTTTTTGCCATTCACAAACACTTTCACTCCCTTGCTCCATGAAGGATAACGAAGATAAACCGTAGTTTCTACAGGATTTTGGGCTCTTATGGTCAGAACAGTGGTCTCCTCTGCCGGAAAATCCGTTTCCTGCCGGAGAGTCAATCCTTTCTCGCGCCAATTAACCACCGAGGGGATAAAAAGATTCACATAAATGCCTTTGTCATTGTGATAATAAATAGCTTCTCCATATTTAGCATGGTTCTCAAAACCGCTTCCCACACAACACCAGAAAGAATTTTCTTTCGTACTATACACCTTATGCGAGCCTGAAAGCAAGGGCAGGAAATATGTTACCATACCGGTCTGAGGATCTTGCTGTCCCAAAATATGGTTGTAAAGGGCCCGTTCATAATAATCCGCAATGGCAGCATCGGCTGTCCAGCAGAACAAATGACGGGACAGTTTCAACATATTATAGGTACAACACGTTTCCCCGGTATAACCTGACACATGCTTGGAGAACCGGGCCGGGTCAAAATAATGTTCCTTGTCACTACTGCATCCAGGGGCAAATGTATGATGGTCTATCATAGTATGCCAAAAGAAATCGGATAACTTTCTGCTGTTCTCATCCTCTGTCAATTCATAATTGCGAGCTTCGGCTATCACTTTCGGAATGAATGTATTGGTATGTTTAGTACCCAAATCATCACGTAGTTCCTTTAACGGATCAATCACTTCATTATGGTAAAAGAATTGAGCCAGCCACCGATGACGTTCGTCCCCGGTTATTGCATACAAATTATAAAAGGACTCATTCACTCCACCAAATTCATTCCGTATCATTTTTTGACGTGTAGTCTCATCCAAAGGTTTGAGTTTATGATATGCCCAGTCGGCCATACGAACAACAACCTCCAAAGCTTTCTGATTGTCACTGTAAAGATACTGGTCTATCAATCCAGAGAAAAGTTTATGAAGCGTGTACCACGGTGCCCATACACTGGTGCCACGGATGTTACGATTGATCAATTCTTCAGGATAAGCACTCAGATAGCCGTTACCCAATGCGGTTTGTACCTCCGCCAGGCCATTCACCAGACTATCCCCTTTTTGTTTGAACTGTTCACTGCCGGTTGCCGCATACATCAAGCCGTAGGCAGAAAGCAAGTGCCCTGTGGTGTGTCCACGCAATTCACAGTCCAAGGATTCCCATCCGCCTAATTTCTTTACTGTCATGTAACCACCTTCCCGACCGGCAAACACACCCGCATTAGTACGGAAACTATGTAACAGCCTGTCCACCTCTATAGAAGCCATCCACATAGAATCACGCATCATATTTTCACGAAAACGACTCGGCAGCAAACGGACATCCTTCAAATCAAAGCTCTTGACTTGCATCGGAGCTATGGTTTCTTTTTTCAATTTTCCGGAATGCTGGCCGGGATAAACTGATTGGCCAGACAAACCACCTGAAACAACTAGCGACATAACCGCTATAAATACTTTCCTCTTCATATCATTGTATTTTTTCATTTACTATCCGATTATTGGAATCTCTATTTTATAATACGAAAAAAAGGAAGAGAGCACTCAAAATACCTCTTCCTTTTTCAGCAGTCCAACCACTTTTATTCCAAGTCATTTAAAAATTCTTCCAATGCTTCATTAAATGCTTCCGGTTGCTCCATATTCATCATGTAACCACAATCATCCAGCACTTTCAATTTTCCATTCGGAAGATAATCCAAAATCTCAGGATGATCGGAATATCTGTTTCCGGGTGACCTGCCTTCAACAATCAAAGTAGGTACCTGAGGATGATTTTCTTTCAGTTTTGCATAAGCATCCAGTCCGATTATCACCCTCACCTCCTTATGTAAAGGCTGCCATGCATCCCAGTCATCGATCATCTCCCACAGAGGCACACGCATTCTTTCTTTTCTTGTTCCACCCGACTGCATCAGTCCTTCGAACCATTCCTTCTTCATCACATCCACTCCTTTCTTTTCCAGTGCTGCGATTTCTTCATCCCGTTTTGCCGCTTCCTCTTTTGTCATCGGCTCACTGGGTCCTTTTGATTTGCGGATATTTCCGCTGGCCAAGAAAGCGGACAACATACGGTCCGGAAAACATCCCAGCATATCCGCACCAACGAATCCCCCCAAAGACAAACCTACAATATGCGCTTTCCGTATATGCAAAGCATCCATCAAAGCAACCAGATCTTCTGCATGGGTAAATTGGAAATCTTCCGTTTGTTTGGATGAAATGCCATATCCGCGCAAATCATATCGTATAGCTCGATAATGCTTTGCAAACTTAAAGAACTGTTCATTCCACATTCTACGGTCCAAAGAGTGTCCGTGAATAAAAATAAGCGGCTCTCCCGTACCTGCTTCTTCATAATACAAAGAACCTTCCGGAACCTTCATATAACCACTTTTCACCTGTACATCGCCGGTATCTTGTGAATATAATCCGGTCAAACCGGATAATATTAATAAACAAATAAATGCCAGAATCCTCATATTCCTAGATTTACATAAAAGATACTATTTGACTTCAATTCTTTCAATATATTCATTGGTTATAAAACCATTTAAATCTTTCATTTTCTTCCCATTAACCACAACGTTCTCAAAAATCACATCCCGTACCATCCGGTCTTTGTCCAATCCTTTTATCAGTGACGGGTTTTCTCCCACCCCGTTATAAGTAATATTACGGAAAGTCACTCCATCAATGCTTTGTCCGGGTTGTTTGTCATACTTCCCGTTAAAACGGACATTGATATGAAACAGCCTCCCCTCTTGAATACTTTCCACACGAATATCCTCAAACAATATATTTTTCACCCTGTTCCTGTCGCCTGCATCTATAGCCATACATCCCTGATAAGGCACATCATCTTCATCATGTTCCAAAATATCAATATTCCGAAAAATCAAATTTTCAATGGTCTCACCTATCAAGGACTCCGGATCACCATGACCACCTACATTGATAGGATGAGCAATATCCGCCCAAAGAATGGAATTCTGTACAGTGATATTATCCGAACCGCCCCACCAGTTCCAACGATGATTATATAAAGCAATGCAGTCATCACTATTACGCATAAATACATTGTCTATCAATACATCGTGACAGCACATCATGTCAATGCCATCACTCCAACCTTTGCAACTAAAAGATTTCAAATTTCTGATTGTCACCCCTACAGAACCTCCTCCGAATACCGTGTAATGATCCGGATTGATCACCGTTATGCCATCCACCACTACATTTTTAGAATCTGTTATTTCAATGCCACGAATAGGATGATCCAAGATACCTCTACCCACAATACGTACATTTTCGGCTTTATCCACCCATAGTTTTGCTTTCACAACTGCTCCCGGAGCCAAATAAACCGTCGTATTACTTGGTATCCTTATCTGATTGTTTGGCAAATCTTTAGGTCGATGCACTCCCGGCCCAAAATACATCACTCCTTTCTCTTCTTTCGAGTAAGTCTCCGTTTCCATCGGATTGGCAAAAAGATGGAGATTATGCAGGCGGTCGCCATTAAACTCCACAGACAGATACTGAGGTTTGTCCAGCGTAAACGTAATTACATTCTTATTCTGCACACACTGCACTTTCCTGGCCTGCGGACGGATATCAACCTCATGAATCGTCCCATTATTTTTTTTCACCATCACTTCTACAGGACTGCCCATATCAAACTGTACCATCGAAGCATCCTGTACCCTATCCATATCTACCTGCACATTATACTCAAACAGATCTTTCCAGTCGCCCCCCGGCACACGGACACGAACCGTATAGTCATCATTATGAGACATACCGGTCTGCAGTCCTTCGGGATAAGTCACTAATTGAGCCTGTACGGCCACACAGCATACCATAAGACTAAAGGTCAATAAATTCTTCATATTTTGCATTTTTCTTATTAGATACGTTTGGCAAACGTTTTTCACTCAAAAATAAGATGTTATCAACCGTCAACTTACAAATTAAATCAGTCTTTCCCGAATCTGTTCCGTTCCACCTCTTTTCCTTCATAAAAAAATACGACTTCATAAGATGATTTGTCATCCGCCAAGGCTGCATCCGGAGAGAAGGCCAGATACTCTACTTCATAAGGCTGCAATGTCTTTAGAGTCATCCGCCCCAAGCTATGGCCGCCACATATCACCTCCACTTCCGCCGGTTCCGATGCAGACAATCCAAAGTTTTGTATCTCCACTTTCAATTCCCCTTTTTCCTTATCAAACACAGGACGACGGGCAGAAAGCAAAGCCGGCCGGTAATTCACATAAGGCAGGCGGGCATAACCGTAAAGCATGTTCCCATTCCTGTGTTTTCCTATCATTTTGGGAGCAAACTCATCAGAGGTAATTCCACTTCCTTTGGCATTAAAGACCACAATCAAGTCTTCCCCCGAAACCTTGGTCTTCACCGGTTTGCAACCACGCCCGAAGTTCACTTCTGTAAACGAACCGAACCGCAACGACTTTACATCCACATCCGTTTGCGGATGGAACCCCTCTTCGGCGGCAATCTTCACTTCAATGGTACGGGTAGACGGAGTGATCTCCTTTTCATTCAAAACGGACAATAGCATCCCTTTATTCAAGGGAACGCTTATGTTCTTGGAACTATGTTTGTCATTAGGAAGGTCGTTCCATTTTATCGTATCAATCACGGCAAAATTCATTTGGACGGCACGCCCCTTCTCATCCTGGAAAACCTTAGGACGCTCATATTTAAACCAACGCTCCACCGTTCCGTCTTTATGGAATGATACGCCCGGCATGTATGCTTCTCCCTGTTCCGTCACCCAATGTACTCCGTCCTTGGAACGCTGGTAGAAAGCAATCCTGCCCAACCAGTCATTTACGATCAAGTGATATTGCAAATCATCCCTCCATACCACCGGATCTTCAAACCGGCCCTCCACATCCGGGTAAACCCGTTTGTCCGTCAACTGCTTATAGGGTGAAAGTCCGTCTTTGCTGATCCAGACACCTCCACCGCGGCATACCATCAGATAAGAGCCATCCTGACGACGGGCAAAAGTCAGATTGGAGAGGCCTTCTATGATTTTACGGTCACGCGGGTCAAAACTGAACTTTCCATACGTCCAAACCTTGTCATCCACCCTGTCCGCTATATAATAACCATCAATAACATAGACCACGATACGGCCGTCCGACAGACGGAACGCTTCCGGATTATGTCCTTTTCCAATGGAATTCCGTATTTTAAAAGGTCCCGTGAGCCGGTCACTTACCGCATGAAAAACGGTAGAGTTTGACCAGAACATGTGACCTTTCGGAGAGTTCTCGGGCCAGCCACACACAAACAGATGATATTTGCCTTCCGTATCCTGCAATATATTTCCTCCCCAGAAAGAAACTCCGGGAAGCTCAATGCCATTATCCACATAACGGTTCAGCACACTGTCAGTTCCCCATATCCCCTTGGCCTGGATACCGTCGGGCATCGGAAGGAAACGGTCCATAAAACGTGCACCCTTTACCAGATGTTGCCATTCGGCAGGACGTTCACGCTCGGTTATCTGTGCATGTACAGGAGCAAACAAAAAACTCGCAGCCATTAAAAAGAAGAGCTTTTTCATCGTATCATTATTTTACACGTTAACAAATCGTTTATTTATATGCTCAAAAATAAAAAGATTAAGCTGACATAAGTACCAGCCAGCTTAACAAAAAGCACGCAAACCTTTGCGTAAAATAAACTTCCACCAAATTCTTCGCCTTACCCGCTCATTCAATAACCACGCCTGATACTTTTACCGTGCCCTTCTCATAAACTACAGGAGTTACCTTTCCATTCACGACAACCGCTTTCGGACGTTTCTCGCTTCTGAATCCAGCATTCATCTTCGGTTGACCATCCATCCACAATTTCATCCGCCCGTTTTCCTCCTTTTGAATCACAAAAAGCTTAGCCAAAGAAGAAAAGAAAGAAACATCTCCTCGTCTTAAAGCGCTTCCATAACAAATAAAGCGCTCTTTTGAATCGGCCGGTTCCATACCAGCCTCATAAGTGACTGCAAACATATAAGCGTCCGTAAACCATCCGTCCGCTTCAATCCATGAATTGCTATGCATCAATCGCCCGTCGGCCAATTGATTGATATAGAGATCTGTTATTTTTCCCTTATAACGAATACGAAGTCCTATCCAATCTTTGCCTTCCCGTCTTTCCATATAAGGAAGATCTTTCTGGTCCGGCGTTTCTTTCAAGATGATGGCGGTCAGCCCTTTCACCCTATCCACTTTTGCCGGTAAATGAAATGAATAATACGTTTCTGTTCCTTTTAAATCCTCCGTTGGAGCTTCTACTTCTTCCCAATATAAATCTTCGGGGTAATCATGTACAAAATCGGATTTCGCCAACAAACGGGGATATAGCGGACGGACAACAACTGAAGAATTCCCATTTGTTATATTCAGATCAATTCCACGTTTTTCCGCCTCTCCTCCCGGATGCCAAAGCCATTCAAAATGTCCCACATCATGAGTTTTCAAATCATCAATCATATAAATCACATCATCTATCCACAGGAAATGACGGAAATTACGACTAAACTGGTCTGAATACGGGCCGGTTCCATTGGCCAATACATATTTTACATTATCCGCATCGAGCAAATAATGTAAATACCCTCTCAGCATTGAACCATGATATTGTTGTTCACGTGACTGTCCTTTGCCATTGAAAAGCACGACATTGTGTGCCTCGCTTTGAAAAAAATAATTACGGTAACTGGGATTAGGATACCAGCAGTTTCCCGCATCTTTTATAATATCCACTCCTTTATGAAAGATGATGAACGAGTTGGCGTCCGCATGAGAATGATTCCATGTATGCCCCGATTTAACGGCCAGCATGGTAGCATCCTTCTCCCAGGAAGTACGCATCGTAGCCCACCCAAAATCTGCAAAAAGTTGTGATTTCTTTATTTCAGGCAACTGCGGCGCTTTGCTTAGATCGGGTGTATAGAGAAATCCCATCGGACGGTCGATAAAATAACCGTCACGGTGTTGCCCCTGTTCCACCTGATTCATATACCAAAGCATATTATCATTCCTGATTCCCATCGCATAGAGCAGCATCAAGGTACTTTCGGCAGTCACATTCTTATGGCTGTCACCAAAATTCATATTATATAGTATACCTGTACGCGGATAGCAGACATGCACAAAGAAATCGGACAATTTATTCAGTTGCGGAATTTGAACCGGCTTTTGTCCGGGATGGGTGTTCATCCATGCCAAACGAAACTGTAATGCTTCCTGAATCCCGAAATTGGCATAATTGAGGCTTTCATACATCCCTCCGTCGGCATCAAAGCTTTTCGGCTTCTGCTGCAAGACATCTCCGGCAAAGTCAAACCATTGGGGAAGAGCCTCATATACCGCCTCCGCTCCTTGCTTTGCCTCCGGCAATTCGTTTTGTAAACTCAAGGCCAGTATGCCGCCCATGCAGGCACAAGAAGTCCACCAGTTATGTCCCATCGAATTCAACGAATGAATACGTGCCGGCTCCAGCACCCAGTCCCCCAGACACGGGTCAAGGGCCAACCGTTTCAATCCTTCCGCTATTTCTTTCCTCTCGGAACTTGAAAGGTCATTATAAACAGCATCATAGGCTATGGCAGAAAGGTAAGCCTTATGTGCCAGTCCCAAATCCGCTCTCCAGACAGGGATACGCGCCAGCATTTCTTCACTGCCCCACGTATCCTCCTTAATGACATCCAATAAAATCTCTTTCAATTTGTCAGCGTATTTTTTTTCATCTGTCATCAAATAGGCCAAAGCCAGGTAATCCGCCTTGCTTAGATTCTTTTTCTGCAACTGTTCATCTGCCGTCTTCTTTATAGAAGCCCATGCCTCAGCCATCTTTAAATCATTTACAATCCGTTGTTTCACCTGCTGAATGCGCTCCGGAGTATAAAGCAAAGCAGGGTGTTTTATCTTTTGCGCCTGTACAAAAGCAAAGCATAAAAAAATCAATAGACATACATATATCCGTTTCATATTTCTGTTGGTTTAATTATTGTTTAACGACATAGAAAATCACTTTCCGCTTTTCCTCAACCGTCTGTCTACATCCGCCGTCCTGACATTATCCAAAAGTACACCGGCGGAAGAAATGTCGTTGACTTGTATCCGGTCAAGCGACAAGTTCCCTACATTAACGGCAATTACCGGTATCCTGGGATCAGGCTTTTCCGATTGAAAGGTGGCATTGTCCACAGCTATACTTCTCACATTTCTGATAAACAGTCCATAACTCGGCAGATTCCCCCATACAGTAGGTTGCGGATAACCTTTCTCATCCTCTTTCACCTCCCGATGGGAAGACCAATATTGGTTCCGAAATACATTTCCGGCAGTATCATGCCGTTTCCCTTGCATATCATTCGCCGTACGGCAATTTCCTGCTACAAGCCCGCCTTTATTTAGAAAGCGAACATTGCTCAAATAAATATTCTCTATCTCACCACCGGGAATCCCCGTTATGGAAGAACAAAAATTACCGGTATCATAAGCGGTTACATTACTAATCTGTATATTTCTCATTTTTCCTATTGGAGGAACCGGAGCCTCATCTATATATTTCCGGCCTCTATTCGCCAAACGGACATACAAAGGACATTCCGTACCCTCAATTACGATATTGTCAATAGACACGCCATCCATTATTCCACCATCCACCACCTCCAAAGAAATAGCCGTAATACCGCTTGGAGTAGATTTTATAATGCGGTCCCCTTTATTGCAACTCGGTTTAACAATACAATTAGAAATGACAATATTCTTATATCCTCCGGTCGATTCGGTGCCACATTTTATAGCATTGGCAAAGCTGCTGACAATACAATTATTAATAACGACATCTTCACAAGGAGCCAGCCCCGTACTTTTCAACACGATTCCGTCATCGTCCGAATCGATGACACTATCAGACAAGATAAACCTGCGACAACCGTCAATATCTATACCGTCATTATTACCATTACAATGGTTGAAAACATGGATATGCTCTACAATAACATCTTCACAATCCAGATAATGTTGATTCCACAAGGCTGAATTCCTCATACTGATACCTGAGATACGTACCCCTTTACATGAAATAAAAAGGATATTGCGCGGCCTGCCGTCGGCATCACCCGGTACTCCGCCCACACGCCCTTTTCTGCCCTTTCCTCTCCCATCAATTACACCTTTGCCTGTAACGGCTATATTCCTAGCCCCCACCGCATAAATCAACGCCGACCATCCGCCTGCATCTTTCAAAGAGCGGTAAACTGCTCTCGGCTGAATAGGAAAATCAGCATAATCCTCACTGGCATAAAGGCAGGCACCGTTATCCAAATGAAGTTCTACATTATCTTTCAGAAAAATAGTACCTGTCTTAAATTTACCCGGAGGAATAACCACTCTTCCGCCACCCTGCCTGTAACAGCTTTCAATCGCTTCATTGATAGCTTTCGTATGCACCATCATAGTATCACGGGTGGCTCCGAAATCCAGAATATTAAATTCTCCCGTCCTCCCGTGCTCCTTCGTTTGAGCAAAAACATGGATGACAGAAAGACATAGATAAAGACAAGTCATCAGCTTCTTTTTCATGGTATTTACTGAATTATGATAATAACAAATCGCAACTTCTCCCTTTATATCATTCAATACGAAAGAGAAGAAATAAAGACTCAACGCGGAGCTGACTATTTCGTTATAAAAAAACTGCGTTCCACCGGTTCAGCCGTCTGTACCTGTCCGGCAATCCCGTACTGCCAGGCTACAACGGTGACTTTCACCGGAAATTTACTGCGGGGAGGAATTTTCGTAAAGACCAGCCTGTTATCTTGTAATTCCGCAGGGCCTTCCTTTACATAATAATATATGGGCAATCCACAATCAGAAACAGCTTCAAGAGAAACTGATTCCACTCCTTCCCTCACATCTTCTATCCCCGGAAAAAGTATATATTGGCGTTTTCCCTCTGTATTCCGATAAGGAATACGAATATTGAATTGTTGTACCGCACTCTTATATCTACTGTCACCCTCATTAGCGGCCAACAGCCAGATATCTCCGGTACGCTTCGGATTATCCATTCCCATTCTATAAAAACGCACGGTAAAAGTAGTATCATTCACCTTTGCCACCGGACCGCAAATACGAGTAACTTCAATTCCGCCATGAGCATGTTCCTTTATCAGTGAGGAGCGTAAAGAGTCCGTATACACCCCTTTTACGTGAAAAGTCAGGCCATCGGCTTCCGGCCGGAAAGCGGCAATCACTCCGGCATGTTGTCCGGCATCATATTTAACCAACCGGCCTCTCTGCATAAATCCAAGATATTGCATCTGCTTACCTTTATATTTTGCATAGCGGGCTTCGGTCAGTCCGGCCATTTCTTTATCAAAATACCAAAATGCATCGTGCTTATCTCCTTTATAGTCCCGATAAGGAGCCGCCTTAGCCCTGTCCTTCTGCTCCGGACGCCAACGCTCGGCCAACCACCCTTCTTTCGGATTCAGTTTTTTCAAACGGACAGGCTCATTCAAAGAAGGATGTCCGGACAAACGGTATTCCAACGCTTTTCGCAGAAACAAAGCAATATAATCGGCAGTCTGCCCGGCCACATCAAAATGTCCACGTCCCGTATCACACAAAAATGAAATACAACTTTCGGGATACATCATCCGAAACGCCAAAGCAGGGTTCACCCGCGCCTCCCACCATTCATATTCTCCTTCAATCATCAATCCCGGAATACCATCTATATTACGTGTCCTACCCCACTCCAGATTCTCCCCGCCATAGCCACACAGGTTGGTACGGGGAGCATCTCCATGCAAAGAAATGACAGCCAATGTCCGTTCAGGATTCCAAGCGGCAAAATTCCACGGATAAGTGGCCATTGCCGAATGACCGACAGGAACTACAGGTATATGTTCCAACTCAGAATAGCCGCTGACTTCCGCCAGGTCATTCATCATCCGATTGAAAATCTCTTGCGTTCCTTTTGTCACATCCCATTGCTGGTCGATTCCGGGAGTGATCCATACCAGTCCGATTCCCATCCGGGACAATGCTTCCCGGAAACGCGGCATCTCGAACAGGGTTTCCTCACTCATATTGTGCTTTCCTACCATTACGGCACGCAACTGATGGCAATCGGAAGGTATCCACAGGAAGGCAGTCGGTTCTTTGCCGGTTTCGGAAGAGATGAATCCTTTCAACTGTACGGACCATTGCCATTCTTGGGCAGTAGCAAACAAAGCACTGCACAATAACAATAAAGCAAATACTAATTTCCTCATCAAGCTATATGTTTAAATGAATATTTTCTTTTTAATACGCTCCACTCACGATATTCACTCAACACCTCATTCATTAAAATAAAAATCCACAGATACCTCATGAGGATACCTGTGGATTTATTTAACCAAACATGGGATTACAACTGACTAACCTCTTCGAAT
>ERZ1673742.2870-NODE-2870-length-12172-cov-9.542461_pt1 | contig 12172 bp, 10 predicted proteins | sample MGYA00580208_ERZ1673742 | MGnify/ENA primary metagenome ERZ1673742 (study PRJEB41218, sample SAMN15661774) | gut metagenome | host: Homo sapiens | place: Canada: London | collected 2015-08-20/2019-03-30 | study: EMG produced TPA metagenomics assembly of...
AGTCCTTTTCAAATTCCATTGTGTCGGGGCAGATATAATCCTTAAAATCGTGTCCCTTTTTTCTTGTTTCCTTAATATCAAAGTGGAAAGAGCTTTCTTCTCCCACACGATAGAAGTCGTGGAAAATACGAAGTCTTTCGTCTGTTTCCAGTTCCACACACTTACTTCCAAGCCTGCCGAAGTGAGCAATCAAATCTGCACCGACACGGGCAAAATAAGTTCTTGCGTCCTCCACACTCTTTTTGTTGATGGAAATGGTAATATACTTATCCTGAACAATGGAGTTTGCACCCGTTGCCTTATCAAGAAGCATTTTATTGTATTCCTCTCGATACTCGTCCAGATTATCTCCGGTTGTCGGAATAAGGATTGTCTGCTCAAAATCCAGTCTGTTGAGCCGACGATTATTGATTGTGATTTTTGTCGTTGCACCACTGTCAAGAGAGTTCAGAAGTTCGGAATATTCAAGGAACATCGCTTCCTTATCCTCACGGCTCGCCACTGCATAGTTAATATCCGTAAAGCGGTAGGTCTTTGAATATTTATCCTTTCCCACTTTGAAAATGCCATCATCAAAGATAGCTGCCACGGGAATCACGTCCTGCACCCCTTTCGGTACAACAAATTTTTCTTTATCCTGCTTAAACAAATTTGTAAGAGTCTTAATCATTTGACTTCAATACCTCCTTCTGCTTCTGTTCAATGCTTGGCTTCATCAGTTCGTAATACACATTAGTGGAATGAAATACCAACTTCTTCGGCATTAAAAACTCCGACTTTATCCACGCATAGATTGCTTTTTCTGCGGTCATACCGTTGTACTTCACAAAGCCAAGTGCCGCAAACGGAGCAGCACCCAAAATGCACACCCACGATACGGTTTCCGTGCCAACATACGGTCTGAGCAAGAAATACAGTCCTACCGCAACGCCACAAGCGAGAACAGAAAAAATGAACTGTCTGAACGACAGCCCAAAAAACATTGACTCTGTATAATTTCTGATTTCTCGGTTAATTTTTACTTCCATATCTGTTTCCTTTCCTGCGGTTTCGGTCTTTCTCCCTCACGCATTTATCATTCAGGCAAAAGACTTTGCCTTTTCGTTTACCGCCATAGTAAACGCATTTCTTACAATCTCTTTGGTTCATCTCAAAATCTCTCCTTAAAGTCCCATCATCTCTCGGATAATACGGTCAGACATTTTTACTGCACCGACAAGAACAAGCATATTAAATACTAATTCCCCAATATATGCCCACACCTGCGTAACTGCTGCTGCATCAGGATTCACTACTGGTGGCGATGAAGCAAATACGGAGAAAATAATACAAGCAAGTACAATGACTGCTCCCTCAAGCAGAACTGCACAATAGCTCTTGATAAAACTCTTGCCTACATTCTGTGTAGGTTCTCCTGCAAATGTGGAAAGCGGTATCGGTGCAAGTGCTGTGTACATATACAACTTGAAAAATCGTCCATACACTGTCATTATCAGAATGAACGACAGCACCGTGATAAATAATCCTCCGATAAGCGTTACCGCCCACAAAGGGATACTCTCAAAAAATCCGCAATCCTCTATGGTCGTTACCATCTCTGTGGGTAAGGTCGTCTGTTCCGGAGTTCCAAATCCGGCAGCATTCATAATGGTTGAAATCGTCCCTTGCACGATATTAAATAATGCAAGCATAAGCTCCATTCCGTATGTGATAACACCTTTCGCCAATGCAAAACGGACAAAGAGTTTCAAAGCGTGTTCCGGTTTCTTCACATCTGTAAAACTTCCGCAGGTCTTTACCATACCTATCACGAAGAACAACACAAGTAAGGCAAGCCCGATAGCCTGAACTGCACCGTTGATATCAACGATAACCTTCCAGATATTCCCGCCCTTAAAGTTCTGCGGTGTAGTTGTGATCAGCGTCCATATTTCCGACAGTTTTTCATTCCAAGTTTCAAGGGCATTTTCAAGATTTTGAACTACCCAGTTATCACTCATTCAAAGCACCTCCTTACAATTAAGGGGTGTCCCTTAACTTGGCACACCCCTCGATAACTGTGTAACTCTTATCTTAGCCTGTGATAAGAGTAAGGATTTCTTTTGCGAAAGTAATAATGACACCACCCGCAAGAGTCAGGAAGCCATTGGCTCTCTGAGAAGGGTCGTGAGATTTGAGTGAAAGACCGACCTGCACGATACCAAAGCCAAGCAAAATCATACCGATGGCACGGATAAGTCCGAAGATAAAGTCGGACAGATTATTGACTACGGTAAGCGGGTCATTCGCTGCAAATGCAGTCGTTGTCATTCCAAGTGCCAACGCACCGACAATGACCATTGTGCAGTAAGCACGGAAGCCTTTCTTAACCTTTCCGGTCATAGGCAGTTTCTTTGTTTCCTGAATGTCAGTTGCTTTTTTCTTAAAAATAGTCATAGTTGAATACCTCCAAAATTTAATTTGTTTGATTGTTTATGAACAGAGCTTCCATCTCCTCATCGGAAAGAAGTTCCCAGTTCGTTTCTTCCATTTCCTTTTCAGGAAGTGTTGCAGGGTCAATGTCCCAAATGGCAATCGAAGCAATATCTTTTGTGACTTCTCCGTGCTTATAAGGACTCGCCTTTCCGTCTGTGGTAAGTGCCACATTCGGGTGTTTCATAATGTCATATTTGAAATCCATAATGGGTCTTTCCCCACGGATAAACAAAATAGCGTACTGATTATCGAGCATACGCACCTCATCAGGGGTAAGTAACTCTCTGCCGCTAATCTGATAGTTGGTGGAATAGTTACCGCTTCTTCCGGTACTCTTTCCGAACGTGTTGGTATCAATGGTTTCCTTGCCCAACAGCTCCGACACATATTTATGGGTTGACTGCTCATTTCCACCGAGGTAAAGAAATTCATCGCAGTTACCTACAATGCTCTCCCACTGTTTTTCAAACAAGGCTTTAAGCTGTGCCAAGTTCTGTAAGATGATGCTTACCGATACACCACGGGAACGCATAACCGACAGTATCTTGTCGAAGTCGTCCGGCAGTGAAACATTGGCAAATTCGTCCATCATAAAATGAACAGGCATCGGCAAACAGCCGCCGTGGATATGGTCGGCTGCATAAAATAACTGCTGAAAAAGCTGTGTGTAAAGAATGGATACCAAGAAGTTGAAACTAGAGTCGTTATCCGGTATCAGTGCAAACAGTGCCACCTTTTTCTCTCCGAGTGACTGTAAATCCAGTTCATCGGCAGAAGTAAGAGCAGCAAGACTCTCCAAGTTGAACTTTTCAAGCCTTGCTGCAAGGGTTATCTGTATGGATTTTAATGTTTTGGAAGAACCGGAATGATAAGAGTGGTAATACTTCAAAGCAATGTGGTCAGGATTATCTATCATCAAATCCGAAAACAGATTATCAAGCGGAGAAGGACTTGGGTCGTCCTCGTCCTCAATCGCCCCGGCTCTGAGCATTTCCATTACCATCGCAAAATTCTGTTCTTCCGGCGGTGCTTCATAATGCAGATAAAATACAAGTGCAAGCAGAAGCATTGACGCTGCCGTATCCCAAAATGGGTCATTGCTCTGTGAACCTTTCGGAGTGGTACTCTTAAAAAGATTGGTTACGAGCTTCTGCACATCATTGTCATTCTGCAAATAAACAAAAGGATTGTAACAATGGCTTTTCTCCATTGAAATCAAATCAAGCACACGCACTTCGTAACCTTTCTTCTCAAGAAGATGTCCCGTATCTCGCAGGATTTCCCCTTTCGGGTCTAATATCACATAGCTGTTTCTTGCAGCGTTCATAATATTAGGCTTTGCATAAAACCTCGTCTTACCTGCACCGGAGCCACCGCACACAAGCGTATTCAGATTTCGTCTGTGCTTCTTGGCATTAAGTCCAATGCACACATTCTGAGTCATCAGCTTATTTTCTGATAGTGGCTTTTGTCGGTACTTTTTATCAATGGCTCTGACATTGCCCCATTTGGCAGAACCGTGTTCTTCTCGTCTGCGGTAATTCTTTCTTGTCGAAAAGTAAATCCCGATACCCATTCCATAGCATAAAAGCAAAATGAGGACAGTTTTCAGGCTGTCCCCACATAATTTTATGGAAAATGGATTATCAAAGAGTGTCGCAAGATTGGCTGCTATCTCCGGCAATCCTCCGCTTATGGAAGGTGCAATCAGAAGTGCCAGCCATATGACCGGAACGATACCGACAATGGATAAAATAATGGCAGTCTGCCTGTCATTATCTCGCTTCATCTGAGCGTTTCCTTTCAATCACTTTGAACTTTTTCAATGGGGCATTTCCGACTTTTACAAGCAGGTCGTCTACTGCGTCTGCGGACTTGCCTTCCTCCATCAACTTTGTTTTCTCATCGTTTAAGGAGCGAATGACAACACCGTGTTCATAATCGTCCAAAGCAATGTGGTAGAGTTTTTCTTTTTCCATATCTGCCCTCCGTTATCTCTCATAGTCCTTTGAACGCTCCTGCTTCTTGCGGAACATTTCATCAGAGATATGACTGTGAATTTCTGCCATTGCATTTCGTGTCTTGGAAAGCTCCGCACGGATTTCTTTCGGCTCTTTGGAAGCCAGTCCCTCCGGAATACGGTTAATTGCAAAATTCTGTGTATCTACGCCATACTTCTTGCAAATCATATATCCGATACACACTGCCTGAAAGCCCATATCCCTGCGGCTGTAACTTTCGCTGTTGATGGAAAGCTGTGCGTGTCCAAGTTCCTGAGCGACACACTGAGCAACTGCTACGCTGTCGCCCACATTACGCTTCACATACAAGGTCTGCTTTTCATTATTATAGAAAGCTGCCATATTCGGATACGGAAGTTCATCGGTTGCCGCAACCTCTACCGGAGATACATCAAGCATTGTCGTGATAAGTGCTTTCGGGTCACGGTTTGCTGATACTGCCGGAGCTTTTCTTCCATTTGTCTGCGTAACATCAAATACCTTTTTGACATTGTAGGAAATACCCGGAGAACCATCTGCTCTTGTGTATTCCACTGGTTCAAGGATAGAAATACTCTTTGCCCCTTTGGTAATCTTCACATTGTCCTTACCCCAATCATCAAAATCTTTAAGCTGTGTCGCCTGCGGATACTGACTGTAAATAAGGAGAGCATTTGCTGCGGAATATCTGTCCATTCGACTCTGCGTATCAAGAAAACTCTTGAATTTCTCAGGGTCACTCACAATCTCACGGGAAACGTCATCAATCATCTGATAGACCTTTTCTTTTTCTGCTCGCTTCTTTTCTGCATACTCCTCTTTGGATAATCTCGGCTGATTACCGCCAGCCTTTGCGGGTTTGAAATCATTTGTCATAGTGAATTACCTCTCTTTTGTTTTGGGTTTCTTCTTCGGCTGACGGTGTACCGTCTGACCGTTTTTCTGCTGCGGCTTCTTGCCGTCTTTCTTAACCTCCGGCTCTTTACGCTCTGCTTCTTTTTGCTGTTTTGCCTGTGCCTTGTAACGGTCAAGTTTCTCTTTGACCGATGGCTTTTCCACTGGCTTTGCAACACCCTTATCAGATTGCGTTTCTACCGGCTCTGAGTTTTGCCTTGACAGAGGGCTTTTGTCTGTTTTGGCGACTGAGGGGTTTGCGTTTGCTCGCTCCTCTTTCTGCATTGGATTTCTGACCGCTTCTTCCATAATGATTTCACTCTTGGATTTAGTCGGCTTTTCTTTTTCAACCGCTTCACGGTCTGCGATAGCTTTCTCTGCTTCACTGACAATCGAAGCCTTATCCACTTTGCCAAGTTCAAATCTTTCAACGATACGCTGAATTTTAGAAGCGTCCTCTGCTCTTGCGATAATATCTACCGGAGCGTTCTCTCCCTTTGTGTTCTTATCTCTGAGGACACAATAAAGAACGCCATAGCGTTTTGCCTGTTCGGTAAACTTCTTCAAATCCTTTTGCGGAATGGAAAAGACTTTCAGCTCCTTGCCTGACTTAATCATATTGGTAAGCCTTGCTTTGCCCTTCGTCTTTTGTTCCTGCTTCAGAACCGATACCAAAAGCAATGCGATATTCTTCGCCGCCGAACCGCTTAATCTTGCAGCAACTTCAAATCCTTCAAGCGAAAGCCTGACGACCTGCTCTGCTGCGTCACCACCGTTGTTCATAGCGTGATTTCTCCTTTCTCTGCTGTTTTTGTTCCTCTGTTTCAATATGCTCAAGGTTTTCTTCCATAACCTTTGACCTCTCCGCAATATCCTCGCAGAGTTTTACTTCCCGTCGGAGTTTTTTCAATTCTCCATTGATAGAAGCGATTTCATCTTTTGCCGCCTGAAGCTGACCATCATCAATATTTGTTCTTATCTTTTTTCGGAGATGTGTTCTTCCGGCAATCAGATTTTTCATCTGCTCCTCTAAGGAAGTCTTATATGAAAAAAGCTGTTCGTCCGTGGAAATATTTTCTCGTCCGAGCAGCCTTACTTCATCAGTAATCTTATCGAGCTTCATCAAATCATCTTTCAAAAGATAATGAAGCCTTGCGTTATTCTGTTTCTTATACTTGGGCAGATAACCGAGTCTGTAACAGTAATACAGATACAGCCCATAAAGTCCGCCTTTCTTTTTCAGCTTCTGCCCTCTGGTCTGCATACGGTACTGTCTTGGCTTGTAAGTCGCCCTCTGGAACGGCTCAATCTCTGCCCATCTGTCACGATTTTCTTTGATACGCTCTACAATCCGGTCATTGGTATAATCTGCTCCGAGATTTTTCAGTCGTATCGGCTTATCGTATCCCTTTGGAATAACCGTCCAGTATTTTCGGCTTGGACTCAGGTTATAGGCATATCCCATTTCCTTGAGAGCAAACTGAAATTCTTTCAGGGTCTTGCTGTGGTCGATAGCATAGTCAATGGCTTCTTTTGCAACCGAGTAGCGTGTCGGCATACCTGCCTTTTCTTTCATCGTCAGATACTCCGACTGCTTACTGCGGTTTGGATTCTGGTCATAGTAAAGTCCATACTTCTCACAAATCCTGTCTGCAACTTTTCGGAATTTGAACCACGCTTTTTCCTCGCCCCACAAATGTTTGCCATCGACAAAAGAAATAGAGTTGATGACAAAATGACAGTGCAGGTGCTTTGTATTCAGATGGGTTGTCACAACAACCTGAAACCTTTTGCCCCACACTTCATTTGCAAACTCCATTCCGATTTTCTGTGCCATCTCAGGAGATATATCTGTTTCCTTGAAACTCAAATATCCGTGATAGGCTTGGATACCGTCTGTCTTTTGGTACTGTTCCTTAACCGTTATGAACTGGTCACGGGCAATCGCCACATTACAGTTGATACCCTCAACATAAAATTCTCGCTCTGTTTTTTCTTCATCCTTTGCATAAGCAATAACATCAGCAAGAGCCTGATACTGTTCCGGTGAAAACTCCCTTTTGATATTTGCAGAAGTCTTTTCGGGATTGGTTGCATAGTCAATGACCTGACCGAGCCTTTCTGTTACCGACCACAACTTTGTTACTGCCATTTCATTTCGCTCTGATTTGGACGAAGATATGTCCTCTCAATCTCTGACTGGAACTTATTCCACTTTGCAGCTTCATTCTTCAGCATAGGTGCGTCAATGAAACCAAGTGTATTCGCTTTAGCCGCAAGCTGATTGATGTTATTACTGATAGAGGACAGTTCTCTCATCACATCATAGAAGCGGTCATCGGGTTTCTCTTTCGGCTCGTAACCTCTGATAAGTAAACGGATAAGTCCTGCTTCGGAAAGACAAGCCTTCTTTGCCTTTGCTGCCAAGTCCTGTGCTTCCTTGCGGTTAAAGCGTACAATCTTCTGAATGTTTCTCTTTCTCATGATCGGTATCTTCCTTTCTCTTTACTCTGCAATCTTTGTTAATCTGGAATAAGCACATCATCGTAACGCCAAGACAACTGCCGAGCAGTGTCCCAGCGGCGATAAGTAATAACTCTCTCAAATCAAGTTCTCCTTTCTCACGGGGTATTAGGGGCAACCCCTAACGAGCCTTTTACCGTTTGGGAAACTATGTTTATCCAAATGGTCTGCTCGCTAAGATTAAACATCTCCTCTGGGTTGCCCCGTTCTCAGGCTACTATCTCTCATAATCCTTTGATTTCGGCTTAAAAGGTTCAGTCACGATATTGCCGCCCACTTCCTTAGAAAAGCGTTCAGGATACTTGAACTGTTCCTTATACTTCTTCATCATATCGTCCGGCAAGCTCTGAAAGCTCTCACTCTCAGGCGGTGCATAACAGATAAAGAACTTGCCGCAGATAATATCAACCATCTCTTTCTTATCGTTGTCCTGCACATAAACAGCACGATTAAGCGGAAGTCCTCTCATCTTTCCTTCCTCATTACAGATGATTGCAACGTCATCATCAAAGGGCATATATTCCTCAATATCCCCGCCGACAACCTCCTGCATTGCTTCCAGACTGTCGTCGATTACAATTTCCTTCGGGTACTTTTCCGGTTCTACCAAGAGAACTTTAATCTTAGAATCATTCATCGTTCTTCATTCCTTTCGTGTATTTTTTTATTGTAAATTCCCATCCGCATACAAAGAAAATCGTTGAAGTCCTTACCTGCTTTTGGTGGCTCATCAACGATTTCATACTTATCCGGCAGAATAGTTTTTAAGGTCTGTGCTGCCTTTCTGCCCGCTATATCATTGTCAAAATGGATACGGATTTTCCTGACAGATGGGTTACTGCCAAGATACTTTTCCAGTGCAATCGGCACTTTACTGTCCTCAATTTTCTTTGTCGGAGAATACACCCCGGACAGCGAAACAAAGCTCATTTCTTTCCAATCCTGACCGTTCAGCTTCGCAAGCGTGGCATAGGATAACAGGTCTATGGCACACTCAAAGAGGTGTACTTCCTCCAAGTTTTCCTTACCAAGCCGAAAAGAATAATCTTTTTTACTGCCACTGCAATCGCCCATAATCCTACGCTTATTCGTGGAACGGTAGGCTGCATATTTCGGCTCTTTCTTCTCGTCATAGCCTACAAACACAACATTGTGATACGGCAGGCTCTCAAAGATAAGGTCATTAAAGATACAGTAATTGATGATTTCAAAATCTATTCCTCTCCCGAAAAGATACTCTGTAATCACTCTGTTGGAAGCACATTTTTCAGGGAGAAGAAGCGGTTTATTTTCCTCTTTTGGCTGTGGCTTTTCATAGACCGGAGCCTGAATCGCTGTATGTCCGATAATGGTTTCCACCGCTTCAAGGAAGCTGTAACCTTTGACCTTAATCAGATAATCCAAAGCACTCCTGCCACCGATACCTCTCGACCACCATATCCATTTCCCGTTTGAAATCTTCAAACTATCGTGGGTTCTGGTGCAATAGGTGTTACCTGAAAACTTAACCAGCTCATACGGTTCATAATTTTTCAGGTAGGTTAATAAGTCCATCTGCTTCGCCTGAATGATTAACTCAGGTGCGATAAAAGGCATATCGACCACCGCCTTTCTGTTTATCTTTCATACGATTTCTCCTTTCTGCCGCCGACTGCTTCGCCCTCATCAGGCTCTCCGCCGACAATCTCATTTTCCTTTTTATCCATATTGAGCAGGATATTCAGCTCATCAAGTCGAGCAGTTTTTGCCCTCAATTCTTCCTCCTTTGCAAACGGCTTTTCGATTTCCTGCTTCGCTGTTTCAAACTGCTTCTCCGTATTTTCAAGGCTGTTTTTCGTATCAGCAAGTGCTTCCTCAAAGCGTTCTATGCCGTTATCTATTCTCACGATATTACCGTGAGCATCATCGCCAAGCGGTACATCTCTGCTTGTTTCGCCTTTTAATTTCACAACATAATTACGCTGCACCGTATCAAAATACAGTTCCATTTGAAAGCCACGGTACTCGCCAAGTGGTATCGCATCGGGACTGTTCATTGACTTGCAGGCATTGATGATTGCCTGACCTGCTTCGGCTTTTTCGGAATAAGAAACACCCGATACCATCATTCCAAGCGGCTGCTCGTCTATCGGTTTCGGGTGTAATTTTGCTGTTTCAACATCTTTGGTAAGTCCCTCTACACGGGATTTCAAGTAAGCAATCTGTTGTGGGTAGAATTTGATGACCTTATCCTCCAGTCCGTATTTCTCCGATAAGAAATTGGATTTTAACATCTTCAGCTTCTGCACCTGAATGTCTAAGTCCATCTTTTCTTTGATATATGGATTTCCTGTTGCAAGCATTTTTATCTCCGCATAAGACAGTGCGGTTTCATCAATATCCTCTGCCGACCTGACCGGAGATTTGCTCGTCATAATCTGACTTGCGAACTTCTGCTTACCTTCCACAAGCTGATAGAGGTATGCATCAAAGGTCTGCTCTGTTACATAGCGGTAAATATCTACCTGCGGATTTTCATTGCCCTGACGGACAATTCTACCGGAACGCTGCTCCAAATCTGAAGGTCGCCACGGGCAATCCACGTCATGAAGTGCGATAAGTTTGTCCTGCACATTCGTTCCTGCTCCCATCTTCTGAGTAGAGCCAAGAAGCACCCTGACTTCTCCCTTACGGGTCTTTTGGAACAGTTCCTTTTTTTTCATATCGGTGTCTGCTTCGTGTATGAACTTCACTTCACTTTCAGGAATACCTCTCTCAATCAGCTTCTTCCTGATGTCGTTATAGACGGAAAATGTGCCGTCATTCTTCGGAGTGGACAAGTCGCAGAATACAAGCTGTGCCGATTTCTTGTCGACATTTTCTTTCCATATCCGATAGATGTTATCGACGCAGGCATTGATTTTACTGCCCTCAAAATCAGGCAGCATATCGTTTAGCATACGCTGGTCAAGAGCCAGTTTTCTTCCGTCATTTGTGATTTTCAGCATATTATCTACGCTTGAATCCACACCACCGCCACGCACCTGCTCGGCTCTCTCTGCAAGGGAAGCAACCATTTCTTTCTGCATTTCCGACGGCTTTACTGCAATGTTATGGTACTTTGCTTCCGGTACTGGCAGATTCAACATATCTGCTGTTTTAATGTCCGCTATCTCCTTGAACATCGCCATTAGTTCAGGCAAGTTATAGAATTTTGCGAACCTTGTCTTTGCTCTGTATCCCGTTCCTTCCGGTGTAAGTTCCACTGCCGTAATGGTTTCTCCGAAAGTGGAAGCCCAGGCATCAAAGTGCTGCAACCCATTTTTCACAAGCGTGTTGTACTGCAAATATCGCTGTATCGTGTAGAGTTCCACCATACTGTTTGAGATAGGTGTACCCGTTGCAAATACGGTTCCTCGCCCTCCGGTAATCTCGTCAAGGTAACGACACTTCATAAAGAGGTCGGAAGATTTCTGTGCTTCCGTCTGTGCGATACCGCCCACATTACGCATTTTTGTATAGAGATAAAGGTTCTTATAGTAGTGGCTTTCGTCAACAAAAAGCCTGTCTACACCAAGTTCCTCAAAGGTTACAACATCATCTTTCTTCGTCTGGTCATTGAGTTTATCCAATTTCTGACGAATGGATTTCTTTGACTTTTCAAGCTGTTTAACTGAGAAGTTTTCCCCTCGATTTCGCTTCAGTTCCGCAATTCCTTCGGTTATCTCCTCAAGCTGCTGTTCAAGGATTGCCCTCTGTCTTTCAATGGACATCGGGATTTTTTCAAACTGTGAATGACCGATAATAACTGCGTCATAATCTCCGGTTGCAATCCTGCCGCAGAACTTTTTACGGTTCTTGGTTTCAAAATCTTTCTTTGTTGCAACAAGGATATTTGCCGCCGGATAGAGTTGCAAATACTCAGCCGCCCATTGTTCCGTCAAGTGATTGGGTACAACAAACAGTGACTTGTTACAAAGCCCAAGCCTTTTCGACTCCTGTGCTGCCGCTACCATTTCAAAAGTTTTTCCTGCTCCGACTGCGTGTGCAAGAAGCGTATTTCCTCCGTAAAGGATATGGGCAACTGCATTTTTCTGATGTTCCCTGAGTTCGATTTCAGGGTTCATACCATTGAAAATAATATGGCTTCCATCATACTCACGGGGTCTGACGCTGTTGAACTTCTCATTGTAGAACTTGCAAAGCCTTTCCCTTCGTTCAGGGTCAGACCATATCCAGTCCTGAAATTCCTGCTTAATCATTTCCTGCTTCGACTGAGCAATCGCTGTTTCCTTTTTATT
>ERZ1673742.2872-NODE-2872-length-12166-cov-7.280406_pt1 | contig 12166 bp, 10 predicted proteins | sample MGYA00580208_ERZ1673742 | MGnify/ENA primary metagenome ERZ1673742 (study PRJEB41218, sample SAMN15661774) | gut metagenome | host: Homo sapiens | place: Canada: London | collected 2015-08-20/2019-03-30 | study: EMG produced TPA metagenomics assembly of...
AAAAGCTCCTCAAGGAGTACGGCGTCATCTAAGGATAAAAGCAAGCAGGATAGCAGGAAAATAATGAGTAAGGGCGGGAGCTGTGCTCCCGCCCTTACCCTATTCCGAAAAGATTCAGTTCTTTGTCAGCACGCATTTGTCGCAGGGAGTGAGGCCTCTGCCCATCGCCTCAGCGAGCGTTGCTTCGTAATAAGTACCGCCGTTGCAGGTGCCAGAATAGTGATACCGCTTGCCTGTCTTCGTCACGTAAATGTGCTCGCCCTTCGTCTTGTTGGCAACCGCCGCCGTCTGCGTCTCATTGTACCATGTGACGACGCAGCCCAGCGATTCCGAAACGAAGCGCGCCGGAACCATTGTCCGGTTTCCGATGATCTGCGCAGGCACATCCAGTGTGTACGGCACACCGTTGACGTAGGCGGTCGTATTGTCGATTTGGATAGTCACAACCGTGTCGTTCAGCGTACCAGTCGCCGTTCGAGTGTCATTGTCCCACGTGACCTCCGCGCCCAGATACTCAAAAATCGCCCGCATGGGCACAAGCGTGCGGCCGCTCACCAACTGCGGCGGCACATCGGTCTGCACCAACTCTGTGTCGACATACAGCTCGACTGCGTTGACAGACAGGCAGAGCAGTAGTGTGCAGGACAGCAGGCCAAGCATCAATGCAAATAGCTTTTTCATCGTTTCTCTCCTCTCTCGTTATACAAATAATTTAATCAGGGGATTCCTGTTATTTTCATTATATCCGTCGTTGCATATAAGTCAACAAAGAAAGGGCGGGAGCTATGCTCCCGCCCTTTCTTGCGCTCTCGCGCCTATTTCACCGGTGCATTAAATCGCTCAGCGCGCCGTCCACGGCGGTACCCATCTGCTGCATGGTGCGGCCCACGCAGGTCTTCATGGCTTTGCGCTTTTCTGCGACGGTCATGCCGATGATCGCGCCGGCGGCCATGCCGGCAGCCATACCGCGCCAGAATGCGGTATCACACATATCGATCACTCCTTTGCTCACGCGCTTAGTCTGTCCACACAAGATCGCGTCATACGCGGCAATTTTTGCCGCAAATCGCCCTTGCTGAATGCCTCTTTTCGGCCTATAATGAAAATGAGAAAAAGTAAGCATGAAGGAGAACCATATGACCACGATTTATCTCATCCGCCACGCCGAGGCCGAGGGCAACCTCTATCGCCGCGCGCACGGCTGGTACAACAGCACCATCACCGACCGCGGCTACCATCAGATCGCCGCGCTCGCAAAGCGCTTTGCTGATACAAAATTCGACGCCGTTTATTCAAGCGACCGTTTCCGCACGATGATCACGGCGCTTTCCATCTATAAAACGCACGGTCTGCCGCTGCGCACTGTCCGCGCCCTGCGCGAGATCGACGTGGGCTATTGGGAGGATACCCCGTGGGCGGAGCTTGAGCGCATCGACCCTGAACAGCTCGCGAATTTCAGCAACGACTCGCAGAACTGGCACGTCCCCGGCTGTGAAAGCTTTGCCGAAGTGCGCGAGCGGATGCGCAAGGCGCTCACAGAGATCGCCGAGGCGCACCCGAACGGCACGGTCGCCGTCTTTTCCCACGGCATGGCCATGCGCATCATCGTCGGCACGCTTCAGGGCATGACACTGCACGAAATCGACAAGACCGGCCACGCGGAAAACACCGCCGTTGCAAAGCTCGAGTACGAAAATGGCACGTTCAATGTCATCTTCCGCGACGACGCCTCCCACCTCGGCGACAACATTGCCACCGTGCGCAAGCAGCCTTGGGTCAACGACCCAAAAGGCTTCGAGGGCGGCATCTACTACCGCGCTTCGGGCGAAGCGGGGCATTTCGACGTCATGCACGGCGGCGATGTCATCGGTGCGGTCAGCGTTGTCTCCTGCCGCGGCGGTGTGGGCACGATCGGCGAATTCTGGCTCGAGGAGGACGTGCAGAAGCGCAACCTCGGCGAAAAGCTCGTCGGTCAGGCTCTCTCTTACGCGCGCTCGCGCGGCTGCTCCATTCTCTCGACCGGCCGCATCCCGAAGAGCAATGCAGTCGGCCTCCACTGCGCGGAAAAGTGGGGCTTCCACCCCGTCTGCGAGGATGCGGAAAGCGTCACATTTGAGAAGAATTTCGAATACGATGAGGAATCCTGCTGGAACAGATTGCAGGAAGTTATCGAAAAATGAAGAAAAAGAAGTTCGAAAAGGCCTTTCTGCCGGTTTCGAAGGACGAAATGGTCGAGCGCGGCTGGTACTATTACGACTTTCTCGTTGTCACGGCGGACGCCTATATTGACCACCCAAGCTTCGGCACGGCGATCATCGCGCGCGTATTGGAGGCCGAGGGCTACCGCGTGGCGGTACTCGCCCAGCCCGACTGGCACAGCGCGGACGCCTTCCGTGAGATGGGTCGCCCACGCTACGGCGTGATGATCGGCGGCGGCAACATCGACTCGATGGTCGCACACTACACGGCGGCGAAAAAGCGCCGCACGCAGGACCTCTACTCCCCCGGCAACCGGATGGGCCTGCGGCCCGACCGCCCGACCATTGTCTATGCGAACCGCTGCCGCGAAGCCTTCGGCGACATTCCCATCGTCGTCGGCGGTCTGGAGGCGAGCCTGCGCCGCTTTGCCCACTACGACTACTGGGACAACAAGGTGCGCCGTGCGCTCATTTTCGACGCGCAGGCAGACCTTCTTGTCTACGGCATGGGCGAATACGCCACGCGCGCGATCGCGCGAAGACTCGCAAAGGGTGAAAAGGTCGATGCCTTGACAGATATTCGCGGCACAGCGTTCGTGACGCGCACGCCCGAAGTCTGCGCCTTTGACCATGTCGACTGCCCGTCGTATGAAGAAGTATGCGCGGACAAGCGCGCCTACGCACTTGCGACGAAGCTTGAATACGAGGAGCACGATCCCATCCGCGGCAAGGCGCTGTGGCAGGCGCACGGACGCGACACGCTCGTTGTCAACCCGCCCGCGATGCCGCTTTCGCGCGAAGAGCTTGACGAAGTCGCGGAACTTCCCTACATGCGCGAGGTACACCCGATGTACGACGCTCTCGGCGGCGTCGCCGCCATCGAGGAGGTGCGCTTTTCCGTCGCGCACAACCGCGGGTGCTTCGGCGGATGCAACTTCTGCTCGCTGGCGTTCCATCAGGGGCGCATGATCACCTCGCGTTCGATCGAATCCTGCGTGCGCGAGGTCGAGGGCTTCACCCACGACCCGAAGTTCAAGGGCTACGTCCACGACGTCGGTGGTCCGAGCGCCAACTTCCGCCATCCGTCGTGCAAGGATCAGTTGAAGCGCGGCATGTGCCGCAATAAAAACTGCCTCGCTCCCTACCCCTGCAAAAATCTCGATCCCGACCACTCGGAATATGTCGAGCTACTGCGTCGTCTTCGCGCGATCCCCGGCGTGAAGAAGGTCTTCGTCCGCTCGGGCATCCGGTATGACTATCTGCTCGAGGACAAGGGAAGTCCCTTTTTGTCCGAGCTCGTCAAATACCACATCTCCGGCCAGCTCAAGGTCGCGCCCGAGCACTGCGTGGCAGGCGTGCTCGACTACATGGGAAAGCCGCACTTCGACGTGTTTGAAAAATTCTGGGACAAATACCGCTCCGTGAACGAGAAGAACGGGCGCGAGCAGTATCTCGTTCCCTACCTCATGTCGTCCCACCCCGGCTGCACACTCGAGGACGCCGTGCAGCTCGCGGAATTTCTGCACTCCACGGGTCACAAGCCCGAGCAGGTGCAGGACTTCTACCCCACGCCCGGTACGCTCTCGACCTGCATGTACTACACCGGCATCGACCCGCGCGATATGACACCTGTCTTCGCCGAGACGACGCCGCACGGCAAGGAATTGCAGCGCGCGCTGCTCCAGTGGTTCCGCCCCGACAAGAAAACGCTCGTCATCGAGGCGCTCAAAAAGGCCGGACGCGAGGATCTCATCGGCTACGGGCCGAAGTGCCTTGTCCGCCCGTACGGCGATGACCGCGCGATGCCGCACGGCAAATCCGGCGGCGGCAAAAAGCCCTCCGCCGCTCAGACCGGCGGCCGCAGAAACGACGCGCCCCGCGGTGGGCAGAGCCCGAAGAACAGCGGCGCTGACAAGCCGAAAAACTTTAAGCGCAAATCCGGCTGGGCCAAGCCAAAGCCCACGGCAAAGAGCAAAAAGAGATAAAAAATGCTTGCAAAGCGATCGCTTTGCAAGCATTTTTCTTTTACCGCTCTTATATTCACTTGCCAGGCGACAGAAAAAAGCCCATGGGTTTGCAAAATCCACGGGCTTTTTGACGAAATGAATCAATATCCGCTCACTGATAATCGCTCAGCAGGAACATCGACTTGATCGCGACGACCTCGTCGTATTCCTCCTGCGAGACCTGCACGTCGGCGTTGAGCGCCTTGAGGTCAGATTTCAGCACCTCGAGCGCCTCATCTGCGCTCTGGGCGCGGCCCTCGCGCAGGATGCGGATCATGCGCGTGAGCACGACAGGGTGCGCATAGCGCGCCGGCAGCGGAAAATCGTCCGGCAGGACGTGGGCAAGGTTGGCCTGTGCCTCTTCCCAGGCGCGGGCGACGGCCTTTTTGTTGTTCTTCGCCGTGGGCAGCACGTGCGCGCCGGAAAAGAAGAAGATCGCCGCAAAGCCGAAGAGGGCGAAATACATGCCGAAATCTCCGCCGTTGCGCCACGAGATGATGCCGTACACCAGCGCCGCCGCGCCCGCCAGCACGATGGCCAGCGCGACCCAGCGGTAGGCGGGGTTCGTATGCTGGTTCACACGCTTGGCTCTGGCCGCCTTGGAAAGCTGCCCTGTCAGCTCAGGGTAACCGGAGAGGAACTTCTGCGCCTTTTCCAGCTCTTCTTTCGCGCTCTGCGCGTCGCTCGTCAGCTCGGAAAGATAGCGCGCAGCCTCTTCCTTTGCCTTCTGCTCCAAGCGCTGCTCGCCGCCGACGCTCAGCGTCGGGATCTCGGGATGCACTTCCCCGATATAGGCGAGCATCGCGTCCACGTCTTCCTCGCGCTTGAAGGTACACTGCTTTTCCTTCCCGCCGTCATACTGCACCACGAGATAGGGGATCGCGCCGAACACGCCCTGGCCCGAAAAGCCGCCCTGGCTCATCGCCACGCGCTTGAAGACGCGGCGCACCGACGAAAAGGCGACATAGTAGCGCCGGTCGATAAAATAGCTATTCAAAAACAGCGCCTCTTTCCCCACGCCGCAGGGGCCGAAACGCTTGCAGGACTTCTTGTCCGCGGCGACAGCTTCGGCGTTGAGACTCGTTTCGCCAAGGCGCACAGGTGCAAAAATCATAAAGCTCCTCCAAAATCTGAAAAAAGCGGTGGGAGAGGATTCTCCCACCGCTCTACGAATGGTTTACTTGTGCAGCGTCTCGTAGTGAGGCTGGGGATTGCGCTTCTTGATGGTGTACAGGAAGATACCGAGGAACAGGACGGCAACAATGACACCAACGGGGTAAGCAACAGCAGTGTTGTAAACGGTAGCGCCATCAGCAGTCTTGGTATTCAGGAACTGGCCGAGGCACTCGTTGCCCAGCAGGAAGTACGTCACGGACACAGCGCTCATGAAGGTAGCGGGGACAGCGGTGATCCAGTAGTTCTTCTTATCATAGAAGAGGTACATGGAAGCGGCCCACAGAACGATCATGGCGAGGGTCTGGTTGGTCCAGCTGAAGTAACGCCAAATGACAGTGTAGTCGATCTTGCCGAGGGCATTGCCGATGCCGAGGATCGCGCCGACGCCGAGGACGGGCACGCAGAGCATCAGGCGGTTCTGCCACTTCTTCTGGTCGATCTTGAACCAGTCAGCCAGAACAAGACGGGCAGAACGGAAGGCCGTATCGCCGGAGGTGATGGGGCAGGCGATAACGCCGAGCATGGCGAGTGCGATGCCCACGCCGCCCATGGTCTTGGAGCAGACGTCGTAGATGGCAGCAGACTGGCCATTGGCGAGAGCCGCGGCAAGGCCGGTGTTCAGACCGCCGGTGACCTCATACAGGGAGCAGCCGGCAGCAGCCCAGATCAGAGCGATAACACCCTCGCAGACCATCGCGCCGTAGAAGACGAAGTGGCCCTGCTTCTCGCTCTTCATGCAGCGAGCCATCAGGGGGCTCTGCGTGGCATGGAAGCCGGAGATCGCGCCGCAGGCAACGGTGATGAACATGAAGCTCCACACCGGGGTGCCCGAGGGATGCATGGAGCCGAAGTTGTTCCAGATCTCGGGGATGGTGTACTCAGGCTTGGTGAAGATGCCGACGGCAACACCGATGGCCATGATGATCAGGCAGATACCGAACAGGGGGTAAATCTTACCGATGATCTTGTCGATGGAAATGAAGGTCGCGATGAAGTAGTAGACAAGAACAATGATGAGCCAGAACAGGGTCGTGGCGACGATGCCCTCGTGGCCGCCGTTCTTGAACAGGGTGACAATCAGACCGGCAGGGCCAACCGCAAAGACCGTACCGACCATAACGAGCAGCACCACGCTGAACACGCGCATGACGTTCTTCATTGCGCCGCCCAGATAGATACCGGCGATCTCGGAGATGGAAGCGCCTTCGTTACGCTCGCTCATCATACCGGAGAAATAGTCGTGAACCGCACCGGCAAAAATCGTACCAAAGGTGATCCACAGGAACACGATGGGACCCCACAGAGCACCCTGCAGGGCACCGAAGATGGGGCCGAGGCCCGCGATGTTCAGAAGCTGGATCATAAACAGCTTCCACTGCGGCAGAACCACATAGTCCACGCCATCGTTGATCTTGACAGCCGGCGTTTCACGGTCGTCAGGGCCGAAGGTCTTTTCGACGATGCCACCGTAAACGAAGTAGCCGCCGATCAGCAATGCGAGGCAGATCAGAAAGCTAAACATTTTTCTCCTCCTATTTTATTACAAATGTTTGCCTTGCAGGAGAATTTCCCCTGCGTTTCGCCTGATTATAATAATTTTTTGGAGAAAAAAGTCAATCGTCAAAATGAACAAATTTTAAATGAATATTATTTCATTCAAGCTGGATATTTGTTTTTCCCTTATGCGCGGATGACCTGCTCGATGGCCGCTAAAAGCTCGTCGTAGCCCTCAAAAGCGGGCAGATGCGGGTAGTCGTGCTTGATCTTTTCCGTCGTGCGGAACAGGAAGCCCGCCTTGGACGCTTCGATCATTTCGAGGTCGTTGTAGCTGTCGCCGCTGGCGATGGTCTCAAAGCCGATGGACTGAAGGCCGCGCACGGTCGTAAGCTTGGAATGCTCGCATCTCATCTTGATGCCGCTGATGAATCCGTCGGCGTCCACCTCGAGAGAGTTGCAGAAAATGGTCGGCCAGCCGAGTTTTTTCATCAGCGGTTGTGCAAATTCCTCAAAGGTGTCGCTCAAAATGATGGCCTGCGTCTCAGATCTCAGCTTGTCGAGGAATTCTTTCGCCCCCGGCAGCGGGTCGATGCGCGCGATAGTCTCCTGAATTTCCTTGAGTCCCAGGCCGTGCTCGCGGAGCACGCCCAGGCGCCATTTCATCAGCTTGTCGTAGTCCGGCTCGTCGCGCGTGGTACGCGTCAGCTCGGGAATGCCGCTCTCGCGGGCAAATTCGATCCAAATTTCGGGGACGAGCACGCCCTCCATATCAAGGCAGGTAATATACATGTTTATTCTCCTTTATCACTTTTCCGCCGCGGCCTTGCCGAGCACGTAGTCGAGCATCTCGCCGCGGTCGATCACGTCGCGGTGACGCACCGCGCGGGAGCGTAGGTCGGCAAGATTCTTCGGCACGGGCACGCCCGTGACCTTGTGGAGCTGCTCCATCACGTCGAACTCGTCGCCCTCGGCCTTTTCGCCGATACCCTCGAGCACGGCGGCGGGGAATTTATAAGGAGAGGCAGTGGAGAGCACGACGACGGCGTTGTGCTCGGGGTTCGCCTGCTTGTACTGCTGCGCCACGTCCCAGGCGACCGCCGTGTGCGTGTCGCAGAGGTAATGGTCGTCCTTCCAGACCTTACCGATGGCGGTTTTCGCACCCTCGTCGTCGCAGAAGCCTGCCCAGAAGAGCTCGTGCAGCTTTTCGAGCATGTCCGCGGGCACCTCGTACTCACCGTTTTCGCTGAGCTGCTTCATTAAATCCGCGATGAGCTTGTCGTCGCCGGAGAGGAGATAGAGCAGGCGCTCCAAGTTACTGGAGACGAGAATGTCCATCGAGGGGGACACTGTCTTGTAGAAGGGGCGGCGGCGGTCATAGCGGCCCGTGCGCAGGAAGTCGGTCAGCACATTGTTGGCGTTGGACGCGCACACGAGCTTGCCGACGGGAAGGCCCATCTCCTTGGCAAAGTAGCCCGCGAGGATATCGCCGAAGTTGCCGGTCGGCACGACGTAGTCGACCTTGTCACCCGGCTGGATGCGGCCCGCCTGCACGAGGTCGGCGTACGCTCTATAATAATAGACGACCTGCGGGGCGAGGCGGCCGATGTTGATGGAGTTGGCCGAGGATAGGCGAACGCCCTTACCCTCGAGCAGCTGATCCTTGCTGACGGCGGAGAAGATTTTCTTCACGCCGGTCTGCGCATCGTCGAAGTTGCCGCGTACCGCGCACACGCAGACGTTTTCGCCCGCCTGCGTCGCCATCTGCGCCTGCTGCACGGCGCTCACGCCGCCGTGGGGGTAGAAGACGATGATCTTCGTGCCCGGCACATCGCAGAAGCCCTCCATCGCCGCCTTGCCGGTGTCGCCGGACGTGGCGGTCAGGATCATGATCTCGTCGTCCACACCGAGCTTTTCTTTCGACGCGGTCATCAGGCGCGGCAGCATTGAGAGCGCCACATCCTTAAAAGCGCTCGTCGGCCCGCGGAAAAGCTCGAGGATGAAGTCCTCACCGACGGGGACGGTCGGGGTCAGGTGGTCGGTCTCAAACTTGCCGGTATAGCCGTCGTGGACGAGTTTTGCCATCTCCGCTTCTGAAAAGTCGGGCAGGAGCTTGGATAAGATCTTCGTCGACATGGACATCGTGTCCATATTTAATACAGTAGTATAGTCGAACTTGACCTCGTCAAACGACGGCATCGTGTAAAGGCCGCCGTCGGGGGCAAGGCCGTTTAAGATGGCCTGCGCGCTGCTGGCCTTTAAATTTTTGTCACGGGTGCTCTGATACTGCATGGATGTTTCCTCCTGTATCTCACGGAAAAAGTTTTTTGTTTTCCCTATTGTATTTTCACAAACGCTATGTTATATTGTTTCCATCAAAAAGTCAAGTGTTTTTCTTCCGCGGACAGTTTCGGCGTAAGTCACAAATTCGTCCGCACTTGACGGAGTATCCAAAAAAGAAAGAAGGTCATTCCCCGTGAATATTGCGCTGCTGGGCTTCGGCACCGTCGGTTCCCATTTTTATAAGCTGTGCGAGGGGCGAACCGATCTGCATGTTGCAGCTGTTCTCTCCCGCCGTCCCCGCCCGGAGCTCACCTGCACCGTGACCGCCGATTACGACGAGATCGTGCGCGATCCCTCTATTGATATTGTGGTGGAGGTCATGGGCGGCATCGAGCCGGCGTACAGCTACCTCTGCGCGGCCATGCGTGCGGGCAAGCACGTCGTCACAGCGAACAAACAGCTCATGTGCGCCCGCTTTGACGCGCTCATTGCCCTTTCCGAAGAAATGGGCGTGGCGCTGCGCTGCACCGCCGCCGCGGGCGGCGGCATTCCCTGGCTCACTTCCCTCTCCCGCGCATCTCAGCTCGATGAGATCACCGCGGTCGAGGGCATCCTCAACGGCACGACGAACTATATGCTCTCTGCCATGACGAATTCCGGCGCGGACTATGCCGCCGCCCTGCAAAAGGCACAGGAGCTCGGCTACGCCGAGGCCGATCCCACCGCGGATGTGGAAGGACTTGACGCGCGGCGCAAGCTCGTCCTCTCCGCCGACCTTGCCTTCGGCGTGAATATCAAGGAAGAGGACATTCCCTGCGTCGGCATTTCGTCTATCACCGCGGCAGACATTGCAAGGGCGAAGGAAGAAGGTCTCACCTATAAGCTGATCACCCGCGCGGAAAAGTCCGGCAATGCAGTGGCCGCCTTCGTCTGCCCCACGCTTTTCCCCTCCTCCGCGCCCGAGGCGCACACCGACGGCACAGGCAACCTCGCCACGCTCTACGCCGCGCGCTTTGGCAGGCAGAGCTTTTCCGGCGCGGGCGCGGGCGGCTATCCGACCGGCTCGAGTGTCCTGCGCGACTGTCTCGACATTGCCGATGGCTGCCGCAGCTTCTATGCCGATTCCTTTGTCCCCCGCTCCGTGAATCTCTCCGGTATGCAGGGCAAATGGCTCTTCCGCTGCATGGGCGAAACGTTTGTCCGTGAATGCAGCGCCCGCGAGGCATTCAATGCCTATGAATCTTACCGAAAGGACGACCCGCACGCGCTCCTTGCGCGCTATGCGGTCGATGAGGAATGATCTCCATGCTTAAAGTTTTGAAATTCGGCGGCTCCTCGCTCGCCGACGCGCATCAGTTCGCCAAGGTGAAATCCATCGTAGACGCAGACCCCGCCCGCCGCGTGGTCATCGTTTCCGCGCCGGGCAAGCGCTTCTCCGGCGACCATAAGATCACCGATCTTCTCTATCTCTGCGCCGCGCACATCAAATACGGCGTTTCGTGCGAGGACATCTTCGCCATGATCCGCGACCGCTACAACGAGATCATCGCCGAATGCGGCCTGCACATCAGCCTCGACAAAGAGTTCGACGCGCTGTGGGACAAGATGAAAAATGGCATCAGCCAGGATGAGCTCGCCTCGCGCGGCGAATACTTCTCCGCACGGCTGATGGCCGAATACCTCGGCTATGAGTTCGTCGACGCGGCCCGCTGGATCAAGTTCAAGTTCGACGGCACCGTCGATCAGGACGCATCCTACGCGGCGCTGCGCTCCCTCGCCGAGGACCGCAAGGTCGTCATCCCCGGTTTCTATGGCGTGATGCCCGACGGGCACATCCGCACGTTCTCCCGCGGCGGCAGCGACATCACCGGCGCGCTCGCAGCAGCGGCGCTCGGCGCGGACGTGTATGAGAACTGGACGGACGTCTCCGGCATCCTGATGGCCGACCCGCGCATCGTCGACGATCCCGAGCCCATCCGCCGCGTGACCTACAGCGAGCTGCGCGAGCTGAGCTACATCGGCGCGCAGGTCCTGCACGAGGGCACGATCTTCCCCGTGCGCGAGAAGAACATCCCGCTCAACATCCGCAATACCAACGCGCCCGACCATCCCGGCACGATGATCTTGGAGTCCATCGGCGACGAGATGGAAGAGGGCGGCTTCATCACTGGCATCGCCGGCAAGAAGGGCTTTTCCATCATCACCATCGCCAAGACCGGCATGTCGAGCGAACCGGGCTCTCTCCTGAAAATTCTCAACGTGCTCGCCAAGCACGAGGTCAACGTCGAGTACCTCCCGTCCGGCATCGACAACGTCTCGCTCGTCGTCTCGTCCGACAAGGTGTCCCGCTCGCTCTACGAAATGCTGGGCGAGCTGCAAAAAGAGGTGCAGCCGAATAAGATAACCGTAACGGAGCATATCGCCATCGTCGCCGCCGTCGGCCGCAAGATGGCGTACCGTCCCGGCGTTTCCGGTAAAATTTTTGCCAAGCTCGGCGAAAACGGCGTGAACATCCGCATGATCACGCAGGGCCCCGAAGAGCTCAACATCATCGTGGGCGTGGAAGAAAAAGATTTCGAACAGGCCATCCGTGTCCTGTACAATAGTTTTGTGAAGGAGAATGTAGTATGAAACAGGTCAATGTCGGTATTCTCGGCGCCACCGGCGCCGTCGGTCAGGAAATGATCAAAATTCTCGAAGAGCGCAACTTCCCCGTTGCGTCCCTTCGTCCCATCGCAAGCGCCAGAAGCGCGGGCAGCAAAATCATGTTCCGCGGTCAGGAGTGCACCATCGTCGAGGCGTCTGACGACGCGTTTGAGGGCCTTGATATCGTCCTCGGCGCGGCCGAGAACGACATTGCCGAGCGTTTTGCCCCCTCGATCGTCAAGGCGGGCGCGGTGTTCGTCGACAATTCGAGCGCGTTCCGCCTCGACCCCAACGTCCCCCTTGTCATCCCCGAGATCAACCCCGAGGACGTGAAGTGGCACAAGGGCATCATCTCGAATCCCA
>ERZ1673742.2884-NODE-2884-length-12115-cov-31.293118_pt1 | contig 12115 bp, 5 predicted proteins | sample MGYA00580208_ERZ1673742 | MGnify/ENA primary metagenome ERZ1673742 (study PRJEB41218, sample SAMN15661774) | gut metagenome | host: Homo sapiens | place: Canada: London | collected 2015-08-20/2019-03-30 | study: EMG produced TPA metagenomics assembly of...
ATGAGGGCGCGAATGGAACTTTCGGAGCCTCGGAATTTGGCGGATCGGAAATAAAACCGTAAATTCGGATAAACTTCAAATAGGGTGCTATGAGACTTGTCCTGGCGTTTGTCGCATTGTTGCTGTCGCTTCCCTTATCCCCGCAGGCAAGGCCGAAGGGATATGAGTTGGACTATTATCGGGTTCGTCTGGAATCTGTCGAGACCGATGGCGCCCGGGGCGGCGTTATCGGCAATCCCGAGAATGAGCAGGGATTCACCACGCCCGGCTACCGGGATTCCACGATCCGCGTCGTTTTCACCTTCGAGCCGACGCATGTCGATTTTTCCCTGACCAACGAGAGCGATTCCGACTTCGGAATCATCTGGGACGAGGCCGTCTTCGTGGATGGAGTTTCGAATGCCGCAGAGGGGGTGTTTCACCGGGGTGTGAAGCTGCTCGACAGACACGACGCGCAGGTTCCTTCCGTGGTTGTGAAGGGAAGCTGTGTTTCGGAGTCGCTTGCCGTCAAGAACCGGGTTTTTTACAGTCGCGACCTCAAACGGTGGGTATTCGAGAATCTCCTGCGGGATGCGGATAAGCTTACGCAGATAAAAATACTGTTGCCGATCGAAACCGCCGGAGGGCGTCGGGACTACCTGTTCGTGTTTTCCGTCCACTGGGAGAACCGGAAGGTCCGGGCCGAGTTCGATACGGGCCGGTGGTTTTACGTGTCGGAGAAATAGCCGCTTTCGGCCGGGCCGCTTTCACGTGCCGACGTTCCCATGGCTGCGTCCGGGGCGTGGCCGGGGCTTTGGGCGGGCGGCGCATGGAAAAACACCCCGCAGGTCACAGGACCTGCGGGGTGTTCGGCTTCGGAAGCGCTGCCGGCGCGTCATTCGATGCCCTCGAACAGATAGGGGGCGTAGTTGTAGCCTTCGGCCTTGTAGACGGCGACCAGCGCCGGAATCCGGCGCACGAAATCGTTGTAATCCTTGCGGTCGTTGGCCCAGCCCGTCTCGGCGAGAGCCGCCATGCGCGGCAGGACCATGTGCTGTGCGTGGCGGATGTCCGCGATGTACTCCGTCCAGAGGTTGCACTGCACGCCCCTGATCCGTTTCTGGTCGGGCAGCGTGAGCCGGTCGCAGGGGTCGAGGCGGTAAGCCTGCCGCACCGAGACGTAGCGGGTGTTACCCAGCGGTTCGTAACGCTCCGGGTCGGAGGTCTGGCTGTAATCGAAGTAGCAGTACCATTTCGGCGTCATAATCACCGGGTTTCCCCGCTGTGCGGCCTTGATTCCGGGGTCGCTTCCGTTCCACGACATGATGTTCGCGGTTTTCGAAATGCCGCCCTGGAGGATTTCGTCCCAACCGATGATCTCCCGGCCGTGGGTGTGCATCCAGCGTTCGATGCGGTGGATGAAGTAGCTCTGCAACTGGTATTCGTCCTTGAGCCCCTCCTCGCGGATGCGCTGCTGGCAGAGGGGGCACGCCTTCCAGCGTCCTTTGGGACACTCGTCGCCGCCGATGTGGATGAGCTTCGAGGGGAACAGCGCGAGCACCTCCGTGAGCACGTTCTCGATGAATTCGAAGGTCGTCTCCTTGCCCGCGCAGTAAACGTCGTCGCTGATGCCCCAATGGGTCCATACGGCATAGGGACCTCCCGTGCAGCCGAGCCACGGATAGGCGGTCAGCGCCGCCAGCCCGTGTCCGGGCATCTCGATTTCGGGAATCACCTCGATATGCCGCTCTGCGGCGTAGCTGACGATCTCGCGGATCTCCTCCTGCGTGTAGAACTCGCCGTAGGGTTTGCCGTCGTAAACGCCCTCTTTGTTCTTGTCGTAGCGTCCGACGAGCGTTTCCGCACGCCGGGACCCGATCTGGGTGAGCAGCGGATATTTTTTGATCTCGATCCGCCAGCCCTGATCGTCGGTCAGATGCCAGTGGAATTTGTTGATCTTGTGCAGCGAGAGGATGTCAATGTAGGTCTTCACGTCCTCGACCGGGAAGAAATGGCGGCAGACGTCGAGCATCGCCCCGCGGTAGGCGAACGTGGGCTTGTCGCGGACGACGCAGGCGGGAATCTCTCCTCCGGCGACCAGCTGCTGGAGGCTTCGAAGCCCGTGCAGCACCGCCTGGGGCGTCGATGCCGTGACCGTTATGCGCTGTCTGCCGACTTCCAGAAGGTACTCTTCGGCTTCGTAGCCCGGTTGCAGTTGCAGCGTCACGGCGTGTTTTTCAGGTACGGCGGTGACGGCGGGTTCGGTTCCGGTGAGCTTGCCGACGGCGCGGGCGAAAATCTCCGCGGGCGTGCGCAGCCGTTCGTCCGTGATGACGATGGGCGTTCGGGGCGTCAGCCGGAACGATCCCGGCAGTTCTTCGACCTCGGCGGGGCGGGGTACGATGCGGACGCGTCCGTCGCAGGCTGCGAATCCCGGCAGACAGGCCTGGACGGCGAAAATCAGGAATAGAAGGTGTTTCACGGTTTGGATTCTGGTTGAGCGGTTAGGGAAGCCCCGCCTGCAAAACGTTTGCAGGCGGGGTGCTTCCGGATAGGGTTATTTGTTGTAACGTACGCCGATGTAGGAGAAGGCGATCTCTCCGGTGGTGATGATCTGGTCGTCGAACTCGCCGTCTTCCTTGCCGCCGGCTTTCTTGTTCGCGGCCGAGAAGCGGATGCATACGTCGTCCTTGCCGAGCAGTTCGAGCGGCAGAGGTACGTTGATGTACTTGTAGCCGGCGCACTGCCAGTAGAGGGTGTAGTTCCAGTTCACGATGTCGGGGACCTGGAATTCGGTGATCGGGTTCCAGTCGTCGCGGTTGTTGTCGCCGTGTTCCGACCAGTCGACCCTGATGTAGCGGGGGCCTCCGATGCTGCGGTTCTGCATGGCTACCTGCATCGAGAGCACATCGGTCGAGATGCCCTGCGTCGAGAAGTGGAGCAGCCACGCTTCGCTGCGGTCGGTTTCGGTGTTCCACCACTGGCACTTGTTGGTCCAGGCCGAGAATTCCGCGCTCGTCAGGTTTCCCTTGCCGTCGTTGTTGGTTCCGGGGTCAGTACACATTTGTTTGCCGTTTTCGACGACGCCGTTTCCGTTGACGTTGCCTTTATTGGTGCCGCCCCAGGGTTTCTCTTTGTCGGGGTTGGATTCGTTGCCGATGGGGCCGAGGTAGCTCGGGTCGCTTGTTCCCCAGCCTGCGTCGCCCGATTTCTCGTCGGGATGGGTGAAGGTCAGGTAGCCGTTGTCGCCGGTCGTGGGGCGGAAGATGTGGCTTTCGAGCTTGCCGTAGCGGTATTCGGTCAGGAGGGCCGAGAAGCTGTTCTCGAAATCCTTCTCCAGCGCGATGTCCTTGCGGGTGAGGTGGCGGATCTGGTAGCGGCCGATGTCGCCCATGTCCTTCGATCCCATCCAGACGAAGCGGTCGTGGGTCTCGTGAACCAGTACGCCCGAGATGTTCCCCGAACCGTAGGGCAGCATGCTGCCGTCGCGGCGGTATTTGCAGGTGGTGTTGGTCAGCATGTAGAAACTGTCGCCGTTCTTGTCGCGCACCAGCATCGGGTATTTCGTTTCGCGGTTGGCATTGGTGCTGCGTGCATAGCCTTCGTTGATCGGCGTCAGGCTGCCTTTGCGTACGGGAAGTTCGCAGTCGGCCAGCGTTACCCAGGTGTATACGTCCATGTCGGTCAGTTCGTTGTAGCGCTTCACCTTCTGCGGAATGTCGGCCGCCGAGCCTGACACCGAGGACATGACCATCGCCGAGGTGACTTTCTTGAGAATGTAGCGTTCGGGGTTCGACTCCGCTTCGACCGTGACGCCCTTGAGCAGGATGCGGACCTTGCTGTAACGTTCGAAGATGTTGTCGTCTTCGGTCACGGTCTTGATCATAAAGCCCTGCGAACCGTCGAGGCTCTGGATGTAGGCCGTGCGGTAGGTCTCGGTGTAGTCGATCGAGGTCTGTCCCGTCATCATGTTCTCGCCGTTGTTGCCGTTGCCGATGTCGCTGATGATGCGTCCCTCGATGTAGACGTCCTTGTTGACGATGCCCACCAGGTCGCGCACCTCGCTGAACGAGATTTCGTGCCCGAACTCGTTCTTGGCGTTGGCCTGCGTGAGGTAGACCGTCGAGGAGATGGTCCGGTTCCACCCGTCGCGGTAGCTGAGGGTGATGCGGGCGTTGCGCAGGGCTTCGGGGTCGGCGTTGGGGTCGGTCTGGAGAATCAGGAACCCGTTGCTGATGTCGAGGTCCGAAATCCATCCGCCCTCGTCGGCGCTCGTGTAGACGATCGACTGCCGGAGGTCCTCCAGTTCGAGGTTGGTGGAGAGCTGCGCCGTCGCCTGTCCGCCGTCGCCGAGCACCATGATGCTGCGGGTCGAGAAGTCCAGTTTCGGGGTGATGAAGCCCTCCTGTTTGATGTATACGGTATCCGCGCGGTTGTGGGTCCAGAGGCGGATGCCCTCCATGCGGGGGAAGCCGTCGTTGGTCGTGGCCTGGAATTTGAAATAGTCGTCGCCCGTGAAATGCGTTCCGCGGCCCTCTGTGTCGAGCGTGAGCCATCCGTTGTCGGGATTGATCAGTTCGATGTCGTAGGGTTGGTTGGCGAGGACCGGAATGCTCCCCGTGCCGCCTTTCCAGGGGGCTATGATCTCTTTCTTGTAGGGGCCGAACTCGGAGACGCGGGTCTCTTCGCCGTTGTCTTTTTCGCAGGCCGTGAGCGCCAGCCCGCCCAGCAGCGGGAGCAGCAGCCTTCGGTACAATGATTTTATCTGTTTCATCGTGGTCTGAATTTGGTTTCGCGCATCGGCGGGGGAGGGACGCGCCCTCCCCGCCTGAGCGGTTTATTTGTTACTCTTTACGGCTATGGTTCCGAAACGCATCGGCGAACGCTTGTTGGCCGCCATGTCGGATGTGATCGTGCCCGTGTCTCCCTGGTCCACCGTGGCGGTGTTCGAGGCGATGCACTGCGTGCTCCGGGCCTTGATCAGCAGCGTGACCTCCGGGCGGTTGCGCAGGGCGTCCGGCAGGATGAACACGCGGTCGGCGTAGCCCGGGACGGCGCAGTAGGAGAGGTCTTTGCCGCCTGCTCCCTGCCAATAGACGAACGGCCGGCAGCAGAAGCCCGATTCGGGCAGCACGGTGAAGTTCACCCCGTCGGTCGAGTACTCCACCTGCCAGTAGACGGGGCCGTAGATGCTCGTGCCGCCGGCGTTGCCCTGCGAGTTGGTGAAGTTGAGCGAGAGGTTTGCGCCGGCGCCCTCGGTCGAGAATTTCAGCGCCACGGCGTAGCCCGTGTTTTCGGCGAAGTCCCACCAGTAGGTGTTCTCGAATTTCAGGGCGTTCTTGCTGTTCAGCCCGGCGCTGGTCGTGAGTCCGTTGTACTCGTTGTCCAGGAGGTATTTGGCTGCGGGGTCGGTGCACCAGAGCGAGCCGTTGCCCCTATCCGGGGCGATCGTTCCGTCGGCGTTGGTCCTGACCTCGGCGTTGTTCCAGTTCCACTCCACGAGCGTCTGGCGGATGGAGCTCGATTCCGAAGCGGCGAGGTCGATCTCCTCCTTTTCGAGCACGCGGACCGAGTAACGGCCGATGTACCCCTCGTTGGTGTAGCCGTAGCGGGGCTGGAGGTCGTGGACGATGACGCCGCTCAACGTGCCCTTGCCTTTGGGCATGCCGCTGCCGTCGCGCCGCCAGGGAGTCTTGTTGTTGACCAGCATCGAGATCGCGCCGCCGTCCTTGTCACAGAGCGTTCGGGGTACGCAGCTGGTGTGGTTGGCCGTTCCGAAATAGCCTTCGTTGACGTTGGTGTAGCTGCCGTCGGGCAGGGCGAATTCCACCTCCCGGAGCGAGACGTAGGTGTAAATGTCCTCGTCGGTGAGCTGGCCGATCGACTTCTCCTTGCGGATGAGGTCGCTGGCCGTTCCGGGCGTCTGGCTGACGATGTTGGCCGCCGTCAGTCCGCTGAGCGTGTAGCGTTCGGGATCGGCCTCCTTGGTGAGGGTCACGCCGTTGAGCGAGATTTTCACCTGCGAGTAGCGTTTCAGCGTGTTGTCGTCCGTCGCGTCGAATTGCAGGCGGTATCCGTAGCTGCCGTCGAGCATCTGCACGTAGGCCGTCTTGGCGTTCACCGTGTAGTCGGTGGCGTTGCGTTCCGTGTTGGGCGTCGTCTCCACGTTGGCATTGTCCTTGTCGCTGATCACGATGCCCTCGAAGCTGGCTTCGGGATTGTTGATCACGACCTGTCCGCTCTCGCCCTTGATCAGCGTGCGGTAGTCGGCTTCGTAGGTCTGTTCGACGACGAACGGCGCCGCGGGCGTAAGCTCTCCGGCCGTTCCCGGCAGCGAGAAGGCGATCGACGCGCTGCGCGGGCCTTCCGAGTCGTTCGCCTTCACGTCGAACGACAGCACTTTGTCTTCGAGCGTGATGTTCTCGATCCAGTCGGCCGACGCGCCTTCGTAGACCGGCGTGCAGACCACCTTGCCGAGCAGGCTGCCCAGGTTGTGCTTCAGCTCGGCCTTGATGGTCGTGGCCTTGCGCGTGGTCTTGGCGCGGTCGGGCGTGAAGGTCATGCAGGCCTCTTCGGTCGCCTGCGTGACGGTCAGCGTGACGGCGTGTTTCTTCTCCTTGGCGTCGATATAGGTCAGCGTGATCGCGGCCTGCCGTTTGCGCGGCGAGTTGTTCTTCAGGGTGCTGAACGTGACGGCGTCGGTTCCGACGGCCAGGTTTTCGATCCACTCCTCGTCCGGCTCGGGCGTTTCGTCGTCGTCCTCGTCGGGAATCACCGAATAGACGATGGTGTCCCGGATCTGTTTGTAATCCTCCCGGAGGTTGTTGTCAAGCCCGATGCGGAGGTCCCAGGGGTTGCTGAAAATCTCGATGCGGCTCTCCTCCAACGACAGGATGGGGTCTTCGCCCTCCTGCGTCATGCGTACCGCCTGTTCGAGTCCGCCGCGGGTGAAGATGATGTCCACGGTGCGCGGCACGCCGTAGTTGGCGCCGTATTTGAACAGTACGGGGGTGTTCCCCGAGCCGTTCAGGCGGTTGATGGAGGCCCATTCCACGTCTTCCGACAGACGGACCGACCATTCGCCAGTGGAATAGATCCGCACCTGGGTGGAGCCGGCGTCCGAAGTCAGCGTGTATTTGTTGGAATCCACATTCAGCGGCAGGTTCATGTCCGAATCCATTTCGCATCCGGTCAGCAGGAGCAGCGCCGTGACGAGGGGCAGGATGCCCGTGCGCCACGCTTTGTAGATGCTGTCTGTAAGGTTATTTTTCATCGTTGTGTTTTTTTGTTCGTTCCGTCGGCCTTACATGCCGTATTCGTTATAGGCCTTGTTGTCGAGTGCGCCGCCCGAATAGACGACCTCCTTGTCGGGGATCGGGTAGTATTCGTGGCAGGGGAGCATGTTGTCCTTGAGCGTCGGGTAGTTGGTGTATTCGTAGGTCATCTGATACCAGATTCCCCAGCGTACCAGGTCGAACTTGCGCTGGAATTCACCCAGCAGTTCGCGTCCGCGCTCCTTCTGGATCTCCTCCAGAAGCGCATCTTTGTTCTTGAAGACGTAGGCGGTGGTTCCGGCGCGTTCCCGGACCATGTTCAGGTAGCGGACGGCCTCGTCGGAGTCCTCCGTCTCGGCGTAGCACTCCGCCATCATCAGGATGGCGTCGGCATAGCGGAATACCTTCTGGTTGGAGAAGTCGGCGGTGTTCTGCATCCCCGGACACCAGAATTTCGGGCCGAGCCACGGACGGGTTCCCACGCCCGAGAAGGGCTTGCCGTCGTATTCCCACGCCATGTTCAGCGTTTTGCGCTTGTCGTTGCTTTTTTTGGTCTGGAGACCGTCGCAGAAGTAGCTGTTGGGGCGCATGGAGGTCCAGGTGGTCATGCCCGTGCCCATTTCGGGAATCTCCACGCCGTCGTAGATGCCCTTGCCGTTGTGGTACGGAGTGGTGATGGCTGCCACGTTGGTCGTGACGGACAGTCCGCCGGGCGTGTAGGTGCGCTGCACCTCGAAGATCGACTCCGGGGTGTTCTTGTTGCGGAACATGATGTCTTCGAGCGGATACTGTTGCAGGTCGCCGTAGATTTTCTCCAGTTCGCCGAGCGCCTCGAGGGCGTCGTCCCAGCGGTGGTTCCACTGCGCGAGCTTGGCAATCATCATCCAGCCCATCGCGGCGCCCATGCGGTTGTCCGCGACCTCCGACGAACGCACCTGGTCCATCGAGGGCACGTAACGTAGCAATTCGTCGATCAGGTAGTCGCGGGTCTCCTTCGCCGACATGCGGCCCATGTGGGCGATCTCCTGCATCACCTGTTGGTCGGCGACCTCCTTGGTGTAGAAGGGCACGTCGCCGAAGATGCAGGTCAGCAGCCAGTAGTAGAACGAGCGGATGACCACGCCTTCGGCCAGCAGCGGCAGCTTGTCGGCTTCCGAAGACTCCTTGATGTCGTTCAGGGGCGAACGTTCGATGGCGGCGATGGTCGAGTTGCAGTACATGACGCCCTTGTAGCACTGGGTCCATATCTTCTGGCCGTTGAGCGGCTTCGCGGGGGATATGTCGAGCTGGGCGTCCTTGGTCCCCGAAGCGATGTACATCAGGTCGGTGACGCCTTCGGTCATAATCAGGAAACAGTAGTCGTAGATGCTGTTGATCGGTATGTAGCAGGCGTTCAGGCCCGCCAGGCATTGCGCCCGGGTCTTGTAGTACTCCTTGGGTCCTACGAACGACGTGGGGTGTTCGTCCAGGTCGCACGCGCTGAACAGCAGGGCGGCGGTTGCCGTGGCTGCCAGCAGGTATTTTTTCAGGAAACTGTATGATTTCATGGTCTTGGCTGTTAGTATCTGATCTGGAGGCTGAAAATAATGGTCCGGGGCTTGGGGTAAGCGCCGATGTCGACGCGCCGCAGGGCCGAGTTGGAACTCGATGTCGAAACGTCCGGGTCGAATCCGTTGTATTTCTTCCACAGGTAGAGGTTCTCGCCGCTGACGCTTACGCGGATGTCGCGCAGGCGGTTTTTGGTGACCTTGCGCATGTCGAACGTGTAGCTCGCGGAGATGTTCTTCAGCCGCAGGTAGCTTGCGTCGTGCACCAGCCGGTCGCTGGGCAGGGCGTCGTAGCTGCCGGCCATCGGCAGGTTCGAATTCGGGTTGCGGACCGGATGCCAGGAGTTCTGCATGTACTTGTATTGGTTGGTATAGGGCGAACCGTTGCCCATCCAGAGTTCGGCGACGTTGTAGATCTTGCCGCCGATCGAGTAGTTGAAGAAGAAGCTGAATGTGAAGTTATGGATGTTGAACGTGTTCTGGATACCGCCGTAGAGGTCCGGGTCGGCCGATCCGAGGTAGACCAGGTCGTCGCTGTTCAGCGCTCCGTCGTGGTTGATGTCCTGATAGCGGGCGTATCCGGGCTTGAAGGTGTTGCCGCTGGCCGAGGCGTAGGCCTTGGTGATCTTGTTGCGCTCGACCTCTTCCTGGTTGTGCCATACGCCGCCGTAGCGGAATCCCCAGAGGGCGTTGAGCGTGTAGCCCTTCTTGTAGCCGTACATCATGTAGGTGGTTCCCGACGACGACGGCGACGAGTAGGCTGTCACGAAGTCTTCCGAGGCGATGTCGTCCACCATCTGCCTGTTGCGCGACAGGGTGAGGGTCGTCGACCACTGGAATTTCGGACGGACGATGTTGCGGCTTTCGACGGTGAGTTCCCATCCCTTGTTGGTGGTGCGTCCGGCGTTGGCGAAGTAGTTGGTGTAACCCGTCTGCGAGGCTACCTGTACGGTCAGCAGCAGGTCGCGGGTCTTGATCAGATAGGCGTCGGCCGTGACGTTGAGCCGTCCGTCGAACAGCGAGATGTCGGCTCCGAGAGTATACTGGTCGGAGGTTTCCCACGTCAGGTCGGGTGATGCCAGACGCGACGGGTAGACCGCCAGCTGCTGCGTGCCTCCCATCAGGTAGCCGCTCGTCGAGTTGCCGACGGCTGCCAGCGAACGGTAGGCCGAGATGGCGTCGTTACCGGTGCGTCCGAGGCTGGCGCGCAGGGCCAGTTCGTCGATCCACTTGGCTTTTTGCAGGAACTTCTCGTTGGCGATGTTCCAGCGGAGGGCCGCCGAGGGGAAGAATCCCCATTTCTTGTTGGCGGCGAAGTTCGAGGCGCCGTCGTAACGGGCCGTGAACGTAACGTAGTAACGCTCCTTGTAGTTGTAGTTCAGACGTCCGAACACCGACATCTTGGTCCAGTCCGTGTGGTTGGTGCTGATCGAGGTGTTCTGCTTGTCGGGAACCGCGGCCATGTTGTTCCAGGTGAGTTCGTCGAGCGTGTAGCCGCGCCCGGTGATGCTCAGGTTGTTGTCGTACTTGATCTGCGCGGTGTATCCGCCCAGCACGTCGAAATTGTGGCCGCTCTTGGGGCGCAATTCGTAGTAGACCGTATTTTCGCTTGAGAAACTCGTGTCGTCGTACTCGTCGCGGCTGGCGTAACCGCCTTCGTTCTCCTTCTTGGCAGGCAGGTATCCCGGCTCGTAGTAGCGTCCGTGGCGCTGGTAGGAGTAGAAGGTGAACTGGCTGCGCAGCTTCAGCCCCTTGACGGGGGTCACTTCGACGAATGCGCTGTTGTTGAGCGAAATGCTCCGGGCGTTCTTGAGGCAGTGGTCGAGCATGATGCGCGGGTTGTTGAATTTCTGTCCCGAGTACCACAGGTCGTTCATGTCGGATGTGGGGGAGAGGAACGGGCTGAGGAACACGGCGGCGTTCCACCAGTTGGTTCCGCCGATGGTGGCCAGGTTTTCGTCCTGATCGCGGTAGGTGTAGCTCAGGTTCAGTCCGGCCTTGAGCCATTTGGCGAACTCGTGGTCGACCTTCAGGCGCGCCGAGTAACGTTTCAGCCCGCTGTTGTCGATGATTCCCTGCGTTTCGTTGAATCCGGCCGAGGCGTAGTAGGAGCTTTTCGCGGAGGCTCCCGAAATCGAAAGGTCGTAATTCTGATAGAGCGCCGTGCGCGTGATGGTGTCGATCCAGTTCGTGCCGACGCCTTTGGCCTCGGGGTTGGGGAAGGGGTATTTCGACATCGGCGAGTCGGGTTCGATTTTATCGTTGCCGTCGGCGCTTGAGAAGAAATAGGCGTAGTCGTTGCGGTAGCGGGCGAACTCCGTGGCGTCCATGATGTCGAGCTGACGCGGGAGCTGCGAAAATCCCAGGTCGGTCTTGAAGGAGATGTTGGGTCGTCCGTCCATGCCGCGGCCCTTCTTGGTCGTGATCACGATCACGCCGTTCGAGCCGCGCGCGCCGTAGATGGCCGTCGACGAGGCGTCCTTCAGCACCGAGATCGACTCGATGTCCGCGGAGTTGATGTCGTTCAGGTCGTGAATGCCGTCGATGACGCCGTCGACGATGATCAGCGGTTCGTTCGATGCCGAGATCGAGCGCGTGCCGCGGATACGGATCGAGGTCGTGGCGCCCGGCTCTCCGGTCGTGGCCATGATGTCGGCGCCGGCGATGCGGCCCTGGAGGGCCTGGTCGACCGAAACCACCGGCACGTCCTTGATGTCGCTCATCTTGACGTTGGCCACCGAACCCGTCAGGTCGGTTTTCTTCACCGTGCCGTAGCCGATCACGACCACTTCGTCGATGGTCTGCTTGCTCTGTTCGAGTTTCACGTCGACCTTCGTGCGCGCGCCGACCTTTTCGGTTTTGGCTTCATAGCCGATGTACTGGAAGGTCAGCGAAGCGCCTTCGGGAACCTGGATCGAATAATCGCCCGTGGCGTTGGTGCTGGCGCCGTTCGTCGTGCCCGTCACCAGTACGGTCGCGCCGATCAGCGGCTCGCCGCTCTGGTCCGTAACCTTGCCCGTTACGGTATGTTTGGTTCCGCTTTTCTGCGCGAAGGCAGGCGCTGCCGTCAGCGCTCCCGAAACCAGCAGGATCAGTAATATGATATATTGTTTCATGCGAATTTTTATTTAAGTGCAACTCCTGATGCTTGCTTCCCGGAGGGGTAGTGGCGGAATTCGATCATCACCGGGTAGTGGTCCGAATGCGTGGCGGTAAATTCGTCGTAGATGATGCGCGAGTCGGTTATTTCACGCATCACGGCCTGCGAGGCGTAGATGAAGTCGATCCGCCGTTGATCCGCCGTCGATTCGCCGT
>ERZ1673742.2895-NODE-2895-length-12092-cov-6.245908_pt1 | contig 12092 bp, 10 predicted proteins | sample MGYA00580208_ERZ1673742 | MGnify/ENA primary metagenome ERZ1673742 (study PRJEB41218, sample SAMN15661774) | gut metagenome | host: Homo sapiens | place: Canada: London | collected 2015-08-20/2019-03-30 | study: EMG produced TPA metagenomics assembly of...
AGTTCTGCCACGAACTGCAGGATATGGGCCTGCAGATCAACGACTCCAAGGGCAGCGACACCCACATTCTGGGCCTGATCGGCGACACCAAGGCCATTGCCGAGAGCTGGGTGCTGGCCAACCCCGTGGTCGAGACCTGCCGCCGCGTGTCTGAGCCTTACAAGAAAGCCAACCGCAAGTTCCACCCCGACGACAGCGTGATCGATGTCAACGGCGTGAAGATCGGCGGCGGCAACTTCGCCGTCATCGCAGGCCCCTGCAGCATCGAGAGCGAGGAGCAGATCACCTACTGCGCCCAGCGCGTTAAGGATGCAGGCGCTTCCCTGCTGCGCGGCGGCGCATTCAAGCCCCGCACCTCCCCCTACTCCTTCCAGGGAATGCGGAGCGAGGGCCTGGACCTGCTCAAACTGGCCCGCCGCGCCACCGGCTCCCCCATCGTCACCGAGATCATGAACACCGAGCACCTGCCCCTGTTCGAGAATGTAGACCTCATCCAGGTGGGTGCCCGCAATATGCAGAACTTTGAGCTGCTCAAGGCCGTGGGCCGCCAGAAAAAGCCTGTGCTGCTCAAACGCGGCCTGGCCAACACGCTGGAAGAATTTGTGATGAGCGCCGAGTACATCATGGCCGAGGGCAACGAAAACGTTATCCTCTGCGAGCGCGGCATCCGCACCTTTGAGACCAGTATGCGCAACACCCTGGACCTGGCCGGAGTGGTCATGCTCCACAAAATGACCCACCTGCCCGTGGTGGTGGACCCCAGCCACGCCTGCGGCCATGCCTGGATGGTGCCCCAGCTGGCCAAGGCCGCCGTGGCCGCCGGTGCCGACGGCCTGATGATCGAGGTGCACAACAACCCCGCCAAGGCCAAGTGCGATGGTGCCCAGAGCCTGACCCCCGACCAGTTCGATGAACTGATGGGCTTTATCACCAAAGAAGTCGAGTTCTTTGGCAAGAAGATGAACTGAGAATGGAACGACCCTCTCGGCACGCGGCAGCGTGACTGAGGGGGTTGTTTTCTTTTGTCATCAAATATGGTATACTATGGTGTATTTTGAATTCACCCTTGAAACGAGGTATTTCTATGAAAGCTCATATTGCACGCAACCAGAATGCCGGCATCCCGCTGGCGCTGGGCTGGAATCTTTCTGCCGCCGACCGGGGCATCCTGGAAGGGATGGCCCCCGCTTTCGGGATGAAGCTGCAGCTGGTCTCCCCTGCCGATGCAGGCAGGACCGTGGCCCAGCTGCTGGGCGAGGTGGAGGTCAAGACCACCCGCACTCTGGTGCTGGAACCGGGTGCTTATCCCCCGGCGCTGGTGCTGGCCAACTTCAAGGATAAGGATGTGGACACCCTGCTCGACCTGATGAAGCAGGCACAGGTGAACATCCCCCTCAAGGCTGTTGTGACCCCCACCAGCAAGAGCTGGGTGTTCGGTGACCTGCTGGCGCATCTGCAGGAAGAGCACACCGCCTTTACCGCCGCAAAGGAGACCGCTAAAGCATGATGACCAAGCGTATTTTTTCCGCCCTGCTGGCGGCTGCGCTCAGCCTGAGCCTGCTGGCTGGCTGCGGCAGCACCTCCGGCTCCACCGCCTCCAGCGCCGCCGATGGCCCGCAGCGCTACTCCACCGTGTTCTATGATGTGTTCGACACCGTGACGCAGGTCATCGCCTACTGCGACAGCGAGGAAGAGTTCACCGCCCAGATGGACGCACTCCACGCCGACCTTGTGGAGTACAACCAGCTCTATGATATTTATAATGATTACGATGGCGTGACCAACATCAAGACCATCAACGACAATGCGGGCACTGCCCCGGTGACAGTGGATGACAAGATCCTCGGGATGCTGGAGCTGGCCCAGACCATGTATGACACCACCGGCGGCAAGCTGAACATTGCGCTGGGCAGTGTGCTGAACATCTGGCACAACTACCGCGAGGCCGCACTGGCCGATGACAACGACAGCAACAACCAGCTGCCCACGCAGGAAGAGCTGGATGCCGCCGCACAGCACTGCGATATCGCCAACCTCATCATTGATGAAGATGCCAAAACGGTCTATCTGGCCGACCCGGCCATGTCGCTGGACGTGGGCAGCGTGGGCAAGGGCTACGCCGTGGAGCAGGCCGCACAGGCCGCCGAAGCCCGGGGCCTGACCAGTGCCCTCATCAGCGTGGGCGGCAACCTGCGGGCCATCGGCACCAAGCCGGACGGCTCCCAGTGGGTAGGCGGCGTGGAAAACCCGTGGAACTCCTCCGAGGTCTACACCAACGGCAGCTCCACTGTAGCCGCCGTCAAGATGAGCGACCTTTCCCTTGTAACCAGCGGCGACTACCAGCGCTACTACGTTGTGGACGGTGTGCGCTACCACCACCTCATCGACCCGGCCACCCTCTGGCCCGCCGCCTACTTTGACGGCGTGAGCGTGCTGGCTCCGGACTCCGGTGTGGCCGACTGCCTGACCACCGGCCTGTTCTGCCTGCCTCTGGAAGAGGGCAAGCAGCTCGTGGAATCGCTGGACGGCGTGGAAGCCCTCTGGTGCACCACCGATGGCGAAGTGGTCACCTCCAGCGGGTGGAGCGAGCATACGAATTAAATAAGGAACGACCCTCTCTGGCAAAGCCAACAGGCTTTGACTGAGAGGGTCGTTCTTTTACTTGATATCCAGTTCGGGCGGCACGTCGATCTGGTCAGAGACGTACTTGCCGTTCTTTTTGCGCTGACGCACACACTCGGTGAGCAGATACTCGATCTGCCCGTTCACCGAGCGGAAGTCATCCTCAGCCCATGCGGCAAGGGCATCGTAGAGCTTCGCATTCAGGCGCAGGGGGATCTGCTTTTTCGGCTCTGCCATCAGTACAGGCTGCCGCTGTTCACAATGGGCTGCGCGTCACGGTTGCCGCAGAGCACCACCAGCAGGTTGGAGACCATTGCCGCTTTGCGCTCATCGTCCAGTTCCACCACTTTGTTCTCACTCAGGCGATCCAGCGCCATCTCCACCATGCCCACGGCACCGTCCACGATCATCTTGCGGGCATCAATGATGGCGCTTGCCTGCTGACGCTGCAGCATGACCGCCGCGATCTCGGGGGCGTAGGCCAGATAAGTGATGCGGGCTTCGATGATCTCGATCCCGGCAGAGGTGACGTTCTTCTGGATCTCGCCCTGGATGCGCTTTGCCACCACTTCCGAGGAGCCGCGCAGGCTGCCCTCATCGGCCACACCGTCGCCGGTGGTGTCCACGTTGGGAGCCACATCGTAGGGGTAGATGCGCACCACATTGCGCAGGGCGCTGTCACACTGCAGGGACAGGTACTCTTTGTAGTTGTCTACATTGAACACGGCCTTGGCGGTGTCGGTCACCCGCCAGATCACCGCAATGCCGATCTCCACCGGGTTGCCCAGGCAATCGTTGATCTTCTGGCGGGAGTTGTTCAGGGTCATCACCTTCAGGGAGATCTTCTTGCCGTCCTTCTCACGGTCAGCCTGCACCACAGGGCGCTGCTGAACATCACCGCTCTGGCTCAGGACCGTGCCCGCAGCCGGGTTGACGGCAGTGCAGAAGGGATTGACCCAGTAGAAGCCCTCCCCCTTCAGGGTGCCGATGTAATCACCGAACAGGGTGAGCACCAGCGCTTCCTCGGGCTTGAGGACTTTCAGGCCCGCGAACAGGAAAATACCGATGATGGCATAGATGACAGCGATCGCCAGCGGGATAAAACCCAGGAAGGTGGTATACAGCATTACAAAACCGATGCCGCCCACCACAACCGCAGCCACATAACCCAGCAGGGTCAGCAGAAGCATGGTCATGCCGTTCTTCTTGGTCTGTAAGATCTTCTCTTCCATAAAATGTCCCTCCTTTACAGGGTTCGGAAGTTTCTTTCTGATATCAAAATCATATCACATTGTATTTTAATTGTCAAGAACAGACCAGTCTTGCAGACGTGGTATTATTATGGTATAATAAAGCCACAGAAAGGAGCTGATATCATGCCGCGTATTATTCCGATCCGCGACCTCAAAAACACTGCCGCTGTCTCCCAGATGTGCAGTGAATCCAAAGAACCCGTCTATATCACCAAAAATGGCTATGGCGATATGGTCATTATGAGCATGGAAGCCTATGAAGAAAAGATGCAGCTTCTGGACGCTTACGCCAAGCTGGATGCTGCCGAGCAGCAGGTGGAAGCCGGGCAGACGTTGGATGCCCGCAGCGCCTTGCAGGAATTGAGAGCCCGTTATGGCATATAAGTTGGTTGAAACAGCCCTTGTTATAACACAAAACCTCCCACTCGAATGAGCGGGAGGTTTTATTACGCACAGTTATAATTACCAGAACCAATACCGTTTCTTGACGGCGATATACACGATCAGGCAGACCACGGTCAGCGCACCGGCGGCGATGAAGAAGGTCCAGTTGATATTGGTGAATCGCAGATTCTGGTTGGTCAGCAGGTAGCTGCCAGCCGTATCGGCGGTGATGGTGCCATCCTTGTAGCTGTTCAGGAACTGCCACTTTTCGCTGGCGGTGTTGTGCAGATACAGGCGGCTGTAAGCGGCGTTCTCACCGGTCAGGGTGATCTGCACCACGCAGGGCAGCGCGCCGCTTTCGCCCAGCTGGAAGCTCAGGCCGTTTTCATCGGGGGCAAAGGCCAGGGCGGTGCTGAACCCGCCCTGGGTGCTCTTGATGCTGGTGCCATCGATCCGCAGGGTATAATCCTCGCCCAGCACGATCAGGCTGCGGCCCGTGGTGCGCAGGGCGCTCAGGATCTCGCCGGTAATGGCGGGCACGTCGCTCTGATAGAGGGACACTTCCTCCCCTGCGGCGTTCTGGATGGCGGCCACGGTGGCGACGTTGTCCTCGGTGCCCTCACCGCTGGTATCGCTGCTGCTGCCGGAGGTGGATGCGGTGCGGTTGACGATGACCGTGACCGAGGTGGAGGCGGTGCCGTTGGAGACCACCACGGAGGTGGCACCCGTGGCAACGCCGGTGATGACACCGGAACCGCTGACGGTGGCAATGCTCTTGTCCTGGCTCTTGAAGGTCAGGCTCTGGCTGGCGGAGGCCGGCGACACCTTGCCGGTGATGGTCTTGGAGGAGCCCGGCTTGAGCACCACATAGTTGGTGTTCAGGGAGATGGACTGGCTGGAGACGGTGCTGGTGTTGGCCGCAACCACCGTAACGGTGGCCGTGCAGCTCACGTTGCCGTCCGTGGCGGTGATGGTGGCCTTGCCGGGGGCAACGCCGGTCACCTTGCCAAAGTTGTTGACGGTGGCCACCTTCTCATTGGAAGAGCTCAGGTTGACATTGATATAGTTGGCTGCCGAGGTGGGCAGCACCGCCAGCGAAAGGCTGGTGGTCTCGCCCACGGCAATGGTGCTGGATGCAAGGGTGATGTCCATTTCGGTGGCGATCATGCTGGCATCCGGCTGGGGGGTGATGGTATAGGTGCAGCTCACCCCGCCGCAGGTGGCGGTGATGTTGGCCGTGCCCAGGCCCACAGCCTGCGCCACGCCCTCACTGTCCACCGAGACAACATTGGGGTTATCAGAGACATAGGTCACGCCGTTCTTGCTGGCGGCATTGGCGGGGGTGGTCACCGGGGAGAGCTGCTGGGCCGTGCCCGCCAGCGGGGCGGCATCGTAGCTGCCGGTCTCGATGCTCTCGGCGGTGACTTTATCCCAGGGAAAGCTCACCTTGGGCAGCGTGAGGGCCAGCGGCGTGGTAACAGGGCCGGCAGCCGACGCAGGCAGGGCGGCGGCACAGGCCAGCACACCCAGCAGAGCCGCGCTGGCGGCCAGCTGTTTCGGGTTCAGTTTCATTCTTTCGTACCTCTTGGGCGTGGAATCGGCGGGCGCTTAGCGGAACAGCACGCCCAGGGCCTCCATCACATAGTCAAAGTAAGTCAGTTCATCGTACTCCACACGGGCGGTGACGCTCATGCCGTTGGAAAGATCCACCTTATCGCCGCTGGTGCTCACGACATAGGTGTTGTCCGGCTTGATGGTCATCTTGTAGTAAGACCCGCTGGTGTTGGTGGTCACGTCACTGTCGATGGAGGTAACAGTGCCGGTCAGGGTGCCGTAGGAATACTCCGACAGGCCGGTGATGGCGATCTTGCAGGGGTCGCCCACGTTGATCAGCGGCCGGTCGTTGACGGTGACAGCCGCCACGATCTCAAGGTCACTGTTCTCGCTGGCCACGGTGGCCAGAGCGGAGCCTGCGCTGAGCACCATGCCCACCTTGTAGGGGGTGTCCATGTGGATGACACCGGAGGTGGGAGCGTAGATATAGTAATCGTTCGCGCCGGTGTTCAGGGCATCCAGCTGGGCCTCCATGTTGTCAATGTTGGCCTGCACGCTGGTCAGGTTGGCAGAAATGGACTGCAGGGTGGAGTAATACAGGCTCTCCACCTCGCTCTGGTTCTGCTCCATCAAGGTCTTGATCTGCTCGTCGGTGTAACCGGCGGCCTGATAGGGCGAAGCATCAAACGCCTTCTGGCTGACCTGGCTCTTGTAGCTCTCGTACTGGTAGTAATAGGGCTGATCGTCGATGTCGGTCTCGCTGAAGTAGTTCTTGTCGTCCTGAATGGACTTGAGCAGCTTTTCGTACTGGCTCTTCTGCTTTTTGTAGATGTCCAGCTGCTTCTGGTAGCTGTCCTGCTGGATGTCCAGATCGGTGCTCTTGATGTGGGCGATGAGGTCGCCCTCGGTGACATAGCTGCCCTCCGAGATGTTCAGCTCAGTGATGGAGCCGGAGTAGCTGGACATGATATAGGTCTTGTTGGCCGCCTGCACTGAGCCAGTGGACTGGCTGACGTAGGTGCGCTTGTTCTGGGTACTCCAGATCACCAGAAACACCATGAGGAAAGCCACCAGAAGAATGAGCGCGTAGCCAAAGGCCGGCAGCTTCTTCTCCATCATAATGCGGCGGTCCTGCAGGTCGGAAAGATTCTGAATGCGAGTGGTCATATTACTTCGTCTCCATAAAAACGTCCATGACACCGTTTTCGCTGTCCTGATTGACGTAGATGCTGTAAGTGGTGCCGGTCAGCTCGATCTCGTGCTCGTAGGCGTAGATGTTCAGCTTCTGGCTGGCAAGGCTGCTGTGATCCATGGGGCCGGTGAAGTGGGCGTACAGGCAGCCCTTCACCCGCAGCACAGCGTCCTGCTCGTAGCCCGGCTCCAGGCGGGGGATGAGCTGGTTGACCTGCATCATAAAATAGATCTGCGGCTCCGGGTTGGGGCCGGAGGTAAACTTAACGCACTGGATCACAGGGCCAACCGGCATGGCGCTGTGGCTCTTGATAAAGTTCTGCATCTGGGTCAGGATCACGCCCAGGTTGCCCAGCTCGCTGGCATCGATCTTGCGTGCCAGAACGTTGGTCAGCTTCAGGGTCTTGTTTTCTGCAACTTGGATCTCTCTCATAATAATGTCCACCTGTTTCTTTTTTGTTTGCAATAAGCAATTGTCTGGGGGAAAAGATTCTTTTTTACCGTTTTGCCAAAGACTCTCCTCAAAGCGGTCTCACCCTCTCAGTCAAAGCCTAACGGCTTTGCCAGCTCCCCCAAAGTGGGAGCTCTTGACAAAAAGGGTCACAGCTGCTTTTATATCCGAATTTGTACTTCCCTATCAATGGTCTCGCATACAGCATCAAAATGATTGTTAACATCCCGATTAGAGAACCGTAAAACTTTCAAGCCATAGCCATGCAGGATAGCACTTCGTTCCTCATCGTAAGCTTTCCCCTGTTCAGTATAATGCTGTGAGCCGTCAAGTTCAATAACCAATCTTGCATCCGCGCAATAAAAATCCACAATAAACGATTCAATGATCCGCTGTTTGTAGAATTTTACCGGATATTTCCGCAAGAAAACATACCAAAGCCGTTGCTCCTGTGGTGTCATTTCCCTCCGAAGTCTTCGGGCTACATCCAGCATGTCGTTATTCTTGACAACTGTCGTCTTTTTCATCAGCTTATACCTCTACCGGGCTCACCCTCTCCGTCAGCGCACACGCGCTGCCACCTCCCCCAAAGTGGGAGGTTTTGACAGAATGATTCACTCCCTGCACTGTGGGCAAGTCTGCGTTCACACTACGCAAAGGGAAACCCGCCGTACACTGCGCTATGCCAAGGGCTCTCCCTTCGGGAGAGCTGGCGCAAAGCGCCTGAGAGGGTGAGGATGCTCACGGTAAGTCACTCACACAGCGATAAAGTGTCACTATAGCTTATACCTCTACCGGGCTCACCCTCTCCGTCAGCGCACACGCGCTGCCACCTCCCCCAAAGTGGGAGGTTTTGACAGAATGATTCACTCCCTGCACTGTGGGCAAGTCTGCGTTCACACTACGCAAAGGGAAACCCGCCGTACACTGCGCTATGCCAAGGGCTCTCCCTTCGGGAGAGCTGGCGCAAAGCGCCTGAGAGGGTGAGGATGCTCACGGTAAGCCACTCACACAGCGATAAAGTGTCACTATGTAAAGAGCATTCCTGTAAGGATAAACATAATCTTCTACCACACACAATTGCCTACCGCAACGCGATAAGCAACATAAAAATAAGGTGTGCCAGGAGGCACACGCCTCCTGGCACACCATAACGAGGCATTGTTGTCTGCCCCGCACTAACAAGTAGGGCGGTGCAGTTTCCTCAACGCTTCATAATTTTAGATCACGTCTAATTAGACGGTGAACTTAACTTCGGTCTCCTTGACGGTGTTCTTGGTGGGAGCCACGCCCAGGTTGTAGACAGCAGCAGCAATGCCCAGAGCGTTCATAGCATAGTCACCAAAGTTGTTCTTATCGATCGGGTTGCCCTTAACATTGGTGCCGAACAGGTTCTTGCCGATGTTGCCGACTTCCTTCCAGGTGGTGTTGCCGCTGAACAGGACACCGATGGTGCGGTCAATGGTGGACTGCAGGAAGGTGTTGCCAACCAGAGTCACGATGTTGGTGTTGAAGGTCTTAACGTTGTCCAGAGTCCAGATAGGAGCGGTAACAGCGCCGATAGCGTCGATGAAGTTAGCGCCACCGTTGACGTAGGTCATTTCGTTCTCTGCGATAACAGAGTAGTTTGCAGGCATCATCATAATGAATTACTCCCTTCAAATGAATGAAAAAACTTATTTTAGCGATCTTTTTCCGGCTGCGCATCCATCCAAAGATCATTTATGTAACCGAGTGCGCACTCGGCTGCAACTTAGTAGGTCATTGCCTCGCCATCGTCATCATCTTCAACAACAGCCGCGGAGGCAACGGGTGCAGGCTCTTCCTTCTTGCGGCGGAAGATGCCCTGCTGCAGGTTCCAGAGCTCGTAATACTTGCCCTGCTTTGCCAGCAGCTCGTCATGGGTGCCGCGCTCCACGATCTGGCCGTGATCCATGACCAAAATCAGGTCACAGTCACGGATGGTGGAAAGGCGGTGTGCCACGATCAGCATCGAACGGTCAGCCAGCTGGTTATAGATCATATCAAAGATGGTATTCTCTGTACCAAAGTCCAGGCTGGAGGTCGATTCATCAAAGATGTAAAGGCTCGAATCCTTCAGGAACGCACGGGCCAGTGCAATGCGCTGCTTCTCACCACCGGACAGGCCGTTGCCGGCTTCCTCCAGATAGGTGTTGTACTGCAGCGGCAGCCTGCGGATGAACTCGTGTGCGTCGGCCTTCTTGGCCGCCTCCCGTACCTGATCGAGGGTAGCCTCGGGGCGGGAGATGCGGATATTCTCGAAGATCGTCTTGCTGAACAGCTCAACGTTCTGCGGGACATAGGAAATGCAGCGGCGGACGGATGCATTGCTGTACTCGTCCAGATCAACGCCATTCACGCTGATGGTGCCGCTCTCCGGCTCGTAATACTTGAGCAGGAGCTTGGTGATGGTGGACTTGCCGGAACCCGAGGAACCAACCAACGCCACCTTCTTGCCTTGCGGGATAGTGAAGGAGATGTGGTCCAGTGCCGGGGTGCGGTTGCCATACCGGAAGGTGACATCCTTGAACTCAATGTCGCCCTCCATGCTCTCCATCTCGGTGTACTCGCGGTCATCGTCCTGCTCGGATTCATAATCCATGATCTCCGTCAGGCGCTTCATGGAGATGGAAGCCTCCTGAATGGACATCTGCATACTGATGAGCTCGCTCACCGGAGAAGTAAAGTAGCCCGAAAGGGTGCTGAACGCCATGTAACCGCCCAGCGTCAGCTGGCCATTCAACACCTGCGTGATGCCCACATAGGTGGTGACCATGTTCAACACGGTCATGATCACGCTGGAGATCAGGCTCTGGCTGGTGCTGATCTTGCTGGAACGCAGGCTGATCTTCAGGCTCTTGATGTATTCACGCTCAAGGGCTTCCAGCTCACGCTCTTCGCAGGCGTTGCACTTGATGGTCTCGATGCCGCGCAGGCTCTCGATCATCTGGCTGTTCAGAACGGCCGACTGCACCATCGTCTCTTCATTGATCCGCTTGTAGGGCTGCTTGAAGATGATGACGAGCAGCAGGCTCAGAACGGTGGTAAACAGGGTAATGGAGAACAGCGAGGAGTTCATCCGGAACAGGACAAAGCCTGTACCCACGGCCATCACGATGTCCATGACCACGCTCATCGCAATGCTGGTCAGCACCGATTTGATGGTGCTTGCATCGGAATAGCGGGTGGTGATCTCGCCGGTCTTACGGGATGCAAAGAACTTCATCGGCAGTTTGTACACATGCTCGAAGTAGCCCAGCATCAACGGAATATCGATTTTAATGGAAAGGAAAATCAGGATCCACTGCCTCACGGTCGAGAGCAGCGTGCTGGTCAGGTTGACCACACTGAACACGACAATGAGCGATATGAGCAGATTTTTCAGCCCATAAGGCAGCACCTCGTCCATGATCGCCTTGTTGAAAACGGTGGACACGATGCCGATCAGTGTCAGGATCACTGAACTGAGAATAGCGTAAGCAAACAGCTTTTTCTGGGGAAGCAGCAGATCCATGTACCGCTTCAACATGTTGTTGCGGGCTGCCTTGGCTTCCTCTTTGCCCTCCACCTTATGCTTGCCGGTGCCGCCCTTGAACTCCGCTGTGGGGTTCAGCAGCAGCAGCACGCCGGTGAAGTTTTTATAGAACTCATCCAGGCTGATCTTTTTCAGCTCATTTGCAGGGTCGCCGATGACGACGTAATCCTTGCATTTGTACTTTTTGCTTGCATCAGCCTTGCGTTCTTCTTCCTGCACCACATGCTTGCGGCGGGCATCGTCATCCTTGATGGTCGTCTTTTTGAAGATGACCACAAAGTGGGTCAGGCCCTGGTCGGTAATGACCTGCGCAATTGCGGGCAGAGTGAAATCGCTTAAAAAGTTTTCGCGGTCAACACGGACAGCCGCCGTGCTGAAGCCCAACTCATTGGCTGCTTTCTGCAGGCCAACGAGGTTCGTGCCTTTCATGTCGGTTCCCATCATATCCCGCAGGCGGGTGATGGTGATTTCCTTTTTGTAATGGAGGCACACCATTGCGAGTGAAGCGGCCGCGCAGTCCGTAGAATCGTGCTGCCGCACATAGGTATAACGCATACGATGTTTCCTTTACAAGAGACCGACAACCAAAAGCAAACGATCTCTTTTTCAATGTACTGTGTCTATTTCAAAACTACGGCTTTTATTCTAGCACACCCGGTCTGTTTGCACAAGCCCCAGTTTGCTGTTGTTTTGACCGTAGGTCTGACAAATGAAAAAGGTTTTCTTTTTGCACTCCGGTTTAACAGCGCATAGCCTTCTGCTTTGCCCTGCCCTGCGGAGAACCAGGGCAAAGCAGAAGTCCGCTGCTATCAAAAGAAGGGAGCGCCTACCCTTTGATCTGAGTCAATCACCACAGAACGTTTAAAAACTGTTCCAAGGTTTGGGTGTAGTATACCACAATCTGACAGCATCTTCAAGAGGACATTTTTTAAGAAATCATTAATTTTGAAGATTTTGTGAAAAAAGTCTCAGATTGGTTACAACACCCGGTTAAAAAACAAGCGGCGAAGTTGCCCTCGCCGCCTAATGGCGCCTCTTGCCTGACTCGAACAGGCGACACCCTGATTAACAGTCAGGTGCT
>ERZ1673742.2899-NODE-2899-length-12075-cov-6.344925_pt1 | contig 12075 bp, 9 predicted proteins | sample MGYA00580208_ERZ1673742 | MGnify/ENA primary metagenome ERZ1673742 (study PRJEB41218, sample SAMN15661774) | gut metagenome | host: Homo sapiens | place: Canada: London | collected 2015-08-20/2019-03-30 | study: EMG produced TPA metagenomics assembly of...
TTTTTCTTTATGTAAAGAAAGGATGGTTGCGTTGAAGTTCTATTGCGAGGACGCTGAGAGCGTACTGCGCGAGGTAGGCAGCAGCGAAAAGGGCCTGAGCGCCGAGGAGGCCGCAGGGCGTCTCGAACGCGACGGCAGAAACGAGCTGGAGGCCGCAAAGAAGCCCTCCCTTATCAGCCAGTTCTTCAAGCAGATGGCGGACCCCATGATAATCATCCTGCTTGTCGCCGCGGCGATAAGCGCCGTGACCTCCATCTATCAGAACGAGAGCCCGGCTGACGTCATAATAATCCTCTTCGTCGTCATCGTGAACGCCGTCCTGGGCGTCTACCAGGAGAACAAGGCCGAAAAGGCCATAGAGGCTCTCCAGGCCATGTCGGCGGCGACGAGCCGGGTGCTGCGCGGGGGCAAGGTCACGGTCGTGCCCTCGGCGGAGCTCGTCGTGGGCGACATCGTGCTGCTTGAGGCGGGCGACGCCGTGCCGGCCGACGGCAGGCTGCTCGAAAGCGCGAGCCTCAAGATAGAGGAGGCGGCGCTGACGGGCGAGAGCGTCCCCGTCACGAAGTTTATCGACATCCTGGACCCCGGCTCCGCGCCCGACGTGCCGCTGGGCGACCGCAAGAACATGATGTACATGGGCAGCACCGTCGTCTACGGCCGCGGCAGCGCCGTAGTCACCGCCACGGGCATGGACACCGAGATGGGCCGCATAGCCGACGCGCTCTCCCGGGCCGAGCAGGGCCAGACCCCTCTGCAGATAAAGCTCAGCCAGCTCTCGAAGATACTCACCTGGCTGGTCCTGGGCATCTGCGTCGTCATCTTCGGCGTGCAGGTGCTGCGCGCGGGCGGCTTCACGGGGGACGTCATCCTGGACAGCTTCCTTGTCGCCGTGTCCCTGGCCGTCGCGGCCATACCGGAGGGCCTTGCTGCGGTCGTCACCGTCGTGCTCTCCATAGGCGTCACCAACATGTCGAAGCGCAACGCCATAATCAGGCGGCTCACCGCCGTCGAGACCCTGGGCTGCGCGCAGATAATCTGCTCCGACAAGACCGGCACCCTCACCCAGAACAAGATGACCGTCGTGGACAGCTTCGGCCCGGATACCCAGCTGCTCGCCACGGCGATGAGCCTCTGCTCCGACGCGGAGGAGGACGAGAACGGCCAGGCCGTCGGCGAGCCGACGGAGTGCGCCCTTGTGAACTGGGCGCACGGGCTGGGGCTCGACAAGGATGAGCTCAAGGCCTGCGCCCCGCGCATTGGCGAGGCGCCCTTCGACAGCGTGCGCAAGATGATGAGCACGGTCCACGCTTCCGGCGGCAGCGTCGTGCAGTATACGAAGGGCGCGCCGGACGAGGTGCTCAAAAAGTGCGTCTCCTACCTCGACCACGGCGAAGTATGTCCCATGACGGAGGAAAAGCGCCGCGAGATACTCGCCGCCAACAAGGACATGGCCGACAGGGCGCTGCGCGTTCTGGCCGCCGCCGCCCGCTGGTGGAAAGAGGCCCCGGAGGATTTCTCCCCCGAGGCTCTGGAGCAGGAGCTCTGCTTTGTCGGCCTCACGGGCATGATAGACCCGGTCCGCCCCGAGGTGAAGGCGGCCATAGAGGAGTGCCGCGGCGCGGGCATCCGCCCCATCATGATAACCGGCGACCACATCGACACCGCCGTCGCCATCGCCAAGGAGCTTGGCATCCTGAAGGACGCCTCCGAGGCCGTCACCGGCAGCCAGCTTGACGCCATGGACGACGAGGAATTTGAGCAGCGCTTCCGCGGCATCTCGGTCTACGCGAGGGTCCAGCCCGAGCACAAGACCCGCATAGTCACGGCCTGGAAGCGCGCGGGCATGGTCACGGCCATGACCGGCGACGGCGTCAACGACGCGCCCAGCATCAAGAGCGCCGACATCGGCGTCGGCATGGGCATAACCGGCACGGACGTCACCAAGAACGTCGCGGACATGGTCCTCGCGGACGACAACTTCGCCACCATCGTCGGCGCCGTCGAGGAGGGCCGGAGGATATACGGCAACATCCGCAAGGCCATCCAGTTCCTGCTGGGCTCCAACATGTCGGAGGTCATCAGCATCTTCGCGGCGACGCTTCTGGGCTTCACCATCCTGGAGCCGGTGCATCTGCTGTGGATAAACCTCGTGACGGACTGCTTCCCCGCCCTGGCCCTGGGCATGGAGAAGGCGGAGCGGGACATCATGCGCCGCCAGCCGCGCGACGCGAAGGCCGGCGTCTTCGCCGGCGGCATGGGCGCAGACATAGCCTATCAGGGCATAGTCGTCTCCCTGCTCACCCTGGCGAGCTACTTTGTCGGCCACTTCATGGAGTCCGGCGTCTGGGAGATTGCCAACAGCGCGGACGGCACGACGATGGCCTTCCTCACCATGAGCATGGCGGAGATCTGCCACAGCTTCAACATGCGCTCTCAGCGCGGCAGCCTCTTTACTCTGCACAGCATGAACAAGACCCTCAACTGGGCCGCCCTCGGCAGCCTGGCCGCGACCACGCTGGTCTGCGAGGTGCCCTTCCTGGCGAGGGCCTTCGAGTTCGCGCCCGTGGACTTTGCCGAGTACGCCGTGGCCCTCTGCTTTGCCGTGAGCGTCATCCCCATAGTCGAGCTCGTGAAGCTCATCCAGCGCAAGGCCGCAAAGAACAAATAAAGCGTAAAAAGCCGCCCCGAGGGGCGGCTTTTTTGCTTATCTGAGAAGGCGAGGCCTTCTCAGATAGAGGCTTTTTTCATTTAATGTACCTGCGCTCGGGCAGGGGGAGCGCCGGGTCGTCCTGCCAGTAGACTATGAGCCGCCCTCGCGTCACGCTTATGCTCGCGGGCTCGCCCGTGAAGCTGTTGCTGACCGCAAGGGGGAAATCCGGCGTGAGCTCCGCGTCCTCCAGGCCGTAGCTCAGGCCCCTTTCAAAGACGCCCTCGGCGCGCCCGCCGAGGCAGAAGGCGGAAAAGTCCCCCCGGTAGCGGGCGTCGAAGCGCAGCTCCGCCCCGTCCGAGAGCGCCGTCAGGGCGCAGGAGCGGCCTATGAGCCAGGCCTCCATCCCGTGCGCATCGGCCCAGGCCAGGGCCTGGACGTTTGCCAGAGAGTGGTCGAAGCGCCGCCCGCCGAGGCCGCCGAAGATGAGCGCGCGGCGGTATCCCAGCTCCAGCGCGCGCCGGAGCGCGGCCATCGTGTCCGTGTCGTCCTTGCGCACGGGGCAGACCTCCACCTGCGGCGCCTCCGGCACGTAACCGAGGGAGTCGAAGTCCCCGAGCGCGAGGTCTGGCGCAAGGCCCAGGCGCTCCAGATGCAGGAGCCCCGCGTCGGCCGCGATGAGCATGTCGCCGGGCTCCGGGCGCAGGCGCTCCGGGGCGAGCTCTGCCGCCGCGACTATGTAGCAGCTTTTCATGCCTCTCGCCTCCCCTGCTCGGCCAGGGCCTCCAGCCCCGCCTCATCCTCTATGCGCAGCGCCCCGCGGGAGAGGCTCACGAGCCCCTCGGCCTGGAAATAGCGCAGCATCCGCGTAACGACCTCCCGCGCCGTGCCGAGGTGGGCGGCGATGCGCTCGTGCGTCAGGCCGAGCTCCGGCCCGCCCTCCAGCGCCGACTCCTCCAGCAGGAAGGCCGCCAGGCGGCGGTCGAAGCTCTTCCAGAGCACCTGCTCCACCAGCCACATGACCTCGGAAAAGCGGGAGGCCATGAGCTCGTTCGTGTAGTTGGCGAGGGGCGCAGACTGCTCCATCACGCGCCGGTATACCTCCGGGGAGATGACGAGGAGCTCCGAATCCCGCTCGGCCTCGATGGAGATATCGAATTGCAGGCTCCGCACCATACAGGAGGCGGAAAAGAGGCAGATATCGCGCTCAAAGAGGCGGTAGAGCGTGATCTCGCGCCCGGCCTCGGAGAGCATGAATGCGCGGAGCCTGCCCCTTTGCAGGGCGAGCAGGCCCAGGCACTCGGCGCCCGCGCCGTGGAGCAGCTCCCCCTGCGCGAGGCGGCGTGGCGAGGCGGCCGCCGTGAGGGCGCGCCGCTGTGTGTCGTTCAGTTTGTCCCAGACACCCGGGAAGAAAGCGGAAAGTTCCATGCCGCACCAGCCTTTCGGGGACATTATAAACCTTCCCCCTCTCCGGCGCAAGGCGCGGGGAGGGGGAAGTGCCGTTCAGCTTTCCATCTGCTTGCCGAGGAAGGCGGCGACGGTCTGGGCGAGCTTGAATTCGACGTCGCCGGAGGGCGGGGCGTTCTTGGGCGAGGCAAAGATGACGGCGCCCATGAGGTCGCCCTCGGAGACGACGGGGGCGGCGACGGAGACGCAGAAGCCGCTGTCGGAGTCGGTGACGGGGACGCAGGCCCCGCCGCTTTCGTGGCGGAAGACGCGGCGCGACTCCATTATCTGTTCGAGCTCAGGTGAGATACGCTTTTCAAAGAGCTCCCTCCTGCCTCCCCCGGCGACGGCGATAACGGCATCCCTGTCGCAAACGGCGGCGATGCAGTCGGTGGACTTGTGCAGCGAATCGCAGATCTGCGCCGCGAAGTCCGAGAGCTCGCCTATGGGGGAATACTTCTTAAAAATGACCTCCCCATCCTTATCTGTAAAAATCTCCAGCGGGTCGCCCTCACTGACAACATTGGCGCTGATGGTCCTGTCCGGGTGATGGGTCGAGGCCTGCACCACCGTCACAGGCTCCGTGTCCGGCTCCGGCAGCTCGCCGCGGCGCAGCAGCGTGTCTATGTCGGCCTTGAGCCGTATCTCAACGTGGTCCTCGTAGACCCTGATGCGCTCGATTATGAGCTCCAAGTCCTGCTTTTCGAGGTGCGGTTTCGTGATGATGTCGTCGAAGACCTCCATCGCCGTCTTTGCGGCGCGGTTTGCGCGGATTATGGTGTTGCGCCTGTCCGTGACGTGCTCTATCTGGCTCTGCAGGCCCTCTATCTTCCGCATGAGGTCGGCCTCGAGCTCGTCGTAGGTCGCCTCGAGCACGGCCTCGTTCTCCGGGTGGCGCATGATGTCGCGCACGCGCTGGCGCTTCGTGGCCTTGAGCTCCTCCTGAGCGTCGAGCAGCACGTCCTCGAGGTTCGCCGCGCTGCGCTCCGTCTCCGCCACGTCCTCGGGCTCGCGCGCGAGCTCAGCGTTGAGTTTTTCGAGCATCTCCGCGGAGTTGTCGCGCACCTTCTTCACATAGAGCTTCACAAGCTCGTCGAGCTTGTCCACGCGGATGTGGTGGGTAGTGCAGCCGGCGGTGCCGCGCCGGTGATAGGTGCCGCAGGTGTAGGCGGGCTTGAGGTCGCGCCGGCCCAGCGCGAACATGGGCGCGCCGCAGTCGCCGCACTCGAGGAAGCCGGAGTAGACGTTCTCGTTTATCTTGACGCCGCGGTAGTTGTACTTCGCGCGCTTCTCGCGCAGGGCGCGGACTGCGGCGAAGGTGCGGTAGTCCATGATGGGCTGGTGGTGGTTTTCGATGACGATCTGCTCCACCTCGTCGCGCAGGATGTCCCGGCCGTTTATCTTGGCGCGGGTGTACTTGCCCTGGCGGAGCGTGCCGATGTAGAAGTCGTTGTCGAGTATGCCCTGGACGGTGGCGATGCTCCACGCGCTCTTGACGCTGCGGCGGTATTCCTCGCCCTCGGCTATCTTGCGCTCGCGCTCGGCCATGCGCGGCGTGGGTATGCCCTCGTCGGTGAGGGTGTTGGCGATCTTCTTGTAGCCCCAGCCGTCGATGTAGAGTCGGTAGATGCGGCGGACTATCTCGGCCTCTACGGGCACGACCTCGAACTGCTGCTTCTTGTTCACGATATAGCCGTAGGGCGCGGCGCAGATCCACTTGCCATCCTCCTGACGGCGGCGGATGACGCTTTTGACCTTCTTGCTCGTGTCGGTGACGGGCATCTCGTTTATGAGGAACTGGAACTGTATCTTGAGCCAGTCGTCGTCGTTCGGGAAGTCGATACCGTCTCCGATGGAGATTATGCGCGCACCCGCGTCGCGCAGGTCCTCGAGCTCCACGAGTCCGCGGCTGTTGCGGCGTGAGAAGCGTGAGAAGTCCTTGATGACGAGGATGTCCAGCCTGTGCGCCATGAGCTCCCGCCGCATTGCCTGATAGCCCTCGCGCTGCTCAAAGGTGTAGCCCGAGCGATCGCGGTCCTCGTAGAATACGAGCTCCGCGCCCGGGAACTTGTGCTCGACGAAGTCGGAGATGATGGCCTTCTGGTTCTCAATGGACGTGTTGTCTCGGTCAAGCTCCTCATCAACGGAGATGCGGCAATAGCCGGCGATTTTCAATATTTCGCTCATTTCGTATCTCCTTCCGTCAATGGAATCTTGAAAAATCAGTTACTATGTATTTTTTAAACCGCTCTTTGCAGTACTCTTTCTTTTCTCCGGTCTCAGGATCAATTCGGTTGCCGTTAAACCAAATACTCCTTTTCCCAGCGTTCTTGCCAGTCTTGTTCGTCACACACTCTTCCAAAAATTCCTCGGAAGACAGTATCCACATTGTATTGTCAAGGCGTTCTGAGTAGAAAACGAAATAGAAGTTAGGCCTGTATTCATGCGTGATAGCAGCGAACAAAGCCGCATCTCCGTCAGTAACGCTGCTTGAACGGGCCTTTATCTGTATCTCTATAAATGTCCCATCGCTCTTTTTGATCACGCAGTCCACGCCGTGGTCGTCCACCAAGGGGACGTAGCAGTCAAGTCCCTCAATCAGCATTTTGCCTATCAAGTTGTACTCAATTCTTTTTCCGAATCCCGCTGAATGTCGAAACGAAACACCCATTTGCCTCACCTCTTGTCTATGAATACCCAGTTTGTGCTTTCAAAACTGACTACAAGTTTTTCTACGAACTGCCGAGATTATCTCGGGTGTTGCTTTCTATCAATGTAATTAAGATAGTACGTGTGTATTATTGACATCATTGTACCATATGCCTCCTTACGCTGCAAGCACAAGTTTCTGTCCGAAGGAAGCCCGACCGTCATTTCAGGCGGTCGGGCTTCCTTCTTATCTCTCCTGCGCGGGGCGTTCTGCTTTGGCCGCCGCTTTCTCGTTCTGCACCTGCATCTCGGCTATGCGGCGCTTATTGTACGCCAGCAGGTCGAGGACGCTCGTGTGCAGGTCGCCGCTGCCGGAATGGTACTCGGCGACAGTATATTTCTTGGCCTTGTACTCGGACCGCAGTGAGCGGAGCCGCGCCATGACTGACTCGTCATCGCGTTCTGCCCTCGTCAGCCACACGGCGACGATCTTTTTATCATCCAATACATCTATCTGCAAGCGCAAATCAGCTCCTTTGGCAATAGTTTCCGCGGTCTGTGCGGGATTTATTCTTCTTCCCGGCCCGCTTCCGGCTGATCTGGCTTCTTCAATTCGTTTCTTCATGTACGAGCGTACGCTCGTACGCAAGCTCTGCGCCCGAACTCACGCCGCACGCTGCAGCAGCTCCACGCCCACGAAGCCGCGCACGCGGCGGCCTCCGGGCAGGTAGATGTTGTTGCTCTGCTCAAGGCCGTAGAGCTCGAGGTTCTCGCAGACGTACAGGCTGAAGCTCCGCGCCGAGAGAGGGTTCAGCGCGTTGTCCTCGCACCAGAGCCGGTACACGGCGTAGAGGTCGCGGCTGCTCACCTCCGCGTCGGCCCGGAAACGTATGTAGCCCTCGCTGCGCATGAAATCCACCGCGTTGTTGCCGTCGCTCACCGCCTCGGCCATGTTCCCGCGGGCGCGCTCGCTGAGCGTGAAGCTGTAGCCGTTTGCAATGAGCCGCCTCAGGCCCTCGAGGCACCAGAGGAAGATGCCCTCTGCCTCGGCGCACATCCTCTCGGCTATGAAAGGGTCGTCCCTGCGGCCCGCGGCCTTCGGCCTCGTCGTCAGGATGATCTGCCGCCGGAAAAAGCCCTCGCTGCGGTCGTAGAGCGCCTTGAGCGAGCCGTTGCCGAAGCCCAAAAAGCGGACGTACAGGTCGCCCTGGTAGCTCTGCTGGCCCTTGCGCTCGAGGTCCATGGGCAGCTCGGCGGTGACGATGGCCTTGATGTAGTTTGTCTGGGGCAGGGCCTCGAGCTTCATGTCGTCGTCGAGCATGACCAGCTCGTGTTCCAGGTCGGCGCGGGCGAAGCGGCTGGTCTCGACCTTCGCCATGCTGCCCGTCGCCATGTTCGCGCCGAGCAGCGCACGCAGCACCAGCCCGATGCGGCTCTTGCCTTCACCGCCGCGCCCGATGAGCATCAGCAGCTTCTGCCCCTTCGTCGTCGGCAGCAGGCAGTAGCCCATGAACTCCTGCAGCGTCGGGATGTCCTCGGGGTAGAGCAGCTCGCCGAGAAAGCTCAGCCAGGTCTCCGGCGCCGCCGCGCCCTCGTTGTAGGCCACCGGCAGCCGGTTGCGGCAGAACTCGCGCTCCGGGCTGAAGTGCCCGTCTAGAAAGAGCGTGCCGTTGGCGACGTGGATGCGGTCACGCTGGATGGGCAGGTCGGGCGCGTAGGCCTCGAGCCGCAGGGCTTCGAGCAGGTTCGCCACGCGCTTCGTGAGCCCGGTCCGGAAGAAGGGCTTGAGCTCCTCGTAGATCTCGCGCCGCAGCGCGTCCTCGTCCGTGACCCGGCCCTCGACGGTGAAGAAAGTGCCGTTCACGCTCTTCATCGGGTGGGTCTTGAGGAATTCCTCGCAGAATTTGACCTCATTGACGGTCTTGCCGTCGTACCATTCGGGAAACTCAAGCATCGCGGGCCTCCATCAAACGTGCGGTCTCCCGCTCGATGTGCCGCGTCTCGGCGCCGCCGGCGCCAACATCGAGCAGGTAGCCCGTCCACTCGCCGAGCCGGCAGGCCTCGGCGTATTCTTCCCTGGGCTCCTCGCCCATCGTCCTCGGTGCGAGCGCCCGGCGGCAGTGCTCCAACTCCCGCTTGCAGGCCGCGAGCCCGCGCGGGTGCACCGCACCTTGGCCGAAGTCCGCCGCGAGCCGCCGCGCCGCCTCGGCCTTCGAGCAGCCGAGCAGGCCTGCCGTGAGGTCGACCACGTCCCCGTGCGCGCCGCAGCCGAAGCAGTGGAAGTGGTCGTCGTAGAGCTTCAGGCTCGGCACCCTGTCTTCATGGAACGGGCAGCGCATGAATCCGCGCCGTACCGTCCCATACCTCTCCGCCGCCGCCCCAAGCGGCGCCGCGTGTCTCAGCACGCTGTAGTTTGTCATTCGCATTCCTCCAACTTTGTTGTAAGGGCCAGGCCCTCCACCAGTAATATGAGGAATACGCAAAAACACGGCAAACAGCGTGACAGGCCATTTTCAAAAAACATGACATATGGTACAATGAGAAAAAATCCCATGGAGGGCGCTATGGAACACGAACTGCTGACTCTCGAATTTGGGCGCGGTACTGTGACATATGAGGGACGCACGGCTCCGGCGGGCACGCTCGGCTGCGAGGCTTTGAACATTCCCGACGCTGTTATCGCGGCGCTCAATGAGCCTTGCGCCGTGCTCAACGAGTTCATCGCGGCGCTCGGGATGCTGAGCGTTACGGATGAACTTCTGGAGAGGGCGCGCGAGGCCGCGCTTCAACTTTTGAACACCATGCATGAAATTGAGCCGTTTTCGCACCTGGACCGCGGCTTTTACGCGCCGGGCATCGCGGACGCTTTCACGCCGGAGGCCATCGAACAGGTGCGTGCGCTCAACATGGCCATGCTCACACGGGGCCTTGCGGCGGCGCAGGAACCGGGCCTGCGCAAGGGCGCGCTGCTGAGCAAGATAGCGCCGGTCTTCGCGCAGCTTGCGTTCTCGCTCGCTGAGTACAAGCGGGCCATGACGGCCCTGGCCGAGGCATTAAACGCGGATGAGGTGGAGCGGACGCCGGACGGCCTCGCTGCAGCGTTCAGCGAGCATTTCTCCGCCTCAAAGGACAACCTGATGGCGCTGGCCAACGCCTCTGTGCAGTACGCCTCGGCAGGCGAGCCGCCGCAGCTGCTTCGCCGGATGAACTATGTCTCGTTCGTCGGGCTGCTGCGCTCGGACTTTTACGAGGGCCTCATCATCGGCCACGCGCCGCGAAAATGCGCTGTCTGCGGGCGCTGGTTCCTCACGCTCGACGCGCGCCGCACGAAGTATTGCGGCGGGCTTGCTCCCGGCGACGCACGCGGCAGAACGTGCCGCCAGGTCGGGGCCATGCGAGGGCGCGGGCAGCGCGAGCTCGCCGGCGACCACCCGCTGAAAGCGATATACAACCGACGGCTCAACACCATTTTGCAGAGCCAGCGCCGCGGGAGACTCGACGAGGCCACGGCGGACGCCATGCGTAAGCTGGCCAAGGACAAGCTCCAGCGCGCACTGACCGATGCGAATTACGCCCGTGCATCCTATGAGTCCGAGATGACCCAGGAGGCGCTGCGTGCTGAGGCAGAGCGAAAATGCTGACGCTCAGGGAAGCCGAGCGGGCATTTCAACTCGACCCGCCGCCGGAGCCTGAGAGCGAGGGCTTCGCGGCCTTCCTGCACTTCTACGAGCCGCAGCTCAACGAGCGCGTTCGCAGATTTCTCGGCAAACGGGCATTTGACGCGGAGACGCTCTTGGAGTACAAGCTCGCCTGCGCCGCCGCAATGCTCGAGCGCTGGGAGAGATTTGACCCGAACATAGGGTCGCGTTTTGAGACCTTTGTCCACCATGACGTGCAAAATGCGCTGCTCAGAGCGCGGATGCTCGAGGAGGCGGGCTCGTTTTCAAGCCTTGACGAGTACAAGGCCGTGCGGCAGATGGGCGCGCTCATGTACGGCTCGACGCAGGGCGATTCGCTGAGGGGGTTCATAAAAAAACGCGGCTGCTCGGAAGCGGCCGCGGGGAGATTTCTAAAGACGGCGCAGCTCACGCTGAGCGTCTCATCTCTTGAGAGCGACGCCGAGGCGAGCTGCACCTGGGACTATGTGAGCGTGCTACATGGCGGGATACTGGCGGAGAAGGTGAGAGCGGCGTTTGCAAAGCTGAGCTTCCGGGAGCAGACGCTCCTGGAAAAGCGCTGCGCCATATGCATGACCTGCGGGCGGGTCGCGCCGCTGAGCGAGCGCTTGAGCTTTGAGGAGCTGGCAATAAAGTTTGAGGCTTCCAGCCCGCGCACGGCGGAGCGTGCGTACCGCCGTGCAGTCGAAAAGCTCACGCTGGGGCTGGTCGAGCTCGGTGCCTTGCACGCAGTACGCATCGAGCGCACGCCGCAGGATACTTACCGCTATCAGGCTGACAATGAGGGCGACTGGGGAGAGTTCGCCCTCGACCATGACGGCGAGCTCAGGATCATAGCTCTCGCCGAGCTGGATACCGTCAAAACACATCGCTTCGCCGGGCAGGCCGCGAGCTATCTTCGCGCCCACGCAGGCGAGAAGTTGGCGAAGAAACTACTGGTGGCGTTTGAATAGGTTTGGAGGTGTAAGATTTGCTTGAAGACCAAATAAATAAATTGGCAGCTTTGATGAAAGACGAGGATTTGAAAAAATACGCCGGCGATGGTTTCTGGGACCTGATGCAGGCGGTGATCTTTTCGGACCCGGTTTTAGCGGTTGGGGCAGCCAAGAACGCGGTTGAAATTGCGGTTCATATGCCGACGTATTTGTTTTGGAATAAAATGAAGCGCTACCTGACCGGCACCTTTCATTGTTACGGAGATCAGGTCAGGATGGCCGCTAAATTCAATGGTGATAGCAAAGACTACTATAAATTTGTAAAGAGGCTGATACATCTTCTCGACCAGCTCGACGACGACCAAAAGGTGGACTACTTCGCTGCACTGACACGAGCGTTCTTATTGACTGATCTTGACAAATACCTGTTTTTCAAGCTGAGCAAGTATCTGGAGATGTGCATACCCGAGGAGCTGGAGTTCATCAGAGAATTGCCTTATGACTATAGAAGCGACAACACGGCAATGATCTCGTCGCTTTACCAGTACGGGCTGTTCACGGTGCAGAGTCCGACGCAGTTGTCCGCAAACTTTGTTCTATCCGACTTCGGCAAGGCCTTGAAACAAAACTGCCTAAACTTCAATGAAGAATCAACTGTAAAAAGAATGAAGTGCTCCCCAAAAGTTGGACAAAAGTTATGCGGCAAAGCCATTTTGAATTC
>ERZ1673742.2901-NODE-2901-length-12067-cov-4.000416_pt1 | contig 12067 bp, 6 predicted proteins | sample MGYA00580208_ERZ1673742 | MGnify/ENA primary metagenome ERZ1673742 (study PRJEB41218, sample SAMN15661774) | gut metagenome | host: Homo sapiens | place: Canada: London | collected 2015-08-20/2019-03-30 | study: EMG produced TPA metagenomics assembly of...
AGTGCTGTAAGAAGTGAAAACAGGCCATAGTTTTTTTTCTGTGCAAGCCGGTCCGCTGCCAGCAGATAAAATGGGAAAAAGGCAACGACTTCTCCAAAATGGTTAAAGACCAGACTGACTAGAGTAAAGCCGCTAAAACCGTAAAGAAGACCACTTAGGCAGGCACATCGGGTATCTTTGACAAATTGTCTGCTATAATAATAGCCTCCAAGACAGGCAAGGGCGATCTTTATCATTTGCAAAAAAGGAAGCAGGTATGGTACCGCCTGCTTTGGAAAAGGCACGGTTATCCAGAAAAAAGGGCTTCCCAGCAGATAAAACGAATAGCTGGTATAGATGCTGCTTCCCAGATCCGTGGTCATATCCCAGAAAAAATGTCCATTACGAACCGCTTCATGTATCTTGAGATAAAACGGAACCTGCTGCATATTGTAGTCGCCAAAATAAATAAATAATCCTTTATCACGTATTAGAAATGGCAGAAAACAGATCAGTGTCATTGCCATAGCCAGAAAAAATACAGTCCGTCCATTCCATTCTTTTTTCATAGTCTTCCATCCTCTCAATGACGAATTTTGGTAATAAATGTATAAACATATTATATATTATAAAGGAAAGAAAGCTGCTTTTCAATCCAATTTTGTGTTCACTTCATAAAAGGGCTTGGAATGAGCATGAACGGGAGGGGGTCCGGAACTGCTTTTTTGCGTGAATTTGGACTTGAGGAACAAAACTTCCTTAATTGCGGGAAAAACAAAAGAATTTTGCAAAAAGCGGACAAAATACTCTTTAATAAATAATATTTTTATTGAATTTGCGATACAGTTATGATAGGATAAGATTACATGGTTGTAATCCATAAGTGATGGTTGATGAAACAAATCAGATGAGGAGAACATATATGAAGGAAGAAGCGACATTTCTGACTGTAAAAAACAAGTCTTCACAGCAGGAATTCAAAATAAATACGGAGGATATTTTGTATGCTATGAAAACAGAAGAAGAAAGTCATGCCAAGCCGTGGATTTATATGATAGACGGAAAACAATTTTATTATTCGAATTCTATAGGGGTATTGGAGGAGCAGCTGGGCAAGGCGTTTATTCGTATCAGCCGCCAGTGTATCGCAGCATCCAAAGCCATTCATTCTGTAACGAAGGAATACATTCTTTTAAATACCGGAGAGAAACTTCCCTATAGCAACCGAAATAAAAAAAGAATCATTTGTACACAGCTTGAAAATCAGAAGAAGATATTGAAGAAACTTCGTGCGAGTAAAAAGTCGATGACTTATGAGGATTATGCGGAACATTACCGAAGTTTTGATCATATGCCATTTGCATTTGCGGATATTGAGATGGTATTTGACGATAATGCGGAAGCGGTAGACTGGATTTTCTGTTATGGCAATGAAGCACTTGCCAAAATCGAGAAAACACCGTTAAAAGATTTGATCGGAAGTTCTTTTGGGTCTGTTTTTGCGAACATGGATGCCAAATGGCTCCGGAGTTATGAACAGGTTGTCCTATATGGCAGAATCCTGGAAATCATAGATTGCAGTCCGGAGATCGACACGTATCTGCATGTGACATGCTTCCCGACATTTCCGGGGCATTGTGGGTGTATCCTAAAGGATATCACGAAAATCGAATATGTCGAGGGTGAAAAAAGCAGTGAGAAGGCATTGCGGTTGTATCTGGCAAAGGTTATCAATGCATAATATTTTCTCCTCCCAAAGTGGTAAAACAGGTAGTGCTATCCGGGTTGTACCACTTCGGAGAGAAAATTTTATATAGATGAAGTAAAAAAGTAAATGAATGGATTCCGGTGTTTATCAAACGCCGAAAGAAAAATCAAAAAGGAGAAAAGAAAATGAAAAAAGAAGTCAAAAAACTGCTTGCATACCTGCTTGCTCTTGCGATTGTACTTACCTCGGTATTTACCGGGCAGATCGTGACAAAGACGACAGTAAAAGCAGCAACACTTGAAAATGATGGGACAGAGATTACGGCAGAGTCGGAGGCACCTGTCGAAATCACGACAAATGCAGAGGGACAGACCGTCTATACCCTGACAGGTGATGTCACAAATGGATTAAAGATCACTCTGGCAGCGGGAGAAACCGTTATTCTGGATGGAAAAGGGTATTCCATCCATGGTCGGGATGAAATTGAGTATGAATCTGATTCTGCTACGCCCGCGCTTGAGATTGCCGGGAGTGGTACATTGATCTTGAAAAATGCCGATTTAACAGGTGGTAACGGAATCGAAACGTTGGGGTATGATGGACAGGGTGCCGTGGGTCTTCGCGTCACTTCTCCCAATGTATCCCTGATCTTACAGCAAACGGTCACAATCACCGGTGGAACGGCGGCGGCCGGAGCTACGGCGGGGCAGCAATCTGGAAACGGAAGTTCCGGGATAAAGTTTTCCGGTGCCGCACTGAAAGTGGATAGTGGAAGTCAGGTTACCATTAAGGGTTCAGATGGATACCAGGGAGTGAGTGGGAATAAATCTGGCGACGGCAGACTGGATGGTACTCCGGGAGGCTGTGCACTGAACTTTACCGGCGGCAGCCTGTTGGTGCGTGACGATGCTCGTCTTACTCTTACCGGTGGCAATGGCGGGCGAGGTGATTCTGGTTATGAACGCCTTAAGAATAAGTTTCAATCATACGGAACGGCAAATGGTACCAATGGCGGTAACGGCGGCGATGCACTTTCTTTTAAAGGAAGTTTTTATGCCATTTCTTCCGGAGCAACTGTAACCTATACTCCCGGAACCGGAGGGACCGGTGGTGCGGCAGGTACCTACTATACGGATGATAATAACACTACGCTTGCATCCGGAGAAGCCGGCAGCGACGGCAGTGCCGGCTTGAAATTAGCGTACACGAGCGGACTGGTGCCGGATAAGACTCTCTTACGATCCGCTCTTTCAGAGGGCGATGAGGAGGTATCTGTTACGCTGCATTATTCAGATTACACGCAGACCTATTATGCAAAAAAAGGCAGCACGATCAACCCAGCGTATCTTCCGGATACCGAATATTATACGGTAACAAAGTGGTGTACCGATAAGAATTTACAAACACCGGTTGATACGGGAGAAACGATTACTCTTACTCAAGATACAGATTTTTATGCGGAGTATACAGCTGTCACTTTCAAGGTCCGCTTTTCTACCGGTGATGATACAATTTCTGTCGAGGATCAGACAGTAACTTATCCGGCAGCAGTAACCAGACCGAAGGATCCAACGAGAAGAGGATATACCTTTGGAGGCTGGTATACGGATGAAGCCTGCCAGAATGCTTATGACTTTACTGCGCAGGTGACAAAAGATATGATCTTATATGCAAAGTGGACGATCAATACATATACGGTATCGTTTGATTCCGTAGGAGGATCTTCTGTCGATGTGGAAACAGCGGATTATGAAACACCGGTTACTAAACCGGAGGATCCAACGAAAACAGGATATACCTTTGGAGGCTGGTATACAGATGAAGCCTGCACAAAGGCTTATGACTTTGCCACACCAGTGACCGGAGACAGGATACTTTATGCAAAGTGGAATGAAATTCCAAGACCAACGGGAACCCCACAGCCAACGGCGACCCCACAGCCAACGGGAACCCCACAGCCAACGGCGACCCCGGTGTTACAGCCAACAGGAACCCCACAGCCAACGGGAACTCCACAGCCAACGGGAACCCCACAGCCAACGGCGACCCCGGTGTTACAGCCAACAGGAACCCCACAGCCAACGGGAACTCCACAGCCAACGGGAACTCCACAGCCAACGGGAACTCCGCAGCCAACGGCGGCAACAGTAACATTAAATGTTTCTGCTATTGTACTGCAGAAAGGGAAAAGCACAACGGCGGTAAAAGCGACACTTGGCAACGGCGATTCCATTGAAAAGTGGAAATCTTCCGATACAAAGGTTGCGACCGTAACCAAAAAAGGAAAGATAAAAGCCAAAAAGGTGGGGACGGCTGTCATAACTGTTACCACCAAAAGAGGTGCATCTGCTTCGGTAGAGGTAAAAGTTCAGAAGAAAAAAGTTAAGACACAGAAATTGACCTTAACCAATGTAAAAAAACGGAAATTGACATTGAAAAAAGGAAAGACCTTTAAGATAAAGACGGAACTGACACCATTGACTTCGCAGGAGAAGATAACATTCAAATCTTCAGACAAAGAGGTGGCAAAGGTGAGTAAAAACGGAAAGATCAAAGCCTTAAAAGCCGGAAAGACCGTTATCACGGTTAAGAGTGGAACAGAAGTGGTGAAGATCAAGGTAACAGTGAAAAAGAAATAAAGGAAATAAGCATAATAAAAAAGGAAAGAAATATATGAAAATAATTGAACCAGCATATCAATCTGTAAATCTTTGCTTTGCCAGCAATGAAAAATATGCTCCGCATCTGGCAACAGTTCTTTACTCGCTGTTGAAAAACTGTGATACAAAGCGAATGTATGATATAATTATCCTGCATAAGGATATCTGCAGGGAGCAGCAGGAAAAAATAAAAAATATGGAAAAAGAAGGGAATGTATCCGTTCGATTTATTTCGATGGCACAATATGAAAAGAAAGTAGAATATGATGTCGGAGTTTATTATTCGATTGAAACAAACTATCGTTTATTTCTTTTTGGAGAAATGTTTGCCAAGTATGATAAGATACTTTATCTGGATTGTGATCTTATTGTAGAGGGAGATATCAGCAAATTGTATGATATTGAACTGGGAAACTGCGAGGTGGCAGCCGTTCGATCAGAAGATTTTCGGCTTTTATCGAAGACAAAGAGTCCAATTTTTCTGGAGGGATACCCTTACAATGTTGACAATTATCGGACGGAAGCTCTTGGCATGCAAGTGCCTGAGAATTATTTTAATGCCGGTGTGCTTGTGATAGATCTGAAAAAAACCAGACAAAGAATCAATCAGGAACAGGTGTTTGAAATTCTTCATCGTCATAATTATAAATATAACGATCAAGATGTGTTAAATATTTTATTTGATGGAAGAGTAAAAGTGATGGACTGTAGATGGAATTATATGACATATATTCCGGAACAGATAGCAAAAGAAAATGTGAATAACCGAAAATTGTATGAAGATCTTTACCGGGAAAAACCATGTATCATTCATTATACGAGTGCGGAAAAACCATGGAATACGGAAACAAAAGTTTTAGGAGACAGATATTGGAAATATCGAAATGAAATGGAGGCAATATATGCGTAAACAGTTTTTTTATAATAACAATCAGTTGCAGGGGAAAAAGATTAGAAAAAATTTAAAACAAAAATGGACCAAAGTCGTTTGCATAGGGACACTTTCGGCGACAGTACTGACAGGAATCCCAGTGATTCCGCCGACCAATGCCTATGCACAGGAAGCAAGTGTTTTGTCAGCAAAGAATGTAACATATAATCTTGATGATCCGAAATTATTTGTCGAAAAGACCATTACGAGTTATGGAGGGACGAAGCATGATGTAACAATCATAGAGATTAATATCACGGAAGACGGCACCTATACAATCACAGGAGACAATGAGATCAATGGTGCTTATATTGATGTACATATTACAGTAGCAGATGGAGTAAAGGCCAATGTGATCTTAGACAATGTAACGATCAAAAATGATGATTTGTATGATCTTGATATTCGAAACTGCGCATCGTCTGATGAGAGGGATCAATTGTTTCCGTTTATGGAAATCATGGGGACGGCGAACTTATATCTTAAAGGAAAAAATACGGTTAGTATGGCAAAATTACACGAAACACAAGGGTGCATAAATACTTCAATGATTTTCAAATTGTATGGACAGTTGACAATCAGTGAAGATGCTGATACACCAAATTCTTCTTTGCAATTAAATAATGCAGGCTATTTGATGCATGGAGGTGGTTCTCATGATAATATCGGAGGAAGTTTTATCATGAAATCCGGAACGGTAAAAGCAGAAGGGGCAGAGATAAACAATTTGGCGCAATGGTATATGATGGGAGGGTCCATCATATGTGGCCAGGCTAACCTAAATGATAAAGGTGTTTACCGGTTTTTGGATGGAGATATAACGTCTGATTATCTTGGATCGACAGATACAGCAAAGATGGGAACGGCACGATTGTTTGGATCGACATATATTGGTCAGCTGGAGGATAGAAATGGCTATGTATTGCAAAAAATGACGGTTTCTGATTTGCCGGTGAATCAGAAAGTAACTGCTGTTAACGGATATCCGGCAAGTACCTTAGAAACGTCAGAAGAGGGCAAGTTAGAAGCCTATCTGCGAAAGGGAAGTAACGTCATTGAAATTAACGGTGAATCCTATCTTTATAAATGGGATGACGGTACATCGCAATTGAAAAAACAAACCAGTCCGGCATTGTGTACAGTTCAATTTGTTCTTGCCGGCAATAAAAATGCATATTGTACGGTAAAAGTAGAAAAAAACACAAAATTTGGAAAATTGTTTGATGATGATCAATATACTTATACATATCAGACGGAAGATGGTGCGCAATTTAACGAAGATACGGTGGTTAGCTCGGATATGAAAGTTACGATGACATCATCTGTCCGCGAGTACAATGTGACAATTGACGGAGTTACCAAGTCGATGAGTACACTGCCAGCCGGTAAAATATATTTGGATCCGCCGGATGAGTGGGGGGCTTTTGGCTGCTGTTATTATGGAGGAAGCCGTGTGATACAGGATATGACACTGAAAAGCCTGGATGTTGTTACAGAAAAAGGGGTAGACTATGTGCGGATATCCGATAAAGAAGAATTGAATCGCTTTTCTATGATGGCAAATGCAGATGATCGTATCAATGCCGGATTGGAGGCAGATATTGATATGGAAGGTGCCGGGTTAAGTGCAGATGTTGAAAATTATATAGGAATCTTTGATGGAAACGGACATTCCATCAAAAATATGCAGGGGGGTGAAATAACGACCGGTGCCATCTGTCGTACATTGAAGGGGACGATTCGAAATCTTTGTCTTGAGAATGTTTTGCTGCCGGGTGGAAATTATAAAAACGAAGGGTCCGTGGGAGCAGTCTGTGGTGTTAACCGTGGAGTGATCGAGAATTGCAAGGTGGATGGAAGTTAGATTTCGATAAAAAGAAGCAGTGGTGGAATTTATGAGTATGATCCGGTGGGGACGGTAACCGGTGTGAATATGGGAGAGATAAAAAACTGTCTGACAGTGAACAATGAATTTGATACAACACAGATTTTGGACGGTGCGAGTCAAGATGAGATTATTTTCCCGCTTGCTGCAAACTTTGGAACGGTTGTAAATTGTTATTATGACTCCGACGTGGATGAAGAAAAGCAAGAATCTGATATACGTGCCGGCATCGGAAGAACCAAAGAGAGAATGAAATCGGGAGAGGTTTGTTATCACTTAAATAATGAAATATCCGATGGAACGCAGGCGTGGTATCAGAACCTTTTTGGAGAAAAGGCAGATATCTATCCGACGTTAAAAAAGAATGCAGCAAATACGGTATATGATGGGTATGACATGTGTAAAAAAGTATATACCAATACACCGAATAGTAAATTGACCCATTCTTTTGATTATACGACGGATGGAGATAGAATTGTTGCAACATGTCAAGTGAATCCGGCGCATCAGACGAATGTGATGCTTACGGCAGAAAATGCGCAATATGATAAAAAAGACCATCCCGCAGTGGAGGATTATGCAGATACCTGGGGACAGTATGAAGGGTTGAAAAAATGTAAAATCACATACCTGCGAGATGGAAAAGCAACGACTGATCTTAAGTCGGCAGGGACGATCACCGCTGTTATGAAGATAGAAGATGCTCAGGTGACCAAGGAATATACCATATTCAAAGCAGCAAAACCAATGCAGACACCGGCACAGAATCTTTCTGTATCATTTTCACAAAAGACGATCACAAAGGATATGTTAAAAAATGACAGTGATTAGGAAATAAAGGAAGAATTCATTGGAAAGACCATACCGGAGACAGGAGGTATAACAGTATCCGCAGAGTATATAGGAGCGGATAAAGAAAACTATGAAAATACAACGGTAGAGATTGTGGTAGAGCGCCTTGTATGCACGCACAATCTGGATAAGATTGAAGCAGTGGCAGCGACGGAAAAGACAGAAGGAAATAAAGAATATTATGAATGTAAAGACTGTGGAAAATATTTTGAAGATGCTCAGGGAACGAAAGAAGTTACCAAAGAAAGTATGGTGATTCCTAAATTGTCTCCACAGCCGACGACATCGCCAACGGCATCGTCAACGGTGGCTCCGACAGAAACATCGGTACCGGTAACAGTGCCACCGGTACCGGGACAGACGGCGATAAGTCCATCTGTGAAAAACGAAGTACTGCCTGTAATGATAGATTTGATTCAGCCGGTGATATCAAAGAACGTTTGGCAGAAACTAAGATGGACCAAAGTGAAAGGAGCCGATGGTTATTTTATCTATGCTTCCCGATGCAGCGAGGGAGAAGATATCCGCAATTTGAAACTTGTTTGTACGATTACTTCAGCAGGAAAAACTTCATTTATCAATAAAAAACTGAAAGAAGACACCTGGTATAAGTATGAAATTCAGGCATATCGTATTGTAAATGGTAAAAAAACAGCATATGGACGTTCTTTGCAGCTTCATGCTTTGACTAAGGAAAATAAAAAATATGCCAATCCATTGAAGGTGCGTATTGCGGGAAAGAAAAAGCGTATGCTCAAACTTGGTGAGACAAGTAAACTGAAAGCAAAGGTAGTCCTTCCGACTGGAAAAAAATGCAAATGGCATATCGATAAGATACGCTACGTCGTGTCGAATCCGGAGGTTTTGTCTGTATCTAAAAAAGGAAAGATTACGACAAAAAAGGCGGGAAAAGCGACGGTGTATGCTGTTGCACAAAATGGTGTAATGAATAAGATAAAGATAAAAGTGACAAAATAGAAACAAAAACAAATCCCCCGGGTGAAGCTTGTCCGCTTTTTACTCGGGGGATTTCTTGTCTTATTCCAATTCTTCCAACGCCTGTGCTGCTTTTTCCCATTCCTCCATCGCGGTTTCCAGTTCTGCCTCATACTGTTCCTTCTGCTTTGACAATTCGGTCAATTTGGCAACGTTGGATGCATACTCCGGAAGGGCGATCTGCGCATCGGTTTCTTCGATGAGTTCTTCCAGTTTTTGGATTTCGTTTTCTGCTTTTTCATACGCGGTTTCAATCTTTCTTTTTTTGGCTTCCCGTTCTTTCTGCTCCTTCCAGTCGAGTTTAGCCGTAGACGGAGTCTCGGTTTTTGGCGCAGATTCTGTCGTGTTGCCGAGATAGCGGCTTTCGACAAGATCCTTCTTCGCTAGATAATAGTCATAATTTCCATCGTATGAAAGGATATGTTCATTGGTCAGATCCAGGATCCGGGTAGCGGTTTTCTGGATAAAATAGCGGTCGTGCGATACGTATAAGACTGTTCCGGTATAATGATTCAAAGCATCTTCCAGAATCTCTTTGGAGTCGATATCCAAGTGGTTGGTCGGCTCGTCGAGAAGCAGGAGATTGGCTTTGGAAAGCATAAGTTTTGCCAGGGAGACACGTCCCTTTTCTCCACCGGAAAGAAGTGAAATCTTTTTATAGACATCCTCCCCGGTAAAGAGAAAAGCAGCGAGGACATTGCGGATCTTCGTATTGTTAAGATCCGGGTAGTCATCGTGGATTTCATCAAAAATCGTTTTTTCCTCGTGCAGTACATTGTGCTCCTGGTCGTAATAGCCAAGTTCCACGTTCGTGCCAAAGACGGCAGTACCCTGATCCGGAGATTCCAGTTCGCAGAGCATTTTGAGAAGGGTTGTTTTACCGGTTCCGTTTTTCCCGATCAAAGCAACACGTTCTCCGCGGAACAATTCAAAGGAAACACCCTGAAAAAGGTGTAAGTCACCAAAAGACTTTCCGAAATTTTCCACACGCAAAACATCTTTTCCGCTTTCTTTTTCCGGAACAAGGGAAAAGTGCATGGATTTCTGTTCTGTTACCGGCTTGTCCACAGGTGTCATTTTTTCCAACATTTTTTCGCGGCTTTCTGCCCGTTTGATTGATTTTTCACGGTTGAAAGAACGCAGTTTTTCAATGACCTGTTCCTGGTGGCGCACGGTCTGCTGATAATTTTCATATTGTTTGATTGCATCCCGGCGCAAAAGTTCTTTTTTCTGCGCATAATCGCTGTAATTTCCTTTGAAAACAGTTGCTTTTCCGTGGTCGAGTTCGACTACTTTATCGGCGATACGGTCAAGAAAATAGCGGTCATGCGATACGATCAGGACACTTCCCTTGTAGTTGGAAAGATACGTTTCCAGCCATTGGATCGAAGCGAGGTCAAGGTGGTTGGTCGGCTCGTCGAGGATCAGTAAATCCGGCTCAAGGAGAAGGAGTTTTCCGAGTGCCACACGGGTTTTCTGTCCGCCGGAAAGAGTATTGATCGATTTGTCAATATCATTTCCGACAAATCCAAGTCCGTTGATGATTCCCATAATCTGGCTTTTGCAGGCGTAGCCGTCTTTTGCCTCAAATTCAGTCTGCATGCGGTGATAGCGTTCCAAAAGGGGATTTAATTCTTCCCCGGAAGTGGTCTGCATCGTTTCTTCCATCGTGCGGATCTCACGTTCGAGAGCGACAATGTCCTTTTTCACTTCCCACAATTCATCGTAGATACTTTTGTCCGAATGATATCCCTGCTGCTGCGGAAGATAGCCGACAGAAGTATCCTTTGCCAGAATGACATCGCCGTTATCTGCCGGAAGTTCTCCGACGATAATTCGCAAAAGGGTGGTTTTTCCGGTGCCGTTTACGCCCACAAGAGCAGTACATTCGTGTTCATTGATATGAAAAGAAACGTCGGAAAAGAGCGCTTCGTCATTAAACTTTTTTTCTATATGGTTACAAGCTAATATCATAACATTCTCCAATCAAAATATTTGCTAAAGACAGTATAGCATAAAAAGTTGATTTTTACATCTTTTTTTATAAAAGAAAATGTAGTATAATATATAAAAACGGACGTAACGGAGGTTGGCACATTGGAAGAAAAGAAAATATCATCTGCAGTAATCAAGCGTCTTCCAAGATATTATAGATATCTGAGTGAATTGCTCGAAAAAGGGATTGATCGGATTTCGTCGCATGAGTTGAGCAAAAAAATGAATGTAACGGCTTCCCAGATCCGGCAGGATTTTAATAATTTTGGTGGGTTTGGACAGCAGGGATATGGATATAATGTAGGGTATCTTCATGATGAAATTGGGAAAATATTGGGACTCGAACATAATTATAATGTAATTATTATCGGAGCCGGAAATCTGGGACGTGCATTGGCAAATTATGGAGGATTTACGAAGCGGGGATTTCAGATGGCTGGTATTTTTGATGTCGACAAGGAAAAAATCGGAAAAAAGATCAACGACATTCCGGTTTATTCGATTGAAGATATTGAAGTGTTTGTAAAAGAGCACCCGGTTCACATAGCAGCCCTTACGGTTCCCAAAGATCAGGCGTCGAAGATCGCCGGGAGACTGGCGGAAGTCGGAGTGGAGGCATTTTGGAATTTTGCGTCTACCGATCTGAAAGTGCCCTCACATGTTGTGGTAGAAAATGTTCATCTGGCAGAGAGTTTGATGCGTCTTTCTTATCGTCTGTCAGAAAAAGATAAGTAAAAGGAAAGGGGCGGTGTGTATGCCAAAAGGAACTAGAGACCAATTGCCACCATTGCAGCAGCTGGTGCATGGGAAAAAACTTCCCATCCTTGTCTTGGATGAGCGCTGGTACAAATTATTTCCCGGTGGAGTGAAACCGGAAGAAGTGAAAACTTTGGAAAAAAAGTGCAATGAACTCCTGAAAGAACAAGGAAAACTGGTCAATGAGATCAAGGATCTGCGAAGAGGCAAGAAAAAACTGATGGACGCGATCGTGTCCGGGATGAATGAGGCAGAAAATGACCGAAAAAAAGAGAAACAGAAAAAACTGCTGATTGAGACAAAGC
>ERZ1673742.2919-NODE-2919-length-11995-cov-5.454020_pt1 | contig 11995 bp, 10 predicted proteins | sample MGYA00580208_ERZ1673742 | MGnify/ENA primary metagenome ERZ1673742 (study PRJEB41218, sample SAMN15661774) | gut metagenome | host: Homo sapiens | place: Canada: London | collected 2015-08-20/2019-03-30 | study: EMG produced TPA metagenomics assembly of...
AGGACGAAGTCGTTCTTCATCACACACTATCTTCGCCTGAGGATTGATCTGTTTGATCAGCTCTTCAGCAAGTTCGCCAATGGATATCTCATTTTGCGTGGCGATATTGATCTCTTCACCCACAGTCTTATCCGATCGATAGATCTCTATGAAACCTTGAGCGGTGTCTTTGACGAAGTTAAAATCTCGCGTAGGTGTTAGGGAGCCGAGTCTAATCTCCTCTTTGCCTGCAAGAAGTTGCGTAATGATAGTGGGAATCACTGCACGAGCTGACTGACGGGGCCCATAGGTATTAAAAGGGCGCACGATAGCCACAGGTAAACCAAATGAACGGTAAAAGGACTCTGCGAGCCTATCCGCTCCGATCTTGGTTGCCGAATAAGGTGACTGCCCCTGATAAGGATGGCTTTCGTCAATCGGTACATATTGAGCAGTCCCATAAACTTCAGATGTTGAAGTGATCAGAACTTTATCAAGGTCGAGTTGCTTTGCGGCCTGAAGAACGTTTAGCGTGCCTTTGATGTTCGTATCTACATATGCATCAGGAGAATGATAGCTAAAGGGAATGGCAATTAGGGCAGCCAGATGAAAAACAGCATCCGTTCCTTTCATTGCCTCACGAACACCATTAGGATCTCGAACATCTCCTGTAAACACTTCAACGTTTTCCATAATGTCTTGAGGAAGAGTATCGAGCCAGCCCCAAGTATTGAATGAGTTATAAAGCGAGAAAGCCTTCACGTCAAAGCCTTGTTTTACCAGTTCTTCGGTTAGGTGGCTGCCAATAAAACCGTCTGCTCCTGTTACAAGAATCTTCTCTGCCACGCTTCCTCCTTAATTCCAGTGAGCATGCTAGTCTTTCGATCATATTCACCTATTGTACGGATACAAACCAAACCGACATTCAGTCTAGGCATTATTTTCGATGAAAAAGACCTTGCATGATATGAATAATATCCGATAATGCACCGATCTTTAATATTTTAGAGATCGCAACATAAGCAATGGCGAATAAAACAACCTGTAAAACAAGCTCCAAACCATATGAAAACGAGAGCAAACCTACTGGATAGGCAACAAGAGCCGAAACCCCCGCCGTTAAGAAGGTAGGCAAGGTAAGTCGAAGTTGCTCGAGTATCCCAACGCCGATCTTGCGCTTTGCGGGCTTCGCATCTATACAGATGATAGAGAATACCGTATAAGCTCCGTTGACAAATGCGATCACGTATATGTCATGAAAAGTTAGCGCAACTGCAGCGAGCAGAATCACTCCGATGCTGAGTTTTATGATATGTAGTTTCATATAGAGGCCAGAATCTCCTAGTGCCATATATGCACGAAGATTCACCAATTGAAGCATGAGCACACAATAGGATACGCATGTTACCTGAAAGACCGGAACACATGATATCCATTTATCTGTGAGCAAAATGACGATCAAAGGCTCCGCAATAACAGCAAGCAAAAAACAAAGAGGGGCGATGATATACGTACCGCTTTGCAACGCTCTGATGATGGCATTTTGAAAAGCGGCCCTATCTTCTTTCAGTCTCGCCAAAGCCGGGAAGAGCACATTTGCTACCGCATTGGTTATAGCACCTATAGCAGCAATCGGCCATTTTCGGCCTTGACTGTACAGACCAAGATCTCCCGATGTGCATGTTTTGCCAATGATCAATTCGGAAACACTGTTATACGCTGTTGCCAAAACCCCCGTCATACACATCTTCCATCCATAGGAAAACAGGCTCTTCGCCTTATGTATCGAAAACGTAAATGATATCTTCAGAGGGGTCAGGATCGCCATTACCAAGCACGCTATAGCACTCTGAACGATCGTCTGGGCAATCAGAGCCCAGATTCCTGCCCCACTATACGCCATGACTATTCCTACGATGCCCGATGCTATTAGGGCAAAAAGATTCATCAAAAAAAGGGACCTGAAGTTCATCGTCTTTTGCAAATACGAGCGCTGAATGGAGTTGAACGCATTAAAAAAAATGCAGAGCGATAGCACACGTATATAAAGATCTAGGTCGACCATGCCATAAAAAAGAGCTATAGGACCTGACAGGAAATAAACAAGGAGATACAGCAACGCGGCAAACCCTAGACTGAGCCATACTGCAGTAGAAAAAGCTTGTTCATCAGCATCGTTGTCTTGAATCAATGCGCTTCCCAGGCCGCTTTGTGCCAGGACATTCAAGATATTCACTACCACCAAGATAATCGCAAGAACGCCAAATATTTCGGGCGCGAGCAATCGTGCAAGAACAATCTGCACGACAAACTGAATGATGATAACGCTCGCTTGCTCAAGAAACGACCAGAGAAAGGATTTGGAAACTTGATTCTGCTCCATTGTTATAACTACTTGTCACTCTCGGTGGCTAAACTAACTCTATCCACTTTTGTTTGTTTCTTGTACTGCTGCTTAGTTAACGCATCATTGATCTCAAGACAGTAATAGCCCATTACATACATCGAGAGCCAAAGAAGCTCGTTGCATCCCCTCATCAGTTCGAGAAGAAGAATGCAAAAAATAGCGATGGATATAATTTTTGCAACGGGCGTGTTCCTTGCTTGATAAAGCTTCTTCGCCGCCGCCAATACTAAGCCAAGGAAAAAGAGAAAGTGGACCAAGCCACCCAAGTACCAAATTCCCAAAATTTCATTATGGGCACCACTTCCATGCCCCAGCTTCGCCATCAAAACACTGCTCGACTCTATGCCATTCCCGAACAGAAAAGACGATTGTATCCACGATAGCGCACTCGTCCATATTCCACTACGACCCGAGAATGTTGCATCCTTGCCGAATACGTCTTCAAGCAAGAAGGTTCTCAAACCAAAAGGGTCTACGTATCCACACACTACCACGATAAGCGAGATGAGGAGGATCGCGTACAGTATCAAATACCCTCTAATGGTAAAAAATCTATTATTCTCTTTTCTTCCCTGAACAGCCATATAAACGCCAAGAACGATCAAGACGACCATTGATGTGCCTGCTTTTACAAGAATCGTCGAAATAAGACAGATCAAATAGAGCAATACGACTGAAAACGATATTTGCTTTCCCGTCCTTCTCACACACCAAAGCATAGAGAGCATCACGGCATAGATGTAGAACTCTGCATGTCTATTGTCATAACCGAATACCCAATTCCTGTACGAGCTCTCGAAATTCGTCGCTCCAAAATGATACATCCCTGTTGGATAAACGATAATTGCAACAAAATTTGCCAATGTGAGGACCCAGAGCGCCTTGTTCAGCGCAGAAATCCAAAGAGGATCACCCTTTCTTATGAACAAATAAATGAGCCAACAATAGGCTGTCGCATAAGCGGCAGGGACGTAATATGAAAAAACCGCTTGTGCATCGAAACCATCAGTGATCGAAAAAGGAAGCACGCAAAACTGAAATAGTAGAATCCAGCCAAATGGCGCAGGAACACGTTGCCGCGTCAACACCACATAAACCATCGACAAGAACGCACCGAGAGTAACTACAACAATAATGAAGTCGTTATAAGAAGCCCCGTCTTCGATCGCTTGAACAAAATAGGGAATACGAAAGAATGGGATAAGACCAACGACCAGGAGTATTCCTGCGAACACGCGATACAGGTCAACATTTGAAATCTTGCTGGTCATATCTTAAGGCTCGATATCCTTTTATTCGTTTTTGACTGAAGCAATTTGAGACGAAACAGCCCCGATCGCAGCATCCGTGTCGATCCGATCGAACACCTCAAGATCACCGCCACGGGTCGCATTGATGATCTGCACCCCTTGTTTTTCCGCGGCTTGCCTTGCTACGTAGTATGAATAAGTCGTTGAATCGGCATAGTTCCATCCTGCACCTAAAGGAGCCGCAATGCCTTTCGCATAAGATCGCTCTTGTCCGCTATCTTGATGCAACTTCCCTTTTTCATCGACGTGTCCTGCGTATCGATGATCGACGCCGATCAAATAGATCGTCTTGAATCCCATATATACCGCAAGCTGCAAGCTGTAATACGTAACGGTGTACGAAAGCGCGAGATGATGCGATGCATCCAGACTGAAATCATTGTTCTTGAGACTCCCCTTCTTGAGAGTAAAAGGGCCCTGGACATTAAAGCAATGAGCATTCGAGGGCAGCTCGACTATCTTGGCTCCTTTGTCTCCAACAAAATACGCATCGATGCCTTCATATTGAATGAGCTCATTAAAATATGTTGGGAAAAACCCAATGTCAGCATTCACATAATAGGTTGGTCGAAAAGAAGTCTGATCGAATAGTTTATACAAAAGATTGCTCGCAAAGGTCGGGCACCCCTGCAATCGCTCTAAGTCTTCAATAGTCAAACTTGGTCCGTTCCCAATAACAAAACAAGCTTCACCTAGGTGTTTGTTCTTGAACTGCCTGATGTCTTGCGCGTATTCCGATCTTCTATAGCGAAGGTTGTTCATCTTATCCAAGATCTTCTTTGGGCAATATGATAATGACCTAACGACCACCGAACGCTTTAGCACATCTTTCAATTCGCTGCTCTTCATATGCTTGACTAATTCCTTTATCTATTCGGTTTCGCAGACTTCTTATCGAGACTCATACAGCAACATAGCTTAGGCTAGTTCTCGAAAAATGCTTTCAAATGTTTCACTAAGAGGTATTTCTGGAATGAATCCCAGCTTATCAGCTATCTTGCTTCCATCGCAACAAATATAAGGGGTATCACTTGGTCGCAAAAGCCCTGGATCGACCTCTACGGTTATCTCTTGTGAGCTTAATGAAACGATCATCTCAAGAAGCTCCCGTAAAGAAAGCGCTTTTCCTGAACCGATATTGAATACCTCGCCATAGTGATCGCTCTCAACGAGCATCCGATAAGCCCGAACGACATCTCGCACATCACTGAAGTCCCTTGAAACATTCAGATTTCCAACCTTGAGTACGCCAGGGCTCCCTGATCTCTCGATCTCAGCAACTTGACTGATCCAATTTGGGAGGACGAAGTTCGTGGTCTGACCTACGCCTGTATGGTTAAACGATCGCGTTTGATATATTTTAAGCCCATATCGTGATCCATAAAGATCAGCAAGACGCTCTTGAGCGATTTTCGATATACCATAAGGGCTAGTCGCATCAACAGGATCACTTTCTTTAAGTGGGCGATCAAGAGGAGCATATTCTTCGCTCGAGCCCACAAGCAGAACCTTAGGTGGCATTGCCTGCTTCCTAGCAGCTTCTAAAACGTTCACTGCTCCGCCAACATTCACATCGAATGTTGCTTTAGGCTGTTTCCATGACAATCCGACCGAACTGATCGCCGCAAGGTCAATGATGATATCTGGATCAACCTGTATACAAGTTCTTAGTACCTCTTGTTCGTCTGTGATATCGGCTGCATAATACGCTTCGATGGCTTCAACGCTGCAATCTTTCTGCAGGTCTGAGCCAAACACAAGATAGCCGTTGTTTGCAAACTCTCGCGCAAGGTAGCCTCCCACGAAGCCTGCCGCCCCAAATATCAAGACTTTTTGTTGGCGTTCTGTCATGAGTTGAACTTTGCTTCTCGTTTTGCTTGCTCAAGGTCATGCTCGACCATGATGCGACACAATTCTTCACATGTTGTTTTTTGCGGATCCCATCCTAAAACAGTCTTCGCTTTCGTAGGATCCCCCCATAGATCAACCACATCGGTTGGGCGATAAAAAGCTGGATTGACACACACGAGCATTTTCCCTGTTGCTCTGTCATATCCCTTTTCGTCAACACCTTCGCCTTCCCAATCGAGTTCGATCCCAACGTGCGCAAAGGACCATTCGACAAATTCTCGAACTGAGTGTTGCACTCCCGTAGCGATAACGAAGTCATCAGGAACGTCGTGTTGCAATATCATCCACATACATTCGACATAGTCTTTCGCATAACCCCAGTCTCTTAAAGAGTCAAGATTACCGAGTTCCAAGTGGTCTTGGAGGCCAAGCGAAATACGAGCGGCCGCCTTGGTAATCTTGCGTGTAACGAAATTCTCTCCACGACGCTCCGATTCATGGTTAAACAAAATGCCGTTGCACGCGAACATGCCATATGCATCCCTATATTCTTTGACCATCCAGAAGCCGTACTGTTTAGCTACCGCATAAGGACTGAAAGGGTGAAAAGGCGTATCCTCATTCTGCGGCACTTCTTCGACCTTGCCATAGAGCTCAGAAGTCGAAGCTTGATATATTTTGCAGGTCTTATCAAGGCCGAGCATATGAACCGCCTCAAGTATGCGCAAAACACCTAGCGCATCAACATCGCCCGTGTATTCCGCCGCATCGAAGCTTACGCCTACATGAGACTGCGCTGCTAGATTGTATATCTCATCGGGCTGTACGGACGAAACGACCCGAACGATCGAAGTCGAATCGGATAGGTCCCCGTCATGCAAAGTTATGAGGTCGTCTGCAAGAAGATGGTCGATGCGTTCTGTACCATGCACACTCGAACGCCTGACCAGCCCATGCACCTCATATCCTTTATCAAGCAAAAACTCGGCAAGATAACTTCCATCTTGACCTGTGATCCCAGTAATCAATGCTCGTTTAATCATAATCCCTCTCACTAATCTTCTGGCCTTGACCGCATTCGATCAGTTTATCTTTAAGGAAGTTCGTGAAGTTGCCTTTGAATATCTCATCGGAGAAATTGAGGCTATAGTCATGGATTTGTTGACGAGAATACGCCACACCATTTCGCTCGAACTCTTCAATACAATGAACAAGCCCGCTTACCGTCTGATCATGAAAATAAAGTCCCGTTTTGCCATCCTGCACGGTCTCAAGAGCGCCTCCTTTACCGAAAGCCAACACTGGCACACCAGCCGACATAGCTTCAACGGGCGTTATACCATAATCCTCGATACCTGGGAACAAAAAAGCTTTCGCTCTAGAATAGTAGCGCTCCATCTCTTCGTCACTCACACGTCCGAGAAACTCTACCGTGTCTCCAGCAAGTTTCTTGAGCCTCTCCTCTTCTTCTCCGCCCGAACCGATAACAACAAGTTTTTTCTTAAGCTGGTTACATGCCTCGATAGCAAGGTCAACCCGCTTATATCTAACGAAGCGAGCAACCACAAGATAATAATCGTCGGGCATCTCAGTGATTGGATATTCATTGATTCGAGTACCTGGATAGATCGTGGTGAAATCTCTTCGATAGTACTTTTTTATTCGACTACCAACGAAATTTGAATCTGCAGCAAAATGATCGACTCTTTGGGCGGCTTGAAAATCCCAGAGACGCACTTTATGGATCATCCTTTTCATGAAGAACCGCTTGATCGCGTTTGTGTTCTCAAGGTAATCGTAGTACAAATCCCAAACGTAACGCGTTGGCGAAAATGAATAGCAAACATGCAATGCATCTGGCCTGGTAATAACTCCTTTGCAACAAGATGCACAACAGCTGATCACGAGGTCATATTCGGTCAGATCGAGTGCCTCCCATGCTTTTGGCATAAATGAAAGAAGAAGCTTGTGATGGCTCTTCGCACCTGGCCATTTTTGGATATAAGTAGTTCGGATATCGCACTCTTTGCACCATTCAGGAGCTTTATCCTGATCGTAAACTAAAGTGTATATAGGAGCATCAGGAAAAAGCGTGTGAATATCATAGAGTACTCGCTCTCCTCCTCCACGCCCTACAAGCCAGTCGTGTACAAGCGCAACTTTTAGATCTTTGAAAGTAGTTGGCATCGGTCTCTATTTCCAGTAATTTCCAAATCGTTCTATGTCTTCTTCGACGAGAACGTCACCCAACTGAACCTCTACAACATGAAGCTCCGTGAAAGCTCGAGCAGTATGAAGTTGTTCTGCCTGAATATTAACCACTCTGCCTGGAGTGAGAGGCTGCACGTCACCATTAAGTACGATCTCTCCTTCGCCAGATACTACGGTCCAAACCTCTGCGCGCCTAAAATGACGTTGGTAGGTCAACTGTTTCCCTGGTTGTATGACAAGTTCTTTTGTCATGGCTTTTTGGTTATCTTTATAAACACCAGAATCGATAACTCGATATTCGCCCCACCGTCTCTTTTCATACATGGGGCGTGTATATGCAGCTTGCTCTACCAACGGCTTAAGCTTCGCCGAATGCTCTTTCGAAGAAACCAGGATACCATCAGGTGTAGCTACCACAACTGCGTTTGAGACCCCAGATACAACTAAAGGGATATTTGTTTCGTTAATCGCATGAAGGTTTTCACAAGTGTCCGCATCAAAAACGATACGTCCTGAATAGGCTTCTGCCATCTCTTCAGAAAGAGTATTCCAAGTACCTAGATCCTTCCATTCTCCCTGACATGGAACGACTGCGATCGAATCGGCCTTTTCGACCACCTCATAGTCAAAAGAAACCTTTGGAAATTCACTATAATTCTCGATAATCTCTTCTAGATCTTTCGAGCTTGTATAACGACGTAGAATATCAAGGCCATAGCCAAGCTTGAATCCGAAAATGCCCCCATTCCAAAGGGCTCCCTTTTCAATAAGCGATTGAGCTTTTGCCTCTGAAGGTTTTTCAGCAAAACATGACACCTCGTAGATGTCTCCCACTGTGTCAACAGGCACGATGTAGCCGTACTTTTCAGAAGGATATGTGGGTTCGATTCCTAAGAGGACAAGACCGTCTGGCCTTTCATCAACTGCTTCAGCGAGCCTTGCAAGGCTTTTGTAATAGCCATCATCTGCATAAGTATCTATGGGAAGAACAATGACCGAATCGTTTGGGTCTGCTCCAAGGTCAAAAGCGAGCTTTGCACATGAAAGCATAATAGCGGGAGCCGTATCTCTTCGCTCGGGTTCAACCACTAAATCATAATCGCCTTCTATTTGGCTTTCGATAGAGTAAACTTGACTATTTCCTGTAGCAACAAGAAGGTTTGCCTCTGGTAAAGCTTCTTTTATCTTCCTGAAGGTGCGTTGCACCATCGACTCAGGAATGTTGCTTGAGTTTCGTAATACCTTCAGAAACTGCTTTGATCTGCTTTCGTTGGAAAGCGGCCACAAACGAGAGCCCGAACCGCCAGACAATAGTATTATGTGTGTTTGAGAACCTATGATTGCTTTCCTATTTTGATAATGCCATCAAGCTGAGACAAAGCTCCCATCCAGCGTGTCTTCAGATTCTCTCGCAATGCGCAAGAAAACCAAACCCTATGATAACTAATTTCCTAAATAGTGGCTACTTTCAACAGCCTAAAGGACCCTTAGTGGTCCTACTTGATCAATGCTTTGACTGAGCTGAAATATGACGATTGGGCTATTGCCCCGTTCCTGAAAGCATCGCACGAAAAGTTCCCTTGAAAACACGCCAATCAGTCTTAAACGATGCGGTCTCGATGTACTCAAGCTCTATTGCTTGACGCTCCCCTGATTCAAAAGTTGAGTTATTTCGCGAAGTAGACTGCCAAAGACCTGTTATTCCCCCCGGAATGGAAAGGAGCTCTGCTTGCTGCTCTGGCGTATACCAACGCATTTCCTCATATGAAATGGGACGAGGGCCGATAACAGACATCTCACCCGCAAGCACATTAAGGACATTAGCAAATTCATCAATCGATGTTTTCCGAATAAACCTTCCAATAGGTACCACACGCGAATCGTTTTCAACTTTTCGTTCTTTTCTCCACTGAACGAGCTGATCGTCATCAAAATACTTTTCAACATTATCGGAGTCGCCAACCATAGAACGCAGTTTAAAGATCCTCATCGGACGACCATACTTACCAACGCGCTTTTGAATATAAATCGGCGATGCTTTGGTCTGAATTGCAATAACCACCAATAAAAGAAGGGTCAAGGGCAAAAGGAGAATACAAACTGCAATGACGAAAACACTGAACACGATGTCGAAAAGACGCTTAACGAAGCGATATCCGAGCGACCGCTTATCAAGAGAACGAGAGTAGGTCTCGAACTCCTTCGTCCCCAGGCGCAAAACTACCGCCTGCTCTTGATCGCCTCCAGCAGTTATCATCGCGATGTTTTCCACCTAAAACAAGCTCTTTTCAGGATAGCGAGAAGTAAGGAATACAACGCCACCAAGCTTAATCTTCGCAAAACGAAACTCTTCAACAATAGCTGCGAGCGCTTTACGTGAATCGCGCCATTCAGTTGCACAAAGAATAGTTATGTCGGCCTCTTTCGCAATATAAACCGCACCCACCCCTTCGCTAAGTGGCGCACATTCGATGATCGTAACAATACCTGGCAAGCTAACATGATTAAAACCTTCGGCGTGAGCATTCCCCTGCACTCGACTTACCGAAACTTTAGAGTGCTCCAGTGCGCTTGTCAGTTCTGCACACGTGAGCGTACTTCCTGTAAGACCTACTGGCACCACTGCAATGGTAGATGGCGGCTCATCGCATATAAATCGGATATTTGCGAGCAAACGCTCTCCACGATCACGATTCGGAATCGTGCCTATCACAGGAAGATCTGCCGCTGCTTCAATATCACTTTTTGACTTGATGGGGGTCTTCAGTATATCGATCAATACAATGAGACAAATCGCGACAAAAAGGCCCGCAAATAAAGCCATTAATGTCGTTCTCCATATACTTGGTGAGGCGTTATCTGCGCTTATCGCTTCGTTAGTGCTGATTGAAGCCTGTACATTTGCCTCTCTACAATCCTCTGCTGCAGCAAGGACTGTTGCATTCGCCGCAGCAATACATCCTCCATAGTCGCTTCCTTCAGCCTTGATCGTAATCGTTCTGTAAGCCGTATCGGTAGTTGACGAAACCTCTATGCCGTTTTTAGAAAAGGTCGATGCTTCGTTTTGGGCATAACCACCTGCTAAAGCTATGTCTCCATTCGTCAAAAGTGTCGCTTTAGCAATATAGGTTGGTGGAATTGCTGCAACGACAGCTGTAGCAACAAATGCACAAACAACAGGCACTATAATAACCATTTTTATGTAATGACGAATAAGCTTGAAAAAATCAGAGAGTGTCATGCTGTTTCCCTATCATACTGCACGCATCTTCTGGCCTCTCAATCACGCTGAAATAAGATGTTTTCTTCATTCGTCATTTTTACAATGCCTACCTCATTAAAACATGCATCATTCTGAGCCAGAAACGATAGCAGACCACAACAAATATATAGTAGCAGGTAATGCTTTTCAACAAAACGAGCTTAACTGATGTCGAGATAAACGGACATATTGTCAGGGTTGATAATTAGCAAGCTGCTTGCTTTTCCCCAAAAGAACGGCGACCCGAAGGTCGCCGTTTGAGGTTTGAGGTTTGCTCAAATCAACAAAGCATTTGTCGCAAGGCCAATCGTGAAGTTTGTCTTACAAACGATCGCCATCACTATGTCGCGCAAGCCACAAGGCTTCTTTCGCTTGGTTAAATGGTCATGAAGCCAAGGAATTGGGCGAGGAACGAGATGAACACGATCGCGATCAGGATGGGCGTGATGCACTTGATTAGACGGCACTAATTTGTTGGTAGATTCTCATAGCGGTCTTTCTGCTGAACTTCGAAGCATCTCCTTTCAGAAATGCGTAAAAATTCCCTTTATTGACATCTACGAGCTTGCAAGCATGAGCGCGACTCATGCTTTTTTCCTTCAGGAGCTTATCCAGAGCTTTTGATATATTTGCGAGTACTATACGGTCGGCTGCAAGCTGATTATTCTCATTTTCCCACGCGGTTAAAGGACGTCTAAAGCGATTTCTTTCCTCTAGAGTTAAAAGATACTCCTCAAGGGACATCTCGCTCTTTTTCCAATTCTCAAGAAACTTCGAATAAACTGAGAAAACTGAACTACCTTGTGCTTGTTTTAGCAAGTAGGCTTCTCGCCCACTGCAAACCGCCAACAAAAGAAGTGGTTCATAAGCTCTTGGAAACTCTGAATCGGCCAGGTTGAAAAGCTGCTTTAAACTTGTGGTATTTGAGGAGGTGAGTTCCTTGCAATACTTTGTAAGAAAACCTTGAAACGATGT
>ERZ1673742.2936-NODE-2936-length-11950-cov-5.819420_pt1 | contig 11950 bp, 8 predicted proteins | sample MGYA00580208_ERZ1673742 | MGnify/ENA primary metagenome ERZ1673742 (study PRJEB41218, sample SAMN15661774) | gut metagenome | host: Homo sapiens | place: Canada: London | collected 2015-08-20/2019-03-30 | study: EMG produced TPA metagenomics assembly of...
GGTGGCCTCCACCTCACGGCGGGCCTTCTCCACCATTTCCTCGATATGGGTGGGATGGATACGGCCGTCAGCGATCAGCTTTTCCAGTGCCAGCCGGGCGATCTCCCGGCGGACCGGCTCGAAGCAGGAGACGGTGATGGCCTCCGGTGTATCGTCGATGATGAGATCCACACCGGTCAGAGTCTCGATGGTACGGATGTTGCGGCCCTCGCGGCCGATGATACGGCCCTTCATCTCGTCATTGGGCAGGGGAACCACACTGACGGTCAGCTCGGCCACGGAGTCCGCCGCGCAGCGCTGGATGGCCTGAGCCACCACTTCGCGGGCGCGGGTCTCGCATTCCTCTTTCATCCGGGACTCCACCTCTTTGATCTTGAGGGCAGTCTCGTGGGTCACTTCGCTCTCCACCTGCTGAATGAGGTATTCCTTGGCCTCGTCAGCGGTGAAGCCGGAGATCTTTTCCAGCATAGCCGTCTGGCTCTGCTTGATGGTGCGGATCTCCTCCTGTTCCTTCTCCATAGCCGCGTGCTTCTGGGCCAGAGATTCTTCCTTCTTCTCAATGGTCTCCAGCTTGCGGTCCAGATTTTCTTCCTTCTGCTGCAAACGGTTTTCCTGCCGCTGCAGATCGGCTCTGCGGGACTTTTCTTCCTTCTCGTAATCAGTACGGCTTTTCAGGATCTCTTCCTTGGCTTCCAGCAGCGCTTCCTTCTTTTTGCTCTCGGCGTTGCGGATTGCTTCGTTGACGATGCGCCGGCCTTCTTCTTCGGCGCTGGAGATCTCTTTTTCAGATACTTTTTTGCGATAAAGGAAGCCACCCGCAAAGCCGCCGGCTAAGGCAACAACGCCTATGATCACGGTCAGCATAAACTGTGACTCCTTTCTTTGACTTTGGCGAAAAATGCCATAAAATTCACCGTCCGTCCCACCAGTCAGCGGGCCGGTACGGTTCAGAACACAAACAGGCGGACACCCCTTTTGCCGCCTATAATGATCCCTATATAGTTTAATCAGAAGGCGTAGTTATGTCAAGTCATTTGCTGCAAATTTTGACCGGATCAGCTTTTCCCCCGCAGCCGGTCCGCTTTTCTCCCTATACGTCGATATAGGCTGCGGCGGCGTATCCCACCTGATCTCCGTATTGCACCACATACCACCCATTCCACTCGCCGTAAACCGTCACCTCCGCGCCGTTGGGCAGGTTGGCGATCACCGTACCGGCGGAGGACGGCGCGGCGCGGAGATTCAGCGTGCCGTAGCTCAGGCGGACCGTTCCCCGTTTCGGGTCCATAGGCTGGATGAAAGGCAGGCCGAAATACTCCGTCAGCGCCTTGACAAGCTGCCGGGCCACATCCTCCACATGGCTCTCCAGCCAGAGGGCGTCGGAATAGTTGTCATGGTAGCCGATCTCCACCAGCACCGCCGGGAACCGGGACCGGGACACCTCTCCCAGTGCGGTGGTAGGGCGAGTGGTGACCTTGTCGGGCAGCGGGTATATCTCCCGCAGATTTTTGGCGATCAGCTCCGCTCCCCGCTGCCCGCCGGCGCTGCCGGGATAGTAAAAGGCGATAATGCCCCGGGCGGAGGTCTGGGCGGAGCCGTTTCCGATGGCGTTGGAGTGCAGTGCCAGGTAGAAGTCATAATAGCCGCTGTTGGCCTCCCGGATGGCGGCCCCCGCCGAGGTGTCCGGGTCATTGCGGCGGTAGCGGATGCCGTTGGACTGCAGATACGGCTCCATAGCGTCCACGATCCGGTTCATCCAGTATTCCTCGCTGCCGCTGCCGGTGACATAAGGGTTCCAGTCCTGGGTGGACGGACTTAAAAACACAATGGGCATCAGAGTTCCCTCCCATACAGATAATGAATGTGCAGAGCATTTTTTGTTGTGGTGAAATTCTGTCTGTTTCATGGTATGGCGTTTTCCCCGGAATTGTGCTATACTGGCCCGGAAATCAAGCCTAAAAGGAGCACAGCTTATGAAAATAGAGCGTGGCTATCCCACTTATACCGTCACCCCCAAGGCGGAAAACGCCATCGTTAAGGGCCACCCCTGGGTGTATGATGCAGAGATCCTGAACATAGAAGGTGAAACGGCCAACGGCGGACTGGTGGATGTCATCAGCAGGAAGGGCCGCTATCTGGGCACCGGTTTTTTGTCCCAGCAGTCCAAGATCCGTGTGCGGCTCATCTCCCGGAACGCCAATGACCGCTTTGACGAAGCCTTCTGGCGGCGGAAGCTGCAATGGGCGTGGGACTACCGGAAGTCCGTCATGGACCCGGCGGATCTGGACGCCTGCCGGGTGATCTTCGGCGAGGCGGACGCCTTCCCTGGTCTGACGGTGGATAAGTTCCACGATCTGCTCAGTGTGCAGGTGCTGTCCGTTGGTATGGAGAATTTACAGGACCTTCTGCTCCCCGCTCTGGTGGACATTCTCCGGCGGGACGGCCAACCCATCCGGGGCGTGTTTCTGCGGAATGATGTGGCCCTCCGGGCGAAGGAGGGTCTGGCTCAGGGCAAGGGCTGGTACGCCCTCCCCGGCGAAACCGTGCCGGACAGCCCGGTGGTGGAGATCGTGGAAAACGGGGTCAAGTATCTGGTGGACGTGGAAAACGGCCAGAAAACCGGCTTTTTCCTGGACCAGAAGTACAACCGCCGGGCGGTGGGCCGTCTTGCAGCGGGCAAGACCGTGCTGGACTGCTTCACCCACACCGGCTCCTTTGCCCTGAACGCCGCTCTGGGCGGCGCCAAGCACGTAACGGCGGTGGACGTGTCGGAATCCGCCGTGGAGATGGCCCGGGCCAATGCAGAGCGCAACTGCGTATCCGATATTATGGACTGCGTGGCGGCCAATGTGTTCGACCTGCTGCCCCAGCTGGAAAAGGAACCGATGAAGTATGACTTCATCATTCTGGACCCCCCGGCCTTCACGAAAAGCCGGAAAACCGTGGCCAATGCCATCACCGGCTACAAGGAGATCAACTACCGGGCCATGAAGCTGCTGCCCCGGGGCGGCTATCTGGCCACCTGCTCCTGCTCCCACTTCGCCACAGCGGAGAAATTCGAGGCCATGCTCCGCTCCGCCGCTCACGATGCCGGGGTACAGCTGCGGCAGATCGAAGCCCGCCAGCAGAGCTGCGACCATCCCATCCTCTGGGGCGTGGACGAGACGGACTATTTGAAGTTTTATCTATTCCAGGTCGTATAAATTCTGTCGAATATTGCGAAAAGGACTCGGATACTGGTGCATCCGAGTCCTTTTTCTCTGTCCCTAAAATAGCGCCCCGGTGCCAAAGGGCACCGGGGCGCTGCTTTTTCAATTGGTTTTTATTGGGCGCACAAACGGAGATCAGCCGTATCCGCAGGTCACCAGTTCCCAGGCGCCGCCGTCGCTGCGGCCCAGCCACCACTGCCAGCCCTCATACTCCGTATCGGCATCCCAGGCGTCCCGCTGCTCCACGGGGGAGTGAAAGCTGCTGGAAAACAGGATGCACTGAGTAAAAGGCTCAGTCTGCTCTTTCATTTCCAGCCCGTTGAGCCACTCAATGTTTTCGTCGCTGCAGGCCGCGTCGCCGCCGTAGGCCAGGCTGTGAAGTTCACAGCCTTCCCAGGTGGCAAACTCCGCTTCAATTACCTGGATAGCAGCGTCCATGTCCTCCTGGGTGTAGAGTTCGGAATTGCCGTAGTCAATTTCCACCTTGGGCGGCTCCTGGGTGTCCTGCTTGCCGCATCCGCCCAGAGTGCCTAAAATCATGATCGTCAGGGAAACAGCCAAAAGTTTTTTCATATCCATTCCTCCTGCATTCCTCAATCATTTACTTTTCAGGTGATTCTGTGGCCTGACGGCTGAGCCGTCAGGCCACAGGTTTTTTTACGCCTTGACCTCTACGATGCGGACCACGCCGTCATAAACATAGAGGTTCATGGTGCCGCCGTAGGCTTTGGCATCATCCAGCGTCATCCACTTGCCGGTGCCATCGTTGTAGCACTGAACATTGGAGGGGACCTCGTAGGTCCGGCTGCCGAAGTTCACTGCCGTCTTGCCGATCCAGGCACCGGAAGAGACGTTGCTCAGCTTGCTCATGGTATCAAATCTGGTGAACATGAGCCTGTCATTCACGCTCTTTTTGATACTTGCAGCCACAAAAGCACCAGTGCTGACACTGTTACCGCTATAAACCGTATATTTTTCTGTATCACTGCAAACGATCGTGATCGTGCGGTCAGTCTCCTTGCCGGTTGTCGGATCATACTTGCTGTCCACAATTGCACGGCCATAGATTACATCCTCGGCAAGGCCGTTATTCAGCACGATCAAGTCCACCTGACCGGCCCAGTTGGTCCGGGCATAGGAGATGCGTCCGGAGTTGACGCCGGTCTGGCTCAGCTCGCTGAGGGCGATCTGTCTGCCGCCGTCAAAGAGCATAACGTTGTCCGCCAGCTTTCTGCCGCCCAGCGTACCTTCCTTGGGAAGCAAGTCACCGCCGACACCGCCGGAGATCTTGTTGAGCTTCAGGCCGCTCTTGTCGGCATACACCGACACTACCTGACCGGCGTATTCGCTCGCTGTGCCGATGTTCAGCAGCGCACCGCCGCAGACCAACTGCACATCACCCTTTTCGGACACCACCGCCATGGCATTGCCCCGGGCACCGGTGTTGTTGGCGTCCTCGGCACCGGCCACCTGACCGTCCGCCGTCAGCAGAAGGACGATCTGCTTGCCAGGCTTCAGCTTGGACAGGGAATCCACTGCCGTAGGCAGAACATTCAGTTCCTTGCCGCCCAGCACCGTAATGGTGGCGGGGCTGCTGGGAGAGGGCTTGCAGTCCTCGTAGTAGACGGACACCCTGGTATCGCTGACAATGATGGAATTGGTAGCGGAGGCGTAGGTCGCAACATCATACCGTTTGAGGTCTGCTGCCGTGGCAGGAGAACCGTTCTTGTAAATGTTGTAGCTGGTGCTGCCCGCCAGAGAATCCAGTCCGGCAACAGAGCCGTTGGAGCCGATGATGACCGCCGCATTGGAAACGCCATTGCTGCCGGTGATGGGCAGGAAGGTCAGGGCCTCGCCGCCGGCACCGTTGAGGACTACCTTGCCCTTGGAACCGATGAGGCTGGTGGAGGCAACGGGATGCGCCATGGTATACGTCTTACCGCCGGCAGTCATCGTGCCCTTGCCGCCGTCCACGGCAGTGAGATAGACCTCATCCTTACCTACGTTGTAGTTGAACAGGAGCGTTTCGCCCTTGCCGTGCTTAGCCTCAAAGAGGTTCAGGAACAGCTTGGCCGCCTGTGCGCGGGTCAGGCCCGCGTAGGCGGAGGTAATACCGGTGGATTTCAAAAGGCCGTTGGTCTGGGCCTCCGCCATGTAGCTCTGGGGCCACACGCCGCCCATGTCCTCGTCCTTGTAGCCCAGGCCCCGCATGAGGATCGTCACCGCCTGTCCGGCGGTCACAGTCTGGCCGGGCTTGAACTTACCGTCGGCAAAGCCGGAAATGATCCCCTTCCTCGCCGCCATATTGATGTAGGCGGACGCCCAGTGGGAGGGCTTCACGTCCGGGAAGATGGTAACGGTGGAATACCGTCCCAACTCGCCGCTGCCGTCCATGGCGTAAACTGCCATCTTGCAGAACTGCGCCCGGTTCAGAACGGTGTCCGGGCGGAAGGTACCGTCGCCGTAGCCGTCCAGCACGCCCATGAGCCGCAGAGATTCCACGGCGGTGGCGGTGTAGCTGTCGCTGACGTCGGAAAATTTGGTGACAGCTGCCGCCCCGGCAGGCACCGTCAGCAGGGAGCCCAGCATGCTGATCGCCAGCAGCCAGGTCAAAATTCGTTTTTTCATAAGTCTCTCTCCTTTAATCCGCCCGCAGGGCTTCCACAGGCTGGAGTTTCGATGCTTTTGCCGCCGGGTAGCTGCCAAACAGCACACCCAGCGCCACGGAAAGGCCGAAGGCCGCCAGCGTCACCCAGGTGGCAGGGAAAATGGTCATCTGGAACAAAATCTTGCCCAAAGCCAGACTGCCGATGGTGCCGAAGATGATCCCCACAATGCCGCCCATGCCGCAGAGCATACCGGATTCGATGAGGAACTGGGCCACGATGCTGCTGCGCTGCGCGCCAAGGCTCCGGCGGATACCGATCTCGCGGGTCCGCTCCGTCACCGTCACCAGCATGATGTTCATGATACCGATGCCGCCCACCAGCAGGGAGATGGCGGCGATGCCGCCCAGCACCAGAGAGATCATGGTCAGCTGCTGGTTCTGATAATCCTGCCAGTAGCCTTCCTTCTGCACCTGATAGCCACCCATACTCTGATCTACCACGCCGGAGAGGTACCCGCCGATCTCGGTGATGGCGGTTTTCATGCTGGCGTCATCCTTGGCCTTTACCAAAAATTCTGTGGGGGCCGTATCCCCCAGCAGCCGGGTAGCGGTGTAGGGAAGGATCATAAAGTTATCCGTCTGGTAAGCGGAAGGGGTATCCGGCTCCACGCGGGCGCCATACACGCCCACCACTTCAAAGTTGTTGCCGTTGACCTTCATGATCTGTCCCACAGGGTTGGCGCTGCCGAAAAAGACCCGCGCCGCCTGCGCGCCCAGCACGCAGATCTGATTGTATTTCTCGCAGTCCAGCCACGCAAGGTCTCTGCCCTTTGCGATTGCCAGATTGTTGCAGGCGCTGTACTGGTCGGAGCCGTAGTAGATCTGCGGGGGACCGCTGACCACGTTGTACTGCTGGTCATATTTCCACTCCATTGTGGAGCTGTTTTTCGTACCGTATACCACCGTAGCGTTGGATGAGCCCTTGGGGGTAATGCCAATAATGGACTCCTTCAGTCCGGAGCAAAAGCGGTACAATCCGGTAAAATAGTCCTTGCTGATAGGGTTGCCGGCCTCGTCGTACGTATACGCATACACGCTCACTTCAATGCGGTTGGCGCCCATGGCGGCAAACTGCTCCATGGTTTTGGCCTTCATACCCTCCATGGTGGAGACGATGGTCATAACGGCGGCAATACCGATGAAAATAGAGAGAATGGTCAAGGCGCTGCGGCCTTTTTTCCCGCAGATGGACCGCCAGGCCATCTTAAATGCCTGCCCGATGTTCAATACCAATCCACCTCCTGGGGGTGATCCTCGATGATCTTTCCGTCCGCGATCCGCACAATGCGCCGGGCCGTGGCGGCGATCCCGTTGTCATGGGTGATGAGAATGACGGTGCTGCCCTCCTTGTTCAACTGCTGGAGGAAGCCCAGCACCTCGTGGCCCGTCCGGGAATCCAATGCGCCGGTAGGCTCATCCGCCATGATGATGGGCGGATGGGTGGAAATGGCCCGGGCGATGGCCACACGCTGCTGCTGGCCGCCGGACATCTGGGTAGGCTTATGCTGCGCCCGGTCGGCGAGACCCACGCGGGTCAGCGCCTGTATCGCCAGCTCCCGCCGGTCAATGGGATCGATGCCCTGATAGATCAGCGGCAGCTCCACGTTTTCCAGCACCGTCAGGTTCTGGATCAGGTTGTACTGCTGGAAAATAAACCCGATCTGCTTGTTGCGGATGCGGGAGAGCTCCTTGTCGGAAAGCTCCCGGACATCCACGCCGTCCAGACGGTAAGTGCCTCGGGTGGGGATGTCCAGACAGCCCAGCACGTTCATCATAGTGGACTTGCCGGAGCCGGACTGGCCCACCACCGCCACGAACTCGCCCTTTTCAATATCCAGCGAAACGCCGTCCAGGGCCCGGACCTCGCTCTCAAGGCCCTCGCCGTAGATCTTATAGACATCCCGCAGTTCGATCAGTTTCGCCATGGCTTAACCCCACGCCTGATCGGTTATCATCTGGGTAAAGACGGTGTCGCCGTCATTTACGCCGGACTTGATCTCCACGTTATATGTATCCTGAATACCGATCTCCACCTGAACAGGATAGAAGCCGCTGGGGATCTCCTCGTCCTGATAGGGCAGCTCCAGCGCGTTGTCCGGCCGGCTGTCTGCCTGCACATAGACCACGGTGGCGGAAGAACCGTCCTCCAGCCCCACGGTACGCACCGCCTGGATGGGCACCATCAGGCAGTTGTCATTCTGGCTGGCCTGGATCTGATAGTTCACATAGCTGTTGACTTGCAGGTTGCCGTCCGTGTTGTCCGCGGAGATGGTGATGGGATAGGAGGCCACGCCGTTATTCACAGTGCTGGAAAGGCTCACGGTCTCCACCGTGCCGAAGGCGCTGGTGCCCCACTGGTCCAGGTTCACGGACATACCGGTCTTGATGTAACTGATGTTCCGCTCGTCCACGGTGGCGCTGATGATCACGGTGGAGGTATCGGAGATGGTCACCAGGGTGCTGTTGGCTTGGAGCTCCTGGCCCGGAGTCACAGACAGGCCGATGACCTGGCCGGAAATGGGAGCCACCGCATTGCAGTTGTCCAGATTCTTCTGGGCGGCCTCCAGCTTCTTCTGGGCCTCTTCCAGATTCTGCTGTGCGGTGAAGATCTCCGTCTCGCTGTCCTCGCCGTCGATCCGCACCAGAACCTGACCGGGCGTTACGGCGAGATAGTCCACCAGATTACTGGAGATCACCGTGCCGCTGACGGTGGAGTTCAAATCTCCCACCCGGTAATATTGCAGCTTAGCGGCTTCGTAGGGATACACGGTATCGCCGTTCACAATCGTAGTGGCAGTAGCCACCATATCCTTGGCCAGCACACCCTCGTTGGGGATCACGATCTCGGCGGAAAACAGCTTAGAACCCTCCGGCGTGATGCGGCTGACCATGTGAACAGCCTCCACCGTGCCTTCCACGGTGGTCATCAGGGCAGGGATAGAGACCTGCACCTTCTGCCCCGCCTTCAGCCCCCCGGCGTAGGCGTAGCTGTAATACTGCTCCAGCCGCATCCGGGTATCGTCCGCGAGGACGGCGACCTTGGTGCCCTTGCTAATCTCGTCGCCGGGGTTCAGTGTCACAACATCCATCAGTTTTCCGGCGTAGGACGGAGAAAGATTCAGCCCCGCAATGTCCTTTTGCAGCGTATTGATCTGCTTCTGATAGCCCTCAACCTCATCGCGGGCCTTCTGGACCTCCGTGGCAGCATTGGGGGAATCAATGGTAAACAGGGGGTCCCCCTGCTCCACTTTCTGTCCCTCCTCCACGAATACATCCATCACCGTGCCCGCAGTGGTCAGGCTGATAGTCTCGCTGTTCTTGGCCTTTACCAGACCGCTGCCGTCCACCTCAGAGCTGATAGCGCCGTAGGACACCGTCGCCATGCCTACCTCGCTGCTGCCGTCCTTCTTTTTGAAGAATTTCACGCCGCCTGCGATCAGGGCGGCCACGACCACCAGCGCAACGATCCGCCGGATCGTACGCCGCCGCTTTTTCTTGTCTGCCGTGCTTTTTTCCGGCTTTTTCGCCGGGGTCTCCGGTGACGCCGGAGCGGCTGTCTCCGCCGGGGTCAGCTCCTTTTTCTCTTCCATGATCTCTGCCATGACATATTCTCCTTTTACGATTCTCCGGGCTGAGGCCCGCTTGTTTCCGATCCAGTGCTGTCAGCGCCCAAACAGGGCTGCCGACAGGCATATTCACCTTCGCTCACTGATGTTAATATAGCCAATAGGGTAAATCAACAACAAAACAGTAACAAATTCCATCAAAACCGCTTTCATTTGTAATAGACGGATTCAACTGCGAAAAGGATTCCTTTTTTGCAAAAACTTTTTGATAACATCAGACCGCACCGCCCGGGATCGTGGGCAGTGCGGTCACTTTTGTTGTTTTCAGGAGATCAGGCAGCCAGCCGCCGGGCGCTCATGCGCTGGATCAGCACGATGCCGCCGACCATCACGAGGCCAACCACATCCGATGCGGTGCCGGGGATCATCATGCACAGACCACCGGCAGCCATCGCCAGACGGAACAGCATGGGGATTTTCTTATAGACGAAGCCGTTCAAAGCCGCAGCCACGCCAAACAGACCGATGAGGGCGCTGACCACGATCTGCACCACTTCAAATGCGCTGCTCACGTTGTCAAACAGCATAGCGGGGCTGTACGCAAAAATGTAGGGCACGATAAAGGCCGCGACGGCCAGCTTGGTAGCGTTGATGCCGGTTTTCATAGGGTTGGCCTTGGCAATGGCGGCGCCGGCATAGGCAGCCAGAGCCACCGGAGGCGTAATGTCCGCCACGATGCCGAAGTAGAACACGAAGAAGTGAGCCGCCACCAGGGGGAAGTCCATCTGCACCAGAATGGGGGCACAGGTGGAGGCCATGATGCAGTAGTTGGCGGTGGTAGGAACGCCCATGCCCAGGATGATGCAGCAGATCATCGTCAGCAGCAGGCCGATCATAGTGGCGTCGCCTGCCATCTGCACGATGGCGTTGATGAGGATGGAAGCAAGACCGGTGACGGTGATGCAGCCGGCGATCATACCGGCCATGGCACAGGCCACAGCCACGGTGATGGCGCCCTTGGCACCGGCCTCCAGTGCCTCCACGATTTTACCGAAGGTCAGCCGCTCATCCTTGTTCAGGAAGCCCACCACGATGGCGGCCAGAATGGACACCGCCGCGGAGAACTGCATGGTGCGGCTGCCGGAGGAAACCAGGAAGATCAGCAGGGCCAGAGGTATGATGAGATAGGCACGCTTGGCAAGCTCGCCCCAGGAGACCATCTCGGACTTAGGCATACCCTTCAGTCCCAGCTTCTTGGCTTCCAGATGGACGGCGATGAAAATGCCGGTGAAGTACAGCACGGCGGGAAGGATGGCCTTTACAGCCACCTTCGCATAGGGGATATTCATGTACTCTGCCATCAGGAACGCCGCTGCGCCCATGATGGGGGGCATGATCTGACCACCGGTAGAGGCGGCAGCCTCCACCGCGCCGGCGAACTCCGGCTTGTAGCCGGTTTTCTTCATCATGGGGATAGTGACGGAGCCGGTGGTCACGGTGTTGCCCACGGAGGAGCCGGACACCATGCCGCACAGGGCGGAGGAAATGACCGCCACCTTGGCGGGGCCGCCGGAGGACCAGCCCGCCAGACGGTTGGCAAAGCTGATAAAGAAGTTGGCGATGCCGGTGCGCTCCAGAAATGCGCCAAAGATGATGAACAGCACAATGTAGGTGTAGCAGACGCTTACCGGCGTACCGATGACGCCGCTGGTGGTGTAGAACAGCTTATAGACGATGTTCTTCAGCGCCTTGTAAAAGCTGGGGTCCCAGCTGAGCTGGTTATAAAACGTGTAGATCAGCAGCAGGCCCAGCACCACCAGAATAGGCAGGCCCACGCACCGGCGGCACAGCTCGATCAGCACCACAATACCGATGGCACCGACAATGATGTGGACGGGCTGGAGCTTGGTGGCCAGCTGAATGATGGAAAATGCGTTGATGGCAAAATAGAAGAAGCTGCCAGCGCCCAGAACCATCAGGAGCCAGTCATACCAGGGCACATGGTTCACCCGGGCAGCACCCTTTCTGGCGGGATACACCAGATAGCCGATGATGATGATAAAGCCCAGGAACAGGGACAGCCGCCGCTCCGGAAGCGCCTTGCTGAACAGGGTCATCAGGATACAATAGATTGAGAAGGCCGACATCAGCACCTGCAAGGCGATTTTCGGAGCCCCCTCCCAGATACGGGTGTTGGATTCCCGGTCATACTTCTTCATGACCGCATCCACGTCCGCCTGGATATCATGCTCCATCTCGTGCACCTCGTGGTCGAGTGCCTTTTCCACTTCAACAATGGGGTCTTTTTTCTTGAACAGGCCCATATGGTCTCCTCCTTGATCGTTTTCTCACATCCGCAGTTGACAGGGGCAGCGGATCTCTGTCCTTCTCAACCGGGGATTGGGGTAAATTCTTGTAAATTGGTCCGCAGCAAGCGCTCTGTTCTTCCGTTCCGGAGAGCTGTGCTTCTCTTTAGAACCACTCACGGCTGCGGCGGATTTCTCCGC
>ERZ1673742.2940-NODE-2940-length-11937-cov-9.497139_pt1 | contig 11937 bp, 9 predicted proteins | sample MGYA00580208_ERZ1673742 | MGnify/ENA primary metagenome ERZ1673742 (study PRJEB41218, sample SAMN15661774) | gut metagenome | host: Homo sapiens | place: Canada: London | collected 2015-08-20/2019-03-30 | study: EMG produced TPA metagenomics assembly of...
AACTATGAGGGCGGTATTATGATGAAGAAATTCCGGCAGCTGGGGGCCACCGTGGGCCTCCTGCTCCTGATGGTCCTGCTGCTGATCTCGGTGTATACCTATGTGCTGTACCAGAATTTCAGCCGCAATATGCTGGAGGCGGCGCTGACCCGTGATACCACCTGCGCCGACGCCATCCACCGGCTGGTGTCCGACGAGTTCACACGGGAGGATTTTGATGACCCTACCATCTGGAGCGACATGACCTCGCCTCGCTATCTGGAACTGCAAAAGACCCTCAATCAGCTGCGGACCCTGAACTCCACCCGGTATCTCTACACCGCCAAGCTGGGGGAGGACGGGCAGCCTGTCTACCTCATCGACGGTCTGGATCTGGGGGCGGAGGACTTTGCCTACCCCGGCACCCGCATCGAGGAGGAGATGGCCCCCTATATCCAGACGGCGCTGTCTGGAGAGCCCGTGTATTCTCGTGATGTAGTGGATACCACGTGGGGTCCCATTTTCACGGCCTGCTACCCGGTGAAGGATGAAAATGGCCAAGTCATGGGTGCTCTGTGCGTGGAGATCGCCATGAACACCACCTGTCAATTTTTGAAGAGAAGTAGTCAGACCACCGTAAGTGTGGCTCTGGCCAGCGGTATGGTGGCAGCGTTGCTGAGCATGAGCATCTACCTGTACCTGCGGTGGCAGCGGATGGCGGAGGCCCGGCAGCAGGTGCTTTTGCAGAACGCCGTGGTAGCCGCCGATGCCGCTAATCAGGCTAAGAGTACCTTCCTCTTCAATATGTCCCACGATATCCGTACCCCCATGAACGCCATCATCGGCTATGCTGATCTGGCGGAGAAGCACCGGCAGGAGCCGGAGCGGCTGCAGGGCTACCTGAAGAACATTCAGGTCAGCGGCGAGAAAATGCTCTCTATCATTGACAACGTGCTGGAGCTGTCCCGCATCGAGAGCGGCAAGGTGACGCTGGAGGAGACGGCGGTGGAGGCCGGCAGCATCTTTGAGTCCTGTGTCGTCATGGTGCAGCCGGAGCTGGAGCGTAAGCACCAGACCATGACAGTGGAGAAGCATACGCCCAATCCCTATCTGTATATGGATACCTCCCGCATTTTGGAGGTGATCCTGAATCTGGTGAGCAACGCCATCAAATATACCGGCGATGGCGGACATATCCGCTGTGCCATCCGCCAGCTGCCCAGCGACCGAGAGGGCTGGTGCGTGCAGGAACTATCCGTGGCGGACAACGGCATTGGCATGAGTGAAGAGTTTCAGCAGCATATTTTTGAAGCCTTTGCCAGAGAGCGCTCCAGCACCGTCAGCGGCGTGGCGGGCTCCGGCTTGGGCATGGGCATCGTGAAGAAGCTGGTGGATCTGATGAACGGCAGCATCGATATCCAGAGCAAGCTGGGGGAGGGCTCCACCTTCACCGTCTACATCCCCTGCCGTCTGGCCCGACAGGAGGATGCCGTGCCCAAGCGTGCCGCAGAGCGGGTGGATAAGACCGGCCTTGCCGGGCGGCGTATCCTGCTGGCAGAGGACAACGACCTTAACGCCGAGATCACCGCTGAGCTCATGGGCGAGGAGGGTCTGCTGGTGGATCGGGCGGAAAACGGTGCCCACTGTCTGGAAATGCTGGAGAAGGCTCCGGCGGGGATGTATGACGCCATCCTCATGGATGTGCAGATGCCGGTGTTGGACGGCTACGAGGCCACCCGGAAGATCCGGCGGCTGACGGACCCGTGGCGGGCCAATATCCCCATCATCGCCATCACGGCCAACGCCTTTGCCGAGGACCGTCAACGGGCGCTGGAGGTAGGCATGGACGATCATGTGGCAAAGCCCATTGATATGGCCAAGCTGATCCCGGTGCTGCAAAAGCAGCTACACAAGCACGATGGGGAAGCGGAAGAAAAGCGTTTCTCTCAAAGTGCCCCTTAAAGACGTGTAGTGAGAAGCCCTGAAGAAGTAAAATAATAAAAGAGCCACACCCGCACGGAAGTGACCCCCAAAAGTTAGACAAAAACAAGAATTAAGCGGCCTGAACGGTCTGAATCCTGTACTGCACAGGGCTCAGGCCGTTTAGTTTTAATTTGATTCTGTGGTATTCCCTTTGGCATATAAACACACCCCATTTGTTGGACAGCATACCATACTGTCCAACAAATGGGGTGCAGTTCATAGGTGACGCACCGCTCTTTTTGATTCCTCGAATCAGCCGTCTCTCTCCCCAGGGAGCAGCGCTCTGCGCCGGAGGAAGTAGTAGCCGTACCCCACGGCGTCCGCCAGAAACCAGCCGATAGGGATAGCGGCCCAGATGCCGTTGACGCCCACCGGCCCCGCCAGCGCATAGGCCAGCGCCACACGGGCCCCCCGCTGCCATGGGCAGGGCAAACAGCAGCAGTCCCCGTGTGATGCTGCCACGGGTCATATCACGATACATAGCTTCCTCACAGAAACATATATGATACGACGCATTATACTCCCGCCGCCGGAAAAAGGCAAGGCATCCTTTTGCTTGCGCCGGGAGTGGGAGTGTGGTATACTTTACCCTGTACCATTATACTGGCAGGAGGGAAGCTATGGCCGGAAAGAACGAATATACGGTTTTCGACTATCTCCAGTGGAGAGGAGATCTGACGTTGCAGCAGGACCCCTTCAATGAGGTGGACAATCTGGTGCTGTGCATCATCGCCTACATCAACCTTCGGAAGATCGACCGCCTGTGGAGCAAGAACCCCAAGGACGCCATGCTCATCGGGGACGTATGCGCCCGGCTGACGGCGGCGGATGAACAGCTGGGCTTGTCGTCGCTGGACTATATCCCGGTGATGCGGGCGGCGGCGGAGACGGAGCGGTTCCGGGATACCCGGTTGTTCGCCTTTGAGAGCCGCAATGACGAGGCGAAGCAGATGCAGTTTGCCGCCGTGTCCTTCCTGCTGCCGGACGGCAGCGTGTTCATCTCCTATCGGGGGACGGATACCAGTCTGGTGGGCTGGAAGGAGAACTTCAACATGAGCTATCTGGAGACGGTGCCGGCACAGGCCCGTGCCACGGAGTACGCTCAGGAGGTGATCCGGGCCTGCAAGCACCGTCCCTACCGCATCGGTGGCCACTCCAAGGGCGGGAATCTGGCGGCGTGGGCGGCGGTCCATCTGCCGGAGAAGCTTCAGGGCAAGCGCCTGTTGGCGGCCTATAACAACGACGGGCCGGGCTTCCACGCCGACCTGCTGGATACCCCCGCCTACCGGCGGGTGGAGGATCGGCTCCACACTTATATCCCGGAATCCTCCATCGTGGGGGTGCTGCTGGTTCACGCCGAGGACTATGACGTCATTGACAGCACCAGTCACGCCGCCATGCAGCATGAGGCACTGTCGTGGCAGGTGATGGGGAACCGGTTCGTGCATCTGGGCCAGCGCTCCCAGCTGGGGCAGATGTCCGACGACGTGCTGCGGGAGTGGCTGGACTCCGTGTCTCAGGAGGACCGGGAAGCCTTCTGCGACGCCCTGTACAGCATCCTCACCATGGGCGGCCGTGCCAAGACCTTCGAGGATCTGCGTAAGGGCGGGTTCTCCGGCTGGGCGGCCCTGTGGAAGGAGTATACCGGAGCCGACGAAAGAAAGAAGCAGATCCTGACAGAGATATTCGGGCGGCTGGCCATCGACGTGAAGGATGAGCTGATGAAGGCGGCGGGGCAGAGCCTGCGATCCGCCGGACACGGCATCCGGACGGTAGGACAGAACCTCATGGGCCGCCGTGAACCGGATAAAACACAGACAAAATAGAGCAAGATAGAACGACCCGTCGGAGGAGACACAAAACCGGGCTTCGGCCCGCAAGAAAGGACAAGAAAGGAACAACGCCATGAAACTGAGCTTTTACGGAGCAGATCAATGTGTCACCGGCAGCTGCCATTGTCTGGAGGTGGGCGGCAAGCGTATCCTCATTGACTGCGGCCTGCAGCAGGGCCGGGACGAGATCGATAACGCCAGCCTGCCTTTCCACCCGGGCCAGATCGACTATGTGCTGGTGACTCACGCCCATATCGACCACTCCGGCCGTATCCCTCTGCTGATCAAGCAGGGCTTTCAGGGCCGTATCCTCACCACTCGCCTGACGGCGGACCTGCTGGATATCATGTTGCAGGACTCCGCCCATATTCAGGAGAGCGACGCCGAGTATAAAAACCGTAAGAACCAGCGGGCGGGCCGCCCCATGGAGGAGCCGCTGTACACGGTGGAGGATGCCATGCGGGTGCGGGAGTTCATGGACACCTGCGAGTACGGCCAGCAGATCCACATCTGCGACGGTGTAGACGCCGTGTTCATCGATGCCGGCCACCTGCTGGGCTCTGCCAGCATCCGCCTGACCCTCACCGAGGGCGGCGAGACGAGGACCATCGTCTTTTCCGGCGATATCGGCAACGTGGATCAGCCCATCATCCGGAACCCCCAGTTCTTCACCGGGGCAGACTATGTGGTGATGGAGAGCACCTACGGCAACCGCAACCACACGGAGGTGTGGAGCTATACCGACGAGCTGGCCCAAATCATCGACGAGACACTGGGCCGGGGCGGCAACGTGGTGATCCCCGCCTTCGCCGTGGGCCGCACTCAGGAGCTGCTGTACTTTATCCGGGAGATCAAGGATAAGAATCTGGTGAAGTCCGTGAAGGACTTCCCGGTGTATGTGGACAGTCCTCTGGCCAAGCGGGCCACCACCATCTTCTGCGGCGACCTGCGGGGCTATCTGGACGAGGAGGCGCTGGCGCTGGTGCAGGACGGCACCCATATGTTCAACTTCCCCGGCCTGCACTTGACGGAGACGGTGGAGGAGTCCAAGCTGCTGAATATGGATCGCACCCCCAAGGTGATCCTGTCCGCCTCCGGTATGTGCGACGCAGGCCGCATCCGGCACCACCTGAAGTATAACCTGTGGCGGCCGGAGAGCAGCATCGTGTTCGTGGGCTTCCAGTCTCCCGGTACGCTGGGCCGTACCCTGCTGGACGGCGCTCCCAGTGTGAAGCTGTTCGGTGAGGAGGTAGCCGTCCGGGCCAAGGTGGTGAATTTCCAGGGCCTCAGCTCCCACGCCGACCACGACCATCTGGTGAATTGGATCAGTCAGTTCAAGGAACCCAAGCCTCAGCACGTTTTCGTGGTCCACGGCGACCGGGAGGTGGCGCCGGTGTTTGCTCAGACGGTGACGCAGTTGGGCTTTGCCGCCCACGCCCCCCAGTATACGGAGTCCTATGACCTGCTGACCTGCCGCCAGCTGGAGGCAGGCTACCTGCCGGAGCGGAAGAAGCCCGCCTTCGAGGGCGCACCCCGCACCACGGCGGCCTATCAGCGGCTGGTGCAGCTGGGCGATGCCCTGCTGGGCCTCATTCGCCGCAGCAAGGGCCGGGACAACAAGACGCTGGCGTCCTTTGCCGAGTCGCTGCGTAAGCTGATCGAGAAGTTCGAGTTTTAACGGCCCGCCGATGGCCGGATAGGAGGCAGCGTCCATGCAGATGGGGAGCTTGGTGTCTGGGCCAGCTGGGGCCGGTGCGCCCGCTGGGCAGCACCCTGCGCTTTCCCGACGGGGAGGAGTGGTACGCCTTCGGCCTTACCACCAACCGCTGGTATCGCCAGATGTCCCTCCTGATCGCCATACCGCAGGATTCCCAACGCTGGAGGATGTGCGGCGATGCCGCGCTTCGGCTGGGGCCGCAGGCGTATCAGGTGGCATGGTGAGCGCCTTCTCCCCGCTGACGGGCCTCTGCTGAGCCGCATGGCCCCTGCACCACGGTATTCTTCTCTGAATGCATGATTCCCACGGCCGGTCCGTAAACTGGCCGTGGGAATCCGTAATGCCCCCGGGTAGTCAATCTCGCAAGGAGTCGCCAAGTCACCCGTCGGAAATAAGAAGAAAATCCCCACATCAAAGGAGGGCCGCTATGCCCGCATTGGAGAAAAATCATATATACCGCAGTACCATCGAGGGCTACTCCAGCGAGGGACTGGGCGTGGCCCGCATCGACGGGCAGGTGGTGTTCGTCCACGACGCCGTCCGGGGCGAGGACTGCGACATTCTGGTGATGAAGGTGCTGAAAAACGTGGCCTTCGGCAAGCCGGTCCTGCGCCATAGCACCTCCCCCCACCGGCAGGAGTCGGACTGCCCCTACTATGGCCGCTGCGGCGGCTGCGACTTCCGCCATCTGGACTACGCCGAGGAGCTGTGGGCCAAGCGCCAGCGGGTTCAGGATGCCCTGACCCGATTGGGCGGCAGCAACGTGACCGTGGAGGAGATCTTGGGCGCCGCACAGCCCCTGCGCTACCGCAATAAGAGCCAGTACCCGGTGTCCGCCGACGGCAGGGTGGGCTTTTATCGGGCCCGCAGCCATCAGGTGGTGGAGGTGGAGCACTGCCTCCTCCAGAAGCCGCAGGCGGATGCACTGGCGGCGGCCCTGCGGCAATATCTGGCGCAGTATCATGTGCCGGGATACGACGAGACCACCGGCCGGGGGCTGCTGCGGCACCTGTATGTGCGAACCAACTGTAAGGGCGAGAGCCTTGTGTGCCTGCTGGTGAACGGCGAAAGCCTCCCCTACGAGACGGAACTGGTGGCCCTGCTGCGTCAGGCGGCACCTCAGACCGTAGGTGTGGTGCTGGGGGTCAATACCCGCCCCGGCAACGCCATTCTGGGGGACCGCTACCGCACTCTTTGGGGGGAGGACACCCTGACGGACGTGCTGTGCGGTCGGACGGTCCGGCTGTCGGTGCCGTCGTTTTATCAGGTGAACCACCCCCAGGCGGAGGTGCTGTACGGCAAGGCGCTGGAGTTCGCCGGTCTCACTGGTACGGAGCTGGCGGTGGATCTGTACTGCGGCGCAGGCACCATCACGCAGGTGCTGGCCCGGCAAGCCCGCCATGTCATCGGCGGCGAGATCGTGCCGGAGGCCATCCGGGACGCACGGGCCAGCGCCCGGCGCAACGGCGTGGAGAACGTGGAGTTTCTGGAAGGGGACGCCGCCGATGTGGCGGCAGAGCTGGCCCGGCGGCAGCTGCGGCCGGATGTCATCTGCGTGGACCCACCCCGGAAGGGATTGGCCCCGGAGGTCATCGCCTCCATCGCCGCCATGGCTCCCCGGCGGGTGGTGTATGTCTCCTGCGACCCCGGCACGCTGGGCCGGGACGTGAAGCGCTTTGCCGAGCTGGGCTACCTCGCCCGCCGTGCCGTGGCCGTGGACCTCTTCCCCCGCACTCGCCATGTGGAGACGGTTGTCTTGCTTTCCAAGGGTGAGGTCGACTCGAAGAAAATACGGGTGGAGTTCTCGCTGGAGGATATGGATATGTCGGAGTTCCAAGATGGAGCTACCTATCCACAGATTAAGGAGTATGTTTTGGAGCATACAGGGTTAAAGGTATCCAGTCTTTATATTTCTCAAGTTAAGAGAAAATGTGGACTGGAAGTCGGCAAAAACTATAACCTGCCCAAATCGGTAGATTCCAAGCAACCCCAATGTCCGCCGGAAAAAGAGAAAGCAATCCGAGAAGCATTGAAGTATTTTCAGATGATTTAGCCCGGAGTACAAGAAATAAAAAACCGAAGCAACCCTTCTTTCATGGTGTTGCTTTGGCTTCTTTATTGTTTGGCCTTGTATTCTTCGCCCCAATTCCATAGGGCGTCCAGAATAGGCTTCAAGCTGTAGCCCAGATCGGTTAGTGTGTACTCTACACGGGGTGGTACCTCTGCATAGACCTTGCGGCTTAACAGCCCGCTTTCCTCCATATCCCGAAGCTGTGCGGTCAGCACCTTCTGGGACACATGACCGATGGATTTTTTCAGTTCCCCAAAGCGCTTGGTTCCGGGCATCAGGTCTCGCAGAATCAGAACTTTCCATTTGTCACCGATTAGCATGAGGGTGGTTTCCACCGGGCAGGCAGGTAAATCTTTTGCCGGGGTTGCTTCGATTGTTTTGATATCTTCCATATTATCCTCCAATAGTTTCCTTTTGGTAACTACGGCACAATATTGTGCTTACTTTACGAATTGGCTCTACGGTGTTATTATAATACCAGCGAAAGGAAAAAGCAACCTTTCCCAAACAAAATACGCTTTGGAGGTAATTATCATGAAAAAAGTCGCCCAGTTTTTGCAGGAAAACCCCGTTCAGTATCTCGCCACCGTTAGCCTTGACGGTAAGGCCAAGTGCCGCCCCTTTATGTTCAGCTTCGAGAAGGATGGCAAGCTGTGGTTCAACACCGGCAACTTCAAGGAAGTTTACAAGGAGCTGCAGGCCAATCCCTATGTCCAGATCAGCGTTTCCTCCCCTACCTATCAGTGGATCCGTCTGAGTGGCAAGGCTGTCTTTGTGGACGATAAGGCCATCAAAGAGGCTGCGCTGGAGAATCCCATTGTCAAGGGAAATTATCAGACCGCTGACAACCCGGCCTTTGAAGTGTTCTATCTGGAAGATCCTCATGGCGTGATCGCCGACTTCTCCGGCAATCCTCCTTACGAGTTCTAAGAACAACCGTCATATAAAAATCTTCGGGGCAAGGTGAAATCCCTGACCGGCAGTAACAGCCTGCGAGCGGAAACGCTGATGCGGTGAAATCCCGCAGCCGACGGTATAGTCCGGATGAAAGAAGATGTGATAAGACTTGCCCCGCAGATGCCATAAGCAATCTGCGGGGTTTTGCCTTAAATCCAAATCATATCTCACAAGGAGAAATATGCATACCGCTTCCAAAATTTCTGTCCGTACCATCACGATGACTGCGCTTCTTTCCGCAATCGCTTATATGCTGGCCTTTGTGGAATTTCCGGTTCCGCTGTCGCCTCCTTTCGCCAGAATGGATTTTTCCGATTTTCCGGCTTTAATTGGGGCCTTTGCCTTTGGGCCGTTGGCTGGTGTTCTGATTGAACTTGTAAAGAACGCCTTGCAGCTTTTTTCAACTTCTACAGGCGGCATTGGGGAACTGGCAAATTTTCTGATGGGCGCATCCTTTGTTTTTACCGCTGGACTGATTTATGGGTGTCATAAGACGAAAAAGACAGCATGGATTGCCGGAATTGCAGGCAGTATCGTGATGGGCATTGTTGCTGTACTCAGCAATTATTTTATCTTACTGCCGCTATTTGAACAGTTTATGCCAATGGAACAACTGATCGCTTCTTTTGCAGAGTTTATTCCGTTCATCCACACCAAATTGGATGTAGTTCTTTACAATGCGTTTCCTTTTAATGTTTTGAAGGGCCTTGTAATCAGTATTGTTACGATGTTGGTCTATAAGCGGCTGCGCCCGGCACTGAAGGGTGCAGTTCAAGAAAGAGGGGTTCAAAATGGAAAGCAAGGATCATCTGGCTTATCTTGTCGAGGAAATTCATACCACGGTTGTAGCAACAGTGGATGATGCCGGATTGCCGGTCACGGCTGCCATTGATATGATGGATGCCGATGAAGGCGGCGTTTACTTTCTAACAGCAAGGGGAAAAGGGTTCTATGACCGATTGAAAAAGCGTGGAGTCCTTGCATTGACCGGCATGAAGGGCGAGGACACCATGCACTGTGCTGCGCTTTCTATTCGGGGAAAGGTGCGGGAGCTGGAGAGCGAGCTGCTTCCCCGGCTGTTTGAAAAGAATCCCTATATGAACGAGATCTACCCGGATGCGGCATCCAGAAGCGCACTGACTGTCTTTGTCATCTATGAAGGCAGCGGAGAATGGTTTGACCTGTCCAAAAAGCCGATTGAGCGTGCCAGCTTTACTTTTGGCGGCGCAGAGAAAGTGCAGGAGGGTTATTTTATCACAGACGCCTGTATCGGCTGCAAGCTCTGCTATTCCAAATGTCCGCAAAAGTGTATCGATATTTCTGCGAAACCTGCGGTCATTCAGCAGAAAAATTGCCTGCATTGCGGCAACTGCTTTGAAATCTGTCCGGCCAGAGCCATTATGAAGCGGGGGTAACGCCATGAATCAGGAAGAACGAAGAAGATTTTTAATTGAGGAATTGCTGCGGGAGCGTCTTTCCTGCCGCCGCCAGGAAATCCCGGCAGATACAGACCGCCAGAAGGTGCTACTGCGCTCACTGATGAATGTTCGTCATCCGGGAGCCATCAGCCAGAGATTTCTTGAAGTGCAGGATGCCTATCTGCAAGGAGAACTGGCAGCAAAGAAGATTACCCGGCTGTCTGAACTGTCCCCGCTTCAGAATGGAATCTATCTCTGGCGTGGAGACATTACTACGCTGGATTGTGGGGCTATCGTCAATGCGGCAAATAGTGGCATGACCGGCTGCTACCAGCCTTGCCATAACTGTATTGATAACTGCATCCACACCTATGCCGGGGTGCAGCTCCGTTTGAAGTGCGCTGAGATCATGGAGCGGCAGGGATTTGAAGAACCCACCGGGCAGGCCAAGATTACGCCCGCCTATAATCTCCCCTGTGATTATGTGATCCACACGGTTGGCCCCATCGTGCAGGGGAAATTGACCCGGCAGCACTGTAAATTGCTGGAATCCTGCTACCGTTCCTGTCTGACTTTGGCCGATGAAAATCAGGTACCCAGTATTGCGTTCTGCTGTATTTCCACAGGTGTGTTCATGTTCCCCAATGACAAGGCGGCGGAGATCGCTGTACGGACAGTGCAGGAATACAAGGCGGAAACCGGAAGCAAAATCGAGGTGATATTCAATGTTTTCAAGGAACAGGATGAAAGAATTTACAGCAAGCTGCTCCGGGCAGATTGAGCAGCTGAAGCAGGCGCTGGAAACGGCAGATGCTGTTTTGATTGGTGCTGGTTCGGGGCTGTCTACCTCCGCAGGCCTTACTTATAGCGGAGAGCGTTTTGAGCGGTACTTTTCAGACTTCCATCAGAAATATGGGATCACAGATATCTACTCCGGCGGATTTTATCCGTTTGACACACTGGAGGAATACTGGGCCTGGTGGAGCCGTCATATTTTCTATAACCGCTATGTAGATGCACCGCTTCCGGTTTACCAGGTGCTGCTGGCACTGGTAAAGGACAAGGATTACTTTGTGCTGACCACCAATGTGGATCATCAATTTCAGCGCTCAGGCTTTGATAAAAAGCGGTTATTCTACACACAAGGAGATTACGGCCTGTGGCAATGTTCCAAAGCCTGCCATTGCAAGACCTATGACAACGAAAATACTGTCCGGCAGATGGTCGCCAGGCAGCGGGCTATGAGAATCCCGACAGAGTTGATTCCCCGGTGCCCAGTATGCGGTGCGCCTATGACCATGAACCTGCGGTGTGACGATACCTTTGTTCAAGACGAGGGTTGGTATGCTGCCCAAAGCCGGTATTCAGACTTTGTACGGCGGCACAAGCATGAGAAGGTGCTGTATCTGGAGCTGGGTGTGGGAAACAATACGCCGGTTATTATCAAGTATCCGTTCTGGAAATATACGCTGGAAAATCCAGACGCTATCTATGCCTGTGTGAACTTCGGGCAGGCATACGCACCAAGGGAAATTGCAAAGCGTTCCATCTGTTTGGATGCGGACATTGGACGTATTCTATCAGAGCTGGACCAAAAGGCGGTTTCGTAAAAAATGGACAGAGCTTCTATCATGCGGGATGGAGGCTCTGTCCATTTTTTATTTTCAAGGCAAGGCATCCAAATTGCATTTTGACAGTTTGGATACCCACAGCCGCAGAAAATGCGGGAGGTTTCCAAAGGAGGGCAGCGCTCCGTACTCACAGTTCAAAGGCAACCATGGTTTCCTTCGGCAGCATCTCGTTTTCACAGCTCAGAAGATACGCTATTGCCCTGTTTGCAAAGCGATTTGTTTTTATCGTGTCCCAATCAGCAAGCCGGATGATCTCTGCTGTGTCGTTCTCAAAATCAACCTGAATCTTGCCCCATTCGCCGTCGCAGTCTGCTTGGTATTCGTAGATTGCGGCGGCGATTTTCTTTTT
>ERZ1673742.2941-NODE-2941-length-11934-cov-33.762522_pt1 | contig 11934 bp, 9 predicted proteins | sample MGYA00580208_ERZ1673742 | MGnify/ENA primary metagenome ERZ1673742 (study PRJEB41218, sample SAMN15661774) | gut metagenome | host: Homo sapiens | place: Canada: London | collected 2015-08-20/2019-03-30 | study: EMG produced TPA metagenomics assembly of...
AGCTGCCGGAGCGGTGCTTAAGCCGCAAGGCGGGAATTGTGCGGTGTTGCCTATAGTGCGATAACAGAAAAAGCATATGCCGGGCGCGGAATGCGCGGGCATATGCTTTTTGTGATGATGGAAATTTAAGCGGGCGACGGAGTTTGAGGTGGGGGGATTAGACAGGGCCCGACATGCGGGACGATGCAAGCATCGTCCCCTACAAATGGTTTGCATCGTTTGTTGCAATCAGCAAGGTTTCTCCGCGGCAGGATGAGGGCATCCCGCCCTACAGCACATTTATTGGCAGGCAGCACATAATAAAATGCTCTGTAGGGAACGGTCAAGACCGTCTTCTGCGAATGTTGTATCCTGTGCTACAATCAATTACACGGATTCTGCAATTTTGCCGCGGAACCGCCGCGGGTCTGGCCGGAGCCGTGGATGATATATTTGTAGCTGCACAGCTCGGCCAGGCCCATGGGGCCGCGGGCATGCAGCTTTTGGGTGCTGATGCCCATTTCGCACCCCAGGCCAAACTCTCCGCCATCGGTAAAGCGGGTGGAGGCGTTGACATACACGGCGGCGCTGTCCACACAGGTGGTAAAGCGGTCTGCGGCGGTATCGTCCGCCGTGATGATGGCCTCACTGTGGTGGGTGGAATGGCGGGCAATGTGGGCAATGGCAGCATCCACATCATCCACCACGGCAATGGCCAGGATGTAGTTCAAAAATTCAGTGTCAAAATCCTGCTCGCCAGCGGGTGTTCCGGGAATGATGGCGGCGGCGCGCTCATCCAGCCGCAGATCCACCGGAACCAGCCCGGCAGCTGCGCGGGCATCCACCAGGCGGGCTTTCAGCAACGGCAGAAACCCTGCGGCAACATCCTTGTGTACCAGGCACACTTCCTCGGCATTGCACACGCTGGGGCGGCTGGTTTTGGCGTTCTCAATGATATCCACCGCCATGTTCAGGTCGGCGGCTTTGTCCACATATACATGGCAGATGCCGGTCCCGGTCTGGATACAGGGCACCGTGGCGTTTTCCACACAGGCGCGGATCAGCCCGGCACCGCCGCGGGGAATCAGCAGATCCACCAGACCGTTTGCCGTCATCAGTTCGTTGGCGGAAGCGTGGGTAGTGTCCTCAATCAGGCTGACGGCACTTTCCGGCAGGCCGGCACGGGCCAGACCGCAGCGCAGAGCGTTGACAATGGCATGGCAGCTGGCCCAGGCATCGCGCCCGCAGCGCAGCACACAGGCGCTGCCGGCTTTCAGGGCCAGCGCGGCGGCGTCGGAAGTCACGTTGGGGCGGCTTTCATAAATAATGGCGATCACGCCCATGGGCACCGAGGTTTTTTCAATCAGCAGCCCGTTCGGCCGCACAATTTTGCGTAGCACGGCACCCACCGGGTCCGGCAGGGCGGCAACCTCACGCATGCCCTTGGCCATGGCGGCCAGCCGGGCAGGGGTCAGGGCAAGACGGTCCAGCATTACATCGCTGATGCGCCCGCGTGCGGCGGCCAGATCCTGCTTGTTGGCGGCCAGAATTGCATCGCTGTTTTCCACCAGGGCAACTGCCATGGCTTCCAGCGCAGCGTTTTTGGTATCGGTATCCGCCAGCGCCAGCGGCAGCTTTGCCGCCTGCGCCGCTAACAGAATTTCATGCGTAGTCATAGCAGAACTCCTTTGGTTGTAATTAAGAATGAATAAAGAATAGAGAATAATGGTTGAGTGACGCCCGCGGCGTCACATTTCAATTAGGGCTATTTCTCCGGTAAACCAATATCCTAACCGGAGCTGTCCGCCTATTTTATTCGCGCCGCCGCGGGCGGCGCACCAACATTATTCTTTATTCATTATTATTTATTATTTTTTCCAACAAATCTCGTCCCCACATCCTTGCCGTCCACAATGTCGTACAGCACATTGGCGTTGGCACCGTTGGCGATGACCATGTCAACACCGGCACCGGTGGCAATTTTGGCGGCGGTCAGCTTGGCGGACATGCCGCCGGTGCCAAGGCCGCTGTTGGAGCCGCCGCCCAGTTGCTCAATTTCGGGGGTAACACTCTCTACCCGGTGGATCAGCGTGGCTTCCGGGTGGGTATGCGGGTCGGCGGTGTACAGGCCGTCAATGTCGCTCAGCAGCACCAGCAGGTCGGCGTGGGTGTATTTGGCAATCAGGGCACCCAGGCGGTCGTTATCGCCCAGGGAGTATTCCTCGGTGGAAATCGGGTCGTTTTCGTTGATGACCGGCACAGCGCCCAGCTGGATCAGGCGCTCCAGCGTGTTTTGCAGGTTGTTCAGCCGGTGGGGATGGTCAAAGTCCTCCCAAGTCACCAGCAGCTGGGCAACGGTGTGGCTGTATTCGGCAAACAGCTTGTCGTAAGTATACATCAGCTCGCACTGGCCCACGGCTGCGGCGGCCTGCTTTGTCACCATATCTTTGGGGCGGGAAATCTGCAGCTTGCCCACACCAAGGCCGGTTGCGCCGGACGATACAATAATCAGCTCGTGCCCGGCGTTTTTGATGTCGCTCCACACTTTTACCAGTGCTTCGGTGTGGCGGATGTTCAGCCGCCCGCCCGGATGGGCCAGCGTGCTGGTGCCGATCTTGACAACAATGCGCATCAGTTTTTCCCCATTTCCTTTGTTTTGTCATAGGCGGCCAGGACGGCATCGGTCACTGCGCCGCGGAACGCATGCTCTTCCAGCACGCGCACACCCTGAATGGTGGAACCGCCGGGGCTGCACACAGCATCTTTCAGTACGCCGGGGTGGCTGCCGCTTTCCAGCACCATGCGGGCGCTGCCCAAAAGGGTCTGGGCGGCATATTCCTGGGCTTTGGCGCGGGGCAATCCGGCAGCAACGCCGCCGTCGGCCAATGCTTCAATAAACTGGTATACCCACGCGGGGCCGCAGCCGGAAACACAGCAAGCGGCGTCGATTAAATTTTCCGGGATGGCATCCAGCCGCCCGGCCGGGGCCATGGCACCCAAAAAGGCGAACATCTGGTCATCGCTCACGCCGTCAGCGCAGTACTGGATCATACCGGCCCCCAGCGAAACCGGGGTGTTGGGCATGATGCGGATGATTGGATATGCACCACCGGCCATCTCGCGCACGCGGGCCATGCTCAGCCCGGCAGCCATAGTAACCAGGACAAAACGCCCGCTGCGCTTTGCCAGGATGGGGGCGATGCCGGCCAGCATATCGGCCATCATCTGCGGCTTTACGCCAAGGAAAATTACATCGCAGTCCTGCGCGACCACATCGTTGGTGGCGGCGCGGCAGCCAAGTGCTTCGGCCAGGGCTTCAGCCTTGGCCGGGGTGCGGTTGGCCAGCACAACATTTTCCGGCCCAACGCCGCGGCACACTGCGCGGGCAACCGCACCGCCCATGTTGCCGCAGCCGATAAAACCATAACGCATAGGAATTTCCTCCCTCTACTATAACGTGTATATCCTTTATAATGTACCAACAAATACCCAATGAATAGTCTAATCCTAACGCACAGCAGGTGTAAAGTCAATAAAAAACTGCCAAAAAACGTGACAAGTAAAGCCTTGCCTGCTATAATAGTGATACTTTGTACAACCGTCCAGACGGGGCAGGGCACCCCCGCCGCAAAAAGGGAGAATGAAATATGCAGTATGTTGATTTTGGCCGCACCGGGCTGCGGGTTTCGCGCCTGGGCTTTGGCGGCATTCCGGTGCAGCGCATTGATGAACCTGGCACCCGCGCCATGCTGAAAGCCGCGCATGAGGCGGGCATCAATTACATTGATACCGCCCGCGCTTACACCGTCAGCGAGGAGTGGATCGGCCAGGCGCTGGAGGAACTGGGCCTGCGGGATGAATTTATCCTTGCCACCAAGTGCCGTGCGCTGACCAAGGCAGAGATGGAAGCCGAGCTTGCCGCCAGCCTGAAAAACCTGCGCACCGATCACATTGACCTGTACCAGTTCCACAACCCCAGCCCGGAAAACCTGGATAAAATCCTGGCCCCCGGCGGCGCCATGGAAGCCCTGCTGGAAGCCAAGGCCAAGGGCGTTGTGGGGCACATTGGCATTACCGCCCACCTGAGCCAGACGTTTGAAAAGGCGCTGAAGGTGGACGAGATCGAAACCATTATGTTCCCCTATAATATTGTGGAGCAGCAGGGCAAAGAGCTGATCGACCGCTGTGCGGAAAAGGGCAAGGCCTTTATTGATATGAAGCCGCTGGCCGGTGGTGCCATTGAGGATGGACGGCTGGCGCTGCGGTATGTGCTTTCCAACCCGGCAGTCACAGTATCCATCCCCGGCATGGCCGCGCCGGAAGAATTGGAACAGAATGTGGCGGGCAGCGCCAACACCGCCCCGCTGACCCCGGAGGAGAAAGCCGCCTGCCAGAAAGTGCGGGATACCCTTGGCACCCAGTTCTGCCGCCGCTGCAATTACTGTGCCCCCTGCACGGTGGGCATCCAGATTCCCAGCTGTTTCTTGTTCCATGGCTACCTGGAGCGTTATGGCCTTGCGGGCTGGGCGCACGAACGGTACGATACCCTGACGGTGAAAGCCGGTGCCTGCATTGGCTGTGGCAAGTGCGAGACCCGCTGCCCGTATAACTTGCCCATCCGGGATATGCTCAAAAAAGTGGCACAGGATTTCGGCGAATAAACATTATATGTTAGAATTAAGGAGTACCCCTGCATGAAACAACAGCCCCCCGAACGCACCAAGCGCCTGGCCGTTATTGCGGCAGCAGCCGTAATTCTGGTTATGGTGCTGCTGATTATTGAAACATTCCGCCTGCTGTTGCCGGGGTTATGGACTGCATTTTCCAGCGGGGACGAACAGGCTCTGAGCGATTATTTGACAAGCGAGGGGCGGCTGCGCAGCTTTTTGACGCTGTGGTTCCTGGCGTTCGTGCAGGTGGTATCGCTGGTAATCCCGGCCATGCCGGTCCAACTGGCGGCGGGGATCGCCTATGGGCCGTGGAAAGGCTTTGTGACCAGCTTTTCGGCATCGGTGGCGGCAAACTTTCTGGTGTTTCTGCTGGCGCGCCGCCTGGCAAAAGTCATTGAACTGCTCACAGCGAACAGCCCCAAGGCGAATAAGTTGCTGAACAGCGTGCGCAACAGCAAGAACCCCTGGTTTTATACCATTCTGGCGTTTATCACACCGGGGCTGCCCAACGGCATCATTCCCTATGCCGCCGCTCACGCCAACATGAAGCCGAAACAGTTCTTTGCGGCTGTCTGCATCAGCATGCCGATCCCCACCCTGCTGACCTGCCTGGCAGGCAGCTACCTGGTAACGGGGGACTGGCTGTTCACTGTATTGATCGAGGGCGGTATGTTTGCCGTGGTGGGCCTGCTGTTCCATAAGCGCAGCGCCGTAATCGGCCACGCCCACGAAGTAAAGGACCGGCACACAAGATAACACAAAAGAAGCCTCTCCGGCGTGCGGCCAACCCCGCACGCCTTTTTTGTATGGCGCTACTTGTGTTTTGCGGGTGTGGTGTGTATAATTTACTATGTATTACTATGGAAAAGAGCGAAGAAAAATAATAAAGAAAAAAGAATAATGAATAATGGCTGTGTGATGCCCACGGCATCACATTGAAAACAGGTTCGGCGCTCTGGCAGGGCTGTTGCATGCCAGAGTTTGCTGCCTATTTTATCTGCGCCGCCGCGGGCGGCGCACCAACATTATTCTTTATTCATTATTCTTTTTTAATTTGATTTAATTTTACGCGTAGCGAAACGAGGCTTTCTCATGTTGTTGGACCCTGAACTGCATTATCTGGATAATGCCGCAACCACCATGGTGGACCCGGAGATTGCGGGTGCCATCCATGAAGCATTATTAAAGGATTGGGCGAACCCCTCCAGCCTGTACGAACCGGCGGTAGAAACCCATGAAGCCCTGACCACGGCCCGCGGGCAGATTGCCCGCACCCTGGGCTGCCAGGCCAAGGATCTGTATTTTACCTCCTGCGGCAGCGAGAGCAACAACCTTGCCGTGCAGGGCCTTGCCATGGCACGCAAAAACTGGGGCAGCAAAATTGTGGTTTCCGGTTTTGAGCACCCCAGCGTGCAGCGGCCCATCCGTGCACTGAAAGACCGCGGCTTTGAGGTGGTGGAAATCCTGCCCGAAGCAGACGGTCACCTGGATGTTGCCAAACTGGCTGCCGAGGTGGATAAAAATACCGTTCTGGTCAGCTGCATGGCGGTCAATAATGAAACCGGCACTTTGCAGGATATTGCCGCTCTTTCCACAGCCGTCAAGGCCAAAAACAGCCGCTGTGCGGTACATGTGGACGCCGTGCAGGCATGGCTGCGCATCCCCATTGACCTGAAAAAGTGGAAGAACGTGGATACTCTCTCGGTATCCGGCCATAAAGTGCATGCCCCCAAGGGAATCGGCGCTTTGTTCATTCGGGACAGCGTGCGCCAGACGCTTTGCCCGCCCTACCTGGGCGGCCATCAGGAGCGCGGCCTGCGCCCCGGCACCGAGAATACCCCTTATATCGTTGGCCTTGGCCTTGCTGCGGCAAAGGGGGCCAAAAACCTGAGCGACCGCAATGCGCATATCCGCGCCCTGAACGCCCAGCTGCGCACCGGGCTGGAAGAGCTGGCCCAGCAGGCACCCATCACCCTGAACTCCCCGGCGGATGCCGTGCCGGAGGTGCTGAACTTTTCCACCAACTGTGTCAACAGCCAGACCTTTATTGAATATTTGAGCGGGCGGCACATTTATATTTCCGGCGGCTCCGCCTGCGATAAGGGCGAGCCGAGCCACACCCTGATGGCGATGGGCGCGCCGGACCTTGCCGTGCGCACGGCGCTGCGCGTCAGCTTTTGCGGGGACAACACCCCCGAAGATGTGCAGGCCCTGCTGGACGGCCTGAAAGACGGCCTGAAAGAGTTGCAGCACATCTGAAAAGATAACGCTATTGAATGAAACCATAACACCAGACACGAAAGGTTTGCCATAAACATGAAAGAAATCATCCTTGCCTATCAGGGCGAAATGACCCTGAAAGGCCTGAACCGCAGCAAATTTGAAGCCCGCCTGGCTAAAAGCATCCGCTACCGGCTGGAAGACCTGGGCAAATTCAAGGTGACCCAGGCGCAGTCCACCGTGTTCATTGAGCCACTGGAAGATGACCTGGACATGGACGAAGCGTTCCGCCGTATTTCCAAAATTTTTGGCATTGTCAAAATGAGCCGCGCTGCCTGCTGCAGCAAGGATTTTGACGAGATCTGCGCCACGGCGGAAGCTTATCTTGGCGAAACGCTGCGCGGCATCCGTACCTTTAAGGTGGAAGCCAAGCGCGCGGATAAAACGTTCCCGATGAAAAGCCCGGAGCTGTGCCGCGAACTGGGCGCTTACCTGCTGAGCAAGCACCCCCACCTGCGGGTGAATGTGCATGAGCCGCAGCTGGAAATCATGGTGGAAATCCGCGATAAAGGCGCATATATCCATGGCTCCAAGGTGGAAGCCGCGGGCGGCCTGCCCGTTGGCACCAGCGGCCGTGCGCTGAACCTGCTTTCCGGCGGCATCGACAGCCCGGTAGCAGCTTATTGCATGGCGCGCCGCGGGCTTGCACTGCACCACATCCACTTTGCCAGCCCGCCGTACACCAGCCTGCGCGCCAAACTGAAAGTGCGCGCCCTGGCCCGCGAACTGGCAGAATATACCGGCAACTGCCAGCTGTTTGTGGTGCCCTATACCAAGCCGCAGGAGTATATCCGCGATAATGCGCCTGATGTGTTGTTTACCGTGCTCATGCGCCGCAGCATGCTGCGCATTGCCAAACTGGTGGCCGACCAGAGCGAGATGGAAGCTTTGATTACCGGCGAAAGTCTAGCACAGGTTGCCAGCCAGACCATGCAGGCCATTGCCTGCACCGACGCCGCGCAGAACCTGCCGATTCTGCGCCCGCTGATCGGCATGGATAAGACCGAGATCATTGCTATTTCCCGCAAGATCGGCACCTTTGATACCTCCATTGAGCCGTATGAGGATTGCTGTACCATCTTTACCCCGCCGCACCCCAAAACCAAGCCCAGCCTGGCGGAGATCGAAGCCGCCGAAGCCGGAATGCCCGGCCTGGCAGAGCTGGAACGGATTGCGGCGGAAACTGTGGAGAAAATCCCCATCCGCATCGGGGATGACCCGGAGTTTTAACAGCGCCAGATAAAAATTACCCTTGGATAAAGGACGGAACGAACCATGACTGCGGAGATCATTTGTGTAGGAACCGAGCTGCTGCTTGGCGATATTGTCAATACCAACGCCCAGTTTTTGAGCCGCGAACTGGCGGAACTGGGCATCAGCGTGCTGCACCAGCATGTGATTGGGGATAACCCTGGCCGCCTGCGTGATTTGGTAAAGGAAGCCAAAAGCCGCAGCGATCTGCTGGTGTTTTCCGGCGGGCTTGGCCCCACGGAGGACGACCTGACCAAGGAGACCGTGGCCGAAGCCTTTGGCGATACCCTGCACTTTGATGAAGCAGAATGGCAGAAGATCGTGGACTTTTTTGCCCGTACCGGCCGCGGCGGGCGCACCCCCACGGCCAACAACCGCAAGCAGGCCATGGTGCCCACCAAGGGGCACAAGCTGCCCAACGCCCATGGTACCGCACCTGGTGCCTGGTTCGAGGATGACGGCTGCATTGCCGTGCTGATGCCCGGCGTTCCACGCGAGATGAAAGCCATGTGGGCGGAGGATATCCGCCCGGTGCTGCTGCAGCGCCAGAACTGTACCATCCACTCCAAAACGCTGCGGGTGCTGGGGGGCGAAAGCAGCATTGCCAGCAAGGTTTCCCCGCTGTTCGCCAGCGAAAACCCCACGGCAGCCATTTATTGCAAAATCGGCGAGAGCGAGATCCGTGTGACCGCCCGCGCCGCAACCGAGGCGGAAGCCGAAACGGCCTGTGATGCCCGCATTGCGGAGTTCCGCAAGATTTTGGGCCCCAATGCGTATGATGTGGATGTGCCGGGGCTGGAATACACTGTGGTGCACCTGCTGCAGCAAAAAGGGCTGCATGCTGCCACCGCGGAAAGCTGCACTGGCGGCCTTGTGGCAGAAAAAATCACCAATGTGCCCGGCTCCAGCGAGGTGTTCGGCTATGGCTTTGTGACCTATGCCGAAGCCGCCAAGGCAAAGCTGCTGGGTGTTGACCCGACTTTGATTGAACAGTATAACGTGGTTTCCGGCCCGGTGGCCGTGGCGATGGCTTACGGCGCTTTGCAGGCATCGGGGGCAGATCTGGCCGTGGGCATTACCGGCATTGCCGGGCCCGGCGGCGCACTGCCGGGCAAACCGGTAGGTACCGTCTACCTGGCCGGTGCGGATGCCCGCAGCGGCAAAGCCTGGCTGATGCGCCTGGAACTCGGCGGCTATGCCGAGCGCAGCATCATCCGCACCCGCGCCGCCCTGTACGCCCTGGACCTTCTGCGCCGCATGGCCCTTGATATCCCTCCCGAAAACGCCCACCCCGTCCCCTCCAAAGATGTCAAACCCGAAACCCTTGATATTTAACAATAACTTTAATAGGCAATGAGAAAGCAAAAACCACCCACCAATTACTAATTCCTCATTCCTAATTTCTAATTTGTTTTCTGCCAACTTTGTGGCACGGCAAAACTCCTAACTCCTCCCTCCTGACTCCTAACTTCAACTTTCCACCAAAGGGGTGTTTTAATGCTGCAAATCCAAATGCGAATCCTGCGTGTGTTTGGGCTTTCCAAAGCGGAGATGAACTCCATCATTGAGAACGCCCAGGCCGAGGGCAGCCCCAGCCTGCGCCTGCAGGAGCGCGATGGTGAATACCTTGTCTGCGTGCAGGCATCAGCCCCCACCCAGGCAATGGCGGATGAATACTGCGAAAAGTGGGTGCAGAAACTGCGCACCCGCTTTGGCGATGCCTGCTATGGCTTTGAGGATACCACCCTGGCCCAGGCCGCGCTGGATGCCCTGCTGAAAAAGCGCCGCCTGCTTGTTGCGGCGGACGAAGCCACCGGCCGCCTGTTGGGCAACGCCCTGCGCGGCCTGCAGCACAGCGAAGCAGCGTTCGATTTTGGCAACCAGACCTACCTGAACCCGGCGAACGCCCGCCGCATTGCCGCGCCGGAAGCTCTGCTCAAAAAGTTCCCCGGCGATATGGTTCAGGCCGCTGCAGGCCGCGCTCAAAGCGCTTTGCTGCTGGCCAATGCGGATTATGCCGCCGTGTATATGCCCGCAACAGTGGGGCAGGCGCCTTTTGTGCTGCTGTGCAGCCGCATCGGCGCGGCAGCCTGTGCCCTGAGCCCCGAAATCTCCGATATGGCAATCGCCAACCATATTCTGGACTTGGCCCGCCGCCGTGCATTGGGGATGCACCTGGGACCTTCCGCTATTACCTTCAAGCCGGGGCGGGAGCGCCCGCTGCTGCTGGTCAGCGGCGAAGGCCAGCCGAGGCCAGGTTTCCGCTTTACGCTGCGCCGCAAGGCTGCCCCGGCCAAACCGGCGGTTAAGCCCAACGCCCCGGACAGCTACGATGCAGAACCGGTCCCCGATTACGATGCGCAGCCCACTGAACCCAAACCGCAGGCTACCCCCACCGGGACCATTACCTTTGAACGCCCCATCGCCCAGCCTGCCGCGCCGCAGCCAACACCGGATCCACTGGACCTGCGCACCGCAGGCCCGCAGGCCGCCGCCGAAGCGCGCGCCCGCCGCGCCGCAGAAAGCGAGCTGGACCCAGACCTGGAACTGTGTGCCACCCGCACCATCAAAATTTCCCGTGCAGATTTGGAGCAGGCCATGGCGGCTCAGCAGGCAGCAAAGCAGCAGGAGCAGCCCAACCCGGAACCGCCCGCTGCACCGCAGCCGGAACCCCTGTCGGAGCCGGAACCAAAAGCTTCTATCCTGGATGATGATATCCCGGATTTTTCGGCAGGGTTGGACCCCGCCGCGCTGGAAGCAGCCCGCAAGGCGGACGAAAAAGCCCCGCCGCGCAGCACCGATGAATTCCAGCGCGCCGCCAGCCAGTTGTTTGAAGACGATGAGGATGACGGGGAGGACGAAGAGCCCACCGTTACCTTCCCTGGCCGCAGCAAAGCCAAACCGGCAGTGCCGCGCCCCCTGGCAGCAAAGCAGGAACCCAAACAGGATGCCATCCACAACCGCAGCCTTGCCATGATCGAGCGTGCCGAGCGCCGCCACCGCCGCAAAGCGATTGCCGCAGTGGCTGTTATTGCCCTGCTGGTTCTGGTGGGTGCTGCGGTGCTGCTGGGGCTGACCCGTGGATGCACCGTGAAAGCCCCTGCCTATAAAAATTACGGCACAGAGCAGTTTGATACCCAGGCGCAGGCATATTTGAAATCCGCTGCGGCAGAAAACGAAAAAATTATCGGTTATCTTGCGTTCCCCGGCCAGAACGGCCAGCTGGTGTACAGCGGCTCCCAGCCGGGCGATGGCGCTGCCATCAGCGGCACCAACTACCTGAACGCTTCCATGCCGTCCAACACGGTGCTTTCCTGCGCGGATGCCTCGCTGGCAAGCCTGACGGACCAGACGAACTTCAGCCAGAATGCCGAGTTCACCCTGTACCTGAGTGATGTGACCTACCATTTCCGTGCTGTGGCAGTGTATAATACCGATGCCGAAGGCACCGAGAATGCCTTTACCCCCGCCAGCTATGGGGAACTTTCGGATTATTACAGCTATGCGGAGTTCAGCCAGAGTATTAAGGAACGCAGCCTGTTTGATACCGGCAATACCCCCGGTGATAAGGAAACCTTCCTGACCCTGATGAGCACCGGCGGCACAAACGGCACGTTTGTCTGCGTGACCGCTGTTCTGTTGCCGGATCAGGCCCAGTAAGCTTGGGGCAATACCGCATAATTCTAAGTGCCGATACGACGAGCGAGGTGCGGCAGCTGCTAAGCCAAAAGCGCAGATAATACTGGATGCTGCA
>ERZ1673742.2947-NODE-2947-length-11910-cov-26.656938_pt1 | contig 11910 bp, 8 predicted proteins | sample MGYA00580208_ERZ1673742 | MGnify/ENA primary metagenome ERZ1673742 (study PRJEB41218, sample SAMN15661774) | gut metagenome | host: Homo sapiens | place: Canada: London | collected 2015-08-20/2019-03-30 | study: EMG produced TPA metagenomics assembly of...
ACCTGATCTGATGAAAGGAGCATAGGATTACAATGGCTGATTTTAACGAATACAAAGGCGTATGGGTCTTTTGCGAGCAGCGCCAGGGCGCACTGATGTCCACTGACTTCGAGCTGGTTAGCGAGGCCCGTAAGCTGGCCGACGAGCTGGGCTGCGAGGTCACCGGCCTGCTGCTGGGTGACAACGTTGAGGGCATTGCCAAGGAACTGGGCGGCTACGGTGCCGACAAGGTTCTGGTCTGCGACAGCCCCCTGCTGAAGGATTACACTACCGACGCATACGCAAAGGTCGTGTGCGATATGGTCAACGAGTACAAGCCTGAGGTGCTGCTGATCGGCGCTACCAACATTGGCCGTGACCTCGGCCCCCGCTGCGCAGCCCGTCTGCACACCGGCCTGACCGCCGACGCTACCCATCTGGATATCGATACTGCAAAGTACATCGACTTCCTGAAGGAGAGCTCCACCATCGACCTGTCCAAGCAGAAGTTCGATATGGAAGACCGCAACCTGAAGATGACCCGTCCCGCATTCGGCGGCCATCTGATGGCTACCATCATCTGCCCCCGCTTCCGTCCCCAGATGTCCACCGTGCGTCCCGGCGTTATGAAGAAGGCACCCTTCGATCAGGCCAAGGCTGATGCCTGCCAGATCGTCAAGCCCGCCTTCAGCCTGACCGCTGAGGACATCAAGACCGAAGTGCTGAGCGTGGAGAAGGCCGCTGAGAAGCTGGTCGACCTGATCGGCGCAGATGTCATTGTCTCCGTTGGTCGTGGCATCAGCAAGGATGTCAACAAGGGCATCGAGCTGGCCGAGCAGCTGGCAGCCGCTCTGGGCGGCGGTGTCGTGGGCGCTTCCCGTGCCGTCACCGATGCAGGCTGGATGACCGCTGACCATCAGGTCGGTCAGACCGGCAAGACTGTGCACCCCAAGATCTATGTGGCTCTGGGTATCTCTGGTGCTATCCAGCACACCGCCGGTATGCAGGATTCTGAGTGCATCATCGCTGTCAACAAGAACGAGGGTGCTCCCATCTTCGGCGTTGCTGACTACGGCATCGTGGGCGATCTGTTCAAGGTCGTGCCTGAGCTGATCAAGCAGATCGAGGCAGCAAAGGCTGCTCTGTGATCGCCTGTTCCTGAGCATTGTTCAATAGCATAGCCTGAATTGTGAGAGGCCGTTGCACATTTTTGTGCAGCGGCCTCTTTTTTGTGTTTTTTATAAAGGAGCTGCTGTGCAGTGGCTGGCACAGCAGCTCCGATTTGCTCCACAGGAAAGGAACGCAGAAGGGAACACAGCGAAGCGCCACAAAAACGTACACAGAAACCACGATATGCAAAGCGGTGCATATAAATACAGTGATATACAAAACGAAACGCACCGAAGTGTCCCAAAAAGTGTGCGGAAACTGTTGCACTTGGCTTGTTTTGGCGAGAAGCGCAACACAACTGTAACGTTTTCGGACTCTTTGTTACGCTTGAGTTGCGATAAAAAGGCGAGAATTTTTTAAAAAATCTGTATTTTTTCTGCAAATCAAGCTCTAAACCTCTTGACGTCTGTATGGCTTTGTGATACTCTTGTTACACAAGAGTTGCGGATGTGATACGACAGAGTTGCAAACGAGTTGCAATATCCAAGATCACACTGCATAAGGCAACAGACCGGAGGCAATCTTATGAAGCGTGCAATGAGTACCGTGAAGAATATCGCAGCAGCTGCAATGACGCTGGCTGTGTTTTTTGGCTTTGCAGGCTTCAAGCCCGTCACCGCAAACGCTGCACAGGCTGCCATGCCTGCCACCGCTTCTGTGGAAGAAGAGAACTCCTACTTTGAGGAAGACGCTTACCAGCGCAGCTTCCTGACCCTGATCAATAACGAGCGTGCACAGGCTGGTCTGGCTCCTGTTGCTCTGGGCGACAGCAACCACAACGCCGCTGCAATGGAGCGTGCCGAAGAGCTGGCAGTTTCTTACTCCTACGTTCGTCCCAACGGTCAGCGCGATTTCACCGTTCTGGCAGAGAACGGTATCAGCGATGTCTCCATCGGCGAGAACTACATGGCCGGCTGCTCCACCCCCGATTCCGCAATGGATCAGTGGATGGCTACCGACTTCACCCGCGAGCGTATCCTGAACGCCGATGCTACCACCGTGAGCGTTGGCTACTATGAGGGCGGTGTTTACAATAACTATTGGGTGCTGATCTTCTCTTACCCCGAAAATTCTCACACCGAGGATTACCGTCAGGAAGTTCTGAATCTGGTCAATGCCCAGCGCGCAAAGTATGGTCTGACTGCTCTGAAAATGGGCGATGACGCTTTGACCGCCGCTGCACAGACCCGCGCCGAGGAGATCGCCGTTGTGAACTCCCACGTCCGTCCCGATGGCTCTAAGTGCTTCACCGTCCTGAAGGACTATGGCGTCACCGATACCCCCACCGGCGAGAATGCCGCATGGGGCAGCGTCTCTCCTGAAGAAGTCGTCAATGCATGGATGAACTCCGAAGGCCATCGTGCCAATATCCTGAACCCTGAGGCTCGCAAGATGAGTGTTGGTTACTACTACAACAGCAACAGCACTTGGGGTCATCAGTGGATCCAGATCTTTACCAAGTGATTAACTGCTTTCTTCTTATAAAAAGACTGGCGGGGCCGCAAGGCTTCGTCAGTCTTTTTATTTGCGCCCGTTTGTGTTATACTTATTCTGAGTTATTATCAGGAGGATCTAACGTGGAGGATTACCGCACCGTCCGGGGCACGGCCACCGGCGAATATGAAGAGAAAAAAAGCCGCTTTATCGCACAGCTTTCCTTTGCTGACAGTGAGGAAGCTGCGGTGGCTTTTCTGGAGCAGGTGCGGGCGGCTAACCGCACCGCGCGGCACAACGTTTACGCTTACCGCCTGCGGGCGGGCAACCGCGAGCGCTATTCCGATGACGGCGAGCCGGCCAAGACCGCCGGTACGCCCGCGCTGGAAGTGTTGCAGCACAGCGGCCTGACAGACCTGATCGTGGTGGTCACCCGCTACTTTGGCGGGGTGCTGCTGGGCACCGGCGGCTTGGTGCGCGCTTACACTACCTCCACTGCCCGTGCGCTGGAAAACGCCGAGGTGGTCACTGTGCGCAGCGTGGTGGAATTACAAGTGACAGTGGACTACGCCCTTTACGAGCGTGCATCTCTACTCATTGACGCCGCCGGGGCAAAGCAGGCACCGCCGGAGTTTACAGACCGGGTCACCCTGCGCTGGCAGATGCCGGAGCATACCGAAGCCCCGCTGCTGGAGCAGCTGCGGGAACTGACCCGGGGCAGCGCTCAGGTAACGGTGTCTGACCCGTTCTACGCACCATTTTAAAAAACAAAGTCTTTTTTGCAAACCGACACGGAACTTCCCCCTTCGACACGGCCGATGTGCTACAATTGCCGTAGCGCAGCAATTGGGATCGGCTGTGCGCAGAGGGGAGGGGAGAAGCCCGAAAAACAAAAGGAGGATCTGTATGGATGTGCGCCGGAGAACCGAGGAGATCGAACACCTCACCTTTGCACCGTGGGCGACCTTCAGCGATGCAAGCCGCGGCAGAGTCGTGCCGGAGCCGCAGGACCCGCTGCGCCCGGTGTTCCAGCGGGATCGCGACCGGGTGCTGCACTGCAAGGCCTTCCGGCGTCTCAAGCAGAAAACGCAGGTGTTCCTCTCGCCGGAAGGTGACCTGTACCGCACCCGGTTGACCCATACGCTGGAAGTTTCGCAGATCGCCCGCACCATTGCCCGGGGTCTGCGCCTGAACGAGGATCTGACCGAGGCCATCAGCCTTGCGCATGATCTGGGGCACACTCCCTTTGGCCACGCAGGCGAAAAGGCACTGAACGACCTTTGCCCGGACGGCTTCCACCACTATATGCAAAGCCTGCGTGTGGTGGATCGGCTGGAAAAGGATGGCGAGGGTCTCAACCTGACATGGGAGGTGCGCAACGGCATCGTTACCCACACCAAGGGCACATGGGCGGCTACCCCGGAAGGGCGCATCGTGCGTCTTGCGGATCAGATCGCCTTTGTCAACCACGATATCGAGGACGCCGTGCGCGCCGGTGTGCTGGACGCTGCCACCCTGCCCAAGGACTGCACGGCAGTGCTGGGGCAGACTAAGTCCGCCCGCATCACCACTATGATCAACAGCATCCTCACCCACAGCGAGGGGGATGTCCGCATGGGCACCGAGGAATACGAGGCTTTTCTCGCTTTGCGGGATTTCATGTACGCCACCGTGTATGTGGACAAAAACGCCAAGCGCGAGGAGCAGAAGGTGGACAAGCTTATCGCGGAACTGTACGAGTACTACCTGACCCATGTGGATCAGATGTCCAACTTTTATGTGCAGCTGGCCTATCAGGAGGGACGGGAACGCGCCGTCACCGACTATATCAGCGGTATGAGCGACGAGTTTGCCATCCGCACTTTTGAAGAACTGTTCGTGCCCCAGAAATGGCACGTCCTTTAAAACTGGAGAGGTCGTTTAAAACAACATGATCCCACATGAATACATCGAGGAACTTACCCGCCGCACCGACATCGTGGAACTGGTGGGCAGCTATGTGCAGCTCAAGCGCAAGGGACGGCTGTACGGCGGTCTGTGCCCCTTTCACAGCGAAAAAACGCCGTCCTTCTATGTGTACCCTGACACCCAAAGCTTTTACTGCTTCGGCTGTCAGGCAGCCGGAGATGCCATCAGCTTTGTCAAAAAGATCAACAATATCAGCAGCGGCGAGGCCATCAAGATGCTGGCTTCCCGCGCCGGTATGCCGGAGCCGCAGGAGGACGACAAGACCGGACGTCTGCGCAGCCGGGTGCTTTCCATGAATAAGGAGGCCGCCCGCTTCTTCCACGCCTGCCTGAACTCTACCGTGGAGGAGGCACGGCAGGCGCGCGCTTACTGGCGGCGGCGCGGGCTGGACGATAAGACCATCGTCCGGTTCGGGCTGGGCTATGCCCCCAACGATGGGCAGGCACTGTACCAGTACCTGCGGGATAAGGGCTACAACCAGCAGGAACTGGACGCCAGCGGCTTGTTCAAACGCAGCCAGTCCGGGCGCATCTACTGTCTGTTCTGGAAGCGTGTCATGACCCCTATCTTTGACCTGCGCGGCAACATCATTGCCTTTGGCGGGCGCGTGATGGACGACTCCAAGCCCAAATACGTCAACAGCCCGGAAACGCTGGTCTACCACAAATCCGAGACGGTGTTTGCCATGCAGATCGCCAAGCGCAGCGCCTCCCGGCGGTTCGTGCTGTGCGAAGGCTACATGGATGTCATCAGTATGCAGCAGGCGGGCATCGATACCGCCGTCTGCGCCTGCGGCACCGCCCTGACCCCCGGACAGGTGCGCATCATCAGCGAATATGCCGATGAGGTCATTCTGAGCTATGACTCGGACGAGGCTGGCCAGAAGGCGACCCTGCGCTCACTGGAACTGTTCCGCAACAGCCCGGTAAAGGTGGGCGTTTTGCAGATTCCCGGCGCAAAGGACCCGGACGAATACATCAAAAAATACGGCCCGGAGCGTTTTCAGGCACTTCTGGACGGGGTGGGCAATGCGTTGGACTTCCGGCTCAAGCGCCTGCGAGACCAGTATGATCTCTCGCAGGATGCGCAGCGGCTGCAATATGTAAAGGAAGCCGTGGAGATGCTGGCCGAGCGCTCTAACCCCACTGAGCAGGAGGTGTACGCCGGGCGGCTGGCAGAGGAGACCAACATCTCCAAAACCGCCATTCTGGCGCAGCTGGGCACCGCAGCAAAGCGGGCGGGCGGCAAGTACCGCCGGGAGAAAAACCGCGAGCTGCTGCGCTCCGGCGAGATGGATCAGATCAAGGTCCCGTACAGCGCAGGTGGCAGTCAGGCGCTGGGCATCGCCAGCGCCCAGCAGCGGCTGCTGGCAGCTATTCTGCGGGAGCCTCGCTATCTGGAACTGGCCAAGCAGCAGCTGACGGCGGAGCAATTCATCCAGCCGCAGCAGAAGGAACTATACGAAGCGATGCTCAATTGCAGCCGGGAGGGCGTGGAACTCAGCCTGACTGCACTACGGGCATTTGTAAGCGAAGAAGCATTGAATGAACTGAGCCGGCTTGCGGCACAATACAGCGATGTGAACTGCACTCCGGACGATATCCGTCTGTATCTGGACAGGATCGCCCGGGGAATGCCGGTTGCTAGCAAAGCTGCTGCAATGTCTGGCGATGAGATCACACAGTATCTTCAGTCGATGCGCGAAAAAAAGCAGGGGACGCTGCCCGAACAAGACTGATCCCTGTTTTCCCTCCGGCTGGAGCTGGAGAGAAAAGGAGCAGGAATCATGCAGAAATTGTCGCAAACGGAAGAACTTGCCCGCAGCCTTGCCGCAAAGGCTCACCGTCACACCCTGACCACGGAGCAGATCAGCCGTGCCATGGAAGAAGCGGATTTTGATATTGCACAGCTGGACGAGCTTTACGCGGCGCTGGAGCAGCGGGGCGTTCATCTGGCAGAGGAGGAGCCTGCCGAGCTGCCTGTGCTGGATGATGCCCAGATCGGCAGGCTGGAGAATGAGCTTTCCTCGGAGGGTGTGGCACTGGATGATCCGGTCAAGACCTATTTAAAGGAGATCGGCCGGGTGCCGCTGCTGACCGCCGGACAGGAGATGGCGCTGGCAAAGGCCGCCCGGGCAGGGGATGCAGATGCCCGCCGCGCCTTGAGTGAGGCAAACCTGCGGCTGGTGGTATCAGTAGCCAAGCGCTATGCCGGGCGGGGCCTGCCTTTTCTGGATCTTATTCAGGAGGGCAACCTCGGCCTGATGAAGGCTGCTGAAAAGTTTGAGCCGGAGCGGGGCTTCAAGTTCTCCACCTACGCAACCTGGTGGATCCGTCAGTCCATCACCCGCGCCATTGCGGATCAGGGACGCACCATCCGTATCCCGGTGCATCTGGTGGAGAGCATCAACCGGGTCAAGAAAACGGCAGGCGATCTGCTGCACAAAAATGGGCGGGAGCCCACCGTGGAGGAGATCGCCGCCGCACTGGATATGGAGCCGGACAAGGTGCGGGAACTGTTGCAACTGTCGCAGGAACCCATCAGTCTGGAAACGCCGGTGGGGGAGGAAGAGGACGCTCATCTGGAGGACTTTATTCAGGACGAGGACGCCGGTGTCCCGGTGGACGAAGCCGGGCGCCAGCTGCTGCGGCGGGAACTGCTGCACGTCCTTAAAAGCCTGACGCCCCGGGAGGAGAGGGTCATCACCCTGCGCTTTGGTCTGGAGGATGGCCGCGCCCGCACCCTGGAAGAACTGGGCAAGGAGTTCAACGTGACCCGGGAGCGGGTGCGGCAGATCGAAGCAAAGGCGCTGCGCAAGCTGCGCCACCCCAGCCGCGCAAAGCTGCTGCGGGATTATCTGGACGAGTGAGCATTCTGTATAATAGGACAAGGCCGCTGCACGGCGTTCCGTGCGGCGGCCTCTTCTTTTGCGGCGGGGAAGTGGAAAAGTAATACCTCCGGGCGCAAGAGCAAAGATAGACAAATTGCACAAGGGTGTTATGAACAGGAACGTGCAAAATAAAAAAATCAAGTACTTGGAAAGTAAACGGCTACACGCTACCGGGCGTTCGAAAACAAACCGAAAATAAAATTTATTTCGGCAAAAAACTGAAAAATGGCTTGACAACAGGAGTTTTGGGGTGTATACTACATTAGTATCACATAATGGACTAGTGCGTCAAAAAGGGAGCTGTGATGGCTGCCACTTGAGGGGTCACCCCGAAAAGTTTGTGCAAAATGCCGGAAGGTTCCACAGGACGCGGGTCGAATTATGTGTGTCTGCTCAAATTTGACCCGCGTATACGACATCCCGTAGAATATAAAAGTAAGGAGTGGTTGATTTTATGATGAAAGTCAAGCCCGTAAAGCTCGGCAAAACCGAGCGCATGAGCTTCTCCCACATCGACGAAGTCATCAGTATGCCGAACCTGATCGAGGTCCAGAAGAACTCTTATCAGTGGTTCCTGGACGAGGGCCTGAAAGAGGTCTTCCACGACATCGGCACCATTGAGGACTACACCGGCAATCTGGCACTGAGCTTTGTGGACTTCCGGCTGGATAAGGAGCCGAAGTACAGCATCAAGGAGTGCAAGGAGCGCGACGTTACCTTTGCAGCCCCCCTGCGCGTCACCGCCCGTCTGCTGAACAAGGAGACCGGCGAGGTGAAGGATCAGGAGATCTTCATGGGTGACTTCCCCCTGATGACCGACGCAGGCACCTTTGTCATCAACGGTGCCGAGCGTGCAATCGTCAGCCAGTTGGTCCGCTCTCCCGGTGTGTTCTACGGCCATGCGAAGGATAAGGTCGGCAACGACCTGTACAGCGCCACCATGAACCCCAACCGCGGTGCATGGCTGGAGTACGAGACCGATGCCGCCAACGTGTTCTATGTCCGTATCGATAAGAACCGTAAGCTGCCCGTCACCGTGCTGTGCCGTGCACTGGGCCTGTCCTCTAACGAGGATATCCTGAACTACTTCGGCGAGGACGAGCGCATTCTGGCCACGCTGGAAAAGGATACCACCAAGAACCGCGAGGAGGGCCTGCTGGAGGTCTATCGCAAGCTGCGCCCCGGCGAGCCCCCCACGGTGGAGTCCGCTACCAGCCAGATCGATATGCTGTTCTTCGATCCGCGCCGGTACGACCTGTCCCGCTTCGGCCGCTATAAGATGAATAAGAAGCTGTCTCTGGCACGCCGCATCATGGACCATGTGGCCGCAGAGAACGTGGTGGATCCCTTCACCGGTGAGATCCTTGTCGAGGCCGACAAGAAGATCGACCGCAAGCTGGCCGAGCGGATCGATGCTGCCGGCGTGAATCTGGTCGTGCTGAAGATCGATGATCCCATGAAGGATCAGCCCCACAAGGTCAAGGTCATCACCAACGGCTGCGTGGATGCACAGGCCATCATCGACAGCTACTACCCCGCATTCAAGGGTGTGGATGTCAAGGAGTGCGGCATCAACGAGCGCTGCTGCCTCAAGGAGCTGCGCAAGATCCTTGATAACGCCTCCAGCGCCGAGGAGGTCATGGAGAGCCTGAAGAAGGATCACGACCTGCTCATCGGCCGTACCGTCACCATCGACGATATCCTGTCCTCCATCAACTACCTGAACGGTCTGGGCTACGGCATCGGCACCACCGATGATATCGACCATCTGGGCAACCGCCGTATCCGCAGCGTGGGCGAGCTGCTGCAGAACCAGTTCCGCATCGGTTTCTCCCGTATGGAGCGCGTCATCCGTGAGCGTATGACCCTGCAGAGTCAGGATCAGAGCGTCATCACTCCGCAGGCACTGATCAACATCCGTCCTGTGGTGGCAGCCATCAAGGAGTTCTTCGGCTCCTCTCCGCTGTCTCAGTTCATGGATCAGAATAACCCTCTGGCTGAGCTGACCCACAAGCGCCGTCTGTCTGCTCTGGGCCCCGGCGGTCTGAGCCGTGACCGCGCAGGCTTCGAAGTCCGCGACGTTCATTACAGCCACTATGGCCGTATGTGCCCCATTGAGACCCCTGAAGGCCCCAACATCGGTCTGATCTCCTATCTGGCATCCTACGCCAAGATCAACGAGTACGGCTTCGTGGAGGCTCCTTACCGCAAGGTCAAGAAGACCTACGACGAGAAGGGCCGTCTCATCGAGCAGGTCGTCACCGACGAGGTCGAGTATATGACCGCTGACGTCGAGGACGAGTACGTTGTGGCACAGGCCAACGAGCCGCTGGATGAGGGCAAGCACTTCATCCGTCCCCGTGTGTCTGCCCGCCGCCGCGACGAGATCCTTGAAATCGATGCAGAGAAAGTCGATTACATGGACGTTTCTCCGCGAATGATGGTCTCTGTTGCTACCGCTTGCATCCCCTTCCTGGAGAACGATGACTGTAACCGTGCACTGATGGGCTCTAACATGCAGCGTCAGGCAGTGCCTCTGATGGTCACCCAGCAGCCCATTGTTGCTACCGGTATGGAGTACAAGGCTGCTACCGACTCCGGCACCGCTGTGCTGGCCAAGAGCAACGGCGTTGTGGAAAAGGTCGATGCCGACCATGTTGTGGTGCGCAACGAGCAGGGCGCTCTGGAGGATTATTCTCTGATCAAGTTTGCCCGCTCCAACGCAGGCACCTGCATCAACCAGCGCCCCATCGTAGAAGTGGGCGAGACCGTCACCGCCGGTCAGGTGCTGGCCGATGGCCCCGCAATGCGCAACGGCGAGATCTCTCTGGGTAAGAACGCCCTGATCGGCTTCATGACCTGGGAGGGCTACAACTACGAGGACGCCGTCCTGCTGAACGAGAAGATCGTGCGTGAGGACGTGTACACCTCCATCCACATCGAGGAGTACGAGACCGAGAGCCGCGATACCAAGCTGGGACCCGAAGAGATCACCCGCGACATCCCCAACGTTTCTGAGGACGCCCTGAAAGATCTGGACGAGCGCGGCATCATCCGCATCGGTGCCGAGGTCAAGAGCGGCGATATTCTGGTCGGTAAGGTCACCCCGAAGGGCGAGACTGAGCTGACCGCTGAGGAGCGCCTGCTGCGCGCCATCTTCGGCGAGAAGGCCCGCGAGGTGCGCGACACCTCTCTGCGTGTGCCTCACGGCGCATACGGCATCATTGTGGATGTCAAGGTCTTTACCCCGGAGAACAGCGACGAGCTGCAGCCCGGTGTGCGCGAGGTCGTCCGCTGCTACATCGCTCAGAAGCGTAAGATCAGCGTCGGCGATAAGATGGCAGGCCGTCACGGCAACAAGGGTGTCGTTTCCCGCATCCTGCCGCAGGAGGATATGCCCTACCTGCCCGACGGCACTCCGCTGGACATCGTGCTGAACCCGCTGGGCGTGCCTTCCCGTATGAATATCGGTCAGGTGCTGGAAGTCAACCTCGGCTACGCTGCCAAGGCCTGCGGCATCAAGGTCATGACCCCTGTCTTTGACTCTGCCCGTGAGAACGACATCGGCGATACTTTTGATACCGCCCGCGAGATGTGGCACGGCGAGAATGCTCCCGCATATCCCACCAAGCTGCCCAAGATCATGGGCGAGAAGGGCCACATCATCGACTTCTCCAAGATCGAGCTGGATCGTGACGGCAAGACCACCGTTTACGATGGCCGTACCGGTGAAAAGTTTGATAACCGCGTTACCGTTGGTTATATGTACTACCTCAAGCTGCATCACCTGGTCGATGATAAGATCCATGCCCGTTCCACCGGCCCCTACTCTCTGGTCACCCAGCAGCCTCTGGGCGGCAAGGCTCAGTTCGGCGGTCAGCGCTTCGGCGAGATGGAGGTCTGGGCACTGGAAGCTTACGGCGCCGCTTACACCCTGCAGGAGATCCTGACTGTCAAGTCCGATGATGTGGAGGGTCGTGTCAAGACCTACGAAGCCATCGTCAAGGGCGAGCCCATCCCGCAGCCCGGCATCCCCGAGTCCTTCCGCGTTATGCTGAAGGAACTGCAGTCTCTGGGTATGGACGTGATCGTGCAGGATAAGGACGGCAACGAGATCGATATGCGCCAGAACTTCGACGATGAAGAGACCGGCTTTGATATGCGTGACGTTGCCGGTACCGAGACTGTGGTGCAGGAGAGCGAACTGACTGATTACAACATCAAGGACGCCGATGCAGGTTTCGATGATCCTTCTGTGCTGGAGGACGATAACTCCGGTGCCGAGGCTCCGGCTGCTTCTGACGAAGTAGATTTCTGATCTGGATACACAACACAGCCTTCCCCTTGGCCGCGTGCTGCAGCAGGGGAGAAGCGCCTGTGATCCTGTAACAGAAAAGCCGCCTGTATCATCGAAACAACTAGAGATTAAGAAAGGGTTCGTTTCATGGAAAACAACGTTTTCGATTCCA
>ERZ1673742.2969-NODE-2969-length-11804-cov-11.157630_pt1 | contig 11804 bp, 10 predicted proteins | sample MGYA00580208_ERZ1673742 | MGnify/ENA primary metagenome ERZ1673742 (study PRJEB41218, sample SAMN15661774) | gut metagenome | host: Homo sapiens | place: Canada: London | collected 2015-08-20/2019-03-30 | study: EMG produced TPA metagenomics assembly of...
GTCGTGTATAAGTCCATACCCATTTGGCATTGACCTTATATTTCTGTGCAATCTCCTCAGCGGTGTAATACTCGGTGATGTCAAAGTCGTTTTTTGCTACCAGTCGTTCATAAGGTTTGCTTTTGAGCATGAGTTCGATGTCGGCTTTCCGTATCAGCGACATCTTTCCGCTGAGCCGGGAAGCACGGAGTTTCTCCTCCTTTACCAGTTTGTAGATGTACTAGCGGCTTACACCCATCAGACGTGCAGCCTGCGAAAAGGTGAAGTATTCCTGCTTTTCCAGCGACGAGCGCAATTTCTGCATCTCCTGCATATGGCGCAGCTCCATCTTCCGTTCCATCATGCGGTGTTTGTAACCTCGTTTCGAGCATTGCGGGCTGCAATAACAGATTGTTGTTTTCTGTGCGATGAACGGTTTTCCGCACCATTGACAAATTCTTTTTACTTCCATATTTTCGTCCTATTTTCTGCCATTTTACATGAATTTTAATTTCCCTTTTTGTCCACACATGTAAACCATTGTCAACACACGTCAACTAATGCGTCACTGTGATATTTGGACAAACCGTGAATTTCTGTCACGGTAGAAATATGTATGAAAAATATGGATAAAAACCGTTACTTCCAAATACGGTCTGGAAAATACACAAAAACAAAAATCGCTTATATACAGCGACTTTATTCTAAATGATTATGGTTGGTTATGACTGTTTACAAGCCCTTATTTTCCGATGCAGAAAATATTGAAATTGCTCATATTATTGATGTTCAAATAGTTGTGTATGATGCGAAGTGTGTCGGGGACATTCTGGGGACGGAATTTTGCTGGCCAAAAGAAAAAAGAGCAAATATAAAATCGCTTTTTACACCATATCGGAGGTTATGTCTCCCAAAGATATGAAAGATAAATGTAATCCGCGCAAAAGGTCAATTATAGGAGTTTAGTCTGGTTTGTTGTATATCTATTCAAGTTCTAAACTAAACCTTCTTCACAACGTCGAAATGACGAACATCGGCAATAAGAATGCTCGTCTCTTTTTCTTTTGGTTAGTAATTCTTTTTTATGCGATATAACTATATAAAGAGAATTTGCATTTACGAGGGGAGTAAGCTTTACAGAATAGTTGCACGTTTGATCACTCAAATAAAAAGATGGATATTGACTTTTAGAATGAAGTTCAACTAATCTTTTCATATTAGCAATCTTTAAAAAAAAGAGTTTATTTTATGCTGGATAAAGTCAGTGTATGACAGACAGTGTCTGTTGAATTTTGAATGTTTGCCTTATTGATTCCTCTTAGTATATGTTAAAACTCTGCAACTATTAATTGCAGAGTTTTATTTGTTTGGCATTTAGTTTAATATAGGGTTATCCCATCCTATTCCTTATATTAATTATTGTTTGGTAGGAGGTTGCTGTTTGCGGATATACGATAAATTTTGATTCCTCATGATATGGTCACCACTAAGAATCAGATACGGATTTTCTGTTAATAGTATCCAATAGTATTCAAATGCCCCCCCCCTCCAATAATTATTTTCACTGAAAAAGTCTCTATTATTTCATCTTTATGTCGCAATTTTTTTCATATCTTTATGAAAAATTTATTTGATAGAAATGATTGTATATATGAATCGGATAAAAGAGGTCCTTGAAGAAAAAGGGATTAAACAGACTTGGCTTGCCGAAAAACTCGGCAAGAGTTTTAGTATTGTAAATGCGTATGTCTGTAATCGCCGTCAGCCAAGTCTCGAACAACTTTTCGAGATAGCCCGCATTCTTCAAGTTGATCCTAAAGATTTAATAGATAGCAAAAATTAAATATCATAGTATATGGCTAAGACACAAGCTGAAATAAACGAATTACTGGCTTCTGATCTCTTTCAAAAAGGGATTAAGGATAAGTATATTATTATCAATGAAGGGAAGTCAATAATTCATTATAATTGTAAAAATCAGACGAAACGCCGCCTGCAGACCCCCGAGGAGTTTGTCCAAGCGGAAACATATCTGAAATTAATCTACGATTACGATTACCCGGCTTCAAATATCTCGGTTAATGAATCTGTGCAGATCGGTTCCGAAACTCGAGAAGCAGATATACTTGTATATAATGACTCTCATAGTAAAATATTGGTCGTTGTTGAATGCAAGGAAGAGAATATTAATGAACGACAATTTCAGGTTGCCGTAGATCAGGCGTATAGTTATGCCCACGCATCAGCCGCTCGATACGTCTGGGTTACATCCGGAATCAAAGATGAGTATTATGAAATAACAAATATTTCTCCGGTTTCCCGCATTAGCATCAGTGATATTCCTAAGCGAGACGGAGAAGTCAAGCGTTTTAAATATATCAAGGGGGTAACCGAGCCTCCTCAAGGAACGCAGGGTGAATTGATTCAAAAGTTTAAATCGGCTCATGATGCATTATGGGGAGGTGGGGCATTGGCCCCAACGACGGCTTTTGACGAGTTGGATAAACTCATCTTTTGTAAGATATGGGATGAACGCTGGCGAGATAACGATCCTAAGAGCAAAGGGCAACCGTATAACTTTCAGATAATACATTATCCTGAAGATCCTCAAAACAACAAAGCAAAAGTCGAGCTTGAAGCTCGCATACGCAATCTTTATGAACATGGACGAAAGAAAGATCCCGAAGTGTTCAAGGACGATATTAAACTGGATAAGCATAAAATTTATACGGTTGTTCAATATCTTCAGGATATAAATCTTTCCAAAACAGACCTTGATGCCAAAGGTTTGGCATTCCAGAGTTTTATGGGGGAATTTTTCCGCGGTGATTTCGGCCAGTTTTTTACGCCCAAGCCTATTGTTGAGTTTATTGTATCAGCCATCGGGGTTAATAAAGACTGGAAAATACTCGATACGTCATGCGGAAGCGGAGGATTCCTGTTGCATGCATTAAAAGCCATACGGGACGATGCCAATGAAATTTTTAGTGATGAAATTGGCAGCGCCTCATGGCGAGACTATTGGCATGTATTTGCCGAGAAGCATTTGTTCGGTATTGAAATCAATGAGCAAATTTCGCGCGTAGCGAAGATGAACATGATTATTCATGACGATGGTCATACCAACATCATCACCAATGATGGCTTGAAAAACAACCGTACTTTGGAAATTGAGAATCGCAATCTCAATTTCCAGGATGGGATTTTCGATTTGATAATGACTAATCCCCCCTTCGGTTCGACGATAAAAGCGGATGAGGTCGGATATTACAAGGAGTATGAACTATTCGAGAAAAATCTTGGATTAACGGAGATTAAGGATCGGATTGCTGACGATAATAACAAAAACAAATGGCGGGCCTCGCAAAGTACCGAAGTGCTGTTTTTGGAACGATGCTATAAATATTTGAACGAGGAGAACGGCTATCTTGCGATTGTTGTCCCAGACGGAATCTTGACCAATTCGTCGAGCCAATACGTGCGAGACTGGTTGATTGAAAAGTTCCGAATCTTGGCAGTCGTATCATTGCCACAACACACCTTTGCCCATGTCAAAGCCGGAGTAAAATCATCTGTTCTGTTCTTGAAAAAACATCCCCAAAAATTGACTCAACAGTTTGAACAGACATTAAGTGATGTTAAGGCACTTGTCCGCGAAGAGAAAGGGCTGGATAAGGGGCAACGGGCAGAACGGATGCTTGAATTATATAAAGAACGCATCTTTAAGTATTTCGACAACTATGAGGTCCTAATGGTAGAAGTTGAGAATGTTGGATATGACGCTACTGGGAAAAAAATTGAAGGCAATGAATTGCCAGAAATTGCAAATAAATTAAATTCATTTTTTTCTTCATTGTGAATATAATAGATTTATGATAATCAGAAGAGTCGAAATATCAAAATTAGTTGGAATGCGGTATGATGTTTCATTTTACCAAGAGCGTTTTGACTATTCTTCCCAAATATATCCTACATATGAATTAGGAGACATTTTATACATAAACCCATCAGTAACTTTTTCAGAACTGACGGATAATGATGTAATCTCATATGTCCCGATGGAAGCCATTGATGAAAGGTATGGAATAATCTCTTTGGCTAAAAATATTACAGTCGCCAATACAAAAGGTTATACAAAATTTAAGGAAGGTGATTTGTTGTGGGCAAAAATAACGCCTTGCATGCAGAATGGGAAGTCTGCTATTGCTCAAAATCTACTTAAAGGAGTTGGTTGTGGCTCTACTGAGTTTTTTGTATTAAGACCAAAGAGTAGTAATGTATTAATTAAATACATACATTTTATTCTGCGAGATTATAGAGTCCTTAAGTCCGCTCAGAATTCTTTTGGAGGATCGGCTGGGCAGCAGAGGGTTTCTTCCTCATACTTGAAAACAATTAGAATACCTCTTCCTCCAATTGAAATTCAACAAAAATTAGTTGATATCTATACTGCTGCACAAAATGCAAAATTACAAAAGGATAAAGAGGCAAAAGAATTATTAGAAAGTATTGACGATTATTTGTTGGAGGCTCTATCTATTAATCCATCACAAGAGGTTTCATCGGAATCTGTATTTACAAAAAGAATATCAGAAATGATTGGAAATAGATTGGATGTCTCTTTCTACAAGGATCGTTTTGAAATGGTTTCGAGGATATATCCCAATAAGAGACTATCCTCTATCGTCGATATTGATCCAACGATTCGCTTTACAGGATTGGCAGACGATACTCCAATCTCATTCATCCCGATGGAATGTATTGATGATACGTTTGGTGAGGTTAAGGAACAGCGTGAAACTACGATTGCACAGACTAAAGGATATACAAAATTCGAAGAGAATGATTTGCTGTGGGCCAAAATTACACCCTGTATGCAGAATGGAAAATCGGCTATAGCCAGAAATTTAACCAATGGCGTTGGGTGCGGGTCCACGGAATATTATGTGATCCGACCTAAAACAAACGATTTGATAATTGACTATGTATATCTCGTATTACGACATCATGCGGTCTTAAAGGCTGCTCAAAATTCATTCGGAGGATCTGCCGGACAACAGCGTGTATCCAGTCAATATGTGAAATCCATTGTTATTCCACATCCTCCAATTGATGTTCAGAAATCCATTATAGCGACCGTAATACAAAAAAAAGAACGAGCCAAGCAACTGCAAAGTAAAGGTTCAAAAGTTTTGGAGGAAGCAAAAGCGACAATAGAAAAAATGATATTAGGATAATGAAGGCGTTTTACGGGAACTAGTATAAAATAAGCATGTGGCATGGCAAAATTAGAAGGAATCATATATAAGACATTTGATCACTATGTAGTATTAAGAGGATTTGCGGCAATAAAAGATTTAGCCCAAATATCACACAGGCCTGAATCTTACCAGCGAAACGCAGACAGAGAGCACAAAAAAAGCATCATTCAGTTTTTGGCATCTGGTGAGTATAAATATTTTCCAGAGATAACATTAGCCTGTCGTGTTGCAAATTATACCGAGTTCGCTAAAAATATTGGTATAGACAACGCAGTAGATCGGGATGATGCTCAATTTGTTCCCGGATTGAAAGTTTTAAGCGAACGACTTCCATATGAAGGATATAGGGCTCGTCATGCTAATTTGACAAAAAATGCGAATGACGAACTTGTTAGAGTAGACGGGAATCACCGCCTTGAAATATTTGATGAAAATAATGAGGCTCTCTGGGATGAAGCAAAAGCGGACAAACATGAACTTGAAAAATTAATAGTTCCTTTTACTGTTATATTTTCGGAAAAAGAATTCGGAGATAAGTTTGAAGCCGGTATATTCCACAATATCAACTTTAAACAACTTCCATTACGACAAGAAGCGAGTCTGAGAATTATTCATGATATTGGTGCTTTTGATAATAAAGAATCATTAGGTAAGGAATATCCATTAGCGTTAGATTTAATAGAAGTCGTTAAGACTGGACAATTTAATGCAATTCCATGGTTATCGGTCGTAGATGATATTTCAAAATCCTATTATAGGACAACCTGTTTGTCTATTGCAAGGTTACTTATCTCTCAAAAGGAAACTCTTTATCTACAAAGGAAAGAATGTGTACTTGATTTAAAGAAAACGAGAAGGGATATTTCCAGCATTCAAAATGAAATAGATACCCTAGAGGAGACTGTCAAGGCAAAGTTCGATGAAATTCAGGAGCTCGAATTGAACCAAACGGGCTTTGAAGAGATGGTCACATATAAAAAACTTAAATTAGAGATAAGCCAAATCCAAGAGCAATTAAAGTTAAAACAAAATAACCATATTAGCTTAGAGTACAAAATAACCCATTTAGAATATAAGGCAACTAATCTTCGACGTTATCTAAAAAGTTGTGAGAACACATCTATAATATCAGAAGCACTTACACTCTTAGTAGGAGTATATAGATCATTTAGTCAAGAAGCTCATGGAAACATTGCATTTTTATGTGCTCTTGTGTATTATACGATTTTAGATAAGATGCAAATGCAGTCATTTATCGATTGGGCAGAACGCAATGGTATAAATAAAATAATAGAGCCTGATGATTTGTCCAAAGATTCTGCTGTCAATCTTATCATGATGTTTGAACAAATATATCAAGCAAAGAAAAATGAAATCTTTATATCTATGCAATTCGGAGATTCTCAGAGTGAATTAATATATGAAAAAATAACACGAGCTATAGAAAGATTCAATGAAAAGCATAAGAGTATTCGTCTAAATGCGACTCCCATTCGTATTGATAGGACCGTCGAATCAAGTACCTTTTCAATACAAGATCGCATATTGGAGGCTATAAAATCATGCAGTTTAATCATCGCAGATTTGAGTAGTTCTAATATCAATGTTTATCATGAAATTGGTTATGCTATGGGAGTTGCGGAATCTCATAATATGATTCCTAATATGATATTACTGTATAAAGAAGATACAAACTATAATAGAGAGAAAAAAGATATTGATAAATTCGTAGGGTTTAACTTGAGAAATTTATCTCAGTTGCGATTTAAAGATTACAAACAACTTGTAGATGGCTTAGTTGATAGATTAGAAAAACATTATGGTGTATAATTATGGGAAAAACAGTAACAACATATCTTATAGATGGAGATCCGCAAGGAATCCAGTATGCATTTATAAGTAATAAGATTTGCCAGATGTTTGTGATTCCTCGTTCAAATTTGGCCTATTTGAACGAACAGGAGAAACTACATAAACCTGCGTTTTATATCTTGATCGGAGAAGATGAGTCGACTAAGCCTCAGGCTTATATCGGAGAAACGGAAAACTTCAGAGAGCGAGTGAAAGACCATGACAATAAAAAGTTGTTTTGGCAAAAGGCACTCATATTCGTATCAAAGGATGCTGATTTAACAAAAGCTGATGTGCAATATTTGGAGCATAAGGCGATTGTCTCTGCGAAAAAAGCGAATACTTTCGTGTTGAGCGATAACAAGCAAGTTCCTAAAGCGCCTAATTTGCCTGAGTATCGGTTGGATACAATAGATGAGTTTTTCGAGGATGTGAAATTTTTGGCGTCTTTTATAGGTTGTAATATTTTCAATTTGGCTAAACCCAAAGTTGAACACTTATTTTATACTAAAGGAAGAGGTTGTGATGCAACGGGCTTTTACAATTCTGACGGATTTACCGTGCTAAAAGGGAGTGTAATTGTTCCAAAAATGGTGCCTTCGTTTAAGTGGAAGGAGAAGCGCGAAAAGATGTTGCGTGAATATACTATGTTCAAAGGCGCTAAATTGATAATGACCTCTGATAAAACTTTTTCAAGTCCCAGTACTGCTGCCGATTTCTGTATCGGAAGCAGCAATAACGGTTGGCTTGTTTGGAAAGATAAGGATGGAAATACATTAGATTCCGTTTATCGGACACAATTGGAATAATTGGTGACATCTGATATTGTAACGCTTATGATAAACTTTGATGAATATATTCGCCAAAGCGAGCCGCAAAAACGGGAAAAAGGTTATGCATGGCAGACCGCAATCGGATTACAGGCCGTCGATGGCTTGAAACCTTCCGACTACTTGATTGAGACCGCACGTAAAGATATTGAGGGCGAGATTACAATCGACGAAGCCGAACAACTTATTCGTAGCTATTATCAATCGAAAATAGCACATACGCCCGAAGATGCGGGAATCCACGAAGCGGATATGGCATCGACCAACATCCGCCGACTTCTTACCGAGAAAACCTTTGCTTTTACGCTTGTCGGACTGACGTCGATTCATCGCCGGATTTTTGATGGGGTATTCAAATTTGCGGGACAAATCCGCGATTACAATATTACCAAAAAGGAATGGGTGCTGCGTGGTGATACGGTACTGTATGTTTCCGCGCCCGATCTTCGCAAAGCGATCGAATACGACTTGGAACAAGAACGTCAGTTCGACTATTCCAAAGTAGATCAAAACGGGCTCGTGCAACACATCGCCAAATTCGTGTCGGGACTATGGCAAATCCATCCATTCGGCGAGGGAAATACCCGGACGACTGCCGTATTTACGATTCTTTATCTACGTTCTATGGGCTTTGATGTAACAAACGATCTGTTCGCCAATCATTCGTGGTATTTCCGTAATGCGCTGGTACGCGCCAACTACCAAAACGTGCAAAAAGGCATCATGCGTAATTCCGAATATTTGGAGCGGTTCTTTCGTAATCTTCTATTGGGTGAAACGAATGAATTGCGGAATCGATATATGGTGGTTAATGCTCCGGAAGAACTGACGGCAGAACAAGTACAGCAAATCAACCGTACAAGTACCGAACAACATACCGTACAAGTGACCGAACAAGTTAGCACTTTGTTGTTAGCTTTGTCAAACAAACAGTTATCGTTAAAAGTATTGATGGAGAAAGTCGGCTTGAAACACCGTCCGACATTTTTGGAGAATTATATCAATCCGGCTTTTCAAGCGGGTTTCATCAAGGTCCTCTACCCAGAAAAGCCAAATCATCCGAGACAGAAATATCTGCTTACAACCAAAGGATTAGCTTTGTATAATGAAATTGAGAAGAATATGGGAACGGTTCAAATAAAACAGAGTAAAACATAACATCATGATACAAAGCGTTAACAAATATCATATCTACGAAATTCTTTCATCGGATGGTAATTTTTACTATACTATTCCAAAATATCAACGTGAATACACGTGGAGTCATCGCGAATGGGAAGCTCTTTACGATGACATCAGTGAGAACAACGATGAGTATTTCATAGGATCTATCATATGTATTCCTTTGGGCGATGCTATCAATCCTTATTTAGAAGTGATAGATGGTCAGCAGCGACTGACTACCATCAGCCTATTCCTAACAGCTATTTATACTCGCTTGAAGGAATATAAGGACGATTTGAGTGAGGATGACGAAGACGTGATACCATCATTAAGGAAGTCGCTGAAAAGCAAGAATTCTCCGAACGAAATGAAGCTGGTGCCACAGGTGCAGAATTTCAATAAGGATGATTTTGATTACCTATTGACCGAGGTAGGGTTGCGAAAATCTACTGTACCAAAGCGTGCCTATTACCCCATGAGAAAAATTGCTCGTTGCTACACCTATTTCTTAAAGCGTCTCGATAAAGAGATGGAGGGTATGGATGGTCATAATGCTATCAATTTCTTGTTGGGTAAGTACAATAAAGTGAAGCAAGCCATGCTGGTTAAGATAGAGGTCTCTACTCATTCTGACGCTTACGTGCTGTTTGAGTCACTGAACAATCGAGGAACGCCATTGACCGCGATCGATTTGATGAAGAACCTTATTATGGCACGGGCGGAGAGTAACAATCTGACTATTGACGACTGCTTCAACCGTTGGCAAATGTTGCTCGGCAACCTATCCGATGACTATGGGATACAGGAACGTTTTTTTCGTCACTATTATAATGCCTTCAAGCATCGTTTGAATGAGCCTTTCCAGAGTACCAATGACCGCAAGAAAGACCCGTTAGGTGTTGTGGCCACTCGCTCTAATTTGCTCAATATTTTTGAGAGTCTTATTAATAAAGACTTGCCTTCTTTCCTCGATGATATTTTACTTTGCGGGCAAATTTATTCTTGGCTCATTCTACAAGATTCTACAGAAACGACCTATCGTAAAGCTCTGGAAGACCTCGACCATATCCAAGGTGCCCCTTCTTACCTTCTCCTCATGTACGTGATGAGAAATAAGAAAGAACTTACTGTTACTGAAGATCAAATCAACCAACTCATCCGATTACTTGCTAAGTATTTTGTTCGCAGAAATATCACGGACTATCCAAATACACGTGATTTGACTCGAATCTTTATGGATATTATCAGTAAAATAGAAGAATCGAATTCTGTTGGCAATGATGTAATGACACTGATTGTGGACATACTGAGTATACCTGCAAATTGTGCTTCCGATGAGCAATTCCGTCGAAGTTTGGAAGGTGATGTATATAAAGATAATGTAGGTGCTACGCGCTACATACTTTGTAAACTCGCAGAGTCTGCCATGACACAGGAGACATGGACTGATTTGTGGAGACGTACTGATAAGAAGGTGTTTGTGTGGACTATCGAACATATCTTCCCCGAAGGGGAAAATATTCCACAATGTTGGGTGGATATGATTGCTAATGGCGATAAGAATTTAGCCAAAAAGTATCTGGAGGAGTACACCCATAAAATTGGAAACCTTACTATTACGGGTTATAATAGTACACTTGGCAACAAGTCGTTTGAAGAAAAGCGCGACCGAAAAAGTAAGGACGGCAAACGCTTTATAGGTTATAAGAACGGGCTTGAAATAAATCGTGGGATAGCTACTAAAGATACATGGACGATTGAGGACATCAAAGCTCGTACCACAGCCTTGGTGGATGAGTTGATAGCAATTTATGAATTTCCAGGAACAAGGACTCTATAATCGGATTAAAACATGAAGAAAGAAATAGTTATACAGAGTTTTCCTTACATCAAGTGTCTTTACTTGAAAGTTGCAAAACTGTTACGACAAGCAGATGTGGTAGCAGGATTCTTTGTTCTTGTATTTACGATGTAATAGAAATGTTCCTCGTGCTTTTAATCTGAAATAACTAATTATAACATATTTGGCAGACAATGACAGTCTGCCAAATATGTTGCTAATAATTATGGGATTATATCCCGTTTTTGTCAATGTTTACTTTTTCTATTTCATCCCATTCTGCCAGAGAGATAATGTCATGGTATTGTTTCAATGATAAAACATTCTCCTCGCTATCCATACATTCGTATTCCCATGGAAGTTGATAAACGGTTCCTTCTTCATGATGGCCCATGTAGTCGTGAAATGTGTACGGAATCAATTTCACATGATCCTTCTCCTTGAGTATTCGTAAAAGTTTGGCAGCGTCGTGTATTTCCAAAGGAGCGCCAGACTTGTATAGTGCAGTGGCGACTTCTACCGCAACATCCACATACGCCGAGTAGCTGTTGGAAACAATGATTCTCCATCCGGGTCTGTCAAAATCCGATGCGAGTACGTTCAGCCGCGACAATCCCAGCTCCCCATAATGGTCCGATGCGAATTTGTTGAAATCCGTTTCACTGTCGAGATCGTATTTATCCTGCAAATCGCAGAACTTAACCATGTTGTAATATGCGACATCCTGTAATTCCAATGGTACTCCATTCGGAAGGGTACGCTTCTTTTGTGTAGTATCAAACTTTTCAAAATACCGGTCATAGGCTTCATGAGCGATCCGATAGTATTTGCAATACGAACGTATCGTCATTGTATCTAACGGCCGCCCGAAATTCTTGC
>ERZ1673742.2970-NODE-2970-length-11800-cov-4.863006_pt1 | contig 11800 bp, 10 predicted proteins | sample MGYA00580208_ERZ1673742 | MGnify/ENA primary metagenome ERZ1673742 (study PRJEB41218, sample SAMN15661774) | gut metagenome | host: Homo sapiens | place: Canada: London | collected 2015-08-20/2019-03-30 | study: EMG produced TPA metagenomics assembly of...
TACGCCGAAGGCCCTTCCATCGTCCGGGAGATCCGGGCCCGGGGCCACAAGATCTTCCTGGATCTGAAGCTGCATGATATCCCCAACACCGTGAAAAAGGCTATGGCCGCTCTGTCCGCGCTGGATGTGGACCTGGTGAACGTCCATGCCGCCGGTACCGGCGCCATGATGTCCGCCGCTCTGGCGGGCCTGACCCGTCCGGATGGTACCCGCCCGCTGCTGATCGCTGTGACCCAGCTGACCTCCACGGATCAGGACATGCTGGAAAAAGAGCTGTGGATCGAAAAGCCCATTGCCGAAGTGGTGATGCACTATGCGGAGATCGCCTCCATCGTGGGACTGGACGGCGTGGTGTGCTCTCCCCTGGAGGCAGGCGCGGTCCACGAGCGCTGCGGCAAGAACTTCCTCACCGTGACCCCCGGCGTCCGCTTTGCTGACGGAGATGTGGGCGACCAGAAGCGGGTCACCACGCCGGCCAAGGCCAAGGAGCTTGGCTCCGACTACATCGTGGTGGGCCGTCCCATCACCCAGGCGGAGGACCCCGTGGCTGCCTACCGCCGCTGCGTGGCGGAGTTCGTGGGCTGAGCCGCGAAACGGAAACGATTGGATCAACAGAAAAATTGATATAAAGGAGAACAAACTATGGACAGCATCAATGTACGCGTTGCCAGGCGTCTGCTGGAGATCAAGGCGGTCTTTCTCCGCCCTCAGGAGCCTTTTACCTGGGCCAGCGGCATCAAGAGCCCCATCTACTGCGATAACCGGCTGATCCTCACCGCTCCGGAAGCCCGGAACGAGGTGGAGCAGGCCATTGCCGATACCGTGAAGCGGGAGTACCCGGAGGCGGAGGTCCTGATGGGCACCGCCACCGCGGGAATCGCCCACGCCGCCATTGCCGCCCACCTGCTGGGCCTGCCCATGGGCTACGTCCGTTCCGGCAATAAGGACCACGGCCGTCAGAACCGCATCGAGGGCCGTCTGGACAAGGGCGAGAAGGTCGTGGTCGTGGAGGATCTGATCTCCACCGGCGGCAGCGTGCTGGAGACCGTGGAGGCCCTGCGGGAAGCAGGCGCTGAGGTGCTGGGTGTGGTGAGCATCTTCACCTACGGCATGAAGAAGGGCGTGGAGCGCATGGCGGAGGCCGGCGTGAAGAACGTGAGCCTGACGAACCTGGATACCATCGCCCAGGTGGGCGCGGAGGAAGGTTATATCGCGCCGGAGGATGTGTCCCGTCTGCTGAAATTCCGGGACAATCCGTCTGACGAAAGCTGGATCAATGGAGGGAAAAACTGATATGGAAAATTTGATCGACATTATGCAGCTCTCCACCGAGGAGATCGACGAGCTGGTAAAAACGGGCTGCGATATTATGGAGCATCCCGCCGAATATGCCCATAAGTGCGACGGCAAGATCCTGGCAACGCTGTTCTTTGAGCCTTCCACCCGTACCCGCCTGAGCTTTGAGAGCGCCATGCTGTCCCTTGGCGGACAGGTGCTGGGCTTTTCCTCCGCCGCCAGCTCCTCCGCCTCCAAGGGCGAGAGCGTGGCGGACACCATCCGGGTGGTCAGCGCCTACTGCGACATCATCGCCATGCGCCACCCCAAGGAGGGCGCGCCTCTGGTGGCAACGCAGCACTCCTTGGTGCCGGTGATCAACGCCGGTGACGGCGGCCACAACCACCCCACCCAGACCCTGACGGACCTCATGACCATCCACAAGGAAAAGGGCCATTTCGACAACCTGACCATCGGCTTCTGCGGTGACCTGAAATTTGGCCGGACGGTCCATTCTCTGGTGGCTGCCATGAGCCGCTACACCGGCGTCCGGTTCGTGTTTGTCTCCCCGGAGGAGCTGAAGCTGCCCCGCTACGTCAAGGAGCAGTACATTAAGTCCAAGAACATTCCCTATACCCAGTCCACCTCTCTGGAGGAGGTCATGCCGGAGTTGGATATTCTCTATATGACCCGGGTCCAGAAGGAACGCTTCTTCAATGAGGAGGATTACCTCCGCCTGAAGGATATGTACATCCTCACCCCGGACAAGCTGGCGAACGCCAAGGAGGACCTGCGAATCCTGCATCCGCTGCCCCGCGTCAATGAGATCTCTATGGCGGTGGACGAGGACCCCCGTGCCTGCTACTTCAAGCAGGCCCAGAACGGCCGCTACATCCGCATGGCGCTCATCATGAAGCTGCTGGGTATTCAGTGAGAGGAGAGAACGGACATGATTATTGATTCTATTCAGAACGGCATCGTGATCGACCACATCACCGCCGGTAAGGCCATGGAACTGTACAACATCCTGGGCCTGGACAAGCTGGACTGCACCGTCGCTATTTTGAAGAACGTCACCAGCGGCAAGCTGGGACGGAAGGACATCATCAAGATCGACCGCGAGATGGACCTTGATTGGGATCTGATCGGCTATGTGGACCCCACCATCACCGTGAATATCATTCACGAGGGCCAGCTCCGGGAGAAGCGGAGCCTCAAGCTGCCGGAGCGGATCCGGGGCGTGCTGAAGTGCAAGAACCCCCGCTGCATCACCTCTGTGGAGCAGGAGCTGCCTCAGGAATTCCTGCTGACCGATCCGGCCAAGCGTGTTTACCGCTGCATCTACTGCGAGACTGAGGCCGGCAAATAAGACGGCCTGAGGAGATTATGATGAAAAAAGGTTATTTGATCTTACAGGACGGCCAGGTATTTGAGGGCGTCCGGTTCGGTGCGGAGACCGACACCGTGGGTGAGCTGGTGTTCACCACCGGTATGTGCGGCTACGTCGAGACCCTGACGGACCCCAGCTATGCCGGACAGATCGTTATGCAGACCTATCCTCTGATCGGCAACTACGGCATCATCCGGGAGGACTTCGAGGGCGCCTGCTGCGTCAAGGGCTACGTGGTCCGGGAGTACTGCGGCGCTCCTTCCAACTTCCGGACGGACTGTGATCTGGATACCTTCCTGAAAGAGGAGGGAGTGCCGGGGCTGTTCGGCGTGGACACCCGGGAGCTGACCCGGATCATCCGGGAGCACGGCGTGATGAATGCCGCCATCTGCGACGAGATCCCCGCCGACCTGACCCCCATCGAGACCTACGCCGTCACCGGCGTGGTGGAGGCTGTTTCCTGCAAGGAATCCTCTGTCCATCCGGCGGAAGGGGAGGAGCGGTTCCGGGTGTCCCTGCTGGATTACGGCGCCAAGCGCAACATTGTCCGGGAGCTCCAGAAGCGGGGCTGCACCGTGACGGTCCTGCCTGCGTCCACCTCCGCGGAGGAGATTCTGGCCGCTGACCCGGACGGCGTGATGCTCTCCAACGGCCCCGGTGACCCGGCGGAAAACGTATACCAGATCGAGCAGATCCGTAAGCTCTTGGGCAGGGTGCCCATGTTCGGCATCTGCCTGGGCCACCAGCTGACGGCGCTGGCCGCCGGCGGCAGCACCTACAAGCTGAAATATGGCCACCGGGGAGTGAACCAGCCTGTCCGGGATGTGGAGGGTGTCCGCACCTACATCACCAGCCAGAATCATGGCTACGCCGTGGACAGCGATACGGTGAAGCTGGGCAAGGTCCGCTTTGCCAACGCCAACGACGGTACCTGCGAGGGCATCGACTATCCGGAACTGAAGGCCTTCACGGTCCAGTTCCACCCGGAGGCTTGTACTGGCCCCAAGGATACGTCCTTCCTCTTCGACCGGTTTGTAGAGTTGATGAAAGGAGGCAGAGTCTAATGCCTTTGGATACAAGTATCAAAAAAGTCCTGGTCATCGGCTCCGGCCCCATTGTCATCGGCCAGGCTGCTGAGTTTGACTACGCCGGCGCCCAGGCCTGCCGCATCCTGAAGGAGGCGGGCGTCAATGTGGTGCTGTGCAACTCCAACCCCGCTACCATCATGACCGATCAGGCCATGGCGGACGAGATCTATCTGGAGCCTCTGACCACGGAGACCATCAAGCGTATCATCAAAAAGGAGCGGCCCGACAGCATCCTGGCGGGTCTGGGCGGGCAGACCGGCCTGACGCTGGCCATGCAGCTGGATAAAGAGGGCTTTCTGGAAGCTCAGGGCGTCCGCCTGCTGGGCACCGACGCCAAGGCCATCTCCCGGGCGGAAGACCGGGAACTGTTCAAGGAGGCCATGGCGGAGATCGGCCAGCCGGTGATTGCCTCCGACATTGCTGAAACCGTGGAGGACGCGCTGGCCGTGGCCGCCCGCATCGGCTATCCCGTCATCGTCCGTCCCGCCTTTACCTTGGGCGGCGCAGGCGGCGGTGCCGCCGCCAATGAGGCGGAGCTGCGCATCATCGCCCAGACCGGCCTGGACGCGTCCCCCATCACCCAGATCCTGGTGGAGCGGGCCATCTTCGGCTGGAAGGAGATCGAGTTCGAGACCATGCGGGACAGCGTGGGCAATGTGATCGCCGTCTGCTCCATGGAGAACTTCGACCCCGTGGGCGTCCACACCGGTGATTCCATCGTGGTGGCTCCCACCCAGACCCTGGCGGACAAGGAGTTCCAGATGCTGCGGAAGGCCTCTCTGGACATCATCACTCATCTGGGCATCGTGGGCGGCTGCAACGTGCAGCTGGCTCTGAACCCGGACAGCTTTGAGTATGCGGTCATCGAGGTGAACCCCCGTGTCAGCCGCTCCTCCGCCCTGGCCTCCAAGGCCACCGGCTATCCCATTGCCAAGATCACCACCAAGATCGCCCTGGGCTACACGCTGGACGAAATCAAGAACGACATCACAGGCAAGACCTGCGCCTGCTTTGAGCCGACCATCGACTACATCGTGGTGAAGATGCCCAAGTGGCCCTTCGATAAGTTTGCCGACGCCAGCCGCAAGCTGGGTACCCAGATGAAGGCCACCGGCGAGGTCATGGCCATCGCTCCCAGCTTCGAGATGGCACTGATGAAGGCCGTCCGCGGCGCGGAAGTGGGTCTGGACAGCCTGAACCGCAAAAACGATCCTGAGGACCGCGCTCCCATCTGGGAGCGGCTCCGCCGGGTGGATGACCACCGTCTGTTTACCATTTTTGAGGCCCTGAAGGGCGGTACGTCCATCGACGAGATCTTCAGCATCACCCGGATCGACCGCTGGTTCCTTGCAAAGCTGAAGAAAATGGCGGAATTTGAAAAGGCTCTGGAAAAGGACGGTCTCACTGTTGAGCATTATGAGACCGGTAAGAAGATGGGCTATCCCGACGATACCCTCAAGCGTCTCTCCGGCGCTGCCGCGCTGCCCTGTGAAAAGAAAGACGCCGTCTACAAGATGGTGGACACCTGCGGCGCGGAGTTCGATGCCGAGACTCCCTATTTCTATTCCACTTTTGATAAGTTCTGCGAATCCCGGACCTTCCCCCGCAGCGGCAAGCCGGTCATTATGGTGCTTGGCTCCGGCCCCATCCGCATCGGTCAGGGCATCGAGTTCGACTATTCCTCCGTCCACTGCGTCTGGACGCTGAAGGAGCTGGGCTACGAAGTAGTCATCGTCAACAACAACCCCGAGACCGTCTCCACGGACTATGATACCGCCGATCGCCTGTACTTTGAGCCTCTGTTCCCCGAGGATGTCATGCACATCATCGAGGTGGAGAAGCCCGTGGGCGTGGTGGTAGCTTTCGGCGGCCAGACGGCCATCAAGCTCACCAAGTTCCTGGACAGCCACGGTATCCCCATTTTGGGTACCAGCGCTGAGTCCATCGACATGGCAGAGGACCGGGAACGGTTCGATGCCCTGCTGGAGCGGTTCTCTATCAAACGGCCTCAGGGCCGGGCCATCACCGGTATGCAGGAGGCGCTGGACGCCGCTCATGAGCTGGGCTATCCCGTGCTGCTGCGCCCCTCCTACGTCATCGGCGGCCAGAACATGGTCATCGCCCACAATGACGAGGACGTGCGGACCTATATGGAGGTCATTCTCTCCGGCAAGATCGAAAACCCGGTGCTGGTGGACCAGTACCTCATGGGCAAGGAGCTGGAGGTGGACGTCATTTCCGACGGCAAGGACGTCCTGATCCCTGGCATCATGCAGCACATCGAGCGCACCGGTGTCCACTCCGGCGACTCCATCGCTGTCTATCCGCCCTTCTCCATCGGAGATAAGATGCTGAAGGTCATCGTGGACTGCTCGGAAAAGCTGGCCCTGTCTCTGGGAACCCATGGCCTCATCAATATTCAGTATCTGATCTACCAGAACGAGCTGTACGTCATTGAGGTGAATCCCCGTGCCAGCCGCACGGTGCCCTACATTTCCAAGGTCACCGGCGTACCCATGGTGGATCTGGCTACCCGCGTCATGGTGGGTCAGCCTCTGGCCTCTCTGGGCTATGGCACCGGTCTGTACCGCCAGCCCCCCTATGTGGCCGTGAAGGTGCCTGTGTTCTCCTTTGAGAAAATCACCGATGCCAACGCTGCCCTCTCCCCGGAGATGAAATCCACCGGCGAGGTGCTGGGCCTTGGCAAAAATATGCAGGAGGCCATGTTCAAGGGCCTTGTCTCTGCCGGATACAAGGTGGAGAAGGAGACCCGCGGCGGCGTGCTGATCTCCGTGAACCACCGGGATCAGCCGGAGATCGTCAACATCGCCCGGAAGCTGGACGAAATGGGCTACAAGCTCTACGCCACTGACGGCACCGCCAGAGAGATCTCCCGTCTGGGTACCGATGTGGAGATCGTGGGCAAGCTGGGGAAGGACAACCGGGTGTTCCAGCTCCTTGAAAACGGCCGGATCGACTATGTGATCCTCACCGGCTCCACGGAGCCCATCTATATCCGGGACTTCATCCATCTGAACCACCGCTGCGTCCAGCTGGGGATTCCGTGCCTGACCTCTCTGGATACCGCCAACGCGCTGACGGATATTCTGGCCAGCCGCTACAACCAGCGGAACACGGAGCTCATCGACATCTGCCACCTCCGCAGCGAGCGTCAGAAGCTGAAGTTCTCCAAGCTGCAGACCTGCGGAAACGATTACATCTTCCTGGAAAACTTCCACGGCGAGATCACCTGCCCGGAGTCCCTGTGCGTCACCTTCTGTGACCGGCACTACGGCATCGGCGCCGACGGGATCGTCCTGATGGAGCATTCCGACATTGCCGATGCGAAGATCCGGCTGTTCAACGCCGACGGCAGCGAGAACGCCACGGCGGGCAACGCTCTGCGCTGCATGGGCAAGTACCTGTATGACAACGGTCTGGTGAAAAAGGAAGATATGCGGATCGAGACCGGTGCCGGCGTCCGGGAGGTACACCTCTACACCGCCAACGGTCTTGTGACCTCCGCCTGTGTGGATATGGGCCGTGCCTCTCTGGATGCGGCGGCCTTCCGGTTTGCCATCGCGGAAAAGACGGTGGTGGATTACCCGGTGTATATCGGCGGACAGTCCTTCAACATCACCTGCGTAGACGTGGGCGAGCCCCATTGCGTGTCGTTCTGCCCCCGGATCGACGATGTGGATGTGGAGTTCCTCGGTCCCCGGTTTGAGCAGGCTCCCTATTTCCCGGAGCGGATCAACGCAGAGTTTATTCGCGTGGTGAATCCCAGCACCATCAAAATGCGGGTCTGGGAGCGGGGCAGCGGCGAGATCATGGCCAGCGGCACCGGTGCCTGCGCCGCTGTGGTGGCGGCCGTGGCCAACGGTATGTGCGAAAAGGGACGGGATGTGACCGTCCGGGCTGCCGGCGGTGATCTGGTGGTGAACTACACCGACGAGAAGATCACCCTAACCGGCGACGCCAAGCTGGTCTACACCGGCGAAGCGGTGTATTAACGGAAAAACCGTTTTTTGAAAACTGGATCCAATCTGCTTTGACTGCACGAAAAGAGCGGCCTATGCGTTTTACGCATGGGCCGCTTTTTTTGCTGCAAATTTCAAGTGCGCTATTATGGGCCCGAAGGCAGGGCCATGGGCGCATTAAGGGAACGTTTTCCGTCGATTTTGACCGTGATACGGCAGGTGAGAGATAACCGGCAGAGATTTACATAAAAAATATGACAGTCGCACCCGGCTTCGACAGAAACCTGTCCGGCGAATATGCTACCATCACCGTAAGACAAGCCGTTCCCCACCAGATCTGATCGGAGCAGAGCGCCTTCTGAGCTGATTTGACAAATGGGGATAAAATTCGACAAAAGAGGGAATACTATGGATATACGAGCGCGGGACACAGACCGGGAACTGCTGCTGGAATTCAGCGGAGAAATGGACCATCACGGGGCCAGAAATGCCTTGAAGGAAGTGGAGATCGCTATTGATGCGGCCCTTCCCCGAAGTCTGATCTTAGACTTTGCGGGCGTGACCTTTATGGACAGCTCCGGGATCGCCCTGATCCTTCGGTCTCAGCAGCGGATGCAGCTGATGGAGGGCAGCGTTGTGCTCCGGAACGTGCCGGAGCAGGCCCGCCGTGTTCTGGACGCTGCCGGCATCGGGCGGCTGGTTTCCATTCAATAACGGGAGGTTTACATAATGAAAACAAAGGCAGAAAATGAAGTCACCTTGCAGTTTCCCAGCCAGAGCAGCAACGAGGGGTTTATCCGCTCCGCGGTGGCCTGCTTCGCGGCACAGATGGACCCCACTCTCAACGAGCTGGAGGACATCAAGACCGCCGTTTCCGAGGCGGCCACTAACGCCATCGTCCATGCGTACCCGGACCGGATCGGCAAGGTGACGGTGAAGGTCCGGATCTGTACCGGACAAGTGCTGGAGATCACGGTGCGGGACTACGGCCGGGGCATCCCGGATGTGGAAAAGGCCCGGCAGCCCATGTTCACCACCGGAGGAGAGGAACGCAGCGGCATGGGCTTCACCATCATGGAGAGCTTTATGGATAGTTTAAAGGTGCGGTCCGTGGCTGGCCGGGGTACCACTGTGGTGATGAAAAAGAAAATCGCCCCCCGGATCAAGCGATGAATGGCGCCATGGAGCTGCTGCGGGCGGCTCAGGAGGGAGACCGGGACGCCTGTGAGCAGGCGGTGCTGGAAAACAACGGCCTGATCTGGAGTGTGGTCCGCCGGTATTACGGCCGGGGAGTGGAGCCGGACGATCTGTACCAGCTGGGATGTCTTGGGTTTCTGAAGGCGATCCGGGGGTTTGATTTTTCCTACGGCACCTGCTTTTCCACCTATGCCGTTCCCAAGATCGCCGGGGAGATCCGGCGGTTTCTCCGGGATGACGGCACCATCAAGGTGGGACGGAGCATCCGGGAGCAGGCACTGACTCTGTATGCCCTGCGGGAGCGGCTGCGGCAGGAGTTGGGGCGGGAGCCGTCCCTCTCCGAGTTGTCGGATCAGACCGGATGGACACCGGAGGAGATCGCCCAAGTGGATCTGGCCACGGAAGCGCCGGATTCCTTGCAGCGGGAGACGGCAGATGGCCTTGCACTGGAAGGGCTGCTGGGCACAGAGGCTCCGGAGGAGGGGCTTGTGGAGCGCATCGCTCTGCGGGAGGCGGTGGACCAGTTGCCGGAGAAGGAGCGCATGACGATCTTGCTCCGCTATTTCAAGGGGCTGACGCAGGAGCGGGCCGCCCGGGTGCTGGGGGTGTCCCAAGTGCAGGTTTCCCGGCTGGAACGCCGGGGACTGGAACGGCTGCGGCAGAGCTTTGCGGAGTGAAATAGGGATCATCCTGAAATTCCGTCATGGTGGACCAATAACGCTTTGGCATGTGGGTCATTCGCAGTTTCGGATTTTCCCGCTCCCGAATAGCCACGGTATCGTAAAACCGCTTCCAAAGCAGCCGGTAGGCGGCCTCCGTCTCGTCCGGCGGCGCCATCTGAAAGTCCGCCAAGGGGCGGATGACGGCCTTGCCGGCGGCGTAAAACAGCGCCTCGTGGTGGGTGCGGTCATAAATGAAAAATTTCTCGTTTTGATAGCGGGCGCAGAAGTGGCCCCGCAGAATGGGGAGGACCCGGTTTTTCGGTTCAATCTCACTGCCGAGGATGCCGCCCAGCTCGGAGAAGCGGAGAAAGCCTTTTAAAAGGTGGGCTTCGCCGTTGAGGTGCCGGACGGCTGCCGCTACCGGATGAAGCGTCTCGTCGGAAAAGTTCCGCAGAAAGCCGGGCCCCTCCCGCAGCAGCTTCACCACCAGCCGGTACAGGCGGATCTCACGGTCCTCCATGCAGGTGAGAAACCCCCGGCGCACCAGTTCCTCCCCGTAGGGGGAGAGCTTGTGCAGCTTTCGCAGGACGCGCCCGGCGTGACCGCTGTCGGTTTGTATCGCCCGGATGGGAAACAGAATAGGCGCAGAGTCCTCATCGTCGGTAATGGCGGTGAGGACTTCTTTGTTGGCGTAGCTGTCAAAAATGCAGCAGAGAAAGCCCTCGAAGCTGCTGTCATAGGTGTAGATCATTTCGTTCATAGGGCACCTCCGGACTTAAACGGCATCGTCGAACAGAGAAAGCTGTCGCATCTCCGGCTGGGGCAGCAGGGACTGCTCCACGGCGATGAGGTTTCGCAGAAGGCTGTCCTGCGTGAAGCGCAGACCGTCGGCCATGCGGCCATTGGCGGTGAGGAAATACTGCGCCCGCTTCATGACCACACCTAATTTCGGCAGATTTTCCAGCCGCAGAGGGCCAGCCCGCCGGGCAGTCAGGATGCGGCGGGCGGATACTACCCCCAGACCGGGGACGCGCAGCAGTGCTTCGTAGTCCGCCCGGTTCACCTCTACGGGGAAAAAATCCGGATGCCGCAAGGCCCAGCAGCATTTGGGGTCCAGACGGGGGTCAAAGGAAGGGGCCTGCTCGTCCAGCAGCTCCTCCGCACGGAACCCGTAAAACCGCAGCAGCCAGTCCGCCTGATAGAGCCGATGTTCCCGCAGCAGGGGCGGTTTGGTTTCCTTGGAGGGGAGAAGGGCACTCTCTACTACCGGCACATAGGCGGAGAAAAATACCCGCTTCAGCTGATACCGGTCATAAAGCCCCTGCGTCAGCCGCAGAATGTGGAGGTCGCTGTCCGGCGTGGCACCCACGATCATCTGGGTGCTCTGGCCCGCCGGGGCGAACTTGGGTGTGTGGCGGTACTTGACCAGTTCTTCTTTATTTTGAATACTTCTGACTTGGATCTGCCGCATAGGAGCCAGTACAGCGGCCTTCGTCTTTTCCGGGGCCAGAGTCCGCAGTCCTGTCTCTGAGGGCAGCTCGATGTTGCAGCTCAGTCGGTCGGCCAAAAGGCCCAGCTGCTCCACCAGCTCCGGGGCGGCGCCGGGGATGGCCTTGGCGTGGATGTAGCCGTTGAAGCGGTATTCTTCCCGAAGGATGCGGATGGCCCGGATCATCTGCTCCATGGTGTAGTCCGGATTCCGCAGTACCCCGGAGGAGAGGAACAGACCCTCAATATAATTCCGCCGGTAGAAGTTGATGGTCAGGTCCGCCAGCTCCTGCGGCGTAAACGCCGCCCGCCGGGTATCGTTGCTCCGGCGGTTGACGCAATAGGCACAGTCATAGACGCAGCAGTTGCTCATCAGCACCTTCAGCAGCGTGACGCACCGCCCATCAGCGGAGAAGGTATGGCAGCAGCCGGCAATGGACGAGGTGGTGTTACCGATATAGCCCTGCCGGAACCCGCGGCGGACGCCGCTGGAAGTACAGGCGGCGTCATACTTGGCTGCGTCCGTCAGAATCTCCAGCTTGGCAAGAACATCCATCTTCACCGCGCCGCAGCGTGGCGGTGGGTATGACGGGTGGGCTGTTCAATATAGTCCACTACCCGGAATACCTGGGAAGCCAAAGTGGATACGCCTACCAGCATAAAGAAAAAGCTCCAACCGATCATAACACGTTCCTCCTATCGAACAAATGTTCTTTACCT
>ERZ1673742.2977-NODE-2977-length-11772-cov-4.880259_pt1 | contig 11772 bp, 6 predicted proteins | sample MGYA00580208_ERZ1673742 | MGnify/ENA primary metagenome ERZ1673742 (study PRJEB41218, sample SAMN15661774) | gut metagenome | host: Homo sapiens | place: Canada: London | collected 2015-08-20/2019-03-30 | study: EMG produced TPA metagenomics assembly of...
ACAACAACAACTCTGCCGAAAGAGGAAATTATCTCGACCTTTGGGATAAGGCTACGGGATGGACGGACGCCAACTCGGTGGACGTAAGTCCCGAAAACGACAACGCGGGTCTTTACGCTTACGTCAACAAAGACAAAACCGCTTTGGAAAATCTTAAATCCACGGTTAAAGTAGATAAGTTTACCGAATACGATTCCATATACTATGCTTTGGGTTCGGAAGACCTGTCTTCTTACAAAAAGCTTGTGGTCACCGCTTATTCGTCGGGTGCCACGGTAGTTGCCGACGGCCAGGAGAGGACCGAGCCTACCAAACTTCTTTTCAAAATAGAATCTCTTCCCCCCATCGAGGGCGGCGAAGGCAAGTCCGAAGTCACGGTAGAACTTTCTTCCGAACCCAAGACTTTCGAATTTGACCTTACTTACGAAGATTACGACAAGGCAATGGAAGGCGCGACCAAACTTACCTTTATCGCGGGCCCGGGAACCAAGGACTACAGCGCGGAAATCACGTTTACCGAAATTTATTTTTCCGACCTTGATCCCAATCCCGAACTTGTGGTAAACGAAAAGGGTTCGGTTTCTCTGCCCCTTGTTTACGACGGCACAAGCGAAACGTTCAACATCAATTCCGGCTTTAAGGCTAACGACGGCAACATAAGCATACTTGTCGACAACGGCGCCACCACTTTGACGGTACCCACCACCAAAGCCGAATGGGAATACGTTTCCACCAAGATAAGCGGTAATCTTAAAAACTTTACCAAAATCAAGGTAGTATTCACCGCACCCGTGGGCGTAACGTTCAAAATGAAACTTGAAGGCGCAAGCGCCGCAATCGAAACGAGCACAGACGAAGAAACTCTTAACGCCGGCACGGGAGAACAAAAGACCTGGGAATGGAGCGGCTTTACCGCAGATAACCTTACCGAGGGTCCCGAGATGCGCTTCCTGATTTTCCCCTCGCCCGGGTCGTCAGTCACCGAGGAATACACAATCGTCATCCACGAACTTGTATTCATGAAATAAAAATCTGAACGCTTTTTAACGGGCTGTAAGTTTCGCTCTTACGGCCCGTAATATTAAAACCGCAAATTCTGAACAATATAACAATAAAACATATTTTTGCTGCAGGAGTTTTTTATGGATAATTTTAAAGAGCTGCATACTTTTTCGGATGAGTTTGTCTTGGGAAAAGATTTGAAAATTTCGCTTTTGCCCACGGGCGACGTCAAGGAAATAATCCGAAACGGCGTGATGTACACCGGTTTCGTCGCTGACTGCGCTAACGGCGCGATTGGCGGAATTTATATCAGAGAATACGACAACGGCGTAATTACGCGCGTTTTCCGTCTTAACGGCAAAGGATTAAGCAATTTCGGAGTATGCGACAAAGGCGCCGTTTACGAAGGCCGCGCGGGCGAAACCGACTACCGTCTTACCTTGAGATGCGACGATTACGCCTGGTATTATACGCTTTATACAAGCGGCGACAAGGAAATCGACGTCCTTTGCACTCAGGACATCGGCGTGGGCGACAAGGGTTTTGTAAGAAACAACGAGCTGTATTCGGCGCAATACCTCGGTCACACCGTTAAAGACGACGTTTACGGCTTTGTAATCTCTTCCCGTCAGAACATGGGCGGCCGTCACCCCGTGCTGACAGCGGGCACGCTGGGAATTAAAGCAACGGGATACAGCACCGACGGGCTGCAGTTTTTCGGCAGCGAATACCGCGTCACAAACAAGCCCGCGCTTATCGACAAACAGCTCCCCTGTTATGTACACCAGTACGAAATGCCTTTCATCGCATTAAGCACCGAAAAATTCGTGCCGGGAAAGGACAGGACTTTCGCGTTTTACTTCAAAACCTGCGACGACCTTCCCGTAGCCGCGGAAGGAGGAATGCCCTCAGGCATCGAAGAGGATTACGCGGCTTTAGAAGATTTTGAATGCAAAACTCATAAGCCCGTAAAATATTCGGACGAAATAGGCGACGTCCTTATCAGCGAAAACTTTACCGAGGAAGAAACAGCCGCGCTGTATCCCGTAAAAACCGAGGAGGAACGCGAAAAAGGAAAACTTTACTCCTTTTTTACTGAGGATGGCGCTTACGTTGCGACTCTTGACAAAGAAGGCGCGGTTCAGCGTCCGCACGGTCATATATCCATAAGCGGCTTTGACCCCGATTCTCTGCCCGAAAACGTAATGAGCAACACCTCTTATATGTACGGCATGATATGCTCGCAGACCATTATAGGAAACACGTCGTTCCACAAGCTGTTTTCGGTTTCGCGCGGATTTTTGGACACTCAGTGGACGGAAGGCGTGCGCGTTTACGTCAAGCTTGACGGAAAATACCGCCGCCTGGGTACGGCAGGCCTTTTCGAAATAGGACTTAATTACTGCCGTTACTTGTACAAGTTACCCGGCGACGTCGTGGAAATACGCGTATTCAACAGCTTTGACAAGCCTTTTATCAACGTTGAAGTAACTTCTCTTAACAAAAAGCAATACGACTTTATGCTTACCATGCAGTGCGTCATGGGCGAAGACGCCGGAAAAATTCTTTTAAGCCGCGAGGGCAACGTGCTGCGCTTCAAACCCGCCGCGGGTCCCGCAACTTCTTTCTGCCCCGAGCTTAATTACGAGGCGGTTTTCGACCGCGACATAATACAAGGCGACGACTCGATATTCTTTGCCGACGGAAAATCCAGAAACGAAACTCTGCTTTCGGTAAAATTAAGCGGCGACTCTTTCCGCATGGCGATAGCGGGCGACGAGAAAAAGTCCGCAAAAGCCGAATTTGCCGATTTTGCAAAGGAAAAAGAGCTTTTCTTCGAGTTCTACGACCGCCTTTTGCTTAAGGCGCACATCAGCCCCAACGACGAATACACCTCTAAACTCAACCTTATCCTGCGTTGGTACGCGCACGACTGTCTTGTTCATTACGCTTCCCCCCACGGATTGGAACAAACGGGCGGCGCCGCATGGGGTACCCGCGACGTTTGCCAGGGTCCCGTGGAGTTCTTCCTTACTTTCGGACATTTCCCGACGGTAAAGAAAATCCTTGCCAGAGTGTTCCGTTACCAGAACGCGGAGGGCGAATGGCCCCAGTGGTTCATGTTTGACGAGTATCCTTTCGCGGCGGACGACTGCCACGGCGATATAGTGTTCTGGCCGCTTAAGGCGCTTGCCGATTACCTTGCCGCCACGCACGATTACGGCTTTTTAAGCGAAAACATAGAATTGAAACAAGGCGGAGTTCTTCCCCTCTCCCGTCTGGTAGAAAAGTCGCTCCACAGCATAGAGAACAGATTTATCGGCGACAGCGGACTTATCACTTACGCGGGCGGCGACTGGGACGATACTTTACAGCCCGTCAACGCATTTCTAAAGCAAAACCTCATTTCTTCGTGGACGATGGCGCTTGCCTACCAGACGCTTACTTCCCTTGCAAGCATTCTTCCCGACGAAAGCCTTAAAAACAAGTGTTCCGATTTTGCAAAACGCATCAAAAATTCCTTCGACAAAGACCTTGTAAAAGACGGAGTCATCGCCGGATTCGGTTACATGGACGAACAAAACGTGCGCTGTATGCTTCACCCTCTTGACGAAACAAGCGGAATCCACCTAAGACTGCTGCCCCTTACCCGAAGCATTATCGCCCGAATGGCCGATAAAAATCTTGCCGACAAAAACGTGCAGCTTATCGATGAGCATCTGCGCTGTCCGGACGGCGTTCGCCTTATGGACAGACCCGCAAGATACGAAGGCGGCGTAAGCAAAATATTCGTCCGCGCCGAACAGGCGGCAAACGTAGGCAGAGAAATAAGCCTTCAGTACGTACACGCGCATATAAGATACATCGAGGCAATGACGGTATTGGGAAGAAGCGAGGACACGCTGTGGGGCCTTATGGCGGTCAATCCGATAAACATCAAAGAAACCGTCAGAAACGCCATGCCCAGACAATCCAACTGCTACTCCTCAAGCTCCGAGGGACTTTTTAACGACAGATACGAATACCGCAAAAACTTCGATAAACTGCGCGACGGCTCCGTGCCCGTCAGAAGCGGCTGGCGCGTTTATTCCAGCGGAGGCGGAATTTACCTTGCAAGACTGTTTGCCGACGTATTGGGCGTAAAAATCCTTAAAGACAAACTCGTGCTGGACCCCGTTCTTCCCGCAGATAAATTCGACGGACACGAAATCGGATTTACCGCAAAAGGCAAAAATATCACGGTGAAATTCGTAAAAGGCAACGAAAGAAAAGCGATTTATAACGGAATTACCCTCTCTCCGTCCCGCGATAATCCCTATCGCGAAGGCGGAATCGCGATTCCCTTTGACGAAATGAAAACAACCGATAACGAAATTATCTTCATGATTAAATGATTAATTAAAATTAACTATAGACTACATTTCTTCATACTCCGGCAAAAGCCCGTTCCCGATTTATCCGAACGGGCTTTTGCATTTTTTAAAGCAAAACGAAACGCCTTATACAATAATTTTCCTGTGCCGCGTTTTATACAAAAGTAAATTTTTTTTCGGCTTATATACTATAATAATGTTTTCATAGCTATATTCATTGCGGTATTTGAAAATTAAACTTTTTTGTCCCCCTGTCTTTATAAATTAAAAACACCATTTCTTTTCAGCCTCTTTTTTGTCGTTTTCCTCTGCTTTATAAATGAAACCGTTTCCCTTTCGAGCCCCGTAAGTCTTATCTAAAAAACTTTCTCCTGACTGTCGGGACAAGCGTTTTCGCCTTATTTCACGCATTTATGAAAATATACATTTCTTTTGTCAATATCTGAATTAAGTTTCTTTGTGCTTTCTTTCCCGTTGTCTTTAACCGCGCGGCTTATTTTTAACGCTCGCGGGCACCTTAAAAGCAACGAGATGATTTAATAGTTACCCAAGCAAAAAAATAATAAAAATCCGCGGCATAAAAACAAACTCAGTCGCGGATTTAAAACGTCAAAGGACAACCGGACATAATGCGTCCCGTCGCCCGATGATAAAATAAGGAGTATGAAGAAGAATGAATGTCTTGATTACGTGTAAAACGTAAGAAATATGAAGCTTTAAGGTCGATAACCCTGTATGGCGCCTTTAAGGTAAGAGCTTTGAGGTAGATTGCCTTACGACAAGCCGAGGCCTGAAAGTAAGTCTGTTTACGGGAACGCCGTTGATGAGGTTGTCGAGAAGATAAAACGCGCTTTTTCCTATTTCCGCAATGTTCTGGTTTACGGTAGTAAGACCGACTTCCTCGGCTATGGGTACGTTGTCGAAGCCCACGACGGAGATATCGTTTGGCACGCTAAGTCCGTTTCTGACGATTTCGTCCACGGCGTATTTGGCAAGAAGGTCGGATGCGCACACTATTGCCGTAGCGCCGTTTTCTATAAAGTCGGGAATTATGTACGGCGCGAAATTCTGGGAAAAGTTGCTTTCCGCGATGAGCTCGGGATAAACGGGAATATCGTTTGCGCGCATGGAAAGAATGAAACTTTTTTTCCTTTCAATCGACACAAGCGCCGTCGGCGAGCCGCCGTAGAACGCGATTTTTTTGTGCCCCAGCGCCACAAGGTGCTGCACTGCAAGTTTAATGCCGCAAGCGTTGTCGCAGCCCACCGACGCGGCGTTTTCCCGGTCGAATTCCTGGTCGAACGCCACTATCGGCAAAGAGCTTTTCATAATATCTTCCCTGACACGCTCTATATCGCTGGTGCGCAGTAAGAAAACTCCCGCGTAATCCTTGCCCTCCGTTTCATGGCGGTATTCCCAAAGGTGATCGGACGTGTTTTTCTGAATAATTTCCACATCGTAACCGTTTCTGCCGGCAATAAGGTTAAAATTGAACAGCATCTGATACTCGAACCTGATGGTATCCATTTTGGTGCTTTGCACAAACGCCGCTATTTTTCCCTTTGCATTTGCTTTTTTACGGGAGAAATTGTACCCTAGCTCCACCGCATACTTCAGAATTTCCTCTTTGGTTTTAACGTTGAGGTCAGATGAGTCGGACAGTGCCTTCGACACCGTGCTGGCGGAGCATTTTGCAATTTTGGCTATGTCTGAAATTGTTACTTTCATGGTGCAAATTATACTACAAACGGGCTAAAAACGCAAGCGTCAGGCTGCAGTTTCCTTAGAGTCGTAAAACTCGTTGAGATTAATGACGTAATCGTCGCCCATATAAGTCGGAGCAATGTCGCCGGGCTTAATGGAATACTTTTTGATGACTACGTAATTAAGGTCGGTAACGCGGATAATGGCGTACTGTCCTTCGGTCTCGTTGCGAAGATAAGAGTTACGGAAGGAAATGTATTCGCCCATCCAAAGCGAATCCACGCTGAACGGCTGATGCTGATGTCCGCAAAGCACGAACGCCTGAGGATATTTTACCAGCGTAGACTGAAGCTCGGGATTTCCGTTAACCTGTGTCCAATCGTCATGCGTACCTTTTACGGGATGGTGAATGAGAATGAACACGGGCTTATCGGGGTCGGCGGCGGTCATGGTTGCAAGCTGCTCGTCCAGCCATTCAGCCTGTTCCTCCGTGTAGGTATCGCCCGAATGAGCGCCCACGCAAATGAAGTTGTAGCCGTTTACCACCGTCACGTTGTCCACGGGTTTACCGAACTTTGCCTCGTACTGGAAGTGTTTGCCGTTGCCCTCGTGGTTGCCGTAAGACGCGATAAGGGGAACTTCGTCACCCACGCGCGCTATCGTATACTGAATAAGAGTGTCGTAATCGGCGGCGAAACCTTCGGAAAAGTCGCCCGAAACGGTTACGGCGCTGAGACGGTTGCCCGTCTGCTTCATGATGTCGGCAAGCGCTTTGGGATAATATTCTTTGACTTGTTTGTCGCAAACGCTGCTGAAGTGAATGTCGCTGAACGCACCGAAAGAAAGCGTCACCTTACCGTATTCGCCAAGCGACTCCGCCTCAACCCCTTCGGGAGCGGGAGCGGGAATTACTTCTTCGGTAGGTTCTTTACAAGCAAGCATAAAAACCGAACTTAAAACCATAATCAAAACCAGTATGGAAATCAAACTTTTTTTCATATTGACTCCTCCTTAACTGAACACCGCTTCGGTAATGATGAAATTACCGTTGCCGTAATCCGCTTTATCGAAACCGCACATGATGATGACCATTATGCCGAAGTTTCCGTCCTCAAGCATTTCGCTGAGGTACTGCTTCTGGGCTGCGTTTGCTCCCTTGGGATTGACAAGGTCGATTTCGATATCTACCGAACCGCCCTCCGTGGGGAACGCAGTAGTCTTGAACTGATTGCCGTTGAAAGTATAATTATCCTCGGCTTTATAAAGGTAAACCTCGATAACGATGCCGGGTCTTGTTTCCTTGGACGCATAGTTGGCTTTCACAAGGTCAATAGAAAGGGTGAGTTTAGTGTTTTCAATGGGATGGTCGGTGACGTTGTAGCATGCGCCGGAATTGTAATTATCCCAGCCGCCGTTGTTGGTGTGGTCAAAATTAACCTTAGCGCCCTCTTCCACCGCGGTTACCGCGTAAGAAGTCGACTCGTGGTCAACGACCGTCCAGTTTTCCTTGCTTAATGCAAAAGGCTCTGCGGTAGCGGTATATTTAGCGTAAAGGATAATGTTTCTTTCGGGCATGGTCGTTTCCGCGAAAGCTTCGGTAAGCTCGGGATCGGTATACCAGCCGTCAAACGTATGTCCTACTTTTTCGGGAACAGGAAGCGCAAGCGTTTCGCCCGCTTCATAGAAAGCAGTGGGAACCGCTTTGTCGTCCACAAGGCCGCCGTCAGCCATGAAATGCACGGCGTAGCTGTCATTTGCGCCTTCAGTCTTAAGACGCAAAAGCTCTATGGAAGTAACGGTAACGCTGATTGCGGGGTCGGGTGCCACGTCGTGTTTGGTACCGGGGTCAAGGCACATATAGAAGTTCATCGCGCCTGCCGTTCCGTCGGGAAGGCTTTCGGGAGCCACTTTCCACAAGTAAGTCTGCTCCTCGCCCGTCATGTCGACTTTGACTTCGGTAGCTTTTACTCCGCCGTTCTGGGTTTTGAACAGTATCTTCTTACCTTCGGTACCCGTAAACGTGATTCTGAAATACGTGTAGTCTTTCGCGTTAAGCTCGAGATAAGAAGTAAACATCTGATAAGTGGACTTGCCCGCAGCTATGGAAACGGTAGTGGTTCCGTCGCCGTTGTCGGTCATGGTGTAACCGGTTGCGGAAGCAATCTCGGTGGAAAGTTCGATTTTGGAAGTTTCCTCCAGCACGCCCCAACGCGCATAAAGCGTCTTGCTTTCAGCGGGCATGAACTTGAAGTCGAACTTGGTTTCGAACGTGGGTTCGAAGTACCACGCGTCGAAAATGACGCCGTCTTTAGTTGTCGTAGGTATGTATTGTGCGTCGATGGGCGCCGTTGCAGGCAACGTAAGAGGCTCTACCGCCGTGCCGCCGTTGGTTACAAAAGTAAGAGTTACTTCGTTTTTGGGCGCATACTTCGCGTAAACGAAAGTCTTGCCTTCGGGCATGGTGCCGAAAACGTAAGGCGTCGTAAGGTCTGCGTCGGCATACCACGCTTCGAAATCGTAACCGGCTTTAACGGGCTCGTCTGCGGGCGCGGTAATAGTGGCTCCGGTTTCAGCAAATATGGGGCTTACCGCCGTGCCGCCGTTGGTCTCAAAGAACAAAGCGGACTGATAGGGGTCGTCTTCGCCCAGCACGCGGTAAAGCTTAAGGCTTTTTATTGCAATGGTTGCGCCTTCGCCCTCAAGGCCCGGACGCAGGAACAGGTAAAAGTTCATTGCCGCCTGGCCGTCGGTCAGGTTTTCGGGTTTAACCGTCCAGACGTATGTCTGATTTTCCTTTCCGTTCATGGCGACGCGGGTCTCAACGGTGGTTACTCCGCCGTTCTGGCACTTGATAAGCACCTCTTCGTCCGCGGTGCCCGTAAACGTAAACACAAACGCGCCGTAATTTTTAACGTTGTAAGGAATCTTTATTCCCACGTAAGAATATGTGCCTTTATCGGCAAGCGCGGTTATCGTGGTCACTCCGTCCTCTTCGGTGAGAGTGTATGCCGTACGATCGCCGCTTATCCAGCCGGAATTAAACTCGAAAGCAGTCTTTTCTTCCAGCTTAAGCCAGCGCGCATATACCGTAAGGTCACGGTTAGGCATGACGAAATCAAAAGGAACGGTGCATTCCTCGTCCGTGAACCAGCCCGCAAACACGCGGTCGGCTTTCGTGGGAGCGTCAGGCTCCTCTACCTTATCGAAAGCAGGCGACGAAATTGCGGAAATTTCCGTGCCGCCGTTGCTGTCGAAAGTAATTGTGTAATCACCCTTTTTCCATTTGGCGTAAAGATTGAAACTCTCCTTGCCCATGGTGAAAGGGAACGTCATTCTTTCGGTAAACGCGGCGTCCTTATACCAGCCGTCAAACTCGTATCCGTCACGCGTGGGCGCGGTAGGTTCGTTTAAAACCTCTCCCTCCGCAAGCGTAACACTTGCCACTTGACTGCCTCCGTTGCTTTGGAACGCAACCGTGTACTTGGTTACCTTCCCTCCGTCGCAGGCGACAAATCCCACCGCCGCAACTATAAGCAAAAGAGTCATCAAAACGGCAAACAATTTAGATTTTTTCCCCATTTTTATTCCCCCTTCGATTGTTTATGTAATTAGATTATACACATCTTTCTCCTCCTTGTCAATATTTTTCGAAAAATTTTTTATGTAAATTATTATTTTTTTTCGAAACTTTCAGAAAGCCGCTGTCGCATTTCTCCCGCCCGACGCGTTTAATTCGCTTTAAAAATAAAAAATGACGCCTCTTTTAAGCGTACTGTTATTTAAATATAGAAAAGACGCTTATAAACGCTTCTTTCATTCGCGCTTTTGTCGTTGAGCACTAAAATCACTATTTGTCGCGTACAGAACAGCGTTTTATCCCTAATCGCGCAGCATCGCTCTTAATGCGCAAGTCAACCATACGCTTGCATTGCGTACAAAACAGTTGCATAACATACAAAGACTGAAAACGCTTTGCCTTGAACGCGCGTCTTTCACCCCCCCACGCACGGCATTGGAGATAATTAAAAATAAAGAGCATAGTTAAAGTCAAAACTTTTTAAGCTTTTTACAGCTATGCCCCTTTTATCAAGATAAACACACGCAAATATCCCGCTGCAATCCGAAGAGTATTTATTTTCACATGAAAAGGTTTATAATTGCTTTCTTCTTTTGCCTTCAGGATTTCTCGTAATTTTACGTTCTTTAAGGCGGTTATTCACGGAATAAAGAATATTATCATCGATAACACTACCTGTCCAAACTCCTTCATAACTCCTTTCTCTCCGTATTATTTCCTAAGAAACTATTTCCACCAGTTGATAAAAGTTCTCAATATTATAAGTTGCTATCTTATGCTTTGCGGCATCGCCTATGGCGGCGCAATCCATATTTGCCGCCGTTGCGGCAAGCGCTCCGGAAACGGCATCCTCCACTACAAGGCATTGTCCGCACAAAAGACCGAGCATATCAGCTGCTTTTATGAACACCTCCGGATCAGGCTTGGGTTTTACAATATTATTGCCGTCCGATACAGCGTCAAAAAAACCATAGATACAGGTCTTTTTTAATATCAATACGGCATTGCGTGAGCTGCTGCCCACAGCAAGTTTAAGCCCCATTGTTTTTAATTTGTCAAGAGTTTGAAGCACGCCCTCCCCAAGATCTCTTTGCGTAAGTCCTTCAAGATACTGTCTGTAAACAGAGTTTTTTTCTTCGGCAAGTTTTTGTTTTTGCTCATCAGAAAAATTTTTCGTGCTTCCCTCAAGAATGATTTCAAGGCTGGCCATGCGCGAAACTCCGCGCAGCTTGTTGTTTATTTTCTCATCAAAATATATACCAAGACGATCGGCTATCTGCTTCCATGCCAGATAATGATATTTATCTGTATGCACCAGCACTCCGTCGAGATCGAAAATTATTCCTTTATATTTCATAAGCAGTTAAATTATTCCTTTTCCTTGACAACAGTCAAAGACAATCTGTCCGTAAGAGTTTTTCTTTCCGATTTATGGTGAATTATACTATCAAGTGCAACACCTTACAAAAAAATGACAGTTCATATAAATCTATGTTATAATAAGTTTACCGGACAAAAAACAACAAGGAGAAATATATGAACTGCTACCGCCATTTTACCATAGAAGAACGAACTTGTCTACGAAAACACTATACGGAAGGACTAAGTTTCGCAAAATTGCAAAACTTTTAGGGCGTAGCCCCAGCTCAATCTCGCGCGAGATTGCAAGAAACTATACAAATAGATACGAATACAACACATACTATCCCCACACTGCGCATAAAAAGTATTTGTTTAGGCGTCGTTTTTGTCATCGTGGTATGTTCGGGAATGAAAAGCTAGTTGAATACATAACAGAAAAACTGCAAGCAACGTGGTCGCCTGAGCAAATCGCAAATACGCCATGCGAATTAAAAATGCCTTGTCATAAAACGATATACCGTTGGTTGTATGAAGGCTACGTAGCAAAAGGGATTCTCAAAGTGTTGAGAAAGAAAGGAAAAACTCGTAAAAGACTTGGGAACGGCGGGCGATTTGCCACTGGTAAATCTATACGGAAAAGGGATAAAAGCGTATATAAACGTAAGGAATTTGGGCATTGGGAAGCAGATACGGTAGTTTCAGGGCGCGGCAAAACAAGCGCTTTTTTTGCCACCCTTGCAGAAAGAAAAACTC
>ERZ1673742.2986-NODE-2986-length-11739-cov-11.255306_pt1 | contig 11739 bp, 9 predicted proteins | sample MGYA00580208_ERZ1673742 | MGnify/ENA primary metagenome ERZ1673742 (study PRJEB41218, sample SAMN15661774) | gut metagenome | host: Homo sapiens | place: Canada: London | collected 2015-08-20/2019-03-30 | study: EMG produced TPA metagenomics assembly of...
AATGGTGCCAAGTCATTGATGATTCTGATGAAAGATGATTTCCGGGTGGCTTTGGTTACAGGGCATATTCCTGTCAGCCAGATTGCATCGACTATAACGAAAGAACTGATACAGGAGAAATTAGCTATCTTCAATCATTCATTAAAGCAAGATTTTGCTATCGGTGCACCGCGTATTGCTGTGCTTTCTCTGAACCCGCATGCGGGTGACGAAGGATTGTTGGGAAAAGAAGAGGAAGAGATTATTATTCCGGCATTGAAAGAAATGGCTGCAAGAGGCATATTGTGCTATGGCCCATATCCGGCTGACGGTTTTATGGGTTCAGGTAATTTCACTCATTTCGATGGAGTGCTTGCCATGTACCACGATCAGGGATTGGCTCCGTTCAAGGCACTGGCAATGGATGAAGGTGTGAACTATACTGCCGGATTGCCCGTGATACGTACTTCACCGGCTCATGGCACTGCTTATGATATTGCTGGAAAAGGATTGGCCAGTGAGGACTCTTTCCGTCAGGCTATTTATGTGGCTATCGATGTATTCCGTAATCGCCTTCGCGATAAGGAAGCACATGCCAACCCCTTGCGAAAACAATATTACGAAAAGCGTGATGACAGCGATAAGCTGAAACTCGATAGTGTGGAAGAAGATTTATAGAATGACAAAAGCGGAAATACAACAAGTAAAATTACGATTCGGTATCATTGGGAACAATGAAGCATTGATGCGTGCGATAGACGTTGCCATTCAGGTAGCGCCTACCGACCTGTCTGTACTGATAACCGGAGAAAGTGGTGTGGGTAAGGAGAGCTTTCCACAGATCATTCACCAATACAGTAGGCGTAAGCACGGTCAGTACATTGCAGTGAACTGTGGTGCCATTCCCGAGGGAACCATTGACTCGGAATTATTCGGTCACGAGAAAGGAGCCTTTACTGGTGCCATCGGTGAGCGGAAAGGATACTTTGGGGAGGCGGATGGTGGAACAATCTTCCTGGATGAAGTGGGAGAATTGCCTTTGCCTACGCAGGCTCGACTGCTCCGGGTACTTGAGAGTGGCGAGTTTCTAAAAGTCGGTTCGTCTAAGGTGCAGAAAACCAATGTGCGCATTGTGGCAGCTACTAATGTTAATTTGACACAGGCCATTTCCGAAGGACGTTTCCGTGAAGATTTGTATTACCGTTTGAATACTGTACCTATTCAGGTACCCCCTCTGCGTGAGCGTGGAGAGGATGCATTCCTGTTATTCCGTAAGTTTGCCTCAGATTTTGCTGAAAAGTATCGTATGCCTGCCATCCAGTTGACGGAAGATGCTAAGCAATTATTGGTTTCTTATTCATGGCCCGGTAATGTACGGCAGTTGAAGAATATTACGGAACAGATTTCTATCATTGAAACTAACCGTGAAATCAATGCTGCCATTTTGAGTGGATACCTGCCGGCGCAGAATAGTATGCAACGCCTTCCCGCTTTGTTTGGTGTGAAGGAATCCAAGAGTTTTGAAAGTGAGCGAGAAATCCTGTATCAGGTTCTTTTCGATATGCGCCAGGATGTGACGGAATTGAAAAAGCTGGTGCATGAGATCATGACTGAACGTGGGAAAGCTGCTGCTCCGGCTGTGCCTGCTACTTATTTCACCCAACCGCCTGCTGTGGTAACTCCGGTTTCTCAGAGTGTGCCTACCATCATTCATCCTTCCATAAAGCCATCTCATGATATTGATGATGACATACAGGACACGGAAGAATATGTAGAAGAATCTCTCTCTCTGGATGAGGTGGAGAAAGAAATGATACGAAAAGCCCTGGAAAAGCATCATGGTAAACGCAAGAGTGCGGCAAAGGATCTGAATATCTCCGAGCGTACCTTATACAGAAAGATTAAAGAATATGGATTGGATTAAAAAAATAGCTTCGACAACATTGTTGTTGAGCGTATTACTGATAGTAAATTCGTGCAGTATAAAAGTAGGACTGGCACCGATTAGTTCGATTGACTACTCCAAGGTAAAGACTATTTCGATAGCAGATTTTCAGAATCGTGCGGAGTATGTGCATGGTCCATTGGCTCCTGAATTCAATCAAAGTTTGAAAGACTTGTTTATGCGTCAGACTCGCCTATCACTTGTTAATGGTAATGCTGATCTTGAAATAGATGGTGAGATTACAGGTTATAACCAATATAACGAAGCGGTGGATGCCAGTGGATATTCTTCAAAAGTAAAAGTTACTTTGACTGTGAAAGTTACTTTTGTGAATAATACGGACCATAAAGACGACTTCACAGATCAGCAGTTCTCTGCTTTCCAGACCTATGACTCTTCTAAGTTGTTAAGTGAAGTACAGGATGAGTTAATTAAACTGATGGTGAAAGACATAACGGAGCAAATATTTAACGCAACCGTAGCTAACTGGTAGGAGTAGGAATGACGCCTGTACATTTGCAACAATGGATACAGCATCCCGAGGCGTTGAACCGGGATACCTTATACGAACTTCGTACGTTGGTAACCCGCTATCCTTACTTTCAGTCCCTGCGTTTGCTCTATCTCAAGAACCTCTATGTGCTGCACGATATTAACTTCGGTGCGGAATTACGTAAGGCCGTACTGTATGTATCGGACCGCCGTGTATTGTTTTATCTGATTGAAGGTGACCGATATGCCCTTCATCCTCATACTTCAGAATCTGTTGTCGGGAAGGAGTTGGAGGAAGAGCCGAGTATCGACCGTACCCTTTCATTAATAGACGCTTTTCTTGCCACTGTGCCGGAAGAACATTCTCAGACGACAGAGTTGGATTACACAATGGATTATACCGCCTATCTGATGCAGGATGATGAAGATACGGACGAGGCAGATACATCATCGACTATCCCGGTGGAAGTACCCAAGTTGCGTGGACAGGATTTGATAGACGGATTTATCCGGCAGAGTGAAACTGAGGAAGGCATCAGCTTGAAGTTGCTGAAAGAGGAAAATCCGCTTCTACTTCCATTGATTGAGGAGGAAGAGGACGAAGTTGAAGAAGAAACACCGGTTATAGCCGAAGAGATTCCTCAGCCCATAGAGGCAGAAACAGAGCAGGAAGATGATTCTGAAGATACGGATACTGATGAAGAGACGACTCATAAATCAGCTTCGGGTGAGTTGGATGACAGTTGTTTTACTGAAACTTTGGCGAAAATTTATATCAAACAGCGCCGATATGACAAGGCTCTTGAAATTATTAAAAAATTAAGTTTGAATTATCCAAAAAAAAATGCTTACTTTGCAGACCAAATCAGATTTTTGGAGAAATTGATTATTAACGCTAAATCAAAATAACAAAATGTATTTATTCTTAGTTATCTTAATGGTGGTTGCATCTTTGCTGATGTGCTTCATTGTATTGATTCAAAATTCCAAAGGAGGCGGTTTAGCATCCGGCTTTTCTTCTTCCAATCAGATTATGGGTGTGCGCAAGACTACTGACTTTCTGGAAAAAGGAACATGGTTCTTGGCAGGATTCATGGTCGTAATGAGTATTGCTACTGCTTATGTGGTTCCTACTTCTTCCGGTAAGGGAGGCGATGTGATTCTGGAGCAAGCTCAAAAAGAAGAAAAGACCAATCCGTATAACATGCCTACTGGTACAGCTGCTCCGCAGACAGAAGCTCCTGCTACAACAGAAACTCCTGCAACAACTGCTCCGGCTGCTGAAGATTCAGCTAATTAAAGCTAAGCGCGGATGATCCCGCAAAAGAAATAAGAAAGAGGTTGATGCCGAAAAGGTGTCAGCCTTTTTTCTTTTTATGACGGATTTAACTACCTTTGTCGGGATTATGCAGTCTGACTAATAATTAATCTAAATAGTACAATGACAGAACAATTAAAACTTAAATTGAATGACTCCAAAGCTACCCGGTGGGGAGCATTGGTAATTGTTGCTTTCACAATGATGGCAGCTTACTATGTAAACGATGTGGTAGCACCACTGAAAACAATGTTGGAGTCGGATCTTGCTTGGACAAGTAGTGATTTTGGATTCTTCACAGGTGGATATAGTTTCCTGAATGTATTCTTCCTGATGTTGATTTGGGGTGGATTAATCCTTGACCGTTTTGGTATCCGTTTCACTGGTAAATTATCAACTATCTTGATGGTGGGAGGTACGGCACTTGAATATTATGCCATGACAGGGCTTGCCGGTCCGGATGCACAGATTTTCGGTCTTAACGAGATTTTCGGTTATAAAGCAGGCGTATTCGTTGCATTTGCCGGTTATTCTATTTTTGGTGTAGGTGCGGAAGTTGCCGGTATCACTGTTTCTAAAATTATAGCCAAGTGGTTCAGGGGTAAAGAACTGGCTACGGCTATGGGTGTACAGGTAGCACTGGCACGTATTGGTTCGCAAGCCGGTTATGCAGTGGCTATTCCTATGGCACGTGCTCTCGGTCTTTCTTCTCCGGTATTATTAGGATTGATATTACTTGTAGGTGGTTTGATTGCTTTCTTTATCTTCTCAGTGATGGACAAGAAGTTGGATATGCAGATGGCTGCTGCTGCCGAAGAAGCTGGTACAGTAAGTGAAGAGGAAAAGTTCTCTTTCAAAGATGTGAAGAATATCCTTATTAACCCGGGTTTCTGGTTAATAGCTTTGCTATGTGTATTGTTCTATTCTTGTGTGTTCCCCTTCCAGAAGTTTGCTTCCGAACTTATGATTACTAAGTATGGCATCAATGAGAATGTAGCGGGCACTTTTGCAGGATTGCCGGCACTGGGAGCACTGATATTGACTCCGGTATTTGGTGGATTTATAGATAAACGTGGTAAATCAGCTTCTATCATGATATTGGGTGCTGCTATGTTGATAGGCGTGCATTTCATTTATGCAATTCCTTCCATTGACTACTGGCTGGTGGCTATTGCACTAATGATTATTTTGGGTATTGCTTTTTCTCTGGTACCATCTGCTATGTGGCCAGCGGTCGCTAAGATATTTCCGGTAAGTCAGTTAGGTACAGCATATGCATTGATATTTTTTATTCAAAATATTGGTCTGTGGGGGATTCCTACTCTGATTGGTAAAGTACTTGATGTTTATTGTATAACCGGACAAAAGCCTGATGGTACAAATATATATGATTATACAATACCTATGTGTATTTTTACCGGTATAGCCTGTATGTCTCTTGTAGTGGCCTTTTTCTTAAAGAAAGCGGATAAGGAAAATGGGTATGGACTAGAATTGCCTAATATACAGAAAAAGGAAAACTGATAATGAGTATGGAAACACCAGAAGGAAAAGCCAGTCTGTTGGATGCTGTTCCGGTTCGTTGTAACCACATCTTGACCGAATGGGAGGGAGATTACGCTGTAATCTCCTATCCCCGGTTCAAGTATGAGTGGATGCGCCGGCTTTTGTTACCGAAAAGCATGTCTCCTGATATTCATGTCCGCCTTGAAGAACACGGCAGTGCAGTGTGGCGTCTGATAGACGGGCGGCGTACGGTACAGGAGATTGTTTTCCAGCTTGCCGATCATTTCCATCCTGATGAGAATTATGCTTCACGAGTCACGACTTATGTGATGCAATTACGAAAGGATGGATTTATAAAATTACTCTCTGTCAACTTTTAATAAAGCCCCTGTTTCAGGATCGAATAATACCTTTATTGTGGAATTCTTATTGAACAGTACAGGAGCGAGATATTCGACTACACCAAATTGTGTGACAGGGATTTCTGAATTATACAATTCTTTATTGTTATAGCTTAATGTAACGTGAGCTCTGCCCGGTACATTGTAGGCAACACCTTCATCCACCTTCTTCTTTGGATCGACTTCAGGGATTTTTATGCTTTTAAGGTCAGTTACCGTGATATAAATAGGTTCGCCTGCCAGGTCATTGTTGGCTACAATACCCAACTTCTTAGAGAAACGGAAAGCAACTTCATTCTTCATCTCTTTGGGGACGATGCGGATGGTATATATTTTCTCTTCATCGGTTACTTTGCCTGCAAACATTTCGGTCATTGCACGTTCCTGCAAGGTCAGGTTATCCAGCATAAGCTTTAGTTGTGCACCGTCTTTGGGCATGTTGTCCGATTCACCGCGCAACAGTGCATTTTTACTTTCACGGATGTTATAGATTTCTTTTGCAACCAACTCCGCCATCTTTGCCGTTGAATTTGCCATCAGGATTTCTTCTGTCAGGAAACTACGGGGATTGACGTTAGGAGTATTATCAGCTGCCTTGGGAGTGGCAGGAGCTGCTTTTTTTTGTCCGCTGCCCAACGGCATGTTGATGGAGTAGACGATGCCGTCTTTGCTCAATTCGATAAGAGGAGCCACGGTTTTGTCTTTCATCTTTACAAAATATACATTCTCTTTATCAGGTATACCGACTACTGCTGTTTGTATCTTGTCCAATGTCCAGTAAGTTTTCGGTTCGGAAGAAACATTGGTTAATCGCAGATAATGGTCAGCATACTTGGAAAATTCTCCGGGAGTATAGATATGTTTAGTGGCTTGCACGGTAAGTTCGATTTCTGTTTTCGGAAGTACGTAAGTAACGCCGTAGTCTTTGCCACGCATGATACCTGTTGTCACTTCTGTTTGCGCTATGGCAGAAACGGAGAACAACAGTGCTGAAAGTAATACTATATTTTTTTTCTTCATAAATCGCGTTGTTTAAACAATTTCGGTTAAGGGACAAAGTTAATGAAGTTATTTTTGTCAAGAGTAAGATTATAGAATATTAACAGAATAGGCTGTCAGTGCCGTCAGAAGCCTTTCTGGACGGGGTGACTGTTTTTTACTAAAACCTTATCGGATTTTTACTAATTTTCCGGTAGATTTTTACTAATTTTCAGTCGTGAATTTAGTAAAAATCCGAAGCCCTTTTAGTAAAGGGTGGGACGGATGTATTTTGCCTCAAAGTATCTTATTTTTCGCCTGAAAAAGTACCGGATATAAAAAAACAGGGAGAAGCAAATGCTTTTCCCTGTTACTATCTGTGACCCTGAATCTAAATCAGGATTACGATGACAAATATACGAAATTAAAAACCGGAAGTTAAGCCTTTACCCGGCTATTTTACGAATTGGATGCAGACGGGTTTATCAATACGGATATCTTGATGCGTATCTGATAACAGACCTGTTACGGGATCTCGTTGGAATACCTGAATGACATGACTGTCGCGGCAGGCGGCCAACAGATATTTCCCGTTCGGGGTGATAATAAAGTTACGCGGATGAATCCCCGTCAACTGGTAGCCTACCTTTGCTAACATGCCGGTTTCCGGATTTACTTCGAAGATGGCAAGACCGTCACCTTTCAGGCGATTGCTGGCATACAAGTATTTCCCATCGGGACTGAGATGTATATCGGCACTGCCACGTGCACGGAGTGTGTCGGCTGCAATGGTCTGTATCTTTTCCAGTTTACCATCCAGGTAACTGAAAGCTGTGATATTACCGGATAATTCGCTGATAAGATACGCGTACTTGCCGTTCGGGCTGAAGGTGAGATGACGTGGACCGGAATTAGGATCTACGTCAATAGCTTCGGCAGAAGGGTGGGGGATAATGCTCTTCGGGTGTATGACAAAGCGTAGGATACGGTCGGCACTGAAATCAGTGGCAAAGATATATTTTCCATCCGGAGAGAAGACAGTGCAATGTACGTGGGGTGTTGCCTGTCTTTCAGCGTCCGGTCCGCCGGTACTGCCTTCAAAAAGCGTATCGACAGGCTCTAATGAACCATTCTTTTTCAACGGGAAGATAGACATGCTACCTCCGCTGTAGTTGGCTGTGAGTACTTCTTTTCCGTTGGTGGCAACGTAGCAAGGATCGGCTCCCATAGTGGGCTGGCGGTTCAACAAACTGAGTTTCCCTGTTTCCTTATCGAAGGAGAAAGCATTGAGAGCAGCTGTTGTGTCGTTCATTTCGCTGACGGCATAGACAAACTTTCCATCTTCCGAAGGGATGAGGTAAGACGGGTTGAGTACTTCGATGGAACTGAGCGAGGTGGCAAGTCCCGTTTCCTGGTTGAAACGGAAGGTGTAAATACCTTTGCTGTTTCCATCAGTGTACGTACCTACCAGCATGGCGAGTTCGTCACTTCCGTTGTTTACGTTTCCCGCTTTGTGGGGTGCACAGGCTGTTATTGCTAATCCAAGCATACAGAAAAGAAGTTTTCTCATGATATTATGTTATAGAGTGATAATGTTATAGAGTGATAAGGCGATAAGGTGGTAATATGATAAAATATCACGCTATAACTTTATCACCTTATCACTCTTTAGCGTGCTTCGCACACTATTTCTGCCACTCCTATGCGGTCATCATTTAGTACAATGCGCAAGTCGCTGGCAATAGTTCCTTTGAACATATATGAAATCAACTTTCCGTACTCGCTGACTGTACCCGAATAAACCGTCAGGAATTGTCCGCCGCCACTTGAAAGCTGGATTTCAAACTCCGCCGGCAGACCGTTGCCTCTGCTGAATGCAATGGAAACGCCATCTACCTTGGAACCGTTCTCCAAGGCAAAGGTAATATAATCTCCTTTATTTCCTTCCCAAACAGTATTCATTTTTTTATCGAGCACGTTCATTACACTTTCCGGATTGGTGCTGGCAGTTACGGGAGCATCCGGTTTTGCCTGTGTTTGCATGGGGGCATTTGGATCTTCTACTGTCAATGTTCCACTTAGGCGGATATCTTCGGAAGAAGCACCTACCATAATGCTGAAGTCTCCCGGTTCCACCACCCATTCCATGTGTTTATCCAGCAATTCCAGCTGTTTACGGTCGAGGGCGAAAACTACCTCTTTCGTTTCTCCTGGTTGCAGGTGGATACGCTCAAAGCCTGCCAGATTCTTTTCGTAAGTGGTAACGCTGCTCAGGATGTCACGAATATACAGCTGAACCACTTCATCACCTGCACGTTTTCCGGTGTTTGTTACTTTGCAGCGCACGGTTGCCTTTTGGTTCGGTGTAATTACTTTCGGACTAATTTCGATGTCGGAATACTCAAAGGTGGTGTAACTCAGACCATATCCGAATGAATAGAGTGCACCGTTGACACGCGACATGTTTCCATCCAGTCCCGGATTCTTTCCACCGTCAATCTGTGAAGAAGGTTTGCAGGGGAAGTTGAAAGGAATTTGTCCGACACTTTTCGGGAAAGTGACTGTCAGTTTTCCGCCCGGGTTATAATCTCCGAAGAGTACATCGGCTACTGCTGTTCCACCTTTGGACCCTGGATACCATGCTTCTAAAATAGCGGGAACGAACTTGTCTGCCCAATTGATGGATAGCGGGCGACCGTTAATCAGCACCAGTACGACGGGCTTTCCGGTTGCTTGTACCGCTTGAAGCAGTTTCAGTTGTCGTCCCGGAAGGTCGAGGCTGCTGCGTGATTTGTTTTCACCGCAGGTACGCTGTCCGCCTCCTAATACGACTACGGCTACATCTGCCTGGCGTGCGTTTTCTACTGCTTTATCGATTTCAGCTTGTTCGTTATCTGTCATCGGATAGTCGATAAGTTCGCTTTCCGGCCAATTGGCATCTACAAGATCACAGCCTTTGGTGTAGAGTACTTCTGCTTTGCCTTCGGATTTTTGGCGAATGCCTTCCAGCACTGTGGTTACTTCTACTGCCAAAGGACCGTAGTGTGTCAGTGCATATCCCTCTTCGTCTGCATTTGGGCCGCAAACTGCTATTTTCTTCACGTTGTTGATATCCAATGGCAACACGTTGTTTTCATTCTTCAATAAGACGAGGCTTTCGCGTGAGGCTTGCAGTGCAAGAGATTCATTTTCAGCTTTCTCTACTTCTCTATCGGCTCCTGCAAGGTCAGTCTGATAGGGAGCGTCGAACAGCCCTATGAGGAATTTTACACGCAGAATGTCACGTACACGGTCGTTAATCACTTCTTCGCTTAGTCCGCCCTCTTTTACCAATTCGCGCAAAGGCAATACATATGAATCCGGTGACCGGAAGGTGCAACGTATATTCAGACCGGCTTCTACACTTTGACGCACGGCTTCTTTCATATCTTTGGCGGTGCTGTGTTTGGTATAAAGATATTCAACGGCATCACTATCCGAAACCACATATCCCCGGAAACCCATCTCGCCACGCAGACGTGTAGTCAGCCAATAATAACTGCCTTGTATGGGAACACCGTCGTAATCATTGTACGAACTCATCACTCCCAATAATCCCGCTTCCTTTATCACTCGTTTGAAGGGGTAGACATGTATCATTTCCACTTCGCGTGGTGACATTTGCGGGTCTACACGTGCCATACCTTCGCGGGCGCCCTTGTTGTTACTATAAGCAACGAAATGTTTTCCGGTTGCTGCTACCTGATGGTTATGTTGCATGCCGCGTACCATTTCAATACCCAGTTCGGCAACGAGGTAAGGAGATTCACCATATACTTCCTCATAGCGTCCCCAACGCTGGTCACGGCCGACATCGAGGATGGGAGCATAGACATTGGTATATCCCAATATACGGGCTTCCCGTCCGGTGATTAATCCTACCTGGCGTATCAGTTCGCGGTTCCAGGTATGTCCTAATCCCAGTTGTGTGGGAAAATTGGTGGCACGGTAACTTTCTACTCCGCGGATACCTTCGTTCGTAAAGTCTACGGGGATGCCGAGGCGTGTTTCTTCTATAAAGAAGCGTTGTACTTCATTCAGTGCCCAGGTATGGCGGGATGCCGGCCATACATAGGGATTATCCGATGGGGGAAGTCCCCATTGTTGGAAACCGTTCAGGTGTTCGTCGATGGCACCGATGCCGTCTTTCCAAAGCATTTGTTTCCATTCGGGGGTGGGGAGGTCGTCCTTTAGTACACGTTTATAGCCGTAGAGGGTTACCATCTGGCAAGTCTTTTCTTCCAGTGTCATCTGGCTGAGCAGATCTTCGATACGTGCATCCAGCGAGGCATTCGGATCTTCGTATACATCCTTCACTCCGTTTTTGTTGAAATCAATCCAGCCTTTCTTGTACATCTCGCTTTTGACGGGTTTGTATACAGCCGGTATCTTCACGGTTTTTTGTGCGCAGAGCAGAGTACTGCCTCCGAGCAGTAGTGTCATTGCAATTAGTTTCTTCATGATATTTATATTTTTGTGTATATTATCTTCTGTTGTCAAAGGTACGGGTTATGTGGGAGAAAGAAAGGTAAAATCGTCCGGAGTACTGGCTTTTATTGTACGTATGGTAATGCAAGACTGCTTTGGGTCTTATAAAAAGATAAGGTTTATTAATCCGGAGTAAGCAATCACACTATTCTTTTGTACAGTAACAAAAGAATTCTTATCTTTGCCCCACGATTTCTAAAAACCGTATGTATTCTGGGCTTGACTGGATTTGACAGCGGGTAGAAATAGTAAGTAAGCATGCAGTGCGTCGTTGATTTGCACTTTAATCTCAGTCTTCAAAATTTTATCTGGCGAAAGACAATTTGCTCTTGCTGCTTAATCGAAGTATAGTAGATTAGCTTAATCCCGACACAAGGTGTTGGGACGGGACATCACTCGGAAGCTGTTGCTCCGAAGCATTCCGGTCAAGTGGTGCAGTCAAATCGGGGATAGTTCGTGCCAGCCTCGTGGCTCGGATGAAACTTTAGAGGATAAGGCAACGGTTGATGGCTTTGGTTCTGCCGTTGCACGAAAAATCAGGCAAAGATAAGCATGTAGAAAGCTTATGATTTCCTCGTTTGGACGAGGGTTCG
>ERZ1673742.3006-NODE-3006-length-11666-cov-4.134700_pt1 | contig 11666 bp, 10 predicted proteins | sample MGYA00580208_ERZ1673742 | MGnify/ENA primary metagenome ERZ1673742 (study PRJEB41218, sample SAMN15661774) | gut metagenome | host: Homo sapiens | place: Canada: London | collected 2015-08-20/2019-03-30 | study: EMG produced TPA metagenomics assembly of...
CTGCCCGCGGGCACGCCCGTGCGGGAGGAATTCCTCTACGCCAAACGCCAGCAGGCCCGGCAGGCACTCGGCCTCGGCGACGAGCCCTTGATCGTCTCGTGCTGGGGCAGCCTCGGCGCGCGGGAGATGAACAAGAAGATCGCGCAGTTCATGCGCTGCGAATGCGAAGACGGTACGCCCTTCCATCACATCCACGCCACCGGCTCCTTCGGCTGGCGCTGGATGCCGGACTACGTCAAAGAGCAGGGCGTCGACCTTGCCGCGCACCCGGCGCTGGACATGCGGGAATATATCTATGACATGCCGCAGGTGCTCGCCGCGGCGGACCTCATCATCTGCCGCGCAGGCGCGGCGACCATCGCCGAGGTCTGCGCCAGCGGCACGCCCTGCATCATGGTGCCGAGCCCGAACGTGACCGGCAACCATCAGGAAAAGAACGCCCGCGTGCTCGAAGACGCGGGCGCGGCCGCCGTTGTCCGCGAAGCGGACTGCGACGGCAGAAGCCTCTACGAGACCGCAAAGGCGATCCTCTCGGATCCCGAGCGGACCGGCGGCATGCGCACCGCCGCCCGCGGCATGGCCGTGGTCGACGCGGCCGAGCGCATCTACCAGACCGCGATCGAGCTCGCCCGGGGCTGACACGAAGCGCCTCCGGCGCGCATAGGATGGGCAAAATCCAAGGTATGAAGGAGAATGCCCATGCCAGCAGCGCTGCTCGTTTCCAAGTCGCCGCCGCTCTGCGGCGAGCTGACGGTCCACGGTGCGAAAAACAGCGTCCTGCCCATCCTGGCCGCGACGCTGCTATGCAGGACGCCCTGCGTCCTGCATAACTGCCCCGATATCCTTGACGTGACCCACACGCTGCAGATCCTGCGCCATCTCGGCTGCAGCTGCGAGCGCAGCGGCTCGACCCTTTCCATAGATCCGCGCGGCTTTGCGGAAAACGCCGTCCCACCGGCGCTCGCAGGCTCCATGCGCGCCTCGAGCCTCTTTCTCGGCGCGCTCCTGGCCCGGACCGGGGCGGCCGCGCTGACGCTTCCGGGCGGCTGCCCCATCGGCGCGCGCCCCATCGACTATCACCTGCAGGCATTCCGCGCTCTCGGCGCGTCCGCCGAAGAAGAAGGCGGGACTGTCCGCTGCCGGGCGGACCGGCTGCACGGCGCGCGCCTCCGCCTGCCCGGCCCCAGCGTCGGCGCGACGGAAAACGCCATGCTGGCTGCCCTTGGCGCAGACGGCTGCACCACGATCGAAAACGCCGCCTGCGAGCCCGAGATCGCCGACCTCGGCGCGTTCCTCTGCGCCTGCGGCGCAGATCTCCGCGGCGCCGGGACCCCAACGATCGAGATCGAGGGCGGATACCCGCTGCACGGCGCGACCTACACCATCCTCCCAGACCGCATCGAGACTGCGACCTATCTCTGCGCCTGCGCCGCCTGCGGCGGGGCGCTCACGCTCCGCCGCGCCGCACCGGCGTCCTGCGCGGGCGTGATCGAAGCGCTCGGGCAGTGCGGCTGCCGCATCCGCTGCGGCTATGACACGATCGCCATCCATCGGCAGGGGCCTCTGACGGCCTGCCGCCCGGTGACGGCCCGGCCCTATCCCGGCTTTCCGACCGACGCAATGCCGGTCCTGCTCGCCGCGCAACTCGGCGCGCAGGGGAAGACCTCCTTCACCGAGACCATTTTTGAAAACCGCTTTCTCTATGTGCAGGAGCTGCAGAAGCTCGGCGCAAAGCTCAGCCAGGACGGCCGGACCGTCCGATTGCAGGGCGCGGAGCCGCTGCACGCGGCGCGCCTGCACGCCGGGGATCTGCGCGGCGGGGCCGCGCTGGTGCTCGGGGCCATGCAGGCCGAGGGGGAAAGTACCATTTTTGGAGTAAAACACATCCAACGGGGATATGATAATCTCGAAGCCGCGCTGCAAAGCGCCGGCGCTCGCCTCAAAACAGTGGAAATTCCCATAAAGGTGTGATATAATCTTTCCATTCTGTAGCGTCAACTGATGCTAGCCTCCCAAAGGAGAATCTGAAATGCGCACGAAGCAAAGCAGGACGAATCAGGAAGCACGCGCCGCGGGCAAGGCCCGGCGGGTGCGCAGCGGCGCGCTCGGAAAGCTCCTGATCATGCTGGCCATCGTGGCCGCGGTCGTCTTCGGCGTTGCAATCTTTTTCAAGGTCAGCACCATCGAGGTGCAGGGCAACACCGTCTATTCTTCCGAGCAGATCGTCGAGGCCTCGCAGATCCAGCCCGGCGACAATCTCCTGACCGTCAATAAGGCGCTGGCCGTCGGCAACATCAAGGCCGCGCTTCCATACGTCGAGGACGTTTCCATCGCCCGCAGCCTGCCGGACGGCATCATCATCCAGGTGCGGGAGAGCACCATCTCCTTCGCCGTCATGACCGACACCAACACCTGCTGGCTCATCGGCCCCTCCGGCAAGGCGCTCGAGCGCATCGAGCCCGCGGCCTTCAACGAATACCCGCATATCAACGGCCTTCTGCTCTCGGGCCCCACGATGGGCCAGAGCGTGGCCTCCCCGACGCCCACGGCGCTCGCCGCCGCGCTCGATGTGCTCAGCAAGCTCGACGGCACGGGGCTGCTTGAACATATCCGCGCGCTCGACATGGAAAAGGAATATGACATCACCCTCTGGTATGACGACCGCTATGAGATCAAGCTCGGCGGCACGGATGAGCTGGCCTACAAGATCCGCTACCTGTGCTCCATCCTCGATCAGCTCAGCGAATACCAGGCCGGGACGATCGATCTGACCCAGGCAGCGCAGAAAAAGGCGACCTTCCAGCCCGCGGCCTGACGCGCGGACCACAAAATCCGCATTTTTGCTGATTTTTTCCGGAAATTCTATTGACGCACATCCTTTTTCGAGATAGAATAAAGTCGACATAATGCAAAACGATGCAGTTTTTACGGGCTGTGAGATATATAGGAGGAAGACAAATGGCAGATACAGCAGATAAGGTAGTCAAGATCAAAGTCATTGGCGTCGGCGGCGCCGGCAACAATGTTATCAACCGCATGATCGCGTCCGATGTCAAGGGCGTTGAATTTGTCGCAGTCAATACGGATAAGCAGGACCTTGAAAAGTCCAAGTGCAAGAACAAGGTCCAGATCGGCGAAAAGCTGACCGGCGGCATGGGCGCAGGCTCCAAGCCCGATATCGGCCAGAAATCCGCTGAGGAATCCAAGGCTCTCATCTCCCAGGTGCTCGAGGGCACCGATATGGTCTTCATCACCGCCGGTATGGGCGGCGGCACCGGCACCGGCGCAGCGCCCATCATCGCGCAGGTCGCGCATGACGCGGGCATCCTGACCGTCGCCGTCGTGACGAAGCCCTTCCGCTTCGAAGGCGCCAACCGCATGAAGCAGGCCGAGGCCGGTATCGCCAACCTCACCGACAAGGTCGACTCCATGATCATCATCCCGAACGACCGTCTGAAGTTCGTCACCGACCAGAAGATCACCTTCGCCAACGCCTTCGGCATCGCCGACGACGTGCTGAAGCAGGCCGTCAGCTCCATCTCCGAGCTCGTCGGCTACAGCGAGAATGTCATCATCAACCTCGACTTTGCCGACGTTTCCGCCATCATGCGCAACGCGGGCCAGGCCCACATGGGCGTCGGCTCCGCCACCGGCCGCGACAAGGCCGAGCAGGCCGCGCAGGCTGCCGTCTCCAGCCCGCTGCTCGAGACCTCCATCAACGGCGCGACCGGCGTGCTCATCAACATCGCCGGTTCCCACGACCTCGGCCTCGACGACGTCGAGACGGCCGCCAACATCGTCATGGAAGCTGCCAATCCCGACGCCAACATCATCTTCGGCGCTGCGTTCGACGATGAGCTGCAGGACGAGATGCGCGTGACCGTCATCGCCACCGGCTTTGCCGAGAAGCGGCAGTCGCCCGCCAAGCCCATCGGCGCCTACTCCGCCGCCCAGGAAAAGGCCACGGCCTCCAAGAACCAGGCGCAGGAGGATATCGACGATATCGACGAGATCTTCAAGATCTTCAACCGCAATTAAGCTGCGAAAAGACCAGGCCGGCGCAGAACCCTGCGCCGGCCTTTTGCGCGCCCCGGGCTGTGTTCGCCGTATGTGAACACACTTCCGGTCTTTTCTACTCAAAACGGACAGCTTTTTTCGTCTAAAGTGCCGAATTTCTTTTTTACTGCTTTACTTTCAAGCACTAAAGTGTTACTATCAGTCTATCTGAGCCCTACCATAAGAAAAGGAGATCTTACATCTTGAACAACCGTAACAAGCGTTCCGACCCCGACAGCGAGCTCTACAGCGCCATCCTCAAGCTGCAGACCGTGGAGGAGTGCTACGATTTCTTTACCGACCTGTGCACGTTTTCCGAGCTCAAGGCCATGGAGCAGCGCTTCGAGCTGGCCAAGCTCCTCAACGACGGCCTGATCTATAACGACATTCTCGAAAAGACCGGCGCGTCCAGCGCCACCATCAGCCGTGTCAACCGCTCGCTCAACTACGGCATGGGCGCCTACCGCATCATCTTTGACCGCATGAAGGAAGACGAGCAGAAGCAGCAGGAGGAGCCGCAGGCGTGAGCGCATACGAGTCTCTTGCCGCCTGCTACGACGAACTGACCTACGATATCCCATACGAAAAGACCCTGACCTTTTTTGAGCGGCTGTGCGCGCGGGAGCATGTACAGCCGCATTCGGTTCTGGATCTGGCGTGCGGCACAGGCTCTTTGTCTTTGCTGCTGGCAAGGCGCGGGTATCGGGTCATCGGCGCGGACCTCTCCTCCGACATGCTGGCGGAGGCGGAGCAGAAGGCGCAGGCCCTGCCAGAAAACCGCCCTTTTTTCATCTGTCAGCCCATGCAGCGCCTGCGTCTGGCAGAGCCGGTCGACGCCGTCATCTGCGCGCTCGACAGCCTCAATTACGTGACGAAGCCCGCCGACTGCCGGAAGACCTTCCGCCGCGTCTATGACGCCCTGACCCCCGGCGGCCTGTTCGTGTTCGACATCAACACGTCCGCAAAGCTCCGCGGGCTGGACGGCCAGGTCTTCCTCGACGAGACCGACGATACCTACTGCGTCTGGCGCACCGAGTTCGACGAGAAAAGCGCCTGTGCTATTACGGCATGGACATTTTCCGTCTGGAAGGGGAGCACTGGCAGCGCTCATTCGAAGAGCATATCGAATACGCCTACGAACCCGCGGAGCTGCAGCAGTGGCTCGCGGAGGCGGGCTTCACCCGCATCCGTTCGTACGGCGACCGCGTGCTGCGCGCCCCGAAGGAAGCCGAGCAGCGCATCTATTTTTCCGCAAAGAAGGAGTAACCCATGAAAGACCAGCTTGTGCGCGCCATGACGAAGGACGGCTTTGTCAACGCCGTCGCGGTCACCACGACCGGCATTGTCGAGCGCGCACGTCAGATCCATAAAACGCTTCCCACCGCCACAGCGGCCCTCGGGCGGCTTCTCACGGCTGCCTCCATGATGGGCAACATGCAGAAGGTCGACGACGGCTCCATCACGCTCCAGCTCAAGGGCGGCGGACCGCTCGGGCGGCTGCTCGCCGTCTCCGACGCCGAAGGCAACGTCCGCGGCTGGGTCGAAAACCCACAGATCTCCATGCTGGAGAAGGCCCCCGGCAAGCTTGACGTCGGCGCGGCCGTCGGCTCCGACGGCACGCTCACCGTCATTCGTGACCTTCGCATGAAGGAGCCGTATATCGGCACCATCGACCTTGTCTCCGGCGAGATCGCCGAGGATATCACCGCCTACTTCGCCCAGAGCGAGCAGATCCCCACCGCCTGCGCCCTTGGCGTGCTCGTCGGCAAGGACCAGTCCGTGACCGCCGCGGGCGGCTATATCATCCAGCTCCTGCCCGGCGCGCCGGACGATATCATTGACAAGATCGAGTCCGGCATCCAGAACGCCGGCGCGGTCAGCCGTCTGCTCGCCGCCGGGATGGACGGCCAGGTCGTGCTCGAGACTGTCCTGCACGGCTTCGACCTCGAGATCCTCGAGACCCAGCCGGTCGAATACCGCTGCTACTGCTCGCGTGACCGCGTCACGCGCACGCTCATCAGCCTCGGCCGCACTGAGCTGCAGTCCATCGTCGACGACGGCAAGGACATCCACATCGACTGCCAGTTCTGCGACAAGATCTATGACTACACCCCGGACCAGGTCCGCCAGATCCTGAAAGACCTCGACGGATGATCTTAGACAGCACGCCCGCTGCGGCGTGCTGTTTTGTAAAGGAGGAAAAACAAAATGATTGTTTCCTACCCGAACGGAACAGATTTTCTGCAGGCCAATCAGGCGCTTTTGCAGGAAAACCCGTACCTTTCCACCCTTTTTACGCTGGACGCCCCGCTTCTGAAGCAGGCGGATACCATCAACTACGCGCTCCGCTGCGAGCAGGGAGACAATTGGCTGCTGGCCCTGAAGGTCGAGCCGTATAACCTTCTGCTGCTCGGTGACGAGGCCTGCGTGCCGGAGCTGCTGCAATTTTTGTTTGACGGCGGCTGCGAACTTAAAAACTACCTCTGCGCGTCGGAGCTTGGGTACGTGATGCAGCATGAGCTGGAGCCCTATGGCCGCCGCTATGAGGAAGCTCTCGCCATGGACTTCATGGAAGCGCGGACCGTCACCGAGCCGTCTGCGCCGGAGGTCGAGACGGCAGGGAAGGGCGATCTGGACGAGATCTTCGCCTGCGCGCAGCGGTTCGTCGCCGACTGCGGCCTGCTCGACAAGCCGGAGAAGGAGCCGTTCCGGAAGGTCCTCGATTCGTTCCGCATTCTCCGGGCCGACGGAAAGATCGTCAGCATGGCCCGCATCGCGCCCGCCGCGCAGGATGATCTGCGCCTCGTGCTCGTCTACACGCGGGACGAATACCGCGGCAGGGGCTACGCCCGCAAGGTGGTCAACAGCGCGAAAAACGAGATCCTTGCCGCCGGCAAGCGCGTGACGCTGAACGTCGACCGGAAAAACCCGGTCTCCTACCACCTGTACCGGTCCCTCGGCTTCGAGCGCATGTTCTCGCAGGGAGAATTCCGGCGGGTAGATAACAGACCTGAAAGCTGACAGATCACAAGAAAACAGCCACGCCTGTACAGGCGTGGCTGTTTTGCTTATTCAAGTTCAAATGCGCCGGTGTAGAGCTGATAATACGTGCCCTTCTGCGCGATCAGGTCGTCGTGCGTGCCGCGCTCGATGATGCGGCCGTGGTCGAGGACCATGATGGCGTCGGAATTCTGCACCGTCGACAGCCGGTGCGCGATGACGAACACCGTCCGTCCCTTCATGAGCGCGTCCATGCCGCGCTGTACCAGCAGCTCCGTGCGCGTGTCGATAGAGCTCGTCGCCTCGTCAAGGATCATGACCGGGGGATCGGCCACCGCCGCGCGGGCGATGGACAGCAGCTGCCGCTGGCCCTGCGAGAGGTTTGCGCCGTTGGCCCGGAGCATCGTGTTGTAGCCGTCCGGCAGACGCGTGATGAAGTCGTGCGCGTTGGCGAGCTTCGCCGCCGCGATGCATTCCTCGTCCGTCGCGTCGAGCTTGCCGTAGCGGATGTTGTCCATGACCGTGCCGGTGAACAGATTCACATCCTGCAGCACGATGCCGAGCGAGTGGCGCAGATCCGCCTTTTTGATGTGGTTGATGTTGATGCCGTCATAGCGGATCTTGCCGTCGGCGATGTCGTAGAAGCGGTTGATGAGGTTCGTGATGGTGGTCTTGCCCGCGCCGGTCGCGCCGACGAAGGCCAGCTTCTGCCCGGGCTTGGCATAGAGCGAAATATCATGCAGCACGGGCTTCTCCGGGTCGTAGGCAAAGTCCACATCGAAGAACCGCACGTCGCCGCAGAGCTTCACCAGCCGGCTTTTGCCGTCTTCCTGCGGGCACTTCCATGCCCAGATACCGGTGCGTGCGGCGCTTTCCGTCAGCGTGCCGTCCGCCGCTTCCACGGCGTTCACGAGCGTGACGCGCCCGTTGTCGTCCTCCGGCTGCTGGTCGATGAGTTCAAAGACGCGGCTCGCGCCCGCCGCCGCCATGACGATGGCGTTGATCTGCTGCGACACCTGCGAGACGTTGCCCGTAAACTGCTTCGTCATCCCGAGGAACGACGCGACGACCGCGATCTTCAGCGGCGCGATCATGCTGCCCGTCTCAAACAGGTTCTGGAACGACAGATTCGGCACGCTGCCGCCCGAGCAGATCAGAAGTCCGCCGAGGAAGGCCGTGAGCACATACAGAATATTGCCGATGTTGCCCATGATGGGCATGAAGATGTTCGCGTAGCGCTGCGCGTGGTTGGCGTCGTCAAAGAGCTGGTCGTTGATGGCGTCGAAATCGCGCTCCGCCGCTTCCTCATGGCAGAAGACCTTGACGACCTTCTGGCCGTTCATCATCTCCTCGATATAGCCCTCGACCTTGCCGAGCGAGCGCTGCTGGTTGAGGAAGTATTTGGCCGATTTGCCGCCGATGTTCTTCGTCGCCTGCGTCATGAAGAAGATCCCGAGGAACACGATCAGCATCAGCGGGATGGAGAAATACAGCATGAACAGCAGCAGTCCCAGCACCGTCAGCCCCGACGCGAACAGCTGCGGCAGGCTCTGCGAGACGAGCTGGCGGAGCGTGTCGATGTCGTTCGTGTAGTAGCTCATGATATCGCCGCGGCTGTTCTGGTCAAAGTAGCGGACGGGCAGCTTCTGCATCCCCGCGAACATCCGCGTGCGCAGCTTGTGTAGGAAGCCCTGCGTCACATGCGCCATCAGCTGCGTATAGACGGCCGTGCACGCCAGCCCGGCCAGATAAATGCCGACCATCGTGGCGAGCGCATGCAGGATCTTACCCTGCACGCCGCCCCAGCCGAGCGTCAACCCGTCTTCAATATAGCTCGTGACGGTCTCGATATAGATCGCCGGCAGAATGCCGACCACGGCGCTGATGATGATGCAGAGCATCGTGATGATGAGCATCGCCGGATAGTCGCGGAACAGCAGCCCGATCACCCGGCCCAGGGGCTTGAGATCCGCCTTCGCGCCGATCATCGGCGCGCGCGGCGCTTTTCCGGGATGATTAGCCATTGTCAGCACCTCCCGCCTTGTTTTGAGATTCATAGACTTCCCGGTAGATCCGGTTCGAAGCCAGCAGCTGCTCGTGCGTGCCCATGGCGTCGATCTGCCCGCCCTCAAGCACGAGGATGAGATCCGCGTCCTGGATGGACGAGATCCGCTGCGCGATGATGAACTTCGTCGTCTCCGGGATCTCCGAGCGCAGCGCCGCGCGGATCTTCGCGTCGGTCTTCGTGTCGACAGCGGAGGTCGAGTCGTCGAGGATCAAAATCTTCGGCTTTTTCAGCAGCGCCCGCGCGATGCACAGCCGCTGCTTCTGCCCGCCGGAGACGTTCGTGCCGCCCTGCTCGATATAGGTGTCGTATTTGTCCGGCATCTGCTGGATAAATTCATCCGCGCACGCCAGCTCGCAGACCCGCTGCAGCTCCTCGTCCGACGCGTTCGCGTCGCCCCAGCGCAGATTCTCCTTGATCGTGCCGGAGAACAGCACGTTCTTCTGCAGCACGACCGCGACCTGGTTGCGCAGCGTCTCCAGATCGTACTGCCGCACGTCCACGCCGCCGACCCGCACGCTGCCGTCCGTCACATCGTACAGCCGGCAGATGAGCTGCACCAGACTCGTCTTAGAAGACCCCGTGCCGCCGATGATGCCGACGGTTTGGCCGGATCTCACATGGAAATCGACGTCCGAAAGCGCGCTGCGCTTCGCCGCCGCCGAATACTTAAAGTTGACATGGTCAAAGTCCACGTCGCCGTTCTTCACATCATAGACCGGCTCTGCCGGGTTCTGCAGGCTGCTCGTCTCGTCGAGCACCTCGCAGATGCGCTTGCCGGAGGCCTGCGCCATCGTCAGCATCACGAAGATCATCGAGAGCATCATCAGGCTCATGAGGATCTGCATCGAATACGTGATCATGCTCGTCAGACTTCCCACGCCCAGATACGTCCCGCCCGACGTGACGATGAGCTTCGCCGCGAAATACGAGATGAGGATCATCGACGTGTACACGCAGAACTGCATGGCAGGGGAGTTGAGCGCCAGGATTTTCTCCGCCTTGAGGAAATCCTTCCGCACGGAGTCGGACGCGGCGGAGAACTTCTCCGTCTCATAGTCCTCGCGCACGAAGCTCTTGACCACGCGCATGGCCTGCACGTTCTCCTGCACGGAGTTGTTGAGCGCGTCGTATTTCTTGAAGACCGCCTTGAACAGCGGCAGCGCGCTCCGGATCATCAGAAACAGCGCGAACCCCAGCACCGGCACGATCCCGGCGAAGATGAGCGCCAGCTGCTTGCCCACGCGGACGGACATCACCACCGCGAACACCAGCATCATCGGCGCGCGCACCGCGATGCGGATGCACATCATGAACGCGTTCTGGATGTTCGTGACGTCCGTTGTAAGCCGCGTGACGAGCGACGAGGTCGAAAACCGGTCGATGTTCGCAAAGGAAAAGCCCTGCACCTGATAATACAGATCATGCCGCAGATTCTTCGCAAAGCCCGCCGCGGCCTCTGCCGCGAACCAGCCGGACAACGATCCGAACCCCAGCGACAGCATGGCGATGACGAACAGCTTGAGTCCGAAGGACAGAATGGTCTGCATCGTGCAGCCGTTCTGGATCGCGTTGATCAGATCCGCCGTCAGCAGCGGGATCGTGCACTCGCATACGACCTCGCCCACCATGCACACGGGGGTCAGGATCGTCGGCCTTTTGTATTCCCGGATACAGGCCGCCAAACGTTTGATCATACCTCTGATACCTCCATTGTCTGCGTGATTTTCAGATTTTCCGCCGCCAGATCGAGCAGCCGCCGCAGCGTCTGCTGCTCGGCCTCGGTCATCCCGGCGCACATGCGCTGCTCGAGCGTCTCAAACGCCTGGCCGACGGCCTCGTCGCAGCGGCGGGCCCGGTCGGTCAGCCGGATGCGTTTGCATCGCCGGTCAGCCTTGTCTGGCTCGATGATGATAAAATTCTTCGCTTCCAGCCGCTGCAGCACGCCCGAGACTGTCGGGTGCGTCAGATGGAAGCGCTTCTCAAGGTCCTTCGGGTACACGGCCTCCTGCTCATGCAGCGACAGATGGTGCAGAAGAAACGACTGCGTCGACGTCAGATCGAGCGCCAGAAACTGCTGATCCATATACTTCGTGATGCGGTTGTTGAGATACCTTAGCCGCGGCCCGAGGTTCTGGGAACAATCGTTCATAGAAGCCTCCTGCCAATTAAAAACGTAGCACGCTACCAAAATCAGTAGCGTGCTACATTTTATCAGATTTCTAAAAAAATGCAATCGTCAAACTGCACAACAAACAGTTGACATAATTACAAAACATCGCCGCCCCAAGGCTCCCCTTGTCAAGGGGAGCTGGCGCGCAGCGCCTGAGGGGTTATCCCGCCGCAGCGGAAAAAGGCTTCCCCTATGAGGGGAAGCTGTCAGCCGCAGGCTGACTGAGAGGTTGTATCAAATTTGCAGCGACCTCTCCGTCTCGGCTTACGCCGAGCCACCTCCCCTGGAAGGGGAGGCTTTGGAGGTTCGCACCCCAAGGCTTCCCCTATGAGGGGAAGCTGTCGCCGGAGGCGACTGATGAGGTGGACAGCG
>ERZ1673742.3023-NODE-3023-length-11602-cov-3.736728_pt1 | contig 11602 bp, 12 predicted proteins | sample MGYA00580208_ERZ1673742 | MGnify/ENA primary metagenome ERZ1673742 (study PRJEB41218, sample SAMN15661774) | gut metagenome | host: Homo sapiens | place: Canada: London | collected 2015-08-20/2019-03-30 | study: EMG produced TPA metagenomics assembly of...
TGAGCAATCGTCTTTATAGCACATACAGTCTATTACCGAATCGCTATACCCAATATGATCAATGACTTTCACAAACACAGCTCTTTGAGGTAATGCACCGATAATCTCAATTTGTTTGTCTCCGTGAAATTCATGATGCTCTTTTACAATAGCTATTTCCTCTTCTGTCAGTTCAGCCGCACCGAGATTTTGGATAAATTCCTTTACTTTACTGTTTTCCATGTTATTCTGTCCTCTGCTTTTTTAGGGCTTACAATTAAACCCCTTCACTATAAAGCCGTAGAAAACGGCAAAAGTACGTGGTCTACAGAAATTTTTTCAATTTTTTTTATAATTTTTTTTGATTGATGCCTTTATCCGTCGAATTGCATCACAAACAGCAGCTTTTTTTATTCCAAAAAAAACAGCTATTTCTTTTTGCGTTCTACCCTCCATGTAAACAAGACGAAGTATCTCTTGCTGTCGTGGGGTCAATTTTGCGATTGCCGCTTGTAGGCTCTCGTCCTCGAAATCTTCAAACGAATAATCACCGTAAAAACGCTTATCCTCATAATCGATTCCATTTTCCGCATCTTCATCCAACGACTAATTCCAAAACGCTTCTCGTCGCGTCCTGCGACTTGTTTTGTATTCTTCGTATAGATAGGTGTCTAAAAGTTTTTGATCGCCCGTTTGATTTAATAGCTCTGCCGTTGTGTCGTCAAGATATACCACAACAGTTTTTTCATCTCCATTCTTTTGCGTTACTTTGAGATCAAATCTTTGCATTTTAATTCTCCGATTTTGATCCAAAATATAAAAGCCCGACTGCGGTCGGACTGAACACAATTGGGCTAAAACGGCGCAAAAAAACGCCCCACAAGAATATGCCCTAAATGGGTTCAATCCTTGTGAGGCGTGGATAGTTTCTTTTTACAGATAACTTCTGTTTCTACACAACTTCGCATATCCGACGCGCCGGCTTTACTCTCCTATTATTTCAAGGCCACCTCTGTCCATCTGCAATATGCGGTCAAAATATTCACTTATTTTTGTTACATTAGTTCGCAGCTACTTGTCGCTGTCTCTCTGTCAGCGGTTCTACGCTTAATCGCATACGTCCGCTTTCGTCAATATCTGCAAGTACCGATGCGCCACAATGCGGGCATGTGATAATTATTCCAGAACATTGTCCGCATCCGTCCAACAGCTTCGTCTGACATGCAGGACACGCCAATGGATTTTTCCTTTTTGCAATTTTTATATACCTCTTTTGCCCATAAACAAACACCTTTGATATTAACAAACTATATCGTTATGGTTTGGGCAGTCCTATAACATAGTAAGTCAAACGCTTGTCCTAAAAATATATACCAAATTGCTACGTGGCTGTTCACAATTTAATATTTCAATTTTTATCTGTCTTTTGTTCGGCTATGATCTTATAGCCAAAGTTCCTATTGTCTTTGATTAACTCCATTACCTTAATGGTCGTTTGACATTTGTCACATACAAACATATTTTCAGTTTCTTCCAAATCTAATTGCTGCTGCAACGCTCCACAAATAGGACAATGCAAATCTCTACTCATTGTACATACTCCGCAATAATTCTATTAGATATTTGAATTCGGTTTTTATACACGCTACCAATACCCCTTGTATTTTGCAATCACTAACAACGATATCTTTCATAGTTCTATTTGCAGGGCGCAATACTATTTTACCATTCTCGTGATAAAGCTGTTTTAACGTATTATCCCCGTTTGTTAAGGCTACTACTATTTCACCGTCGTTAGCGTGTTCTTGCCTTCGTATCACAAGCCAATCGTTTTTACTTATTCCTGCCTCTACCATACTGTCGCCGGAAGCTCTAAGCATATACAAATCGCCATAACCGAAAAGCGATCTCGGAAGCGCAAATCTTTCCTCTATGTTCTCCTCCTCCGAACAAGGATCCCCGCAAGCTATTTTGCCAACAAGTGGCACTATCGTTGTTTCACTCGGTTTCAACCGACTCGGCACGTCTATACTTCCAAGTCTCGTCCGCTCTATCCTACCGTCACGTTCCAATGCAAGCACATAGCGTTGAACGAGATTTAGAGAACTCATATTCTGTAGTGCAAAATATTCCGGTAACTCGGCAATCTACCATTTTCCGCTTGATACTCCTTTATATATTTCTCCATTTTGCTTAGTGTTTCTTGATTTAGTGTTCTCATAGGAGCAAACTCCCTCAAATTGAACTTTTCGTTCAATTTAAATTGTAGTGACATTATACTATAAAAAATGACACCTCGCAAGCGCGAAGTGTCCGATAAACGTTACACGTCAAATATTTTTGTAGCTATTGCAACTTTTTTATAAATTCTATGTAGCTCTCCTTAACAGATTCGGGCGATTTTACCTTAACTCTTCCCTCAAATGTAGTCAACCATGCAAAAAAGGTTCTGCTAACCTGCACCGTCACCGTTACTGCGTACTCACCATTCTGTGTAAGTATCGGATATATATTCTCACCAAAACGATCTATTACAACTTCCAATAAATCCAGTGGAATCATAAGCTCTACAGTAGTTTCCACTCCGACATACATTCCGAACTGTTCACGCTTATATGCGGCTATATCAAAATTATTAAAGGATTCGTTCTGCGTTATACCCACTTGTTCAACTTGCACTTCGTCCATTCGGTCAACCCTATAATTTGCTGCGTTTCCATACTTATCGTGGTAACAAACAAGATATAGCTTATCTTCCGAATATACCAAGCCGAGCGGATTAACCTCGTAACGAGCTTTATCTTTACGATATACCCTTTCGCCGCTTAACCCATAATCGAAGTAAAAGAACGACAGTTTTTTCTTTTCTAATAAAGCAATAGTAATCGCATCGATGCTGTAATATATACGCTCATTATTATGTTTATTTGCAACAGAAATAATATCTTGCAGTAGTTCTGCTTCCGTCGTGCCTAAAAGCTCGTATAGCTTTTGCATTAGCATAACAGTTTTGTGATTCGATAACGATTTCGCGGATCCGACTGCACTCAAAAGCACTTGTACTTCCGATCGTTCAAATTTGCGATCTACAACATAATACACATTGCTTCTACTCTTTTAGCAAAGCACCTCATAGCCATACTTGTTCAGAAGCGCAATATCTTCATAAAGAGTTTTTCGGCTCACTGATATATCACATTCATCTAACGCTGTCATTATATCTTGTGTTGTCATAGAATGCTCTTCGTCAGTATTCTTTTGAAGAATATCCCATAATACAAGCAATTTAATTTTTTGTTCTGCTGAATGTGACACTTTTAACAATTATTAATTCATCTATGCTAATTAAGCTATTTTGAATATTGCTTCTATAACGAAGCGAAATATTGCTTACAGAACTATTTTCTTTCCATCGCACGATTTTGCTTTTATAAGCGCTTCGCGTATACGCATTACTTCTCTGGTTTCGGCGATATCGAACGAAACTATACCGCTCTCGAAAAAGCGCAATATATCAGCAAGAAGATCGCGGAAATAGTCGGATTTAATCACTGCATATTCGCTCTCGCCATTCTTTTCAACGCACATTGTAAACGGCATAGCCTGTGCCTGCAACATGGTTGCCTCTTTTCCGTCCTCGAACTCCACTTTGCTTATAACCTGCTTGCCCTGCGTTTGCACTTGAACGCTTTTTGCCCGAGACTGCAGCACTTTTACCGTAGGCTCAATCTGATGAATTATATATTCCTCAAACTCATGTCCACCGCCTGTCGTTATAATTTTATCGCTTCCGATAAGTGCATCAAGCTCCGAGGCATATCTGAGTGCCGAAGACGAGAAAAACGGCGTATGATACTTTTCCGCAAGCTCGAAAATTTTGTCGCTCGTTGCAACGTCTGGCGCAAACGTTTTATCTATATACGTCCGTTTTCCGAACGGCAACACCTTTTCGGCATAACGCAAGTGCATTTCGGGATTGGACGGTGCAAGCACCAAAATCACGTCGCTCTTTTCGCACAGCTTTTCTATACTCTCGCATTTCTCCACTCCGAATTCCTTACACCATTCGTCAGTGCTTTTTCCGTCTACCGGAGATATATCTTTTTCCGCCCAAACATACGATACAGTATAGTTGAGTCCCGACTTTTCGCAAGTTTCTTTTATCCAAGCGGTATAATTATTTGCATGCCACTCGCTTATATAATAGTCTACAAATCCGATTTTTTTCATAATTGTAATTCCTTATGTTTTTTCGCCGACTCATACAGCGTATCCAAAAGTTTTGCGGTTTCCAAAACGTGCTTTATATTTGATTTGTTGATAGCTCCGCTTGTCATTGCGTCGATAAAAGCCGTATCTTCTTCGCCGTACATATTCGGAATTTCGTACTCAGGCGTAACCGTTTCAAGCGTATCGCCGCAAGTGTAAGTAAAAGTACCGCCGTAAGACAGACGTATGCCGCCTTTATCGCCCAAAAAGTCTATAAACATATCGTCTTGATCGATATTCTGCGCCCATGCACCGTTAAACGATATATTTGCTTTATCTGTGCGAATAAAGCCACTGATAAAGTCATCAACGTCGTTGGTGCCACTTTCCGTATTCTTCGTATCTTCCGCCCACATATTCGTGTACTTATATGCTTTCATGTCTTTTGCCATTTCGCAGTACTGTTCGCACGTTACGGTTTTAAGTTTAGCGCCGCCGAGTACATACAAGATAAGATCAAGGAAATGAACTCCCCAATCAATCAGAACACCACCGCCAGACTGCGACTTTGTGGTAAAATCACCGCCGAGTCCGGGAATACTGCGGAAACTGCGAAACGAGCAATACACATGATATACATTACCCAACTTGCCTGCACGTATGTATTCTTCGATTGTTTCAACCGCTTTATTGTAGCGGTTGCATACGCCTATCTGCAAAATTTTATTTTGCTTTTCCGCTTCTTTCGCCATCTCCACCGACTTTTTATAATCAACGGTAATAGGCTTTTCGCAAAATACATGCTTACCTGCTTTTAATGCATCCATCGTAATCGTATAATGCGAATAATTAGGAGTAAGTACAAAAACGCCGTCTACTTCTTTATCCGCAAGCGCAACTTTATAATCAGTTATTACTTGAGCGCTCAATGCAAACTTTTCCTTTGCCGCCTGTGCCTTGCTTTCAATTAAATCGCAAACGTACTTTATTTGCACGTTTTCTGCTTTTGACAGGATCGGGAAATGCGAATTGTCCGCAATTCTTCCACATCCTATTACAGCTATTGTTTTCATAGAATACCTCTTTAATCTTAATGATATTTTCAGTATATCACTAAAATATGCGCTTGTAAATGTCCGTATTTTATCAATTATTTAGTTTGATTTTGTTTTTTGTATATTTATTACCGATTTTTCCGTTTATATTTAGCATTTATTTGACTTTTTTGTATAATATGGATATACTTTTTGTATGAACGCTTCGTATCACATAAATCATTTATTCATACCGCCGATACGTTTTGATAATATCGACCTTATTCAAATCGGGCGCAGATTTTGCTCTCCGGATACAGTAGTTCCAAAACATTTGCATCTGAATTGGTTCGAACTAACTATCGCCACCAACGGCAAGGGAATTCTTACCACTAACGACGAAGACATAGAAATAAAGCGTGGCGACATTTATTTGTCTTTCCCTGCCGACGAACACGCAATTCGTTCGGATCCTACCGAGCCGCTCGCCTACAATTTTATTTCTATTTATCCGAACAATCCCGAGCAATTACAACCGCTCGAACAACTTATGCTCGCTTTTCGCGATCCGAAATCCCGTATGTTTTCCGACGAAAAAATATTATTTCTCGTGGATAATACGTTAGCCGAATTCAACTCGGATAAAACCGTGCGTTCGTATAACGTGGTATGCAATTTGCTGTCGCTTATTATTACCTATTTACTGCGCAACTTTTCCGAAACGATGCCACCCGACCGTAGCGAGAGAAGACCTCCAATGCTTTGCTTCTATCTCATGCACTATATCGACACACATATTCTCACAATGCAAAATCTGACCGAACTGAGCGATGTTTTTCACTACAACTATTCCTATCTTTCCAAACTCTTCAAAACCGTGACAGGCAGAACGCTTACCGATTACTATACGGCAAGCCGTCTTAAAAAAGCCGAGATACTCCTGAAAGCCGAAAACAGAAAAATAGGCGAAATAGCCGAACTGCTCGGTTACTCGTCTATTTACGCTTTTAGTAAGGCTTTCAAATCCCGATACGGCGTATCGCCGGAAAAAATACGCAGAACTGAATAGAATTATTTCGCGGCTGTCGCTCTTATTATTCGCTTTAGTCCGTTAGCTTATTGCTTTTTATAAATTCGAGAGCTAACTGTATATCCCGTTTCGGGTCAGCACCTGTTTCCCTCTCTATTGTGAGAAAACCGTCGTAGCCTATCTCGCGAAGCGCAGTAAAATACGCCGTAAAATCAACGTCGCCGCTTCCGACGGGAGTTTCTATAAAATAGTCTGCTACGTTCAGCTCTTCTATGCCGCCGCGAGCAAAACAATCGTAAATCTCTTTTGGGTCGGTCTTGCGAAGCATTTTGCCGTCTTTGATATGCGTGTGAACTATGTAATCTTTAAGCATATACACCGCTTCGGTCGGATCCTGCCCTGTAACCATAACAAAATTGGCCGGATCAAGATTTACTCCCACGCCGCCTTTCGTATCTTTCAGAAACGCAAGGAGCGTCGGAGCCGTTTCCGGTCCTGTTTCGATAGCAAGCGTAACGCCCTTTTGTTTGGCGTATAACCCGCATTCGGTAAGCGCTTCAAGCATCACTTTATAACGCGGATTGGATTTATCTGCAGGAATAACGCCTATATGAGTGGTAACGACGTTTGTACCGAATTCCACGGCAAGATCTATTATGCGCTTAGTCTTTTCAACACGCGTCGGATTGTCGGCTTCTATCTCGAATCCGTATCCGCCGAGATCTCCGCACAGCGCGCTTAATCTCAGATCATATTCGGAAAGAAGCTGCTTAAACGCAACCTTCTGCTTCTCGCTTAAAACCTCGGGCGAGAACTCGCCGCTTGTGGCATAGATCTGCACGCCGTTAAAACCCATTTCTCCCGCTATCTTAATATTCTCCGTCAGACTCTTTTTGAAACAATCCGTTATAACTCCTACCTTCATTTTATTCTCCCCCGTTTATAAATTTCACAAATGAGTTTGTGAGTTTTCAGCGCTTCGCGTGCGCTTATTTCAAGCGGTTCAAGTCCTAAACAAGCCTTATGAAATTGCTCAATCTGTTGGGCATGACGAAAACCCCAATAGTTTTTGCAATCGGCCCGTGTGTCGACTTTCTTCGAATGCACTTCTTCTTTCGTTCCGTCGGTATATTCGATCACGGCATCGTCGTAACCGAAAACAACTTTGCCTTTTTCACAAAGCAGTTTAATTTGAATAGGTTCGTCGCAACCGTAATTATTCATACAGTAAAAACCGTACTTAACACCGTTTTTATACGTAATGAGTCCTTCGGCGCTGTCTTCGACATCAACTATACTGTGTCCGCGGTTAGCCGTCGAACAGGAAACACTTTCCACTTCGCTGCCAATCAGCCAATTCACGAGATCTATGGAATGAATAGCCTGATCGATAACGACTCCTCCGCCTTCTTTATCCCACGTGCCTTTCCAATCGCTTTCCTTGTAGTAACTGTCGGGACGCGCCCAAGTAAGTATGGAAGATGCGGAAATTATCTTGCCGAGCTTTCCCGCGGTATAGGCATTTTTTACCAATACGGCAGACTCATTATAGCGGCACTGAAAAATTATGCCGAAAGGCACTCCCTTGCTTTCCGCAAGCAATGTCGCATGCTCTGCGCTATCGTAATCAACAGACATTGGTTTTTCGCATAGAACTGCCACACCGCGCGCTATAGCATATTCGCTTACAGGCACATGCAGATAATGCGGCAAACAAATATGTACCGCGTCAAGCGCTTCACTATCGAACATCTCTTTATAATCGGTATAAACGTTGCCGCCGAACTCAACTGCGGCTTTTTCAGCACGCTTTGGTTTAATATCGCAACATGCGACAAGTTCTGCCTTATCGCTTTCCTTGATAGCGACAAGATGCATGACGGATATTCTTCCGCAACCTATAATTCCGACTTTAAGTTTTTTCACAGCGGTTTTCATATATTTATCTCTTTTGTGTCTGCCGTGAATACAATGCATTGTATAGCACGCAATAATGAAAAAAATCAAGTAAATCGCATCTATAAAATAAAAATGGATATTTACTCGTCTAAGTTAAATTATACCACTTCCGACAATAATATGTAAATGTCATTATTTAGCTATTTTTTTAACCTTATTTGTGGTTTGAAATTTTATCCTTCAGAAATGGCACGGTATAGAAGGATATGTTAATTTACAACTTACGATGATGCGATCAAGATATAGTTCCATTAACGCTACACGCCTGCTCACTACTGATAGATACAGCTTCGGGAAGAACTGTCAGAATGTCATTGTTGCAAGCGACGAGCATAGCCGTCGTAAATGCGAACAAGAGAGCAACTACAATAAAAGCGAGCCGATTTATATCCAACTAAGCTGTATACCGGAATCACTCAGCAATTGTTGGAACGACCTCAGTTTTGTTTTATTCTTGTAAACTGTTCTTGGCGTAACTTTCTCATCCATACAATACGATACGAGCAATCCCGCTACCTCGCCCACATTCCACTCTACCGGATGCAAACGGTAACAACCGTTCGTAAGATGAGTAGTTCCTATATTTTTGCAAGCGGGTATCAGATTTTCGAGTTTTAAGGGAATCATAGCCGAAAGCGGAATCTCAAACGGCTGCACCTCGTAATAACAGTGTGTATGAGTTTTCGTCGTCATATGCAAATCTATATGATAACAGCCTACGCCTACCGAATCTTCAAAATGCGTCGCAACGGGGTGTTTTTCCTTTGATAACATATCTTCAGTAATCGTCTTAATAGCCTTAATCCTTCTTGACTCACGAATATACGGCATTTGCGAAACACCGTCGGCGGTGCCGGTTATGTCTGGTCTCAGATTAAGTCCGCGCAGGCCCCTTTTGCCGTCGGGACGCTCTGCCTCCGTTGCCATATAATAAACGAGTGAAAGAGTGAGCTGTCGTGCCATATAACGGTTATAGGCGTCATCCTCGCTGTCGTATACGTTGTCGAAATAATAATCGTTCTGCGGCCAATTTACCATAGTTACGTCGCGCACGCTGTGTGGGTCGAGATAATGACCGGAATAAACAATACGACGGTATGGAAACAGCGGGAAAAGACCGTTGCCGAACTCGTCTTTTTCTCCTTCCAATAATCCGAACTGTCGCGCTTTTCCGTGGTTGAGAGACGGCCCGTACATGCTGAGTACGCCCTTTCCGCTGAGCGGCTGAATTATTTTTTTGAAATGACGGTACATTTCGGGTTCGTTCATCAAGCATTCAGTCTGCTCGGGCGCGAATTCAACGGCCGCAGAATAGGTTATCGGCTGCATATCTAGCGGGTTACCAACCTCGGCAGCGTGAGTTTCTCCCGTTTCGGCACGACTTTCTGCTCCGGAAACATAATCACGCGTAACCAGCGGAAGAAGATCCCCGCAATCTGTGGCGTCCAGAAAATAACTCCCTTTCAAAACGTACTCTACACCGTCGGATTTGATTTCGACCTCTTTAACGAAGCGGTCGTCGGCCGTCGCGCCTTTCAGCTTACTGCGAAGGAACAACCGTATCATACCGCTGTCTGTATACGGCCTTAGCATATCCAAAAGAATACCAAGTCCCACCTTAGGCTCGTGTGCTATTGCGCTGACTATCGCCTGTCCCGGATTAAGAAACTCGTCGGCTCTTGCCTCGGGTTTTAGGAGCTCGCAATTTCTGTAATGCTCACGCACTTTTCTGCGAAATTCTCTATATGTAGCGGTAGCCCCTTGCGCTTCAATCCATCGGTGTTCGTCCGGCGGAACTGCCTGAGACGTAAGCTGTCCACCTATCCATTCCGCATATTCAAACATAATAACGCTATGCCCCGAACGAGCGCATTGATATGCTGCTATTACTCCACCTATGCTTGCTCCCACTATAACAACATCTGCCGTAAGTGTCTTTTTATTTTTCATATAATTATCCCTTTACCGAGCCGATAATGACTCCTTTTGTAAAATGTTTCAAAATCATCGGATACACACATAGAATCGGCATGACAGTCAACACAAATATCGTAACATTTATGTTCGATTTTGCTAGCGACTTGTCGGATCGTTAAGGTCTGTACCCGACCACTCTACCATATTGGCAAGAAATACTAACAGAGCTCTGTGCTACATTTTCGTGGCAGATAAACAACCCATCATCTGAATATCAGCATACTCCACGCTTTTCGGGCGAACAAGGTACTTTTCTTTGCCCCGTAAAGAGATGACAAAACCTTCTAAATTCCAGAGTACTCATACTGACGAAAGGTGTTACCCACGTTATTACGGAAAAGCCGAGAGTGTGAAGCTCCTGTATCATCTTTTTCAGATTACGGAATTTTGCGGGGTAAATCCCACGCACCTATATCCTTCTGCCACCTGTCATCTATCATAAGAATATCGGGCTTGTAGCCGTTATTCACTATCTCGTGCGCATTTACCAAAATCCTTTAATCCCTCATTCGGTCAATCCTTTATTTCCACCGTAAGAATGCCATTCAGTTCGTCGTTTGTAAAGCTGAGCGTGTTTCTCTCCTTTCCGTTCACGTAAAACTTGCGACTGCCGATTTTTTCGTTAGAATATGTAAGTTCGAGCTTCGCCTTTTTCACTTTAAGTGTCAGCTGTGCGTCCGCACAAGGCATATACTCCGATGGATTTATTTCGAGTCCGTCAAGTGACGGCTTAACGCCGAAAGCTCCGCCGATGAGCAGTTTGACAAGCACGCAGCCGGCGCCCGTAAACCAGTCGCTCATTGACTCGCCGTCAAACCCGCGCTCTTCATTGTGAATATACGAATTCGGCATAACAAATGGCGTTGTCGTAATGAAATTATGACCAATAGGTAGCATTTTGTACAGCTCTTTCCACGCCCATTCGCCTTCGCCTATTTCGAACAGCGACCATATGGCAAAGCAAGTCGAGTGATTATAGGTTGCACCATTCTCCGCCGTACCCTTAGGCAGACGTACGATTCTTCCGACCTTGTCGTTATCTGGTGCAAAATGCGGCTCAAAAGTTTTAATTCCGTACTTATCTTCAAGCCGTCCGTAAGCGGCGCGGATATCCGGAAGCACTTTGTCGTACTCATTAACAAGCCCTGATAATATCCAAAAGGCATTGGCGGTAAGACTGTCTCGCGACTGTCCGTCGTTATCCGAATAGCTACCGACGAAATAACTTCTGTCATCGCCCCAACCGTGCAGAATCTTATGTCCATTGCCGTCCGTCACAACGGCATTTTTTATAAGCGCGACGCCAAGCTCATTTCTTAGGCGCATATAATGTTTCGCCTTATCGGTAGCCTTCCCCGTATGCTTCAAAATATCCGCTATTTCGCCGAGATTTTGATAAAGTTGAAGTGACGCC
>ERZ1673742.3024-NODE-3024-length-11591-cov-7.649532_pt1 | contig 11591 bp, 10 predicted proteins | sample MGYA00580208_ERZ1673742 | MGnify/ENA primary metagenome ERZ1673742 (study PRJEB41218, sample SAMN15661774) | gut metagenome | host: Homo sapiens | place: Canada: London | collected 2015-08-20/2019-03-30 | study: EMG produced TPA metagenomics assembly of...
CGCAAACCTCATCGGTCGTGACGGCGTCGAGCCCGCAGCCGAAGGAGTTGAGCTGAATGAGCTCAAGATCGTCGCGCCCGCAGACAAATTCCGCCGCCGTGTAGAGCCGCGAGTGGTAGACCCACTGGTCGTTCACGCGCACGGGGCGCTTGGGGGTAAAGTCGATGGGCAGGCAGTCCTCGGTCAGCACCGTGAGGCCGTAGGCCGCGATGAGCTCGGGAATGCCGTGGTTGATCTCAGGGTCAACGTGGTAGGGGCGGCCTGCAAGAACGATGCCGCTGCCGCCGTTTTTCTCCATGTCGGCGAGCGCCTTTGCGCCCGCGGCGCGGACGTCGGCCTTTGCCTTTTGCTGCTCTTCCCACGCAAGGTGCGCGGCGCGGCGCGTTTCCCGCTCGGGGATGTTCCACGTTTCCTTGCAGAATTGCACGAGACGGTCGGCTGCGACCTTCTCGTTCGTAAAGGCAAGGAAGGGGTGAAGATAGCGCACGGAGCCGTCGGTCACGGCTTCGACGTTATTCTTGATGTTCTCGGGATAGGAGACAACGATGGGGCAGTTGTAGTGGTTCTGCGCACCGGGAACCTCCTGATGCTCATAGAACACGCAGGGGTGGAAGATGGTCTTTACGCCCCGGTCGATGAGCCACTGGGCGTGGCCGTGCGCGAGCTTGGCGGGATAGCACTCCGACTCCGACGGGATGCTCTCCATGCCCAGCTCGTAGATCGCGCGCGTGGAGAACGGGGAGAGAATGACGCGGAAGCCCAGGTCGCGGAAGAACTTCGCCCAGTAGGGATAGTTTTCATACATGTTCAGCACGCGCGGAATGCCGATCTCTCCGCGCGGCGCATTTTCCTTCTCAAGCGGGGGATAGGCAAACATACGCTCGCGCTTGTAGGCAAAGAGATTTTCACCGCTCTTGGCGGCGCTTTCACCGCGCAGCGCCTTTTCGCAGCGGTTGCCGCTCACATGACGCCGCCCGCCGGGGAAGATGCTGACCGTGAGCATGCAGTGGTTCTGGCAGCCCTGGCAGCGCGCGGCAGAGGTCTTGTAGGTGAGCTGCTCGATCTCTTCAAGCGGCAGCATCGTGCTCTTCTGCCCGTGATAGCGCTCGCGCGCGAGCAGCGCCGCGCCGAAGGCGCCCATGATGCCCGCAATGTCGGGGCAGGTCACCTGCGCGCCGGAGATGCGCTCAAACGCGCGCAGCACGGCCTCATTGAAGAACGTGCCGCCCTGCACGACGACGTGCGAGCCAAGCTCGCTCGCGTCGGAAAGCTTGATGACCTTGTAGAGCGCGTTTTTGATGACGGAGTAGGCGAGACCGGCAGAGATGTCGGATACGCTCGCACCCTCTTTCTGCGCCTGCTTGACGTTGGAGTTCATAAATACGGTGCAGCGCGTGCCGAGATCCACAGGAGCCTTGGCAAAGAGCGCCTCGTGCGCGAACTCCTGCGCCGTCATGCCAAGGGAGTTGGCAAAGTTTTCAAGGAACGAGCCGCAGCCGGACGAGCAGGCCTCGTTTAAGAGCACCGTGTCCACCGCGCCGTCCTTGAGCTTGATGCACTTCATGTCCTGCCCGCCGATGTCGAGCACGCAGTCGACCTTTGGATCGAAAAACGACGCGGCGGTGCAGTGGGCGATGGTCTCTACTTCGCCCTCATCAAGCGAGAAGGCGGACTTGAGCAGCGTTTCTCCGTAGCCGGTGGAGCAGGAGCGCGCGATGCGCGCGCCCACGGGCATCGCCTCGCGCAGCGTATGTACCGCCTGCATGGCAGTCTTGATGGGATTGCCCTGATTGTTCGCGTAGAACGAATAGAGCAGCTCGCCCTGCGTGCCGACGAGCGCGAGCTTCGTCGTGGTCGAGCCTGCGTCGAAGCCGAGGAAGCAGTCGCCCTCGTAGGCGGCGAGGTCGCCGCGCGGCACAACTGCCGTGTGGTGGCGCGCGCGGAAGGCTTCCAAATCAGCTTCGTCTGCAAAGAGCGCCGGCAGGCGCTTTAGTTCAAAGTCCATCTGCACGCCGCTGTCAAGCCGCCTGATGAGCATGCTGAGCGGCTGCGCCTCGGCGGGCGTTTCGTCGATGGCCGCGCCCGTGGCAGCAAAGAGATGGGAATTTTTGGGGTCGATGGTCGTTTCGTCCGTCAGCTTCAGCGTGCGGATGAACGCGGCCTTGAGCTGGGGAAGGAAGTGCAGCGGCCCGCCCAAGAATGCAACGTGACCGCGGATCGGCTTGCCGCAGGCAAGACCCGAGATCGTCTGGTTGACGACCGCCTGAAAGATCGAGGCGGCGAGGTCGGCTTTCGTCGCGCCCTCGTTGATGAGGGGCTGAATGTCCGTCTTGGCGAATACGCCGCAGCGCGCGGCGATGGGATAGATCTGCTGATAGTGCGCGGCCTCGCGGTCAAGCCCCGAGGCGTCGGTCTGCAAAAGAGCAGCCATCTGGTCGATGAACGAGCCGGTGCCGCCGGCGCAGACACCGTTCATGCGCTCTTCCAGCCCGCCTTTGAAGTAAATGATCTTGGCGTCCTCACCGCCGAGCTCAATGGCAACGTCTACCTGCGGCGCGGCGTGCTCCAGCGCCTGCGCTACGGCCACGACCTCCTGCACGAAGGGCACGCCGAGCGCCTTGGCGAGGTTGATCGCACCGGAACCCGTGGCGCGCAGAGAGAGCGCGCATTCACCGAGTACCTTGTGCGCCTGCTTGAGCAGGTCGGACAGCGCGCGCTGCGTGTGGGAAAGATGGCGCTGATACTGCCCGAAGATCATGTTTTCGTTTTCGTCCAGAACAACGAGCTTCACCGTGGTGGAGCCTACGTCGATGCCAGCCTGATATGTTTTCATTGGGAACCCCTCTTTTCATGTCGATGCGATGAGGCGGTGAAAGAGTCCCGCCGATTTGCAAGTTATCATTTTAATTATAGGCCGCGAATGTGCAAGAGGTAAAGTTCAGGGTTTGTTAAGAAAATGAACAAGTGTTTACAATTGGGATTGACATACCTCGATATTCTATGTATACTACAAGCATAGAGACTCTATGTATTACGGGAGGTGCGAGATGAAGAAAAAGAGCATTGACCACACGCAGCTTCTGCTGCTCAAGATGCTCGCGGGCGAGGATATGTACGGCTATCAGATCATTCTGGAGCTGGCGCGCCGTTCCAGCAATGTGTTCGAAATGAAGGAGGGGACGCTCTATCCCGTGCTGCACGGCATGGAGCGTGAGGGCTATGTGGAGGCCTATGAAAAGACTGCGCCTACAGGCCGCGTGCGCAAATACTATCACCTCACGCGCGCCGGGCGCGCGGTGCTCACGGAAGAGGAAGCGTCTTGGCGGGAGTATTCCGGAGCGGTGAACGCCGTGCTGCACTTTGCGTAAAAGGGTGAGGCTATGGATAGAAACGAGTATTGTGACCGCGTGCTCGCGCAGGTCGGACGGCTGACGAGCGGCGAGGCACGCGATCTGCGTGCTGAGCTTTCCGGACATATCGAGGATCATGCCGAGGCGCTGACGGCGCTCGGTTACGGGGAAGACGAGGCCGGCGAACGCGCGGTGATGCTGATGGGAGATCCCGAGGAGACAGGCAAGGCGCTGCGCCGCTGCTATCGCGGCTGGTGGCTTGTGCTCGCACGCTATCTGATGGTCACGGTAACGGCGGTGCTGTGCGTGCTGATCGCAAATGAGATGGTCAAGTCGCCGCGCTTTTCCGACAGCGACCGCTACCGGGCGCGCGAACAGAGATTTCACTGGATCGAGCTGTGGGGCAGCGAGACACTGAATGTGCAAATTCCCATCGGAAACGATATTGTGTGCGTGGACAGGGTCTCTACGGGCATAGCGTATGATCAGATCCGGGGCGCGCAGCTTGCCGTGGTGCAGATGAGAGGCTACGACCGCATTCCGGGTGGTGTCGTTTACAAGCGGCTGCTGCAGGAGCTGCGGCTGGAGAATCAGCGCGGCGAGGTGTTTTTTGAAGGCAGTGAGTATGGGTATTCGAGCTGCGGCGGCTGTAGCGGCACGCTCTGGGTGCATACTGCGGAGCATTACGTACCCATTGCACCGGACGATACTTATATAACGCTCATCTATGACCGCCTTGGCGAGCGCATTGAGGTGGAGATCCCACTGCCGGAGAGGGTGGTGCAGACATGAAAAAAATTAAACGGAAGCCCTCTCGTCTGCACCGCGCGCTGCGCGCCGCTGCGGTGATGCTCTGTGCGGCAGTACTGTACCTCTTCCTTGCAGACGCCAAGCTTACGCCGATGATGGCGGTACACATGCTGGAAGAGTTCCACGGCATCTATGAGGAAACGCACGTTGTGGCGTCCTGCGGCACGCAGGCAGGGCGGCAGTATTACCTGATGGCGGGAGAGAATGCACTTTTGTGCGCGGAAGTCGATCGCCATGGCCTCCTCTGGCAGGAAGCAAACGGCACCGTGCTCGACTGCTCGGACGGGGAACCCTTTCAAGCTGGCGGGTGCAGCCGGTGGCCGCACGGCGGACAGGGTACGCTGGAATTGTTCGGGCGCATTGACGACAGCAGCGTTGCACGCGTGGAGATCTGTCAGATGCGCCGGGACAAGTGGGACGGGGAGATGCAGGATTATGTTTATCAGACGCGATGCGTCTACCCCGTGGACGAGCTGATCGAAGATGGCGGGCGGCGGTATTTCCTCGGCACCTATCGGTTGGACGAAAAGCCGCGCAGCGACGGGGAGTATGACCGCTTTGTGCTCTCGGCCTACGACGCCGCGGGCGAACGCACGGCAGAATATGAGATCACGAATTTCAGCTATTGGACGTAAAGAAAAAAATGCTCAAAAAAGGACGTTTTCTATTGGGAAACGTCCTTTTTTGCCCTTTTACAGTGATTTTACAAAAGCAGACTTTTTGATTTTACAACCCGCTTTTATGATGGCAACTGTAGCAAGGAAAAAGATCCATGAAAAAACGAAAGGAAGTATTTTAAATGAAAAAGTTTTTTACTCTTGCACTGACTGCCGTCATGGCGCTGAGTATGCTGACCGCCTGCGGCAGCAAGGACAATGCCTCTGATGACAACAAGGGCGAGGAAGGCGGCACCACCGCGGCGCTCTCCGGCACCGTTTCGACCGACGGCTCGACCTCGATGGAAAAAGTCATCAACTCCCTCGGTGAGTCCTTCATGGCCGCCAACAAGGACGTGAAGTTCACCTACAACCCCACCGGTTCGGGCAGCGGCATTCAGGCCGTTACCGAGGGACGCTGCGACATCGGCCTTTCGAGCCGTGCGCTCAAGGACGATGAAAAGGCCTCCGGCCTTGTGGAGACCGTGCTTGCCTACGACGGCATCGCCATTGTCGTGAGTCCCGAGAACCCCGTTTCCGACCTTGACGTGGATACCATCGCCAAGATCTACACTGGCGAGATCACCAACTGGAAGGACGTCGGCGGCGATGACGCCGAGATCGTACTTATTGGCCGCGAGGCAGGCTCCGGTACGCGCGACGGCTTTGAGTCCATCACCGGCACCAAGGACGCCTGTGCTTACCGTCAGGAGCTGACTTCTACGGGCGATGTCATCAACACCGTGTCTCAGAACCCCAATGCCATCGGCTATGCCTCCCTCTCCGCAGTGGGCGAGAGCGTCAAGGCGCTGACCGTCGGCGGCGTGAAGGCAAGCGAGGCAACGGTCAAGGACGGCAGCTATGTTGTGCAGCGTCCCTTCGTCCTTGTGACGAAGGAAGGCACCGAGCTTTCCCCTGCGGCACAGGCCTTCTTCGATTACGCGATCTCCCCTGAGGTTGCCGATATCATTGCCGGCGCCGGTGCAGTCGCAGCAAACTAACAGAGAAGCATCTGAAGGGAGGCGGTGAAAACCGCCTCCCTGACCGGGTAAAGAGGAAACGACTTATGGCACAGAAGAAAAAAATATGGGAAGCCGTCATTCACGGTATGTTTCTCGTTCTCGGCCTCATCACGGTGGGCTGCGTGCTGCTCATCACGGTCTATCTCGTGATTTCCGGCATTCCTGCCATCCGGAAGATCGGCCTTGGCGCGTTTCTGACGGGGAAGGTGTGGGAGTCCACGGCGGCACAGCCGCATTACGGGATCCTGCCCTTCATTCTCACGAGCGTATACGGCACGGCGGGTGCGATCGTCCTCGGCGTGCCCATCGGCTTTCTGACGGCGGTATACCTTTCCAAGGTCGCACCCAAGGGCGTGAAGCGTGCGCTCAACAGCGCGGTGAGCCTGCTTGCGGGGATCCCGTCGGTGGTTTACGGTCTGGTCGGCATGCTGGTGCTGGTGCCCGCCATTCGCAAGACCTTTCATCTGCCAGATGGCGCGAGCCTGCTTGCGGCGATCCTCGTGCTGGCGGTGATGATCCTGCCGTCGATCATCAAGGTGAGCGTCACCGCGCTCGACGCGGTGCCGAAGGAGTACGAGGACGCCTCGCTCGCGCTGGGCGCGACACCCATCGAGACGTATTTCCGCGTCTCCGTCCCGGCGGCGAAGAGCGGCATTGCTGCGGCGGTCGTGCTCGGCGTGGGGCGCGCCATCGGCGAGGCGATGGCAGTCATGATGGTCTCGGGCAACGTGTCGAATATGCCAACGTCGATCTTTGAGAGCGTCCGCTTTCTCACCACGGCGGTCGCAAGCGAGATGTCGTATTCGGGCGGCTTGCAGCATCAGGCGCTGTTTTCCATTGCGCTCGTGCTGTACCTTTTCATCATGCTCATCAATGCGGCGTTGAATTTCTTTTTAAAGCGCAACAAGGAGGGAGACTGAATGCTCAAAGCCCGTGCTTCGGCCCGCCGCAGGGCCTATATTATCCTGATGCATGCGCTCATGGGAGCCGCGGCAGTATTGACTTGTGCGCTCGTTCTGTTTATGATTGGATATATATTGGGCAATGGTATTCCAAACATCACATGGGAGATGCTCTCCACCGCGCCAAGCTATCTTGCCAACCGCGTCGGCATCCTGCCGGACATTCTGAGCACGCTTTATATCGTCATTGCAACGCTTTTGATCGTGCTGCCGCTCGGCGTGGGCGCGGCGATCTATTTGAACGAATACGCCGCGAATAAAAAGCTTGTCTCCGCCATCGAATATGCGTCGGAAACGCTTTCGGGTATCCCCTCGATCATCTACGGCCTGGTCGGTATGCTGATCTTCTGCAAAAATGGCACGTCGCTGCTTGCGGGCGCGCTGACGCTGACGATCATGAACCTGCCGACCATCATGCGCACCACGCAGGAGAGTCTCAAAACCGTGCCGCAGAGCTACCGCGAGGGGGCTTTTGGCCTGGGGGCGGGCAAATGGCGCACCATTCGCACGGTGGTGCTGCCAAGCTGCGTGGACGGCGTTGTGACCGGCTGTATTCTGTCGGTCGGCCGCATTCTCGGCGAATCGGCGGCGCTGCTCTTTACGGCGGGCTCTGCGCACATGCTTTATGGCTTCTGGGAGGGGCTGCACAACGCGGGTGCGACGCTCACCGTGGCACTTTATTTTTACGCCAAGGAGTCGAGCGATACGGGACTGGTGTTCGCCATCGCAGCCATCTTGATGCTGCTGACCATGCTCATTAATCTGGCCGCGGCACTCGTCGGCAGCTATTTCAGGAGGAAACAACAATGATTCGACCCGTCAACGGAAGCGGTATGAAGCGCATGGCGCTGTTAAACGATCTGTCGTGCTTCGGCAAGTGCTCGCTGAGCGTTGCCATGCCCATTCTCTCTGCCTGCGGGGTGGAGACCGTTCCGCTGCCGACGGTGATTTTATCCACACATACGGCAAGCGGCTTCGGCGATTACGTCATGCGGGACATGACGGACGAGATGAAGGCCTTTGCCGCACACTGGAAGAAACTCGACGTCAAATTCGACGGCATCTGCACCGGCTTTTTCGCCTCGGCAGAGCAGATTCGATTTGCGGAAAGCTTTCTGCGCGATTTTGGCGGCGAGGACACCTTGATCGTTGTCGACCCGGTGCTGGGCGACAACGGCGCGCTCTACGGCTGCTTTTCGGAGGAATACGTGCAGGCGATGCGCACGCTCTGCAAGGCGGCCCGGCTCATCACGCCCAACCACACGGAGGCGGCGCTCCTTGCAGGCTGCTCGATGGACACGGACGTGAATGAACTGCTTGAAAAGCTCCCCGTGGAGAATGTTATCATCACCGGTGTTCGCCGCGGCGAGGAGATCGGCTACTGTGCGCGTCTGGACGGGGAATATACGGAAATTTTCAGACCCTGCATTCCGCAGACGCTGCACAGCACGGGCGATGTGTTCGCCTCTGCCCTCTGCGGCGCACTGATGAATGGCAAAACGATGCCGCGCGCACTCGAAGATGCAGCAAAATTCTGCGACGACTGCGTGCAGAAAACAGTAAAACGCGGCGAGGCACATTGGTACAGTCTCGCCTTTGAAGACGTATTGAAAGAGGAAAGAGAACGATGAACAGTATCCTTTCTGTGCAGGATCTGTGCCTGTGGTACGGGAGCCATCAGGCACTCAAGGATATCAATATCGAAATTCCCGAAAAGAGCATCACGGCGCTCATCGGCCCGAGCGGCTGCGGCAAATCGACGTTTCTCAAAACGCTTGACCGCATGAACGACCTGATCCCCGATGTGAAGATCACAGGAAGCATCAAGTATAAGGGTGAGGATATTTTTGAACCGTCCGTCGATGTGAGCGAGCTGCGCCGTCAGGTGGGAATGGTCTTTCAAAAGCCCAACCCCTTCCCCATGAGTATTTACGACAACATCGCCTACGGCCCGCGCACGCACGGCGTGAAGAGCAGAGCCAAGCTCGATGAGATCGTGGAGCAGTCGCTGCGCGGGGCGGCCATCTGGGACGAGGTCAAAGACCGCCTTAAAAAGAATGCGATGGGTCTTTCCGGCGGCCAGCAGCAGAGACTGTGCATCGCCCGCGCGCTTGCGGTCGAGCCGGAGGTGCTGCTGATGGACGAGCCGACGAGCGCGCTCGATCCCATTTCGACTTCGAAGATCGAGGAACTCGCCATGGAGCTCAAGGATCGTTATACCATCGTCATCGTTACGCACAATATGCAGCAGGCGGTGCGTATTTCCGATCACACGGCGTTTTTCCTGCTCGGCGAGCTTGTGGAGTACGGCGAGACGGAAAAGCTCTTCTCCCAGCCGCAGGACAAGCGGACGGAAGACTACATCACGGGGAGGTTTGGCTGATGAGAAGCCGGTTTGATGAACAGCTTGCGCTGCTCAACCGCGAGCTGATTGAAATGGGCGCGCTGTGCGAGGAGGTCATCGCGCTTTCGGCGCAATCGCTCACTGAAGGGAGCACGGAACTGGCTGCGCGCGTTGCGCCGCTCGATGAGGAGATCGACCGCAAGGAGCGCGAGATCGAATCGCTGTGCTTAAAGCTCCTTTTGCAGCAGCAGCCTGTTGCAAAGGATCTTCACCAGATCTCGGCGGCACTCAAAATGATCACGGATATGGAGCGCATCGGCGATCAGGCGGAGGATATCGCCGAGATCGTCACCTTCCTCGGTGGGCGCGGTGCGGAAAACAGCGCGCTGCTGCGGGAAATGGCGCGCTCCACCATTAAAATGGTAACGGAAAGCGTGGACGCCTACGTCCGGCAGAATACGGCGCTTGCCGAGCAGGTCATCGCCGAAGATGATGCGGTGGACGATTATTTCACCCGCGTGAAGAAGGGGCTCATCGAGCGCATTGCGCAGGATCCCACCGACGGTGAATTTGCGCTCGACCTTTTGATGATCACCAAGTACTTTGAGCGCATCGGCGACCATGCGGTGAATATTGCCGAGTGGGTCATTTTCTCTGTGACAGGAGAGCATAAGGAGGGGTGAACGATGATCTGGTGCGTGGAAGATGACGCCAGCATTCGCGATATTGAGGTATATGCCCTGCAATCGACCGGCTTTGAAGCAAGAGGCTTTGAAGACGGCACGTCGTTCTGGGAGGCGCTGCGCACGGAAAGACCGGAACTGGTCGTGCTGGACGTGATGCTTCCCGGCATCGACGGAATGGAACTGCTGCGCCGCATGCGCGCGGACAGTGGGCTTTCCGATATCCCGGTCGTCATGGCGACGGCCAAGGGCGCGGAGTACGACAAGATCCGCGGCCTTGATCTGGGCGCGGACTACTACCTTGTCAAGCCGTTCGGCGTGATGGAGCTGGTCTCCTGCGTCAAGGCGGTGCTGCGGCGCTGCGGAGCCAAAAGCGTGCCACAGCAGCGTCGCCTGGGCGGACTTGTTCTGGACGAGGAGAGCCGCACCGTCACGGCGGACGGCGAAAACATCACGCTGACTTATAAGGAGTTCGAACTGCTGCGGCTGTTCCTCTCGCATCCCGGTACGGCGTTTTCGCGCGACCAGCTGATGGCCGATGTGTGGGGGATCGACTACTGCGGCGAGACGCGCACAGTGGATATGCACATTCGTACGCTGCGGCAGAAGCTCGGTACTTACGGTGAAAAGATCGAGACCGTGCGCGGCGTGGGCTACCGCATGGAGGGAAAGGCATGACCAAAAAAATCTTCCGTTCCATTCTGGCGGTGGCCGGAACGGTGCTGCTGGCGAGCTTGCTTGTCATCATGGGCTGCCTGTACGAATATTTCGGCAGCGTCGAAAAAAAGCAGCTGCATGATGAGCTGGCGCTTGCTGCTGCCGCTGTGGAGGCAAACGGGACGGACTATCTCGAAAAACTCTCCTCCGGACACTATCGCCTGACATGGATCGCGCCGGACGGCGCGGTGATCTTCGACACGGAGACCGATGCGGAGAGCCTTGAGAATCACGCCGACCGCGAAGAGGTAAAGCGTGCGTTCGAATACGGCGAGGGCGAAAGCTCGCGCTATTCCTCCACGCTGCTGCAAAAAACGATGTACAGCGCGCAAAAGCTCTCAGATGGGAGCGTTCTGCGCATTTCCATCAGCCGCGCGACGGCAGGCGTATTGCTTGTCGGCATGATACAGCCCATTCTTGTGGTGCTGATCGTGGCGCTGATCCTCTCCGGTGTTCTGGCGAAAAGTCTCTCGCGCCGCATTGTGAGACCGCTCAATGAACTTGACCTTGAGCACCCGCTTGAAAACGACGCCTACGAGGAGCTTGCTCCGCTGCTCGGGCGCATCAACCGCCAGCACCGGCAGATCGACGAGCAGATGGACGAGCTGCAGCGCCAGCAGACGGAATTCTCGCAGATCACCGGCAGCATGCGCGAGGGCCTTGTGCTGCTTGATGAGAAGGAGCGCGTGCTGAGCATCAACCCCGCGGCGGAAAAGCTTTTTGGCGCAGACAAAAGCTGTATCGGGCAGGACTTTTTGACCATCGACCGCAGCCATGATGTGAGTCTTGCCATTCAGGACGCCATGGAGGAAGGCCACAGTGAAGCGCGTGTGGAGCGTGGCGGCAGGATCTGGCAGTTCGACGTCAGCCGCATCGGCGCGGCGGTGGGCGCGGTGCTGCTGGCATTTGACATTACCGAGCGCGAAACGGCGGAGCAGACGCGCCGGGAATTTACGGCGAATGTTTCCCACGAGCTCAAAACCCCGCTTCAGGGCATCATCGGCAGCGCGGAGCTGCTGGAAAACGGCATGGTGAAGCAGGAGGACG
>ERZ1673742.3027-NODE-3027-length-11588-cov-5.178878_pt1 | contig 11588 bp, 6 predicted proteins | sample MGYA00580208_ERZ1673742 | MGnify/ENA primary metagenome ERZ1673742 (study PRJEB41218, sample SAMN15661774) | gut metagenome | host: Homo sapiens | place: Canada: London | collected 2015-08-20/2019-03-30 | study: EMG produced TPA metagenomics assembly of...
AAATGCCACCAGACATAAAAACAGATAGTTATGTAATACAGTTTTCTTCATTGAGTTGCTATCTCCTCTTTTAGCAGTCTTTTTGTTCTGGCAATTCTTTCTCTTTTATATAATACGACGATTCAGCATTTAGAAATGTTGCAATACACTTTCTCCATTATGAAAAATTCACATACTTTCCATTATTAATACCGAACATCTAGTAAACTACTGACGCCATTTTAATTTACTTGCTGTTATAGCTTTTTCTTTTTTTAAAGCATCAACATACTTTTTATATTTCTTTTTTGTTACTTTCTTTCCGTTTATCTTGTAAACATAATGGTACGGGCGCATAGAATCTTCTGTAAACTTATACAACCACGACTTTGACGCTGCTTCTTTGGCTTGTGTATCTTTAATCCCAATATACTCTATGTACTCACTATTGTTGTGTCCACCCTCCCAACAAAAAATTCCTTTCGTTGGATAAATCTTCAAGTTACCACCATATTTATTCCATGCTAATCCTTCTACTTTGTCGCCATTCAAAGTATATATTGCATAATTATAATAATCTCCCTGAACAATTAACTCATCAATTCCATTTTTATCAATATCATAAAAACAATACTTATATGCAAACTTGCCATTCTCTTTAACATAATTTATTTCTTCTTGTTCATTCTTCATTGCTTTAAAATAATAATTATGTTGTTGCTCCTCTGATTTGATGCTAGACATTGGTGTCATAGCATTTTTCTCAACAATTGACTCTTTAACATTTTTCTGTTTCACCAAGTTCCTATTAATATTCGCTCCAATGCATGTAATTGCAATAATCAATATAATAAGCATACTATACTGTATTTTTTTATTCATTCTATACCTGTTATGAAGTGACCTCTTGTCAAGAATAAATTTCAAGAAATCACCACATATTTTCCTTTCTTTAAATTTTAACACTGGGTACAGAGGCAGAGCCTCAGATCTAACAGTCCCCGGCCTTGGCCACTCTGTTATTCGTGGATTGGTTACCTACAGGTCAATGGTCCGCCGTGAATCTTGCCGTCTCCCAGCGTGAATCAAAATATATAAATATAATGTCAACAGAGGTATCTCGCAAATAATTCGGACCTAGAAATGCTCTAAGCCCCCGCCTCTGTATCCAATGTTAATTCGTTGTTTTTGCAGATGAAATCTGACAAAGTCAGTTTCTTCTGCTTGATTACCCTTATTAATATTCATCTGTTTTTGTCAAGGACTTGTCGCCAATGGCGATGCGAAGCATCCTTGATTGAAACAGTTGAATATTCTACTAACTTACATGTTCTGTCATCATTCCCCAGATAAAACATGCTAATTCTCTTGCTATTGCTATTGCTGTTGTTGCCACATTTCGATTAACTCCTTTGTTCAGTGTCATTTTGTAAAACCTACGTCTAAGCCTTTCATTTGCTTTATCTGCATACGCAATTATTTCCGATAGATTCCCTTGCTGCCTTTGCTTCAACGCCACTGATTTATGTCCTACATTTCCCCTTGTAAAACTCTGGGCTACTTCAACTAAAAGTCTTCGCAAGTGACTGTTTCCGGCCTTTGTTATACTGTAGCGATTAACTCGCGTATCACTGGAATCTTCACTTGGTACCAGACCTAAAAATGAAGCAAATTTGGGTGCTTTTTCAAATCTTTCAAAATCACCAACTTCGACAATCAGAGAAAGTGCTGTATGCGTCTTAATTCCAATAAGACAACTCATATGCTTTACTTTTTCTTCGTACCTTTCTGCTGATACGAGTTCTTCTATTCTTTCATCAAATCTGTTGATTTTTTTCTGTTAAGTATTCATATGTTAGAAGATACTCATCTAAGGTTTCTCTTTGTAAAGCTGACAATTCTAAGGTTTTTAACCATTTCAGATGCACAATAGTCCAATAAGTTTTTCCGCCTTCAAAGCGCTTTCCCTGTCTTAAAACAAACGCAATAATCTGCTGTTTAACCTTTTTAAGATATAACTTCTGGTCATCACGCATTCTAATGTATTTCTTAACATCATTGTCATCATTATCCGGAACATATACTTCGCTATAAGTGTGAAATGCCAGACATCTGGCTATATTTGCAGCATCTCTTTTATCCGTCTTTATAGGATGTGTATTGGTTACAGCCATTGTACTTGGAGCCAGTATTTTGCAATCTACAGCATGTTCTTTCAGTTGATGATACAAGTAATATCCAAGACATCCTGCCTCATATCCGCAAACAAATGTAACTTCACCATCATATCCGGAACAAACCTGCTCCATGTACTTAAGAACAAGCTTGTAATCGGATGGCATTATCTGCTTATACTTAACCTTATCTGTTTCATAACTGTATTTTCACTTAATCAGACTAATATTTTTGCTATTATACCATTTTCTTGCTATTTTTCCCCTTCTTCTTCCAGCTTCTACATATTTTTGAGGTCTTAAATAACAACTACAAAACGTCTTAGCTAGTTTTTCCACATTTTTATTTGATCTAACAAATTGCTTTGCTGTTATATTAAATGGACTTTTGTAACATTTTTCCCCAAACCACCATACCATTCTAGTATATTAGTATCTTTACTAGTCATTGTTTTCCACATATATTTTAATTGTTTTTTTAATAATTTTTCTGGGCTATTTTCAGCCATCTCATTTGCTTTTTTATACGTTGAATTATTTGCATCAAAAAATTTTTTTGATGGAGTCCATTGGCATAATCCATATCCACTTGTACTTCCTTCCATGTTATTCCAACGTTCCCATTGGCCTGGATTCATACGACACTCATCAACTATATTTCCAATCAAAGCAGCAACTGCATTTCGCGTCCATTTTATATGACCTAACCCTTTTGTCAACAAATAGTTTTCTATATATTTTGCATTTTCTATCTGTTTGTCAATAGACAATTCTCCAACATATTTCTTATATTTTGATGGCATTCCTTTCCATCTATCTGTATATGGAGAAGCACTAAAACTCCATCTTTCATATCCTTCACGTTTATTTTTACCATTTCCATCTTTATAAACATAAGTTGTTATAAAATACATTCCACTCGGGTCCACCATATTCACCCCATCATTCGCACAATACGTATACAAATGCAGACTCAGCGGTTCATCACTTTCCCCAGTATAAGTATCTCTTGTGATAAATCTACCTACACTTGGCTCATAGTATCTTGCCCGCAGATAGACTTCCTCCGTCTCTTTATCGTAGTATTCCCCACAATAACGGTACGGGTTCTCATCCTTTTTCTCCGGTTTTACTTCGTTTCCAAAGGAATCATACTCATATGTCTTTGTGACATTTCCCGATTCATCCAGAAGCTGCACTACATTGCCGTGCATGTCTGTAACATAATACGTTTTCTCTGTATTTTCTCCTTTATCGGCATACACTAAATCATTTCCACGGATGTAACGTTTCTGTACGGCTCCTCCCTTTGACAGTTCCATTACCACCTGGTCTCCGTCCCAGACATAAATCGTTTTTTCTCCGTTTACCGTCTTACCGGTACGAAGTCCTTCGGCATCATAAGTAAAGCTTACCTTATAGTTTTTCGTAAGCGTCTCGGTCAGCTGATTCAAAGCATTATAATGGTTTACTACATTATCGTTCAATTGATTGTCTCCCAGCGTCACATCGACATCGATGTAAGACGTATCCTTTGCTTCTGCCGGAATTTCAGAGCGGTTCACGGCAGCAAGCTGGTTTCCGTTCTTATCACTTTTGTAAATCACCACATCGTTCTTCTCCGTGTCGGTATGCAGCGTATCCGTGCGGAGCAGTTCGTCGTTTTTGTTGTACTGATAAGCGGTTGTCTTGTTTCCGATTGTCATCTGTTTCCGGTTATTGTTGGCGTCATAGGTATAGGAAATATCTTCCCTTCCTGTTTTTGTTTCTCTGGTAATACGGCCAAGCATATCATAGGTGTAGGCTGCCGTTTTTTTCGTGCTCCTTCCATTCTTATCCATAACGGTAGAAACTTCTTCTGCTTTCTGTCCGTTTTTGAGATAGGTACTGCTGTACTTGGAAACCACTCCGTTTCCCGTCTCGTTTGTCATAGAGGTTAAACGGTTCTGGTAATCATAGCCATACGTGGTTTTCAGTCCGTTTGCCGCCTGTCTTTCGCTAAGGCTTCCCTCCGTATCATAGGCATAAGAAACAGCCTGGTTTCCTTCACTGTCTTTGACGGAAATCAGACGGGAACTGCCATCATACTCATACGACAGTGAAAGTTTGGTATCCTCCCCTGCTTTTACGGAAAAAGTGGATTTGTTTCCATTACTGTCATAGGTATACTTCATACTTCTCATTTGGCAAGTTAGCAACTATTTTCCTTACCTCAAAAGCCCCAACTACTGCGCCTCCAATTGTAACAATGCCAGAAATAAACGAAACTATATCTAGCAGCCAAAAAGGTATATAACTTTTTTTCTCTTGCATTTTTTTCCTCCTTAAAATGTTTTAATTTTAATTCATCCGGTAAATTTCACTGTTTCTTTCAGAATCATTGTTGTTTCTAGTTTCATTATTACCGTTTCTAAGAACTATAATATTTTAATAAGGAAAGAATAATAATATATCCAGCATATGGTAACAGTTTCAAATGTTAGTAAAGTACTCCTATTTTTTTCACACTTTCCCTAACACCACATATCATTTTCGATAATATAATCTTTTTCTCTCCAATGACTTATATTTATTATAGTAATAAATATATATATTGTCAATATAAATAGTTCCACACTTAGTTTGATTCTTTATTGCATTAATTCCCCCTTTCTATGCTACACATGCTCACTTTGTATTAGTTTTATAGACTTTTATTTTATCGCATTCCTTAGTATATTTTAAATAAATATTCGTTTTGCAAATTGAATTATATTTTACAAAACCAACGTATTAATAATGCAGTATCTCGTCATATATATTAATTGTGCATACTCACATTATGTGTTGTATTTCCCATGCTTTTGTTGTCACATCCACATAGCAAATCTTTTTCCATCTCATCTTCTTCCTCTATCAATTATACTTGAAACTTTTTTTAGCCCGCTTCGAAACATATCTTTTATCCCAAAGCTCAACAGTGTTTTTTCCAGCTGCTGTCCAGGAACAACTATACGCAACGAGTCCAATATTCTTTTTAAATGAAACAGTATATATGCTAAGTACATCTGAAAAATCTTTCTTTACAGTCCATGTATTATACTGTCTAACATCTTTCTTTTTCCCATAAATCAACATTCGCTCATGTTCACCAGATTCTTCCTCCGATAAAACATCTTTCATTTCAGCCTTCTGGCAAATAATATGAGTGTATTCTGCTGGTATTCGCCCCTCCTCACAAAAAGTTTTCATTTCATTATCTGGCATATGTGGCATACAATACCAGTATATCCTATCTTGCTTGACCAAAAAATAGTACATATCTAAGCATTCCTTCGGCATATGGTATCGTCCATCGCTATCATAAGAATCATACTCCACTCGCTGAAAAAAAATGTGCCATACTTCTCCGCTGTTTCCTTTTCTTTCTCTATTGACAAACACCGTTGTTTCTTTTTCCAATAAATCTGAAAAATAAAACCGCCCAGAAACTTTTATTTGACAATTCTCTTTATATGGAAAATATGCATTATGTATTTCGCTTGTTTCTGTTGGTTTCTTTTTAGCATCTTTGGTTTCAACTTTCCCACAGCCTGTTACTGCTGCTATCACAAATATGAAAACCCACATTTCCAAACACCTATATTTCATCATCTTACTCCTTTCCATAATGCATAATCTAAAACACGAAATACTCCATTATTTTGGTCTTTTTCATTTTTTTTGCCCTTTTTTCCATCGGTTGGATAAAAGGTACAAGATAATCCAGTCTTATTAAAAATATATGAACTTTTTATATTGATTTTAGCTCCATTATGAAACCATGCAATTGTAAGCATAGCATATATATCTTTAGACTTGCTTGTTAAGTTCAAATTTTCCATCCTGTCATGAAAACTATCCATTGATTCAAACGCATTAATGCCAGCTTTAACAAAATCATAATAACAGATTCCTTTAGGAACATTTTTTGTTACTTTTCCTAATGGATCACCATTATGTAAATGTACCGAAAATTTTCTATTAAAATAATCTGTAGTGTTTTCTCTATAATGAATTGCTGCAATAAGTAATGGTGGTAAATTGGTCGCCTCTGATATTTGATTATATCTACTCTCCTTTTTTTTGCTCTGTTCTTTTTTATATGTAGCAACAAACCTCTCCAATTCGCTTGTTTTTCTTCTCCTCTTCTTGATTTTTCCTACATACTCCACTATTTTTCTATAATACTTTAAGTTTTTATTATACTTAAGCGGTTTATATTTTTTATGATATATATTCTTACATCTTTTCCATTTTCTATTTTTATAGCAATGCCCACTCGGGTCCACCATATTCACCCCGTCATTCGCACAATAGGTATACAAATGCAGACTCAGCGGCTCATCACTCTCCCCGGTATAGGTATCTCTTGTGATAAATCTTCCTACACTTGGCTCATAGTATCTTGCCCGCAGATAGACTTCCTCCGTCTCATTATCGTAGTATTCCCCACAATAACGGTACGGGTTCTCATCCTTTTTCTCCGGTTTTACTTCGTTTCCAAAGGAATCATACTCATATGTCTTTGTGACATTTCCCGATTCATCCAGAAGCTGCACTACATTGCCGTGCATGTCTGTAACATAATACGTTTTCTCTGTATTTTCTCCTTTATCGGCATACACTAAATCATTTCCACGGATGTAACGTTTCTGTACGGCTCCTCCCTTTGACAGTTCCATTACCACCTGGTCTCCGTCCCAGACATAAATCGTTTTTTCTCCGTTTACCGTCTTACCGGTACGAAGTCCTTCGGCATCATAAGTAAAGCTTACCTTATAGTTTTTCGTAAGCGTCTCGGTCAGCTGATTCAAAGCATTATAATGGTTTACTACATTATCGTTCAATTGATTGTCTCCCAGCGTCACATCGACATCGATGTAAGACGTATCCTTTGCTTCTGCCGGAATTTCAGAGCGGTTCACGGCAGCAAGCTGGTTTCCGTTCTTATCACTTTTGTAAATCACCACATCGTTCTTCTCCGTGTCGGTATGCAGCGTATCCGTGCGGAGCAGTTCGTCGTTTTTGTTGTACTGATAAGCGGTTGTCTTGTTTCCGATTGTCATCTGTTTCCGGTTATTGTTGGCGTCATAGGTATAGGAAATATCTTCCCTTCCTGTTTTTGTTTCTCTGGTAATACGGCCAAGCATATCATAGGTGTAGGCTGCCGTTTTTTTCGTGCTCCTTCCATTCTTATCCATAACGGTAGAAACTTCTTCTGCTTTCTGTCCGTTTTTGAGATAGGTACTGCTGTACTTGGAAACCACTCCGTTTCCCGTCTCGTTTGTCATAGAGGTTAAACGGTTCTGGTAATCATAGCCATACGTGGTTTTCAGTCCGTTTGCCGCCTGTCTTTCGCTAAGGCTTCCCTCCGTATCATAGGCATAAGAAACAGCCTGGTTTCCTTCACTGTCTTTGACGGAAATCAGACGGGAACTGCCATCATACTCATACGACAGTGAAAGTTTGGTATCCTCCCCTGCTTTTACGGAAAAAGTGGATTTGTTTCCATTACTGTCATAGGTATAATTCTTTACGACATCCTTATTTTTTGTCAGTTTGGTCGTTTCTTTTGTGACCTGGCCGGATACATCGCCATACACAAACTGTGTATCATCCTGTACTGCCACATCTCCATAGGCGTTGTAACGGTAAGTATGTACGGTTTCTTTTCCGGTCTTTTTCTCCTTTGCTGTCCTCTCGGTCAGCCGGTTTTTATTATCATATGTGTTTTTCAAAGTGTTTCCGTTTTTATCTACGGTTTTCGTCAGGTTGCTGTTGCAGTCGTAAGTATACGTTTCCGTTCTTCCTTCCGGGTCGGTATAAGAAACCAGACGGTTTTTCGTGTCATACACATACTTTGTTTCCCGGATGGTATCGGATTTCTTTTTCCCGGTTACCAAAACGGCATACGTTTTACCGCCATAGGTAAAGGTATCCTTACCGGCATCGTCTTTGGCATTTTCAACTGCCGCTACCGTTACCGTCAAAGGATCTGTCATACCGGTAAATCGGCGCACCTTGTTGCCCTGCTCGTCATAAACGTACTGGACATACTGTGCTTTTTCATTTTCCAGACTGCTTTTCACCTGAACGAGATTTCCCTGTTTATCATAAGTATACTCGATTTCTTTGTTCTTGTCACCCTCGATTTGCTCTTTTGTTTCCACGAGGTTGCCGGATTTATCATATTCGTTTACTACGGTCTGGTAACCGGCACTTCCGTCTGTCTTGTTCTGCGGAAGTTCTTCTTTGACCTTACGTCCCAAAAGGTCATACGTATATGCTGCCGCCACGTTCTCCTTGACACCGCGTGGACTGTATTCTTTCGTAACCTGTCCCTTACTGTCATAGACAGCTTTTGTTTTCTGGGTCTGCCAGTCGGTTTCCCCTTCTTTTCGGCTCTTGGTCTCGGTTTCGGTTACATTTCCATTTTCATCGTAAGTATAAGAAACCTCTGTCTCATAAGACGGAAGCCACCTGCCATCCTGATATTTTTTCTGAATCGTGTTTTCTTTGACCGTTCTGCCAAAGTCATCATTTTCATACGTGGTAACGGTTTCCGTTTTATTTTTTCCCCGAAGATAGCTGGTCGTCTGGGAAAGGTTGTTGCCTTCGGCATCCGTTACGGTTTTTGTAATCGTTTCACTTAACACCGAATCGTTAAACTGGTCGTAAAAATTTGCCGGGTCAACTTCTTCGGTATAAGAAGACGGATTGATTTCCTTTTCATAACCGGTGGTAATCGTCTGTGCCTCGTCTTCTTCGCCGGTTACTTCGGTCTCACTTTTACTGAAACGGAAGGAAGTGCAGTGGGCTTTATCCAGTTCTCCATTCATAAATTCGGCACTTCCAATCTCATTGCCGAGGTCGTCATAAAAGTTTTTGCTGCCGCTTAACAGTTCACTGCCTTTTCCAGTCATGTAAAAGTTTGCCACGGTTTCTCCGTTTTCATTGACAATAAATTTCTTTTCATCCGGCTCAAACGAGTATGTTTTTTCTTCCAGAAGACGGGATGTTTCTTCTTTTTCTTCGTCGACATCGTCTTCTGTCTCTTCGGTTTCGCTTCCGCCGTTGTCCTCGCTGCCATACTCATAGGTGCTTTCCGTCCAGGTGCCGGCTGCCTCATCTTTGCTTATCAGCGTGTTGCCAAAGCCGTCCTGAATACTGATATTGACCCGTCCGTAAGCATCGACAGTCATGGTTTTTAAACCGTCTGCGGAGGTATATTCCTTGTCTTTCGATTCATACGCGGTTCCCACGGCACGAATGGTTTCGGTTTCCTCGCCGGTTTCCTCATCATAGGAAGTTTTGGAAGTCTGTCCGTTTTCATCGGTGTAGGAAAGCTCGTTGCCAAAAGAATCATACGTTGTCTTTTCTTCCACATAGCTCCGGTTATCGGATGGGTTTTTCGCAGAAGTAAGCGTGACCTTAGTCTGGGTCTGCTGGCCCAGTGCATTGAAGGTGTAGTCATTCTGAATGACTTCTTTTTCACCGTCCGTATCGTAGGAAGGATAAACTCTGCCCCGTGTTTCGTTGCCGTGTTCATCGTAGGTAAAATCCGTTTTGGTAAGTGTCCGGTATGCGCCGCCGTTTACACTTTTCTGCTCGGATATGCTGGCATAATCCACACCGTTTGCCGCCATCGTGCTTACCATGCGGTTTTTGATCTTTGCTCCGCTGTATGATTCCTGAGTAAGCACCGGGCAGACAAAGGCACCGTCCGAATCCGGATATGTTCCTGCCGGATATGTATAGCTTGTCGTGTAAAGGTGTTCTTTTCCCTGATTCTTTTTCTGATAAGCGGCGTTTGCTTTTTCAGTTAAAACGTTTCGGCAGCGGTCATAAGTATACCCTTGTTTTGTCGTAACTGCTTTGCCGCTCTTTCCATACGATTTGTCGGTTTCGAGTACCACAAGAGAACCATTGCCGTTATTATCATAAGAGGTTATGGTTTCTTCTTTTTCTTTGCCATAGTGAATCTCATTGGTAAGAAGTTTATTTTCATTATATACATAAAGGCTGACGTTTTTCTTGGTATCCTTTTTAAGCCTTAAAGTATCCGGGTTGATTTTGGATTTCTTATAGGTATAATCATAATACTTTTTGTTGGTTTTATATTTGTTCGGATTAAAGCTGCTGACAACCGTTACCGTGCGGAGTCCTTCATTTCCGTACTGCCAGACTTCATAAGCGGTTTTCCAGTTGCCTTTATCGTCTTTTTCCCGCTCCCTGAAATCATCATAGGAACGGAGTCCGTCGGTTCCTTTTTTCTGGAAATAGTCATACTTTGTACCGTTTGATTTTTTTCCGGTTTTATTGTCTTTTTCATACTCTCTGGTGACATAAAACTGCTCCGTCACCACATCTCTCTTCTGTCCGGTTCCCACTTCTTTTTCACCGCGCAGCGAGCAGGCACGGTACTCATAGTTGGTCTCACTGCCGTTTGCCTTACATTTTGTCAGAAGATAGCTCTGATTGGTGGAAACTCGCTGGGAAGCGATTCCCGCTCCGGAAGTATTCATCAGCCGTTCCACGGTCCGGTAGGTATAGGTTTCCCGGCTTCCATCGACGGTTGCCGCCGTAAGCACAAAGCCGTTTAACACATCGCCGTGATGCGGCGTGTATGTTTTTTCTTCCGTTTCATAAGTAATCGTTTTCTTGGTTACGCCGCCTGCTGCTTCTTTTCCCTGCACGGTGACGGTTTTCAGCACTTTGTCATCACCCTCTCCCTCGTAATGGAATACAATCTTTCGTCCGACGGAATCGGTAATGGCTGCCAGATGAATGGCATCGGTGTATGTATAGGTAATGGCATTGTCATGGGCGTCTTTTTGCAGCACAACGACACCGTCTTCGTTAAAATAGGTGCGAAGTCCGGTTTTATCACGAAGCAGGTAGGTACAGGAAATGCCATCCACCGTCTGCTTAAAATCCTCCAGTTTTAAATCTTCGTAAGAGTAGCCACTCAGTCCTTGGATTGCGTAAGTTTTTGCTGCCGCATCGGCGTTTGTTTCAATCCCAATCACACCGGCACTTCCATAGTGAAGATAAGCAGGATTTTTTTCCCAGCCCTCTTCTTCTGCCAGTGTTACGGTTTCGATCCACGGAAGGTCATAGCGCCATCCGCTGGCAATCCCGTATACGTCATGCCCTTCCCGGCTGACAATCTTCGTCCGCTGGGTTTTGGTTTCAATCGCATCCTCCCCATCCTGTTTTACATTGCGGTGAGCCTCGCCCACTTCATAAGAAACTAAGAGGTCTTTTAACGCTTTTTTATGTTTGGATAACAGGGCACGGTTGACAAGGATTTTGTGCTCTTTTTTATCCTGTGTCCGGTATTTAACCCATACTGTGTCGATTTCGAGTTTGTCTAAATATTCGACGGTTGCATGTCCGAGATTGGCTTCGTTG
>ERZ1673742.3031-NODE-3031-length-11577-cov-38.195365_pt1 | contig 11577 bp, 10 predicted proteins | sample MGYA00580208_ERZ1673742 | MGnify/ENA primary metagenome ERZ1673742 (study PRJEB41218, sample SAMN15661774) | gut metagenome | host: Homo sapiens | place: Canada: London | collected 2015-08-20/2019-03-30 | study: EMG produced TPA metagenomics assembly of...
GAGTTGCCTAATATAAACTTAATCAAAAAGTGTCTAACTTTTTGGGTTCAGTTCACTTAATGTCTAGCCTTTTTCTATATTAATCTATTAACTGTATTTATTCCTACAATTCCATCAACATCTATGTCACAATTTGCTTGGAACTCCTTTACTTTTTTCTCGCTTTCGTCTCCATATCTGCCGTCTACTCCAAATTCATTTAAACTGTATCCTTTTTCAACTAATCTTTCTTGAACCCATCTAGCAAATTCACTAACACTAAAGTTTCTTACCATATTGTTGTTTACTGCTTTTGTTGTTAATGGTCCTATTATTCCATCTACATCTAAGCCACAATTATAATCTATATTTAACGCTTTCTGTAAAGATTTTACTATTTCTTCTTTTGAATTATTTGGAGAACCAACTTTGCCACTCCTTATTTCGTCCATCGGGAAATTATTTCCTGGACATTCTGAGTTGTCTATATCTCTATGCCCTACTACTTTAGATATATTATACTTTTCTTTTAAATATGCTATTAATTCTTGCCCTGCTTTTAATTGAGGTTGTCCCATTTCTTCCTTTGAAAAGTTTCCTTCAAAACAAATACCTATTGAATTGTAGTTTGCTCCTACCGCATGTGCACCTACTGTATTCTCTGGGCGTCCTCTATATATAGAACCATCTTTTCTAACATAAAAATGATACCCAATTCCTGCCCAACCTTTTGTATTTTTATGATAATTATGTATTACTTCTACACTTTGTAAAACAGTTACTCCACTATGGTGGCATACAATTTGTTCTGTTGTATTTCTTATATCCATTGCACCAAACTTAAAATTATTTTCTATTATCTCCATTATTTTTCCTCCTTGTATATTAAATTTTTAAACATTTCGTATAGACCTGTAGAAGCTAGTCCACTAAACATTCCAGTTAGTATTACTTCTGCATTTATCCCATTTAGGTTCATTAATACATTAATTGCTAAACCTAATATTAGCATGATTAATGGTATGTACTTGTTTGGTATAAAATCAAGACTATTTTTTATAACAAAACCTACACAAAGGCATATTCCAACAACTACTATACTTAAATATTGTGTTAATACTGATAAATCCATTTATCTTTCCCTCCTTTCATTTTCTAAAATTGATATTCTTGTTTCATGATTATTAAGCTGATTATGTATCTTGGTTCTATCTTCTTGACCTTTGTGCATCTGATCCGAAAGAACTTGAATTGTTATATTCAATTTTGTTATTGTATTATTGAGCTTTACAATTACAGTAAAAATCGGAATCATAGTTGTAATAAAACCTAGAAATAACATTATTATATTATCTTGCATCTTCTCACCTCCTACTCTATTACTTCAACTTGTAGGAAAGTGCTTTGCGAGTATTTTCTTAGCTTTACACTTGTTCCTGATGGTTCAATATATACGTGAATTGATACTGTGTCTCCTGCTTTAGCAGGGAATATCATTCCTGGTGCATTATATGTTAGAAAATCCGATGAAGTTCTGATTCCATAATTTGTATAAACTTGACTATTCGTTATATAAACTGCTAATCCCATTGTTCTTAAAGAACTTGGAATATATGACATCATAACTTGAGCAGATATTCTAATATAATTTACACCCGAACCAATAACGATTTTCCCATTGCTAAGACTTAACTTATTTCCAAACTTAAGGTATTGTTTTCCTAGAGGTACTAATACAGCGTCGTAGTCTTTAGAAGATGTTATTATCGTATTATCATCAGCAAGAATAGCCTTTAGAATATGTTTTTGTTTATCCTGCTTACCATTTATCCAATCTATAACGTTCTTGTTGTCTAGTTGTAATGGTCCTCCTAATTTTTCATTATAAATTCCCCCAACACAAATTCCTTTATTCTTTAGTGCTGAAAGTAGCACTTTTCCACTATTAAGAGATACTGGTTCTGTGTCTGAACTCAATTCATCTTTAACTTGAACTTCTATGTCATACTCTGTACCTAAAGTAAAGGTTTGTCCTGTAATTTCTTTTGAGTCACAGCTAAATGTGCCGTTTTCGGTGTTTATTGTAACGAATTGCTTTATTTCAACCCAACTTCCAAATTCGTTCTCTGTCTTGCTCTTTTTTCGAAATTGAATGCTTTTGACTGTGTTGGCTTTGGCTCCAAAATTAATATTTGCATATTTGCCAGATAAACTTATTAAGACTGTTTCCCCTACACCTTCTTTTCTTTCAATTTTAACACTTTGTAAAACGGTTTCGGAATATTCAACAATATCTAGTGCTTTTGTTTTGTCTTTTTGATTTCCTCTACTATCAACGGCAAAAACTGTTACTGTATTGTCGTCCATATTATTTATAGTTTTTGAAATTTCTGATGTTGAATAATCTAATTTTTCGATTTTGTTGCCAACCACAATATTGTAATATTTAGGTGTAGCACTGTTCTTGGTAGTCATCTTATTTGCACTTGTTATTGTTACTTTTAGGTTGCTATACTTTCGTATGTACTTTTGATTACTTCCCGGTAAACTTCCAGTTAAAGTTTTAGTTATTGGATTAGTATCTTCGCAGTCGAAATTATTAAATACTGGGTCGCTATTTACTACATAGCCTGTAAAATTAACTGTACTTGTTCCTATTCTAGTACCACCACTATAAGTTGTAAGTTCCACTGTACCATTAGCCTGATTTTGATTTGGAATTTTAGCAAATAATTCGTTTGTATTCCAACTATATGAAGCATCTATCCCTGTTTGTGTTCTAACTGTTTGTCCATTGAATTTGACGACTGCTGTATGCGTGAAACTAGCACTTTTGCGGTTAGTATATATTGTTACAGTTTCGCCAATATTGAAATTCTTTTTACTTAAAGTTACTTCTGAAGTTCTAGGAATTGTCGTTAATTTCTTGGATATTGACCCAGTTATTGTTCCTGCTGATATACCTGTTTGGAACGAGAAACTAGCATAAACGGTTTTCTCTCCTTGATTATTGTGTGTTACATCTAATGTTTTCTCAAAAATTGTTGTAGTTGAATTTTGAGGTATATTATGACTAAAATCGTATGTTGTTCCGTCTATTGTGCAAGTACCTGGTTTAGAATATCCATTATACGAGCCTCCTGTCGTTGTTACTTGTACTCTAACAGTTATATTACTTTTATTGTTTGCTATATTCTGTGAGTTTTGTGTTATTGATATATTACTTGATACTGCCATATGCTCTCCTTTCTAATAAAGTAACAGCATATTCTTTGAATTAATTTGTTGAGTTTTCAAAAAATAGTTTCCTACTTCTATACTCTCTGTTGCTTGTATTTTGTAGAAATATGCTAAGTCTTTATTAATTTGGAATATATTTATTCCTTTATATGTTGCTAGGATTTCGTCCTCATCTATAAACATAGTATTTTGATTTGCTTGAATCCAAAAGCCCTTTTCGTCCATTTTATAATTCTTGCCATAAACTTCCCCAGGAAATTGAGTCCACTGAGTACACATAGTGTTATATTCGAGCTTTAAATCAGCAATTTCAACGAATCCTTTAATCGGCACTATGTAATCAAATAGTTCAACACCTAAACTAGCGCCAGTTGGCAATAAACTACTTGGAATATCAAGTGTTTCCCACTCTACAAAAGTAGTATCATTATATTTTGCTCTCTTAACTAAATTTGTTGTTTTATTGTTCCAATATAACCCTTTGTAAGGTGTAGGCTCTACATTTCCTGTATAGACTGCAAATGCAGGATAAAATGTTAATGCCACATAACAACTCTTGATTTCTGCTGTATCGTATATTATTGGTGTTTGATAATAGAATCCGTAGAAATATCTATAAGTCCAAACTTCTCTTGAACTTTCGTTATATAATGACATTTTTGTATCTAATATTTCCCACTGTGATGTTTGCGAGTTATATTTTTTAGGTAAGTATATCGTTGTATCTAACCAATTCTTGGTTGTATCTGTAGGTGCTGTGTTACTTACAACTACAGGAATAAAATCTGATTTCTTAGGTATTTCGATTATTTGCTCTATTTTAGTTAAATCTTTTAAATCATCTGGTGTCAGTATAATACCAGGCTCATACAATGAGTATGGCTTTTCTTCCTCTGTAAAATCTGCCTCATTAAGGAACATTAGTCCTACGCAGACATTTCCTTGTACTATACTGTTTTTTATGAAGTGTGATATTGCCATTTTGTTTTCATTTTGATTCAATGTAATAGGTTCTGTGATATTGAATATATGTGATACTGTATAGTCTTGTCTTCCATCAAGCTTAATAACTCGTCCACTCAGTGTATTTTCATTAGCATTTTTGCCGTTCGCCCAATAAGCGTTAGAAGTTGTATAAGCGAAGTAGTTTTGAGCACTTAACAATGATTTTCTTGACAGTTCTGATACTTGCCAACCACTGTTGTACACATACATTTGATTTTCTATGTAACTTCCACTATTGGCAGTACAATACCAGTATGCTCCTTCAGTAGGATTGTCAGGTGGTGTATCTGACTCTTGATATGGATATTTAGCGTGTGCTAGCCAGAAATTATTATCATTAATCATTGCACTATTTCTAATTAAATTGTTTCCACCGGTTCTTTTAGTTGCAAATTCTAAACTTTGATTGGCTAGCTCCAATGTTGCAAGCTTTTCTTGTGTTTGTTCGTTTATTGCTTTGACTGACTCTTTGATTGAGTCTGCTGTTTGACTTATTTGTGAGTCTGTTTCACTTTTTGTGTAGTAATTTTCTTTTACGTTTCGTTTGGTTTCATATGTGTTGTTTAATCCATTATCTCTAACATATGTGATTTTCGCATTTGCTGTACTTGTTATATTATTAATACCTCTAAATAATGTAAAATGTCTTAATTTCTCCCACGCTTCTTTTTGGTCTTCTGTATAAGGTACTATTTCTTCTTCGGCTAGCTCGTATTCTACTCTGATATGGTTGTTTGATAGCCAAGTTTTTAACTCTGCAACCGTGCTTGCTCTGCTAGTATTGATTCTTAATCTTATAAAATTATCTATAATACTTTGAATGCCTTCTTCATCAGTATTCCAAACGTTTCGATTAATAAATTTATCACAAATTAATGTGCTCGCCTTTTTCATATCACTTTTAGGTATACAGAAATATGAGGTGTTTGTACCAGTTTGGTTTGCTAGCGTATACCAACCTGTTTCTGTCCCATCCAGCACAACTTGTTTCCTACTATGATGTATTCCATCATCTACCAAATAAGAGTTTTTGTATAGCTTTTGTCCTTCTGATAATGGGAAGTATTCTGTTTGTTGTTGGTGGGGTTCGTAGTCTGTTACGACCATGCCTTTTTCTATCATTATCTTCGTAGTAAAGTTGCTATATGTTCCAGCTTTAACAACTAGTCGCATTGGAACATTTTGTTCTTCTGTTAATGTAAAAGTTGCTTTGTTCCTTATAGCCGTTGCTATTGAACCATTCGCGCCTAAATATATATAACTATTGTTTGGTAAACTATTAGTCAAACTAATAGTATAAGTTCCCTCACTTAAATATCTTGAGCCTAAATTAACAGATGTATTTGAAGAATATGTGCCATTTATTGTTATTTCATTTCCTGCATATAGATTCTTTCCTACATCTTTTATTTCTAGAGAATTATATGGTACGTAACCTGTTGCTACTGTGCCTTCTTCTAACTGAAAGGCTGTTACAGAACCTTGAGGACAATCTATTCTTAAACGTACATATCCTGTTTCATTCCATTTTGCAAAGTTATTTATTTGTATTTCAGTATCATATCCTAAAAAGTTTTTGTCTTTATCATAATATACAATATATTTAGAACCTGATGTTCCAAGATAACTAAAAATGTATTGTTTTGTATTATCAACGTCAATATAATCTGTTCCATATCCGTTTACATTTGTTATAGTTGCTCCTGTTGATATACTTGGCATCTGTTTCCAATTTATTTCTTTAACTTTGTTCTTCCCCTCCAAATTCTCTATTTTGCTTAGATTATCTGGGCTAGGGCTTGCTCCCTGTTGGCTCTCGCCCTCTAGCATTATATCTATTAATGGTTCCGCAGATGCATCATCTATATATATGTTCTTTCCTTCTGCTGTACCTTCTATTTTTGTTATGTTCTCTACTGATTGCTCTACTGATGATACTTTACTGGTTATTCCATTTACGTCTTGCTCTACTTTGGTTATCTTTTGTGTGTTCTCTGTGGTTTCTTCGGTTAGTTGAGTTATTTTTCCATCTATCTGATTAATATTTGACTCCACTCTTCTGTTTATAGTTCTTTGTGATGGTGTTCTAGTAGTTGTTTCTTCTTTTGCTTTACATTGTATTTTGCTTTCAATATTTGCAATCCAACGTCCTGAAAATTGCATTGAACCTTGGTATATTACATTTTTACCATCTATAACAACGATATCTCCTGTATCTAGTGCTGGATCTATTATGCTTTCGCCCTCAAAACTATAAAATTCTAGTCCTTTTAATGTGTTATAAATATTATTGATTTGGTCTTGATCAACTATGTACATATTGTCTTGGCTGATATAAACTGTATTGCCTGTTGTATCTCCTTTTTCAAATAGTTGTATTCCATCATCATACCTTACACGTGTTATTTTAAATTTTTCTCCCCATTTAAAAGTCTTAAATAACTTTAATGGAAGTGTAACTGAACTTTCTCCGATTGTTTTTATATATAGTTTTCCATCTCTACCTATTACTGCTATTCCACCAGCTTGTTCTGCTATATAACTTAAATAAGTTCTTGCTGATACTGTATTGTCGTACACTGCTATTTCCTTATTCATGTTTAAAAAAGAAGTAGAACCGAAGTTCTACTCCTGCTTTTGTACATAAGTCTTGTAGTACCTGTATTATTTTTGCTTTTCCATTATTACTATCTATTAGTGTTTTTCCATTATAATTAAATTCAAATTTAATCATATTATCGCGTAATTTAAATGTTACTGTGTAATCGTCTTCTTTGCTTATATCATCCACATTAAATACTCCAACAGGTATTATTTCGCCTGTTATTCCACTCTTGATTTCTACTTTGTTTATAGTTGCAGGTATTACTGATTTATATAATTTTAGTTCTATGCTTTGTGCTTCTATACAGCCCAATGCAAACTCATCACTTGAGAAAGCTTTTTTCGAGGGTTTACAGTCTAATATATATTTAGAATCTATCTCCGTGTCATTTATGTATACTTTTAATAAATGAGTTACATTGTATACTTTAGACTTATAGTTATTACTTGTACTATACATTAACTATTTGCCCCCTCTACCGCTGTTTTTTGTGCTTCTGTTAATTCTTTTTGCATTAAATTAAAAGAGCACTTCCATTTTGTTTTGGAAGTACTCGTTTCTTTTTCTGTACTTATCATTTCGACTTTTCTTTTTGATACTCTAAACTTTGCATTTTCTAAAAAACCTCCATTTACTACTGGAACTTTAACATCCAATATAAATGGGTTTTTATATGTCTTTTGTATAAGTTGTTCTGCTTCTTCTTCTGTGTTAAAATCCCATGACATAGAAAGCTTTAACATTCCTACAGCTATGGGATTATCTATTAAAGAACCATCAACAATAGAAGAATAACTGTCTTTGTCTGTATCTTCTATGTCTGCACTATATGTTGACGGTGTCGGTAAATTTCCCGTATCTCCATGTTCTTTCCATAACATAATTTTATCCTCCTACTAATGCTTCTATGTCTTTTCCTGATTGTCTTTTCATATCTCTTAAATTGTCTAATAATATTTGTCCTAGTTTTGTACTTCCCACGTTTACTGTAAGATTTATAGGTCTATCGCTATTTTCGTTATTATAATTTGATAAAACATCTTCAAACGTTTCTCTCATTATATTTTGTGGGGTTGTTATTTCTGGGTTATTGCTTGCTCCTGCATATTCTCCGAAAATTGCTAGTGTTTTTTCATAAGCAACATTCCCCTTTGCTAATCTTGATAATGATACTTCGCTCATATAGCCGATGTTAAATCCAAATTTTTTTCCGCCCATTCCTGGAACCCAATCTGGAATGTCGAAGCTTAAATTATTCATTACTGATATTACCTTATTTATTCCTTTTACAACGCCATTTGCCATACCCTCGATTCCACCTAAAATAGAGTTTATAATTCTTTTTATTGTGTTCCATATTCCATTAAATATATTGGTTACTGTAGTTTTTAACCCATTCCATACATTATTCCAGATATTTTTTATTCCATTAAGTACGTTTGAAATAGTATTTTTTATTCCATTTATTGCATTTGATATTATTGTCTTTATTCCATTCCATATTGTATTTGCTAACTGTTTTATCCAGCTCCATACGGTATTCCAGATATTTTTTATTACATTTAATACGGACACTATACTATCTTTAATAATATTAAGTATTGTTGCTACTGCAGTTTTTAAAGCATTCCATATACCTATAAAAAATTCTTTAATTCCATTCCATGCTCTTTCCCAATCGCCTGTAAATACTCCTATTATAAAATCTAATAAACCAGATAGTGCATCTATCACATAGCCAATAACTTTAATTATTTCTGTTACTGCTGGGGTAACTATATTTAATACAAATTCTATTACCGGGGATAAAAAAGATATTATCGAACTTATGGCCGTAACTAATTTAGAAATGCATCCTAATAATTTAGAAAAAGTTTCCCTTCCTCCATTGTCCCATATTTCCTTTAATTTTTGTGTTACTAATTCAAACCATCCTGATAGTGTTTCACATATTCCAATTATTGAATTTGCAAACTCTTGAAAATTTTCGCTTGAAGTCCACTCTTCTATTGTTCTATAAAAATCTTGAACTATTAAAAGTAAATTATTAAACCCATTCCACAATTGTTGTATTGTTTCAGTCCCACCATTGTTTTGCCATGCATTTGCAAACGCAGTATTTATATTTCCTATAATATTAAATATGGATGTCAACGCCTGAAAATATATGCCTAAAGTTTTTTCGCCCGTTCCGTTTAGCCATACTTCTTTAAAACTTTTTCCCATTGTTTTTATTAGTGTTATATTGCTGTTAAATGCATATTCCATACTTTTCAGTAATGGTTTACCATATTGACTCCATGATTTTTGTATAGGTTTAAATAATAGTAAGAGCTTCTTCTTTATCTTATCAACCCATCCCATCATTTGATTATCCATTTTTGATAAATCAAAACTAGGAGCTGTTGTCCCTCCACTTCCACCATCCGAATTATCTTTGTCCGAAATATTATTTATTTCACTATGGACACCTGCTAACGCTTTTGTTTCCTGTTTCGCTTTTTTTGCACTTCCAGCCATGTTAGCATATGAACTTGCACTTGCTTTTGCAAATATATTTACTCCTGTTAATACATAAGCAACACTTTGAATAGCTTTCATTAATTGATATACTAGATTAGTGACAAATTGAATTACTGGTGCTAGTACACTACCCATAGCATACTTCATATAATTTATGTTTTCACTTAATTGCTTTGCTCCTGCATTTTGGCTAGATAGCCATGCATTTGCACACCCACTTAATATTGAATAAATTCCTCTTAATGAAAATAATGCCATTGCATATTTTAAAACATGTCCTAATCCGTTTTTTAAATCTGTTCCCATTCCTTTTATATTATTAGTTATATTTTGAGTGACTTTAGGTAAACCTTTAAAACTGTTTTTCATCTTTGATATGCTTGGCTTTACTTGGTCTATTTTTTGTTTAAATCCACTAAAAAAGCTAGTCAATTTTCCTTGACTAATTGCTGTTTGATTTATTTCTTGTTTTAATTGTGTCATTTTGTTTTTTGCTTCACTAAGTTGTTTATTATACATTTCTATTTCAGTATATAATTTTTGTGCTTGATTATTTAACACTGTAAAATCTTTATTGTTTCCTAATGCATTATTCACTGTTGTATCCATTGCTTTATCATTAGGATTTATTCCTTCTGGTGTTACACTTTTTCTAGTATCATCCACAATTTTATCAATCTGAGGATTTATTACGTTTAATTTCATTTGTCGAGCATTTATTTTTTCTTGCAAACTATCTATTTGTTTTTGTACTTGAGATATTTGTTTTTGTGCATCTTTATTATTTACTTTTATTGCTATTTCATTGTTTTCAGAACTTTTCTTTAAATTTTGCATTTTCTTTTTCATAAAATTAACTGCTTGATGTAACTTACTTGTCATTGCTCTAGTATCTACTTTTGAAAAAGCCTCTTGTGCTTGCCTTATTGTTTGCTTTATAGCTGGTAAAAACTCTTGAAACTTTTTTAAAGCCTCTTCTACTTGTGCTGTTACAATTATCTCAATTTCCTCTACTGTCACACTTTCACCCTCTTTCTTTTTAAGCATAATAAAAGCACCAGATTTAATCTGATGCCTTCATAAGTAAGTGTTTTTTTTCTTAATTATTTTAGCAATTCCGCTTTTTTTCTTTCAAATTCTTCGTTGGTTATTATTCCATCTTCACACAATTGTTTATATTTCCTGATTTCGTCAGCATTTGAAATATTACTGCTTATCTTATTGTTTTTTTGCTCATTTCTAGCTTTATTTATTGCTTTTTTTATTTCCTCATTCAAACCTTTTCTTAATATTTTTATTATAAAAGTTTCTGTTATTCCATTAACCCTTAATTCTCCTGTTTTAAATACACTTATGTGTTCATCAATTGATTGTATATCTTCTATTCTTAACTGTTTTTCATTGGTAGTCCCTATTACTGAGTTACAAAAAATTATTCTTTTATTGGTTATTACAATCACTCCACTTAAAGTATTTTTTATTTGCATAGCTCCACCAAAGAAATTTTTTTGATTTCTAAAACTAGTATCAGTTTTTGGACTTATAGAAATATTTGTTACTAATGCATATAATACTTCTTCATTGCTTTCAACTAATTTTTGTGCTTTTATAATTGCACTTCTATTAAGAATGTTATAAGTCTTGTTATTTTTTACATACTCTTCGATATTCATAATCAATCTCCTTTTATAATTATAATAATTTGCAAGTGCTTTTATCAGTTGTTTCTTATATATAATAAGGATTTGGTTTAAATAACAATGCTATAAAATCTATTATTATTCCTACTCCAAATAATCCACAAGTAAATAGATATAATATTCCCATTCCTGTTTTGCCTTCATAGAACTTGTGTGCACCTAGAAATCCTAAAAATGCACAAAGTATTATTGCCACCCATTTATTTTTTGGTCTACCAGATACTGCTCCAATATTCTTATTCATATTGGTGTTAGTGTTTGCATTATTTATTACAACCTGAGGTTGTTCTCCTTTTAATTGTTCAACTTGTCTTCCACAGTGAGTACACATAACCGCATCTTCTGGAATCTTTTCACCGCAAAATTTGCAGAATTTAGTTTTTATTTGTATATCTTCCATCTTCTATATCTCCTTTTATTATATTATATAAAGAAGTATAGCACTTTTATTCATGTATTTTTGTCGAAACTGTATGTGTCAAGTAATAGTTGGCAACCGTCCTTTCAGTTGATTTTCTAGGTGTG
>ERZ1673742.3056-NODE-3056-length-11495-cov-4.004633_pt1 | contig 11495 bp, 11 predicted proteins | sample MGYA00580208_ERZ1673742 | MGnify/ENA primary metagenome ERZ1673742 (study PRJEB41218, sample SAMN15661774) | gut metagenome | host: Homo sapiens | place: Canada: London | collected 2015-08-20/2019-03-30 | study: EMG produced TPA metagenomics assembly of...
ATTCAGCTCGCCTCCTTTGTATCTGTACTGCCCTCATTGTATTGCGGAAGTTTGAATATCTCAAAGGTGCGGGGAGAGGAGTTTCCCCTCCGCACCTCGTTTACAAGCAGGGAAATAAACAATTCCCGCATATCTGCGCCGCCCGTGTAAGCCGCCTGCACAATGATTTTCGGGCGCACCGTTGTCTTTGCCATAGACATACCTCCCTTCAAAATCTCACTGTTTTAGTTCTTTTTTCAGAGCCGCAAGGAGTTTCTCCGCCTCCGCCTTTGTCAGCGTAATGCCCTTGCCGCATTTCTCACGGGCAGGGGAAAAGCTGCGGATGTCGTACTTCGGCTCGTTCCCGTTCCACGCAATCAGGTTGATTTCCTTTGTATAGCCGCTGTCGCCCGTGGAGAGGACAGCAATTTCCCTTACGATTTCATATTGGATTTCTTTCATCAATGACCTGTCCTTTCTGTCCGTTACCCGCCGAGAAAAGAAGATTAGCGGCTGTCACGGTTTCGTTTTCTCTGCAATTCACGCTCTAATAAGCGGAGAATAAAATCCTCCATCTGCTTTGGCGTTGTGCCTCTGGGGAAATATTTCCGCAGCTTGTCCATGCCGATTTTCACGGTTTCCCTCTGGTTTGCCTTTTCCTCGGTCATAATCGCAAAGATGGTATCCATGTCAAGCCGCCCCATCTGGCTTAATTTTTTCATGCGCTGCGCCTGCGAAAGAGAGGGGGTAGCGTCCTCACTTTCCATCGTAATCCGCAGGTTTTCCTGCTCGTCCTTCTTCAAAAAAGACAGTTCCACCGCAGGGGTAAGGGCAATCTGCCCCTCGTCCACCATCTGTAAAATCGGCGGGATTAACTCGGTCAGACGGATATATCGCTGTATGGTGGTCTTTCCAATCCCGAAGCCCTGCGCCACCTTATCGTCCGTCCGCAACTTCGTCCCAAGTTGGGACGAAGTTAAATCCGTGCGGAAGCCCTGCCTTTTCATCGCTTCCAATTTCATCTTGTAGGCAAAGACACGCTCGCTCGGCAGGATATTTTCACGCTGCATATTGCTGTCCACAAGGGTAATAATCGCCCGGTCACGGTCTAAGGGCAAAACAAAAGCAGGGATTGTCTCTATCCCTGCAAGCTGTGAGGCACGGACACGCCGCTGCCCTGCAATGACTTCGTACCCGTTCCCGTCCTCCTTTGGGCGGGTTATGATGGGCGTTACCACACCAAACTCCTTGATACTCTCCGCCATTTCCATCAGCAGTTCGTCCTCCACCAGACGGAACGGGTTATCGGGGAATGGGTGTAAATCCGCAATCTTCAATACGGTAAAATCCTGTTTTTTCAATGGCTTTCTTACCTTTCTCTTGACTTATTTCTGTTCTGTTTCTGTAATTCTTCCAATACTTCGGGCGGGATTTTCCTGAGCAGGCGTTCCAACTGCTGATTGGTGCGCTGCAGCTCAAATATCTTCTGGTTGGCTTTTTGCGCCTTTAATTCCTCTGCGTATTTCTCGTCACGCAGCCGCCCCGCATAGTCGCTTTCCTGCCCGATTTTCTTTTTGAGGCTGTCGATATAGGCGCTCTGTTTCCCGATTTCCCGTGAAAACTTTTCCGCCTCCGGCAGCCATGCAGAAAGCAGGGAGAGCGCCTTATCCCGTTTCTTCCCTGCGTTAAAGGCGTTAATATCGGACAGCGCCGCCACGATTTCCTCATACTGCTTATCCAGCCTGCCGCCTAACTTAAAGAGCCATGTGGGGATATGCTTTCGCCCCGTAATCATCGAGGACTGCCCCCGTTCCAACTCATTCCACCGTGCGGACATACGCTCATGGTATGCGGTCTGCCACTCCGATAAAGACTTCTGGTTGCCTAAAAAGTATTTGGCAGACAGCTTTCCCTCTGGCGTAATCGGCACAAAGCAAAGGTGCATATGGGGTGTTTTCTCGTCCATATGCACCACAGCAGAGAGGATATTTTGCTTTCCCACACGCTCCGCTATGAAGTCCAAAGCCACAGCAAAGTAGGCTTTCTGTTTCTCTGGCGGTAAGCTGTTCATAAATTCAGGAGAGGCGGTAATGAGGGTTTCCACCATCATCACGCTGTCTTTGCGCACCTTGCAGCCTGCCGCCTGCACCATGCGGTTGATCTCTTTTTTGTAGGTGTAGCGTGGCGGCGGCACAAGATAATAGTTGTACTTGGAGCGTTCCATATCAATATCGGGATTGCTCTTGTACGCCTCTTTCTTCCGTTCATTGTGGCGTTCACAGGCAGCCACAGAGCCTGCCTTGCGTTTCTGGAAACGCAGGATTGCGTAAGGCATAATCGTTTTACTCCTTTCTTTTTTCGGCGGGTGTTCTTTGGGCGGTGACGGTGATGACAGTGATGACGGTGGTTATGGGATACCCTCCCAAACTGCACAGCACTGTCACCGGCACCGCCTTTCCCCGCCGCCTGCGGCTGCGGGGAGCAGGGCGTAAGCCCTGCCGAAAGGGAGTCCAGAGGGAAAGTCTGGCACACAACCTTGCCTGCAAGGTGTAGTGTGTTACACCCTGCAAAAGCGGGCTGTAAAAACCGGGGCGGTTTTTTCAGCCGCAGGGGTGGCTTTACGAGCCGGGAGAGGCGAGAAAAGCCCACGCCTGCACGGAGCGTTTGCGGGGTGTTCTCCCGCAGGGCAAGACTGTCGGACTTCACTTTGCTGTGGTGTCAGTGACAGACGCAGGGGGTATCCCGACACCGCCGTCACCACCGTCATCACTGTCACCCGACTGCTTTGTGAGCGCAATCAGCTTCTGTGATACAAAGTTTTCATCTGCTCTGTCACCCTCATCACAGAGACTGCCTCCAACTATCTGCTTTACCTGTCCATTGTGTATGTCTATGCATGGTCTGAATCTCATATCGTCTGTCTCCTGTCGCTTTTGTCACCTTTTGGTGTAAATTTTGCTCATATAACTGCTATTTTATCATACAAAATACAAATATGACACAATAAATGGATTAACCAGGCAAAACTTTATTTGATTACATGGGCCAAAGGCTTTACAATAGATACAATTATGTGCTTTATGGAAAGGATGGGGAACAACTTATGAATTACTCACTAAAAGCCGAACTGGACAACTGCTATTCCTATGCCGATTCGCTGGACAACGACGGCTACGGTGCGCGCCAGAAGACAGGACTCAAGACAAGAGAGATGCTTCAGTTTGACCTGCTTCAGTTTCTTGCATATCTGTCCAGCTCCGACCAGGCAGAACTTACCCTGGAGATAAAATTTGTCCGCGAATACCTGAACCAGCACTTTACAACAGACAAATTCCGCACATTCAAATATGAGAGAACAACCGGGGATTTTGCCGTGACACCACCTAGATCCCTTACATATTTTGTACAGGGCGATCTGGCCCGGGCAAAGGTAAATCCCAGATCAGTATACCGTTCCAGAGATTACGTCAGAATGTTCAAGCTCATGGGTCAGGAATTCATCGCCTGCAACAACATGACTGACGACAACGAGATAGCAAGGCTCACAGGCTACTGCCTCATGCTCGACAAATATCTCAAGTCCATGAACCTGTACGCCATAGATCCAAGCCCACTGCTCGACAAGTACAACGCACTCCCAAAGAGTGCTTCCCCAGTCTCACAGACTCCGGCTAAGTCGACAGCTTCCGAAAGGGCTGAACCCGTCAAGGATGTGGACACTCTTCTCGAGGAACTGAATTCCATGACCGGACTCGAGAGCGTGAAGAAGGACATCACCAACCTCGTAAACCTTCTGAAGATCAAGAAGCTCCGCGAGGAAAACGGCATGAAACAACCGTCCGTATCTCTCCACCTTGTATTCTCCGGCAATCCGGGAACAGGAAAGACCACGGTGGCAAGACTTCTTGCAAATATCTACAAGGGTCTGGGCATACTGTCAAGAGGACAGCTTGTCGAGGTCGACAGAGGCGGACTTGTTGTGGGATATATTGGTCAGACAGCCGTCAAGACAACCGAGGTCATAGAATCAGCCCTCGGCGGGATCTTATTTATAGATGAGGCTTATACTCTCACCGCAGGCAAAGGTGAGAATGATTTCGGCCAGGAGGCAGTGGACACGCTGCTCAAAGCTATGGAGGATCACAGAGATGATCTCATAGTCATAGTTGCCGGCTACCCGGATCTCATGGAACGGTTCCTGAGCTCCAACCCGGGACTTCGTTCCAGATTCAACAAATTCATCACATTTGAGGATTACACCGGGGACGAGCTTATGTCCATCTTCGAGAGCATGTGTTCCAAGCAGGAATACAAGCTGGACGATGATGCCCGCGCATACGCCTCAGATTACTGGCACGACAAAGCCGCACATCACGACGATACATTTGCCAACGCCCGTGAAGTCCGTAACTTTATGGAATCCGCCATATCCAGGCAGGCCACCAGAATAGTTTCCATGGACAACATTGACGTAGCCACACTTGAGACCCTTACAAAGGAAGATCTGATGGCTTAGGCTTGTAATATTTTTTGGATAAAGAAAGAGAGGTATTTTATTTTGAACAGATCATTATCGACAGATAATCCTATCATGAATTTTCTAACCATAGTGTGCGATATAGTAATATTGCATTTTCTGTGGCTGCTGACTTCCTTGCCAATCCTCACGATAGGTGCATCGACCACAGCACTCTACTACACCACCATGAAATGCATCAGAAACGGTCAGGGCGGCGTGGTCAAGCTGTTCTTCAAGAGCTTCAGGGAGAATTTCAAACAGGCCACAGGGATAGGAGTTCTGGCTCTGCTTGCCGGTGTCCTGTGTGCATTTGACATGTGGTTCGCCGTGAGCAGGAACATCAAAAGTATGCTGGTCATATTCACCATCATGTCACTTATCTACCTGTTCACTGTACTGTATGTATTCCCACTTCAGGCGCAGTTTGAGAACACAGTCAAAGCGACCATCAAGAACGCATTCCTCATGTCCATCAAGAATCTTCCATGGACACTTCTCATGGTTGCGATAACGGCAGCGATCGCAGCGGGATGCTATTTCAGCTCCACCGTGCTCGGTCTTATGCTCATATGTGTCGCAGGACTTCACGCTTATCTGTGCTCACTGGTATTTGTACACATCTTCAACGAGTACATGCCGGAGGAGGAAGAGAAGAGCGACGAGGACTTCCATATAGTTGACGATACAGACGAGGACTAACACCCCTTGCCAACACATACAGATGAATAATATACATGGCGTGCGCCGGCTTTCTTCAGAAGGCCGGCGCACACGTCTATGGTGACACCGGTTGTATATATGTCATCCACAAGCAGGATATTTCTGTACTCCGGGTACACTCTGCCTATGTCCATGGATGTCTTTATGTTGTTTGCCCTCTCCAGGTTGTCCAATTTCTTCTGCGGTGTGGTGTACTTTCTTCTCACCAGCATATCCTCACAGAATGGAAGCCCCAGTTCATCAGCGACAACCTTCGCCAGTACAGCCGCCTGATTGTAGCCGCGCTGTCTCTGCTTTCTCCTGTGCAAAGGTACACAGGTGACCGCATCTATTTCATACCTTCTGACATACGGGCGCACCTTCTCCGCCATCTGAGCTCCGTAGAAATCACAATATTCTTTTTTGTTATGGTATTTTATCGCCAGAACACTGGCTTTGACGGGTTCCATGTAATTAAATACGGGGAAACCTCTTTCGAAATTTCTTGAATGTTTTTCACAGTCCAGACAGAGCTCCCGCTCTTCACTGTCGACCTCCTTGCCGCACACCATACATGACGGAGGCTTCACATAGGGAAGGCTGTTATGCCCTCTGCATATCAGCCCTTCTCCCATCGGAAGCACCTCGTCACATATCGCACACCGGCGGGGATACAGGAGATCCGTGAGCAGTCGTCCGAACCCGAACTTATCTGCGCATCGTTTCATCTTCTCTCCATCTCCCTGAGTCTCAGTGCAAATGAGGTGTATCTCTTCTGTTCATCCTCATTGTCTATCATCGTATTTACCAGTCCTATATTGCCCACTATGACCACGCTTCTTCTGGCTCTCGTCACCGCCGTATACAGCAGGTTTCTGTTCAAAAGCTTAGGTGGGCATCTGAGAAGCGGGATCACAACCACGGGATACTCACTTCCCTGCGACTTATGTATGGTTATCGCAAATGCATGCTCAAGCTCCTCAAGCTGGTTGTATGGATACTCAGTCTGTCTTCCATCGTCAAATTCCACCACGATCCTCTGCTCGTAGTCGTCAACAGCCTTTACAAATCCAATATCGCCGTTGAACACTCCGACTCCTTCCTCCTTGGCAAATCTGCCCGACGGATCCAGTATCTTCCACTCCTGCTTGTAATTGTTCTTGACCTGCATGACCTTATCGCCCTGTCTGAACACCACATCGCCCCGGTCATGCTCGGGTTTTCCGTGTCCCTCCGGATTGAGGACATCCTGAAGCTGCTTGTTGAGGTTCTCAACACCCATATCATACTTACGCATAGGTGTCAGCACCTGTATATCCGATTTATCCACACCAAAATATGATGGAAGCTGCTTTGTCAGAAGCACCTTGAGCTCTGCCACGATCTCATTGTAGCCATTCCTTGGAACAAAGAAGAAATCCCTGCTCTTGTTCTTGATCTCCACATGCTCTCCATCCTTTATCCTGTGGGCATTGCCTATGATATCGCTGTCCTCGCCCTGTCTGTATATCCTGTCCAGCACCGACACGCTGAACACACCGGACGCTATGATATCCTTGAGCACATTTCCCGGGCCAACTGACGGAAGCTGATCCGAATCACCCACAAGCACAAGTCTTGTGCCCGGAGCCACAGCCTTGAGCAGACTGTAGAAAATGCTGCTGTCAACCATGGACATCTCATCTATTATGATAACATCGGCCTCAAGTGGATTGCTCTCATTCCGCATAAATGTATACGCAGAAGTCTCTTCTCCTTCCACTCCGCCCGTAAGCTCGAGCATTCTGTGTATGGTCTGTGCTCCGTATCCTGTGGCCTCGGTTATCCTCTTGGCTGCACGTCCTGTAGGCGCAGCAAGAACTATCTTCATCCTGAAGCTCTCGTATATCTTGATAAGTACATTTATGATCGTTGTCTTTCCGGTTCCGGGGCCTCCGGTTATGACCGCAACGCCGTGATCCACGGCATTTCTTATGGCAAGTCTCTGGGCATCAGCCAGCTTCATATTCTCTGACTTTTCTACCGTCTCAACAACCTTGTCTATCTTGAGCTTTGCCTTTGAGAAATCTATGTTGAGCTCACACAGAAGTCTTGCCGAATTGAGCTCCATATAATAATTAGGTGCTGCATACACGGCATTTGTCACGTTTGACTCTGACTCCGTATCCAGCAAATCCATGTCTATGTCAGCCACCGGATCATCAAGGCTCACATCTGGGAGCTCCCCTGAATCTGGATCGTCCTTCAACTCCTTTATGATTATCTTGCCGGCAACGCTGAGCTCAAGTATCTGATTGCATATAGACATCTCAAGCTCCGGATCATATGGCATGTACTCATTCATCAGCAATGAATATGTCTTGTCTACCAGCATCTTCTGGGGAATATACATATGACCAAGTCCATTTGCACCGGATAGGGCATACATAATAGCGGCTCTTACCCTGAAATCAGAATCTCTTCCGATACCAAGTCTGTCCGCAATCTCGTCCGCTGTCCTGAATCCAACGCCCGTTATATCCTCTGCTATCTTATAGGGATTTGTCCTCACTATGTCGTACACTTCGTCACCGTATTCATTGTAGATCTTTACAGCGAGGTTCACCGGGATATTGAGACCGGTCAGGAACATGAGCGCATCCTGCATCTCTTTCTTCTCGTTGTATGACACAGCAATGTCTCTGGCCTTCCTCTCTGATATTCCACGTATCTCCGCAAGGCGCTCCGGCTCTTCCTCGATTATCCTGAGTGAGTCCATGCGGAACTTCTTCACTATACGTTTTGCCAGAGCCTCTCCGACACCCTTTATGATGCCCGAACCGAGGTACTTCTCAATACTGAGCACATCATCCGGCATCTTGATCTCACATGAGGTGAATTTGAACTGCAAATCATAAGTTGGATGCTCTACATAATCCCCCTCCGCCGATACATAGATCCCCTCTGCAACGCCGTGAAGATTCCCCACAAAAATATCTTCGCCGTCCTCGCCCTCAACGGCGAAGACGGCGTACCCATTGTCTTCATTCTTATATATAACTTTCTCTACGTAACCTTCTCTTACCAAGTTTTCTCTCCTCTGAAGACTGAGTCCTCAGCTCCTGTCTTAATTGTTCTTCTCGCTGAGAAGCTCGATGTACTTTCCTGTACCAATGGCCACCGCTCTGAGTGGATCCTCCGCTGTCATGGTGGTTATTCCTGTCTTCTCCTCAAGCAGCTCCTCAAGTCCGTGGAGCAGCGCACCACCACCGGTCAGAACTATACCACGATCTGCAATATCAGCAGCAAGCTCAGGAGGAGTTCTCTCCAGAACTGAATGAACAGCTTCACATATCTGGGACGCAGGCTCACGAAGTGCCTCCTCCGTCTCATCCGATGTGACCGTAACAGTCTTCGGAAGACCGGTTACAAGGTTTCTGCCTCGTATATCCAACGTTATATTCTCAGGTCTTCTGTAACATGTACCTATCTTGATCTTGATCTCCTCGGCGGTTCTCTCTCCTATGAGAAGGTTATGCTTCTTTCTCATGAATCTGACAACTGCCTCATCAAAATCATCTCCGGCAACCTTAATGGATGCGCTGACAACAGGACCTCCGAGAGAGATGACTGCTATATCGGCAGTTCCACCACCTATATCAACTATCATGTTACCACATGGTCTGTATATATCTATTCCTGCGCCAATGGCTGCTGCCACAGGCTCCTCAATTATGGACACATCCCTGGCACCGGCCGCATAAGTTGCATCCTCAACTGCCTTCTTCTCAACCTCTGTAACCTGAGAAGGTACACATACGCTGATCCTAGGTCGTCTTCCAAAATAACTCCTTCCGACAGCCTTCTGTATGAAATACTTGAGCATCTTCTCTGTTATCGTATAATCAGAGATTACGCCCTGCCTGAGAGGTCTGATGGCCACTATATTACCCGGAGTTCTTCCAAGCATAAGTCTCGCCTCTTCACCAATAGCCACTATCTTATTAGTATCCCTGTCGTATGCAACTACTGAAGGCTCCTTGAGTACGACTCCTTTGCCTTTCACATACACCAGTATACTGGCTGTACCTAAATCTATACCAATATCTGCGCTTGCCATCACAAGTCTCCCTTCTATTCGTTCACGTCCCTTAATATTACAAGAGATGCATTGCTGCCGTCAAGCCATTTCATGCTAACTTCAGTCAAATCCATGATCTTGTCGAGACTTCTTATATAGCTTCTCCAGTTGACCTCCTTGCTGTCCGTAACCAGATGCTGATCCGGACCTCCCATGAGCTTGTACTTATCTCTGAGATTCTCTATAAGGAGCTTACTGTCCTTGTCTGTAAAATCATATCCAAGCATATCGTTCAGAGTCCTGTTCGAGAACAGCACTCTTCCAGTATCAACTTCTCTAATAAATATACCCTCATCAATATAGTTATATGTATCGAGGAGAACACTGTTTATGCGTTTAACGCTGTCATCGCTCTCTATCTTCTCAAGGGCACTTCTGAGTACATCACCTGTCTGTTTTACAAATTCAATCTCCTCTGTGGTCCACAATTTGTTGATAGAGGTATTCGCCAGCACAAATACCGCTCCATAATTGCCATTGACATACACAGGAACTGCGGTAAAACTCTTAACAGGACCCCCTGTCATGATCTTCTTAGCTGCTTCATCCATATGCTTTGCATCTATCACAAGGTATCCCTTGTCCACCAGCTTGCCCGAGCCCTGACCATTCTGCCATGATCTGAACTTCATGTTGGCGCGCTGCCACTCTGTCACATACTCCTCTGCAGACATGCTCTGATTCTTGGACCAGATATACTGGCAATCCAGATCTCCCTGCTTGTCCTTCACATACAGGGCTGCCACGTCAGCATTTAAGACCTCGCCCACCTGTGCTATCACGTCATTGATAACCTGCTGGGAGCTCTTATCTGAAGTGTTCAGGGCATCAAGCAGAATCTTCTGCCACTGCAGCTTGTTCTCCATTATGACCTCCTCTGACTTGGCACGGATCGCCTCCTTTGCCAGGATCTGAGAGCTGAATGCGTATTCGGAGAAAATGCGTCCAAGCTGCCACTGCACCTTGTATACGCTCTCCATTTTCTTCGCATCCTCGTCATCATATGAGCAGCATATCCATGTTGCCACATGCTTGCCATCTATCATGATCGGTGCACCACAGATCATACTTCCCGTGATGTCATCGTCCATTTCCATCATAACCGGAACATTGTTCCTGAGAACTACCTCATTTAGCTTCATATATATCTGCTTATACTGAGGCTTCTCAAACATATCATAGAAATAACCCATATGCTTCTGAGGGCCGGCCGGCTCAACCATCTTCTTGCCCACAGGATCTATGATAGTTGTATAAAGTCCTGTGAGTGCAGAGAACGCCTTCGTTATCAGAGTCCACTTCTCGGTATCTATCTGATTCCTTTCCTCATCCGACTGGGTATTTGTCTTCATAATGTATGAGAGCTTGTCATCGAACTCCTTCTTAGCGCGCTCAACACTGTTCTCAAGAGCCTTCTTGTCCGTAATATCAGATATAAAATACTCAACCGTGTATGTGTTATCAGCCGCCTGTGTCACAGAGCTCTGGGACTTCACCCAGATAACCTCGCCTCTGTCGTTGACTATCCTGAACTCTTCCTCGTAGTCCTTGTCCTCGCGCTTCGTGGCGTTTCTGACATTCGCCATAACCCTGCTTCTGTCCTTCGGATGGATATAATCCTCTATGAGTCTGTCACCAAGTCGCTATAACGCCGAGGGCATCGGATGTGGAGATCACAGGAGGCTCTGTTGATGCAAAGTCATCAGGACTTGGCGATGGGGAGTCGGTAATCTCAGCAGACAATTCTATCAAACTGGTTGGTGGAAGTGTTACGGCGGATGTATCCGGATCAACCGGTGGAAATTCATTTGGCGTAAAGTCAGATGATGGAACGATCATTGTTGATGGCGATGTGTCAATAGGTGGAGATCCAATTTATTCCAAGGATCCGGTAGACAGCAAGGGCGACAGTGTAACCATGGTAAAGGTTGTGTTCACAGATGAGAATGGCAGCCAGTTGTATGCGTCATCTGTAAACAAGGGATCAACTCTTGATCTGTCGAAAATAAATATCATCATGTCTGATGGTACTGATTACAAGACATCGAGGGCTGGATATGTGCTGGCATGGCAGGATGAAGCAGGAACAAGCTATAATGCTGATTCTGTATACGGCGCTGTATCAGAGGATATAACATTTAAGGCTGTATGGACATGGATAGTTGTGGATATAAGCGT
>ERZ1673742.3067-NODE-3067-length-11467-cov-5.473098_pt1 | contig 11467 bp, 10 predicted proteins | sample MGYA00580208_ERZ1673742 | MGnify/ENA primary metagenome ERZ1673742 (study PRJEB41218, sample SAMN15661774) | gut metagenome | host: Homo sapiens | place: Canada: London | collected 2015-08-20/2019-03-30 | study: EMG produced TPA metagenomics assembly of...
TGCTCACCGGCGCGAACAACTCCATCGTCATCCAGCAGTACTGGTGGCGCTGGGTATTCCCGGCTGCGATCTTCGGCATCTGCACGATCTGCATCAACCTCGTCGGTGATGCGCTGCGTGATGCAGTCGATCCCAAGTCCGCTGAGCGATAAGGAGGGGTTGTTGTGGCATTACTTGAATTAAAAAACCTGAAGACTTTCTTCGCAACCAAGCGCGGCACGGTCAAGGCGGTCAACGGCGTCAGCTATTCGCTTGACGCGGGCAAGGTCCTCGGCGTTGTCGGCGAATCCGGTTCCGGCAAGAGCGTCTCGGCCATGAGCATTCTCCGCCTGCTCGACGGCAACGGCTATATCGACTCCGGCGAGATCCTCTTCAACGGCCAGGATCTGACCAAGCTGTCGATGAACGAAATGTACAAGATCCGCGGCAACGAGATCTCCGTGATCTTCCAGGAGCCGATGACGAGTCTGAACCCGGTCTTCACCGTCAGCCGTCAGATCTCCGAGCCGCTCATGATCCATCAGGGCATGAACAAAAAGCAGGCCGCTGCGAAAGCGGTTGAGCTGCTGTCCGACGTCAAGATCCCGAACCCCGAGGTCGTCGCCAAGCAGTATCCGCACCAGCTCTCCGGTGGTATGCGGCAGCGTGTCATGATCGCCATGGCGCTGGCCTGCCGTCCGAAGCTGCTGATCGCGGACGAGCCGACCACGGCGCTCGACGTGACCATTCAGGCGCAGATCCTGAAACTCATGAACGAGCTGCGCGAGAAAAACGGCACCGCCGTTCTGTTCATCACGCACGATCTCGGCGTTATCAACCAGATGGCCGACAACGTCGCGGTCATGTACTGCGGCCAGGTCGTCGAATACGCACCTGCCGAGACGATCTTCCACAAAAACGAGTATTCCCATCCCTATACCGAGGGCCTGATGCTCTCCATCCCGCGTCTGGATACCCCCAGCGACGAACGGCTTGAAGCGATCCCCGGCGCGGTTCCGCACCCGCTGGATCTGCCCAAGGGCTGCAAATTCGCCCCGCGCTGCAAGTACGCGACTGAGCGCTGTCTGGAGGAGGAGCCGGAACTGATCCACGTCTCCGACACCCAGCAGGTTCGCTGCTTCTACGCGAAGAAGGAGGACAGACATGCAAAATAATGACAAGAAGGTTCTGCTTCGCATCAGCAACCTGAAGCAGTATTTCCCCCTGAAGGGCGGCCGTTTCGTCAAGGCTAACGACGGCATTACGCTGGATATCTACGAGGGCGAAACGTTCGGCCTTGTCGGCGAGTCCGGCTGCGGCAAGTCCACCCTTGGCCGCACGATTCTTCAGCTGTATCACCAGACCTATGGCCGTACCATGTACTATGGCCGTTCTCTGGACGATCTGGCGCCGAAATACGTCATTGACACTGTCAAAAATCTTAAATCCCGCCGCACAAAACTCAGAGAGTTGGAGCAGAAGCGCGACAAGCTTGAAGCAGAATACGCCAAGCTCTCCGAGAAGGAGCAGTACGCCAAGCACGGCGAACTCGACGCTGCCCGCAAGCTGGCAGAGGATGCGTTGCTGGATATCACAAAGATCGTCGGCGGCTTCCTCGTGGTTGATAATCTCGATCCCGTGATTGCGGCCTATTCCAAGGATTACGCCATTGCGCACAATCTGTCCTCCATGGAGGAAAAGCGGCAGGAACTGCAGGTAGACGTAGACGACGCGGAATATGCGAAGAAAACTGCTGAGAAAGCGGGCAAGTCTGCCAAGGACGGCCAGCTGCAAAGAGCGCAGGAAAAGCTGAAGCAGTGTGACGACCAGATTGCTGCTCTGCGCGCGCAGCTTAACGCTGGCCGCAAAGAGATTGAGGCGCTGCGCGCCCCGTATGCAAACGACCCCGAATTCCAGAAGTACGAAGCCTACCGCGACGACGGTATCGACCTTGCCAGACTCGAGTATAACGAGATGCGCCGCCTGCGCCGCGACATGCAGCTGATTTTCCAGGATCCGTATTCCTCGCTGAACCCGCGCATGAGCGTCGGCCAGATTATCAGCGAAGGCATGCAGGCGCACAACATGATCAAGAAAAAGGACGCCCGTATGCAGGAGATGGTCCTGAAGATCATGGACGACTGCGGCCTTGCACCGTACTTCCTGCACCGCTTCCCGCACCAGTTCTCCGGCGGCCAGCGGCAGCGTATCGGCATTGCCCGCGCGCTCGCCACGAAGCCGAAGTTCGTCGTCTGCGACGAGGCTGTCTCCGCGCTGGACGTGTCCATTCAGGCGCAGATCATCAACCTGCTGCTCGATCTGAAGGAACAGCAGAATCTGACCTACATGTTCATCACGCACGACCTGTCCGTCGTCAAGTACATCTCCGACCGCGTCGGCGTCATGTACCTCGGCACGATGGTCGAGTTGGCAGCGGCTGACGAGATCTTCCATCACCCCATCCATCCGTACACCGAGGCACTGCTCAACGCGATCCCGACCACGGATACCGTCGGCGCGAAGGAGTTGTCGATCCTTGAGGGCGACATCCCCAGCCCGGTGAATCCGCCGAAGGGCTGCAAGTTCCATACGCGCTGCAAATACTGCACGGAGATCTGCACGCAGGTCGTTCCGGAGTGGGAAGAGGTTCGCCCGAACCACTTCGTCGCCTGCCACCACAAACTTGAGGTGAAGGAGTAAGCCGATGCTGTTCCAGAAGAGAGTAGACCGCGCGATGCGCTATCAGAAGGAGCGGAATGAAGCGGCGGAGCAGAAAAAGCCGACGGAGGAGGACAAGGATGCCGTCAGCAAGAAGGACTTGCTTGCGATGATCCTGTCTGCCATGCTGGTGATCCTGCCGGTCGCAATTTTGGTTCTGCTTGGCATTGCGTTTGGCTGCTACTTTCTCTTCTTCCATTGATCTGCTTTATATGCAAAACGCCCCAGCATGCACAGCATGCCGGGGCGTTCAATGTATCACAGATAATTCCGCTTATAAAAAAACAGAAATTTGAAAAACAGAAACTCCCCTGCGCCGAAAACGAGGCAGGGGAGCCTTGCTTTTTTCATACTGCGCAGACCTGACGGGAAACTTTTTCTATCAGCTTCTGATAGACTGGGCACATGGCGGGCTCGGAAACGGACGGCAGAACGTCCTGCACCGAGAGCCAGCGCACAGCGCTGTTTTCATCTGGCTTGCAGCGGATGGGCGCCTTGTCGTCAGCCTCGAGCAGATACGTCGCGTTCAGGTGCAGGTGGGCGCAGACGAACTTTCCGCGCTTGACGTGCGGCGCGACGTGCAAGATTTCGAGCGAGAAAATTTCCGGGGAGACAGGCACGGCCAGCACGCCGGATTCCTCGTTCGCTTCGCGCAGCGCGACGGAAAGAAGGTCTGATTCCCCGTCGGCATGGCCACCGAGCCAGGCCCAGGACTGATAGAGATTGTGATAGGCCATGAGCACCTTCGTCCTGTCCGGATTCACGATCCAGCAGGATGCGGTGAAATGCGCTGTGGCGTTTTCACGCGTAAGGAGATCGGAGAAGCCGTCCACGTCGGCCAGCATCTGCCGCCGGTCGGCCTCCTCCTGCTCGTTATAAGGCACAAACGCCTCGATTTGCGCACGCAGGCGGGAAAGATCAGTCATGTTCGTAGGCCATCATCTTGTCAATGCGCCGCTGGTGACGCTCGACACCGGAAAACGCCGTGTCCAGCCACACATCGACGATCTCAAGGGCCAGCATTTCGCCCGTCACGGCAGCGCCGAGAGCCATCATGTTGGTGTCGTTGTGCTCACGGGTCAGTCTTGCGGACATGGGGTTGTCGAGCAGCGCACAGCGGATGCCCTTGACCTTGTTGGCCGTGATGGACACGCCGATACCGGTCGTGCAGCAGACAATGCCACGGTCACATTCGCCGCTGGCGACAGCCTGCGCCGCCGGGCCTGCGAAGTCGGGATAGTCGCAGCTGTCCTTGGTGTAGCAGCCGAAATCCTTATAGGCAAGGCCGCGCTGTTCGAGATGCTTCATAATGGCGTTCTTGAGATCAAGCGCGCCGTGGTCACATGCGAGAGCGATCATAGGGGTGTTCCTCCTGCGGTTTTTTTCTCTATTATACCGCAGGAGGCGCGAAATGCAAGCGCAATCAAAGGCGGCACAGCCTTTGCTTTTTAATGTCTCACGCTCAGGAAAATCTCAATAACTGTATCGCTGTCATCAAACCGCAGCGTGGCACAGAAATTTTCTGTATAAAATCTCATGTGATAGCTGGTATCCGCACCAAGAAACGCATACGAAGACGCCGCATTGCTGCCATACAGATCCTGTGTCCGGTAGTATTCCTGCGGCAGCGTCAGAAGCTGCACCTGCGAATCGACCGGGATGGTGTCCAGAATGCTTTGCAGACTGCTGCCGATCGCCGCGCCGCGCAGGAAAGACGGAGAGAATGTGCCGCTGTCCGCTGACGGTGTGATATCGACGGAATCGAGCCGCAGAACGCGGTCAGAATCCGGCGTAAAATAGTAGCTTACGCCGTCAACGGTGAAATTATCGCCCGGCATCCGGCCGCGCCAGACGCGGCTGTTCCGGTAGCTCTGCGCCGTTTTCACCGCCGTCTCATAGTCCATGCCGAGATAGACGCCGTTGGGCAGCGTCAGCTCGCACGGCTGGACGGGAACGGTTTTATTCGTCTCTGCTGCCGCAGGCGGTTCATTCGGGCCGGAAAGGAACACATCCGACAGCAGGAAATTGACATTCGCCGTTCCGGACAGGAAAAAGACCTCCATGTTTCCGGCGGACAGCAGCCCGGTGTGGCTGTCCTGCTCGGAAATGCCGAGAAACGCCGCTGTGTCCTCGTATTCCGATTTCAAGAACCAGTAGACAGCGTTTTCACGCGGGCCATCGACGACGGTTTCCGCGCCGGTTCCCGCAGAGCGGTACACAAGCGACGTTTCCCAATGCCGGGCGCATCCTGTCTTATTCTCAGGGCACGGGACAGAGACAGACCGCACAAGCAGCTGATGCGTGCCAACCTGTGCCAGAAGCGTTGTGTCCAGTACCGTGCCGTCGGTATCCAGCGGGGTGAAGCTGGCCGCCATCTGCTTCAGAAGCTGTCCCTCATAGCGGGTCTGCAAATACGGGCTATAGCCAGAGGATGTTTCCCTGTCCTCGCCCAGCGTCCAATGCACGCGCACCTCATAGCAGCCGTCGGCTGCGCCGAAGAGGTATACCAGTTCATTTTCTGCGCCGGAGGCCAGCGTGAAGACCGTATAGCGGTTGGTCAGCTGGGAATCGAATCCCTGCGCGATATAGTCCGCGATGCGGCTGGAAACGTCTGTACCGGCGAGAAGTTCCGCTTTGAGCGTTGAGCCTGTCAGATGTGTGCTGGATACCAGACCGCTTTCGTCATAGTCCCAGCCGGTCGTGGGCAGGTATACACCCCATCCGCCGGCTTCGTCCGGGAAGGTGGAGAAGTACGCGTCAATATGAACGGGTCTGCCGTAGCCGTCCATGCCGTTGTAGAAGCTTGGATAGAAATAGCCGTGAATGTTATTCGCGCCGTGCGTCGCGGCGTAAATGTCGCGCAGATAGTCTTTCAGGCGCCCGGACTGCTCATAGACGGACAGCGCTGTGCCATCCGTGTCCTTTGTCCAGCCGAGCAGCCGGTAGTCCTGCGTTTCGCTGCGATAGGTGACGGTCACGAGGTAGCGGGTGCCGTCCACCAGATATTCCTGCCCGTCGATATACGACAGGCCGGTATCGGTGCCCAGCATGAAGGTACGCCCGTCGGCATTTTCCGGCGCAATCGCAATTTTGTAACTCCACAGCTGCAAATCTCCCTCCGGGTCGAGGTCGGACAGGGAAGCAAGCTGTTCCAGATTCACCATCTGCGCGTCTCGCACCGTATCTGTTACAGTTTCAAAGCCGCCGTCGGTCAGCACCTTGTATTCAATCGGCTCCGGCAAAATGACCTGTGCGATATAATATTCGGCGTAGTCCTGTATGCTGGAAAAGAACTCGCTTGTCGGGAGCGTGCTGTCTGCCTCTGCGGGGCCGTCTGCGGCGGTGGAGGCCGGTGTGTCTTCCTCCGGCTGCTCTGTGTCTGTCTTCGGGTCAGTCAGGAAGCACACGGCCACGGCGATAGACACGAGTACCGCCGCCAGCACGACCCAGAACGCGGGCTTTTTGTAATTTAAAACAGACTTAATGCGCCCCTTGACACCTGTTTCGCCGAAGGCCAGCGGGCAGGCCGTAATCATCCGGCGTGGGACGCTGCATTGCAGCAGCGCACGGGAATAGGCCGTCTTGCAGTCGTCACCCAGTTCGCGCACGACCTTTTCATCGCAGGCCGCCTCGATATCGCGGCAGAACAGGATATACGCCAGCCAGCAGACGGGGTTGAACCAGTACGCCGTCAGGAGTAGGAAGCCCAGCGGCTTCCAGAGTTGGTCGCCACGCTTTAAATGCGCGCGCTCGTGCGCCAGAACCATGTCCTGCGCGCCGGCTCCAGCCCAAAGGGCAGATAAATTCTCGGCCGAAGCACGCCGAGGATGAACGGGGACGGAACGAATTCCGACTGGAACACGTTCCCCTCCAGCCGCACCGCCGTGCACACGCGAAGCCGCAGGCGCAGCGCAGAAATCACCGCGTAAAGAAACAGCACTGCGCAGCCGCCGAGCCAGACCCACGCGGCAAGCCACGTCAGAATTTGCAGCGGGTTCGCGCTCTGCACAGGGTCAGGTGTAAACGCGGCCTGTAAGGGCGGATTTACAATGGCGTCGACCGCCGGGATGCCGCTCGTGATGGCTGGCGCGGCGGAATACACGATCTCGGGCTGCACAGTCTCCGCGCTCGGGATGAGGCTCAGGACGCTTTCGACCGAAACCGGACACAAAAGCCGCACTGCCGCCAGTGCCCACAGGGCGCATAGCAGCCACTTCGGTGCTTTCTTGAACACCAGCCGTATCAGTACAATCGCAAAAATCAGAATTGCCGCAGACAGGCTGCGGTTGAGAAAGCCGAGAAATACATCGGTCATGGCCGCTTCTCCTCATAGCCATCAATCATGGCGCGCAGTTGGTCAACCTCATTCTGCGAAAGCTTTGTCTTGCGCGCAAACGCTGCAACAAATGCGGGAAGCGAACCCTCAAACGTCTTTTCAACCAGTTCGTCCAGTTCCGCCGCCTGTGCCTCGTCTTTGGAGACGAGCGAGGAGACGAAGCCATTTTCGTTTTTCACGACGCCGCGCTCGGCCAATCGGTGGATGACCGTATACGTCGTCGTCCGGCTCCATCCAAGCCTTTCCCGGCACAGCTTCGCCAACTCTGCGCTGGGCAGCGGTTCGTGCTCCAATAAAATCAGGCAGAACCGGTATTCACTTTCAAAAATTTTCGGGGTGGACATAGGTTGTTCCTCCTTGTCTAATGCGTTAGACTCTAACTGTAGTCTAACGCATTAGACCGCTTTTGTCAAGCCCCGCTGTACGCGATAAACGCGCACAGGATGCCAATGTTGCCTGAGGCATATTGGAAACAGACTTGTGCCATCCAAATGCGGCCACGGTATAGATAGGATGCCTATGTTCTGGTATATGCACAGCCGTCTAATTATAGTCTGTATGTACAGTCCAGCACAGCACATTCGGTTGCACACGTCAAAAAATGCCGGTAGGTTTTTTGCAACTTTTTCTGTCTCATCTGCTTGACAAGCGGGAATATCTGTGGTAATATATCCGAGCAGTTGGAAGACTGTAAACGCGCGAGTGGTGGAATTGGCAGACTCGCTAGATTCAGGTTCTAGTGTCCACTCCGGACGTGCGGGTTCAAGTCCCGCCTCGCGCACCAAGATCCCGCATACGAGAGTATGCGGGATCTTATTTATTTCTGCCCCCAAAAGCTGCTCGGCCAGCGGGGGGAGAGGATCCATAAGGGAGAAGAAGTGATGCGCTGCCGGTGCAGCGATCCTGAACATTTCACACACCGCCGCGAACGTTGATGTTCGCGGCGGTTTTTTATGGCTTGGGAAAATAAAACGAGAGTCCCGGCGGCTTTGGGGCTGCGGGGATACTCGTTTTTTGCAGGGACAGAAATTAGAGAATCACGCCACCTGATGCCTGCAAAATTTTCTGTGCGCCACGGGAAGTGTGATGATAATCAGCGCACACGCGGCAATCAGGATCGTGCACGGGAGGATAATGACCAGCTTGCCGAAACTGAACAGAACATACGTTGAAAACACCACATGAGTATCCATTGCCTTTGCCGGAAGCAGGCAAAGGAGCTTGTTGAAAACTCCGTTGACGCGGCTTGTCGGCAGGAACATGGGCACGATCGTGCAGAGTGTGCTGATGAGGACAGCCGCAAACGGTGTTTTGCAGGCAGCGGACAGCAGCAACGTAAACGCCATGACAGACAGCACCACAACATAATTGATGACGATGCCCACAAATACGACCTGCCATATTTTCAGACCATAATAAGCGGTCGTGGAAAGGATCTGAAAATCACAGTTCCATCCTTGTACGCCGAATACCGCAAGCACAGAAATCAGGCTCAGCAAAACCGCGATGAAATAGATTCTGCTTGTGACCGCGAACCCGGCGATCAGCTTTGCCCAAACGGTTTCCCGTCTGCCATACTTGGAAGAAAGAACGACTGCGTCTGCGCCTGTCTGATATTCATAAGCGAAAACCGGGGAGATGATGATGCACACGACCAGCGCAATCAGCAGGAATACCGTTGGGAAGTCACGGGTCAACAGCGTTTTCCATCCGTCCGAATAATCGTATGTGATAGGGTCAGATACTTTTGCATCCAGCTTTAGGATCGTATCCTTTTCTGCCTGCGTGTAGTTGCCGGTCGTGTAATCCATATCTACGATACTCTGAACCTGCGCATGGCGATCCTGATAGAAATTCTCGACTCTTTCATTTGTGATACTTGAAAGAATGTTCATGTCATATGCCCCAGCCGGAGAGTATATCCGCCGCATTAAATTCAAGATGCCGTTGTATGGCAGAATATCTTTGCAGTACACTTCGTCTTTCAAAGCGCCCGAAGTGCCAAAATTATCAGAATTTCCATAGACTGTGTGATACTGTTGCAGCGCGTCTTTCAGCCGCTCCGCAGTCAGCGGTCCGGCGAGCGCGTGATCCATTTCCTGCTTTACATGAATTGCCTCCATACCGGATACTTCCGTGCCATCGGCTCGGTAATAGTCCTGGTCCGAAACGAACACAAAGCTGAGCGCGATGATGCTGAGCAACATGAGCAGGCAGGCAATGATGGTTGACTTCCGTCTGAGAATTTTTCTCTTTTCGTAATATATAAGCGTTTTCATTTCTGTTTTCCTCCTGCGGGGCGGGAAAGATCGCTGCCTAATTCGTCTGCAAAGTGGAACAGGTACAAATCTTCCAGCGTGGTCTGCACCGGAACAGCGGCGGGGGCGGGCTGGTTTCTGGACACAATACGCAGTTCCACGCCGTCCGTCAAGTGGCGCAGATTGCAGATGCAGCATTGCGCTTCATACCGTCCGACCTCCCGTTCAGGTACAATCAGCGACCACGCAATTCCGGCAGCCTGTTCCGTAAGTTCAGAGGGACTCCCAGCCAAGATCAGCTTGCCTTTTTTCATCATCAGGATTTGGTCTGCAATGTATTCCACGTCGCTGACAATATGCGTGGACAAAATGACGATCTTATTCTGCGACAGGTCTGAAATCAGATTGCGGAAGCGAATCCGCTCTTTGGGGTCAAGTCCGGCGGTCGGCTCGTCCAACACAAGGACTTTCGGATCATTGAGGACAGCCTGTGCAACGCCGAGGCGCTGCTTCATGCCGCCGGAGAAAGAACGGATTTTCTGCCTGGACACGTCCGACAGACCGACCATTTGCAGCAATTCTTCCACTCTGTGTTTGGCAGCACGGCCCTGTATGCCTTTCAGCGATGCCATATACAGAAGAAATTCGTGTGCGGAGAAATCCGGGTAGTAACCGAAATTCTGCGGCAGGTAGCCGAGAATGTCACAGTATTTTGCGCCTATATCGCTGATACTCGTTCCGTTAAATAAAATTTCTCCGCTGGTCGGGTTTAGCACCGTGCAGATCATGCGCATCAGCGTTGTTTTGCCAGCGCCATTTGCGCCGAGCAGACCATAGACACCGTTGGACAGGGTATAACTGAAACCGTCTACGGCGATATGGTTCTGAAACTGTTTTGAAATACGATCAAGAGTCAGTTCCAATTTGATACCTCCATCGTTACTTTAAGGGAACACATTCGAGGCGTTTCGCGGAATCCTTGAACAGTTTCCATAATTCAAGCGCAAAAACGCCGATGCTGATTGCAAGAATCAGCAGCCACACCGTAATAGCTGCGCTATCGTACCAGTCCGGGAGGGCGCTTACAGAAACAAGACCGAACGCAGATAGGCCGACACAATAAGCAGTCACATAGTAGTGTGTATTCGCATTCCGGCTTCTGTTGAGCAGGAACAACGAGCCGGATGCCGCCAGAAAGCTCGGCACAAGTCCATATAGGATCAATGCGCCAAAGGTGAAATACGTTTTCATCGCGGTCATGATCAGCATACAGGTGAGCGACAGCGTATCCACCACCGCCGCGATCACAAACCTTGCCATGAAAATCTGCGGCAGCGAAAAGCGCGACGGCAATTCCAGCTCTGTCATGTGATAGCGGAAAGACCGTGAAAGCTCACCACTGCCAAGCAGCACGACCAGAGGAGCCGCCGCGACAAGCAGCAGAAATCCGTCGCTGTCTTTCAAAATCATCGTCGTGAACAGTCCATACAGGCAGAGCAATAAAAGCTGACAAGCAAACAGGCTTTTATTTACAAAGCGAATCTGCCCCTTGATGAATTGCAGCATCGAGGTTTCAGTTGACAATGACAGACGTTTGCTTCGCGCCTGCTCCATAAGCTGTGCCTTTTTTGCCGCATCCGGCAGCGGCGGCGCTGCCTGCATAAGCTGACGTAATTCGTTTTTCAGCACACGCTTCATGGCGATTCCTCCTTTAAGAGCTTTTTGAGCTGACGCAACGCGCCGCGCACACGATACATCACTTGAAACCTTGAAAGTCCAAGTATCTCTGCAATCTCACCCACTTTCAAGTCCTGCCCGTATCGTAAAAGCAAAACTTCCTGCTGTTCATTGGGGAGCGCGGCAATGGCGGTGGATAAGTAGATTTTCTGGACGGCATGATCTGCAAAGTCCTCCGCGGCAGGCTCTTGATCCCAACGCAATTCATCCAGAGAATCCGGCGGCACTTTTTTCAGCCAGTTCAGACAGAGATGATGTGCAATCGTATAGAGCAGCGCCTTTGGACTTTCAATGTCGGAATATGTCTGCGCCGCATCCATAAACCGTATAAATGTATCCTGCGTGATGTCCTGTGCATCAACGGCGCTATGCGTCTTCCAATAGCAGAATTTATAAATCTGGTCATAGTACAGCGCAATGACCTGTTCCATGCTCTCCG
>ERZ1673742.3068-NODE-3068-length-11466-cov-5.507142_pt1 | contig 11466 bp, 9 predicted proteins | sample MGYA00580208_ERZ1673742 | MGnify/ENA primary metagenome ERZ1673742 (study PRJEB41218, sample SAMN15661774) | gut metagenome | host: Homo sapiens | place: Canada: London | collected 2015-08-20/2019-03-30 | study: EMG produced TPA metagenomics assembly of...
AACTCCATCATCTGGATCTTCGACCAGTGGGATGCCGGTAAGACCTACTGGGGCACCGAAGTCCAGCTCGGCCTGGCCGAGGGCGGCGTCGGCATCGTGACCGACAAGAACTACGACAAGTACGCTTCCGCCGAGACCAAGGCCGCCGTTGAGGCTGCACAGGCCGGTATCATGGACGGCAGCACCAAGGTCGACACCGCGTTCGACGCCAACTTCGACGTCGCCGCGCTGCGCGACTCTGTCAGACCGTAATTTCGGTTCTTTCCGGGGAGACTCTCTGAGTCTCCCCGGAACATGCGGTAAAAAGTAATAGTGAATAAGGAACAAGCGACGTGGCGCATTCAGCGCGGCAATTTTGTCGCTTCTTCAGGATTCACTATTACTTATTGCTTTTTATGCGCACAACTTTTTCTGAAGAAAGAGAGGAACATATCGTATGCCAGACGAAAAAACCGGCCGTCCGGACGAGCAGTATGTCGTCCAGATGAAAGGGATCACCAAGGTGTATCCCAACGGTGTCGCGGCCAACCAGGGCGTGGACTTCTTCCTCCGCAGAGGCGAGATCCACGCGCTGATGGGCGAAAACGGCGCCGGCAAATCGACGCTCATGAAGATGCTCTTTGGTCTGGAGCAGCCGACGAGCGGCGAGATCTGGGTGAACGGCGAAAAGCTGTCGCTCACCTCCCCTACCGTCGCCATCTCCCACGGGATCGGCATGGTGCACCAGCACTTCATGCTCGTGCCAAGCCTGACCGTGGCGGAAAACATGGTGCTCGGCATGGCGCCGCGCAAGGGTCTTTTCATTGACCACGCGAAGGCCGTCGCCATCACGAAGGAATACGCGGAAAAATACAACCTGCACGTCGAGCCGGAGGCCAAGGTCATGGACATCCCGGTCGGCATGAAGCAGAAGGTCGAGATCCTCAAGGCGCTGGTCCGCGGCGCGAAGATCCTCATCCTCGACGAGCCGACGGCCGTTCTGACCACACAGGAGACGGTCGAGCTGTTCAAGGAGCTGCGGAATCTGAAGGAGCAGGGCTACACGATCGTCTTCATCTCCCACAAACTCAACGAGATCATGGAGATCACCGACCGACTGACCATCATGCGCGGCGGCCGCTCGATGGGCGTGTACAACACCTGCGACGTGACGAAAGAGGAGATCTCCCGGCTGATGGTCGGCCGCGACGTCATTCTGAACGTGCAGAAGGACAAGGCGCAGCCGACGGACGTGGTGCTGCGCGTGCGGGACGTGGAATACGTCAACGAGTGGCACAAGAAAATGCTCGACAAGATCTCCTTCGACGTGCGCCGGGGCGAGATCCTCGGCATCGCGGGCGTCGAGGGCAACGGCCAGAAGGAGCTGGTCGACATGCTCTTCGGCTTCCTGACGCCGAACGCGGGCAGCGTCACGGTGCAGGAGGAGAACATCCTCGGCCTGCCGCAGCAGAAGCTGCGCAGCAAGGGCATCTCGCTCGTGCCGGAGGACCGGATGCTCTACGGCATCGCCGCCTCCGCCTCGATCGAGGAAAACCTCATCTCCGACCGCTCGGCGGAAAAACGGCTGAACCACGGGCCGCTCTTTAACATGAAGGCCATCCATGAGGAGGCCGACCGGCTCATCGAGGACTATACGGTCCTTTGCAAGTCGCGCAAGCAGCAGGTCGGGATGCTCTCGGGCGGCAATATCCAGAAGGTCGTCGTCGCGCGTGAGTTCTCCGGCGATCCGGTGCTCATCCTTGCCGACCAGCCGACGCGCGGCATCGACGTCGGCGCGACGGAGTTCATTCGCAAGAAGCTCGTCGAGCTGTCGCGGTCCGGCATCGCGGTGCTGCTGATCTCGGCGGATCTGGCCGAGGTCATGGAGCTGTCCGACAGTCTGATCGTCATGCACGGCGGTAAGATCGCGGCCTATTTTGAAGATACCTCCACCCTCACCGACGATGTGATGGGCGAATACATGCTCGGGCTCAAGCACCAGAGCGACGAAGAGATCCGGAGGGTTTGCCATGACTAAGAAACGTCAGATCCTGTTTTCGATGATCCGCGGTCTGCTCGCCATTCTGATCGCACTGCTGGTGGCGACGCTGCTGATCTTCCTGTCTGCCGACGGCGATAGCTTTGCCGAAAAGCTCGCGGCCACGGGCGGCGCGCTCAAGCAGCTGCTGGTCGGCCCGCTGTTCCGCATGGGCCGCAGCGGCACGAAATTCGACTTCAAGCGCCTGACCGACATCCTCGCCTCGATGATCCCGATCATCTTTACGGGCCTGTCCGTCTGCGTGATGTTCTCGGCCAACCAGTTTAACCTCGGCGCCGAGGGCGGCATCATGCTCGGCGCGTTCTCGACGGCCATGGTCGCGGTCTATGTGCCGATGGCGGCCGCCATCCACCCGATCGTCGGCGTGCTGGCGGGCGGTCTGGCCGTGGCGGTGATGATGCTGCTGCCGGCGCTGCTCAAGACCAAGCTCGACGTGAGCGAGATGGTCTGCTCGCTGATGCTCAACTACATCGTCATGTACTTCATCAAGTACCTGATGAATACATACCTGGCCGACAAGACCAAGGGCCAGATCCAGTCGTATGAATTCCTCGAAACGTCCAAGATCGCGCCGCTGATCGACAACGGCTCGAAGCTCTCCTGGGGCTTCGTCGTCGCCATCGCGTGCGTCGTGCTCATCGGGCTTTTCATATACAATACCCGCTGGGGCTACACCATCCGCATGATCGGCATCAACCAGGCGTTCGCCAAGTATTCCGGCATGAAGGTCGCGACGGTCATCGTTCTGTCGCAGGTGCTGGGCGGCTTCCTCGCGGGCATCGGCGGCGGTATCGAGATGCTCGGCCGCTACCCGACCTTCTCGTGGAGCTCGCTGCCGGGCTACGGCTGGACAGGCATCACGATCGCCATTCTCGCGGGCAACAACCCGTGGTTCGTGCCGTTCGCCTCGTTCTTCATGGCGTATCTCACGAAGGGCTGCGAGCTGATGGCCACCTACGCCAATGTGCCCTCGCAGCTGATCGATATCATCCAGGGCGTCATCTTCCTGTTCTTCGCGGCTGAGCAGTTCCTGTCCGGCTACCGCCAGAAGCTGGTCGTCAAGACCGCGCAGGAGGAGCTGGCCGCCAAGGCCGCGCTCGAAGCGCAGAAAGGAGGCGCGGAACATGCTTAATTTTCTGAAGCTGCTGCTGACGCCGGAGTTTTTCTTCTCCATCATCCGCATCTCCGCGCCGATCCTGTTTGCGACGCTGGCGGCCATCGTGGTCGAAAAGGCTGGCTTCTGCAACATCGGTCTTGAGGGCCTCATGATGTTCTCCGCGCTGACGGGCTCGCTGGTGTCGTATTACGCGCACAGCTGGGTCTGGGGTCTGCTTGCGGCGCTGGCCATCGGCGTGCTCATGAGCCTGATGATGGGCTTCTTCGCCTTCCAGCTGAAGACGGATATCACGCTCGTCGGCATCGCCGTCAATATGATGGGCTCGGGCGGCACGCTGTTCCTCTGCAAGGTCATCACAAACCTGACCGAGGGCACGGCCATGGCCTCGTCCACGGGCCTGATCAACTCCAACCTGCTCATCCCAAGCATCAATCTTCCGCTCATCAGCAAGATCCCGTTTTTGGGCGGCATCCTCTCGGGCCACAATCTGCTGACGTGGATCGCATTTGCCTGCTGCGCGCTGACGAGCGTGATGCTCTATAAGACGAGCCTCGGCCTCAACATCCGCGCGGTGGGCGAAAACCCGAACGCGGCCTCCTCGGTCGGCGTGTCGGTGCTGAAGATCAAGTACATCGCCATCGGCTTCTCGGGCCTCATGTGCGGCTTCGGCGGGGCATTCATGTCGATGTACTACGCGGCCGGCTGGTCGCTGGACATGGTCGCGGGCCGCGGCTTCATCGCGCTGGCCGCGCAGGCCATGGGCGGCGGCGAATGTTTGGGCGGCATGCTGTCTTCGCTCGTGTTCGGCTTTGCGCAGGCGCTCGGCATCAAGTTCTCGGCTGTCGGCCTGGACTCGAACCTCGCCTCCCCCATCCCTTACGCCGTGACGATCATCGGCCTTGTCATCTTCTCGCTCGTGCGGCGCAGCCGGGCCAAAAAGCTGCATTCCGCCGCGGCGCTCAAGTAAGGAGCTTTGTATGTCCGAACTGAAAAAGATCCCCGTCATCCTCGACGGCGACCCCGGCCATGACGACGCCATCGCGTGGGTCCTGGCCCGGGCGAGCCGGGAGCTCGACATTCTCGCCGTGACCTCGTGCTGCGGCAATCAGACGATCGAAAAAACCGCCTACAACGCCCTGCGCGTCTGCACGCTCATCGGGCTGGACGCACCGGTCGGCAAGGGCTGCCCGCATCCGCTGCTGAACGACGTGATGAACGCGCCCTCGGTCCACGGCGAATCGGGCCTCGACGGCCCGGCGCTGCCGGAGCCGGCCTTCGCCCCGTCGCACCTTCCCGCGCCGGAGCTGATGGCGAAGGTCCTGCGCGAGTCCAAAGAGCCCGTCACCATCGTCGCCACCGGCCCGCAGACGAACGTCGCGGCGCTGCTGCTGGCGCATCCGGAGCTGAAGGGCAAGATCGCCCGCATCAGCCTCATGGGCGGCGGCATCGCCACCGGCAACTGGACCCCTGCCGCGGAATTCAACATTCTGGTCGACCCGGAGGCGGCGAAGATCGTCTTCACCTCCGGCGTCCCCATCACGATGGCGGGGCTCGACGTGACGGAAAAGGCGCTGATCCTGCCGGAGGACTTTGAGCGCGTGCACGCGCTCGGCAACCCGGTGAGCGATATCGTGGCGCAGTGGCTGGAGTTCTTCTACAAGTTCCACCGGTCCATCGGCTACGCTGGGGCCCCGATGCATGACCCGTGCGCCGTCATGGCGCTCATCCATCCGGAGATCTTCACGATCCGGCCCATGTATGTCCAGGTCGAGACCGGCGGCGAATACTGCCGCGGGACGACCGTGGGCGATCTGCTCGGCTTCTCCGGCCACGCGCCGAACGCCGACGTGCTGATGGACGTGGACCGCAGCCGCTTTGCGGATCTGCTGGTCGAGGCCATCGGATTCTATGGGGAGGCAAAGGCATGACAACGAAACAAATTCCCATCTGGATCGACTGCGACACCGGTACGGACGATACCGTCGCCATCATGCTGGCGCATGCGCTGCCGGAGCTGCAGATCATCGGCCTGTCCGCCGTGGCGGGCAACAGCCTGCTGTGCAACACGTTCCCGAACACGCGGCGCGTGGTGCATCTGCTGGGGGCGGACTACCCCGTCTACCCCGGCGCAGAGCGGCCGCTCGTGCGCGAGCCGCATGTGGCGGGCGCGTTCCACGGCGAAAACGGCCTCGGAAACGTGCAGCTGCCCCTGCCCGACACGGCCCCGGAGCAGACGCCCGCGTGGGACGCGCTGTACGCCGCGGCAAAGCGGATGCCGGGCGAGCTGCGGCTCGTCGCCACGGGCCCGCTGACCAACGTGGCCATCGCGCTGACCAAGTATCCGGACCTGCATGGACTTCTGCACTCCATCGCCCTGATGGGCGGCGCGGCCGTCGGCGGCAATGTGACGCCCGCGGCGGAGTTCAACATCTACGACGACCCGGATGCGGCGCAGATCGTGTTCAAATCCGGCGTACCGCTCGTCATGTGCGGGCTGGATGTGACGATGCAGGCTGAGCTCCGCCCTGCGGACTGGGACGAGATGGCCGGATATGGCAACCGCTGCGGCAGACTCATCAAGGAGCTGTTCGCCTGCGCGTGGAAGACGATCCAGACCGTCGGACTCACCGGCGTGGCGCAGCATGACTCCTGCCCCGTGATGTATCTGGCGCACCCGGAGCTGTTCGAAGGCCGGATGGCTGGCGTGTTCGTCGAGACGCAGGGCGCAGTCACGCTCGGCAAGACCGTCACCGACCTGCAGAGCGACAAAAAATTCGGCGTGCAGAACGCCCTCGTGCTCCTGCACCTCGACCGCGAGAAATTCATGCAGATCCTGAAAGACTGCATCCGGACGCTGCCCTGAGAAAAGAAATCCCCCGCCCGCTGCGTTTGCAGCGGGCGGGGTTTGTTTTTCTCGCTTACATCACGTTCAGGTTTTCGGGCATGACGATGGCGGCGACGATATACAGGAGAATGCCTGTGCCGCTCAGGGCCAAGGCCGCCCAGATCAGGCGGACGATCGTCGGGTCGATGCCGAAATACTCGGCCACGCCGGCGCAGACGCCGCAGATCATACGATTGTTGCTTTTATACAATTTCTTCATCAGAAGTTCCTCCATTTCATTGATTCATTGATATGGATTTAGACGTTGATTTTTCCGGTTTGTTCCGGGAAATCCGGATCAGAGCTCCAGGATCAGCGGCTGGCCGTCGGTCGCGAGCTGGTTTTCGTAGATCTCGACGGGGCGGCCGGTGATGCTGTCATGGTAAACGCCGTTCGGCGCCGGGAAGCGGACGAGCGCAGACGCGCCGCGGAGACTGAACAGACCCGCAACGCGGCGGCCATTCTGCTCATAGACGGCCAGCAGCACGTCGTGCGGCAGGGCCGTGAGGGTGTAGCTGCCCTCGGCGAAGATGGGGTCGCGCTTGATCGCGGCGAGACGGGTGAGGAAGTCAGACTGGTCGCGGCCGGTCTGCCAGTGGACCGGGTCCTTGTCAAACAGGGACGGCACGTGCGGATCGTCGACCTCCTGCCCGGCGTAGACGAGGGTCAGGCCGCGCTGGAAGTAGTTGAAGGCCGTCCAGTTGCGGCGCACGGTCTCCTCCGGGAGGATGTGGGCCGCGCGGGCGCGGTCATGATTTTCAAGGAAGCGGAGCTTGACATAGTTGTCGGGATAGAGCCATTCCTGGGCGTCCAGCCGGTCGGCGTACTGCGCGAGGGTGATGGTGCCTTCGAGATAGTCCCGGAAGTAGGGGTAGACGTCGTAGTCATAGGCGGCGTCAAACGCCTGATAGAGCTCGGCGTCGGACATGCTTGCAAAGCCCTGTGCGCGGGCGGCGACATGGAAGCCGCGCTCGACCGATTCGCACAGCCAGAAGCAGCCGGGACGGACGGTCGCGACCTCTGCGCGGGCGCGCTTCCAGAACTCCAGCGGGACGAGCGGCGCGACATCGCAGCGGAAGCCGTCGACGAGGCGGGCCCAGGTCTTGAGCGTTTCGATCTGGTAGTCCCAGAGCTCTGGGTGGCTGTAGTCCAGATCCGCCACGTCCCACCAGTCGCCGAAGCGGTTGCCGAGCGAGCCGTCGGGCTTGTGGTAGAACCATTCGGGGTGGTTTTCGGCCAGCCAGGAGTCGGGCGAGGTGTGGTTATAGACGACGTCGATGATGCACTTCATGCCGCGGGCGTGGATGGCGTCGACCAGATGGCGGAAATCGTCGAGCGTGCCGAACTCGGGGTTGACGGCGCGGTAGTCACGGATGGCATATGGGCTGCCGAGGCTCCCCTTGCGGTTTTTCTCGCCGGTGGGATGGATAGGCAGCAGCCAGATGATATCCGTGCCGAGGGCCTTGATGCGGTCAAGGTCTGCCTGCACGGCGGCGAAGGTGCCCTCTTTGGAGTAATTGCGGACGTAGATGGAATACAGGACCTGATTGCGCAGGGATTTTTTCGTATCGACAGCCATAAAACGGCCTCCTTTTGGTTTCATTCTACTTCGTATTTTACACAAATCATGGAAAAAGGCAAGTCGGCAAATTGAATAAAATCAGAGGGCGCAACTTCTATTGTTTTTCTGCGTCTGTAGAGAGGAAGGGACTGGTTGGGGCATATGCCCCTGCCTCCCCTCTCAGGGGAGGTGGCGCGGCGAAGCCGTGACGGAGAGGTTGTGCCGGGAAGATACGACCTCTCCGTCAGCCTGCGGCTGACAGCTCCCCTGCAAGGGGAGCCTTTGGACTGTGCATTCTCTTGACCTTACAAATTCTGAATGAAAAAGGAGCGACAGACATGAAAAAACTTCTTGCGATCGTGTTGGCGGCGGCGTGCGCGGTATCGATGGCGGCGTGCGCGGCGAAGACGGGCGGCATCATCACGCTGCCGGAGGCATCGATGGCCGACGGGCAGCTGGCTGCGCCGCCGGAGGTGACGTCGGTGCCGTATCCGAAGGATACGGACTTCGTCAAGGACGGAAAGGTCGACTACAGCGGCTACGACAAGGCCTGCGACGACTGGCAGGCGGCCCGGCAGGAGAGGCTGCAGACCATGGTGGATCCAGCCGACGTGGCACACTGGTTCACCAGCAGCATCCCGGTGCTGCTGCAGGGCGCGGGAGATGAAAACCGCGTGTGCTCGCCGCTGAACGTCTACATGGCGCTCGCCATGCTGGCGGCGGTGACAGACGGGCAGACGCAGGGGCAGATCCTGGACGCGCTGGGCGCGGATTCCCTAGATGAGCTGCGGACGCGCGCCGCGCTGCTCTGGCAGGAGAACAGCTGGAACGACGGGCTGGTCACGAGCCTGCTCGCAAACTCCATCTGGCTGCAGGACGGGTACGAATATAACGAAGACACGCTCAAAAAGCTGGGCGAGGAGTTTTTCGCCTCGGCCTTTTCCGGGGAAATGGGCTCGGAGGACTATAACAAGCAGCTGCAAAGCTGGCTCAACGACAACACCGGCGGGCTGCTGACCGAGCAGGCGGGCAGCGTGCAGCTGCGGCCCGAGACCGTGCTCGCGCTGGTGTCGACGATCTACTACAGCGCGCAGTGGAGCGACCAGTTCTACGAGGGCGCGAACACGGAGGAGACCTTCCACGCGCCCACGGGCGACGAGACCGCGACGTTCCTGCACAGCAGCCGGTCCGGGACAGTGTACTACGGCGACGGGTTCATGGCGACGGAGCTTCCGCTGCGCAGCAGCGGGTCGATGTGGCTTTTGAAGCCGGACGCGGGCGTGACGCCGGAAGATCTGCTGCAAAGTGAGGACGCGGTGGGCTTCCTGCTGGCAAACGGCAGCTGGTCGCAGACGCAGCAGGCCGAGGTCGACCTCAGCCTGCCGAAATTTGACGTTTCATCGGATCTGGACCTGCTGGACGCGCTGGCGCAGCTCGGCATGACGGATGTGCAGACGCCCGGTGCGGCGGATTTCACGCCGCTCACGACCGCGAACCAGCTGCCGCTGGCCCTGACCGAGGCCAAGCACGCGGCGCGCGTGAAGATCGACGAGGACGGCTGCGAGGCCGCGGCGTACACCATCCTCTCGGTCTGCGAGACTGCCGCGATGCCGCCGGAGGAGATCGTGGAGTTCAAGCTCGACGAGCCGTTCCTCTTCGCCATCACCGGCGCCGACGGCCTGCCGCTGTTCGTGGGAATCGTGAATCAGGTGGGGTGAATGCCCTGCTGCGGCACCCCAAAGCCTCCCCTGAAAGGGGAGGTGGCTCGGCGAAGCCGAGACGGAGAGGTTGTATCAGATTCGCAGCGACCTCTCAGTCAGCCTTCGGCTGCCAGCTCCCCTGGAAGGGGAGCCTTGGAGATAGAAAACGCGCGTACCGCGGGAGCGGTACGCGCGTTTGATTTTGGGGATCAGCCGATGCCGCCGAGGGCTGCGCCGGCAACCAGAGCTACGATGCAGAGGATGCAGTAGACATACTTGGCAAGCGGGTAGAACCAGCCGCCGATGGGTTTCTGGAGGCCGTCGTTGACTTCGCCGAGAACGAACTTCTTGCCGGCGACCCAGAAGAACATGATACCGGCCAGCAGAGCGCCAAGCGGGCAGATGTAGATCGAGACGACGTCCATCCACTCGGAGGTGATCTTCTGGATGAGGACCGCGACCACGCAGCCGATCACCAGGATGATGGCGGTCGCCGGGACGCGCTTGAGCTTCAGGTTATCCTGCAGGGTAGCGACCGGAGCTTCATACAGATTAATGATGGAGCTGAGGCCCGCGAACAGGACGCAGACGAAGAAGATGACGCCGATGATCCGGCCGCCGGGCATACCGTTGAGGACATTGACCAGCCAGACGAACATGAGGCCGGGGCCGCCCTTCTCCAGCGGAGCGCCGCCAGCAGCCATGGCGGGGATGATGACGAAGGCAGCGAGCAGAGCAGCCAGCGTATCGAAGATGGCAACGTTTCTGGCGGAGTTGGGGATGTTTTCCTTCTTGGGCAGGTAGGAGCCGTAGATGACGGAGCCGTTGCCCGCGACGGACAGGGAGAAGAACGCCTGGCCGAAGGCGAAGATCCAGACCATGGGATTGGCCAGACCCTTGGGATCGAGCTTGAAGATGTACTTGTAGCCGTCGCTTGCGCCGGGCAGGAAGGCGATGTAGATGCCAAGACCCACGAACAGGAAGAACAGGATGGGCATCATGACCTTGTTGGCCTTTTCAATGCCGCCGGAGACGCCCATCGCCATGATGGCGAACGAAGCGACGATCGCAACAATGATCCACGGCAGATTGCTGACCGCAACGACGTCGAAATGACCGCCGATGGCCGCCATATCCTGGCCCATGGCATGCATGTCGCCGGTGATGGAGATCGCGGTGTACTTGAAGATCCAGCCCATGACGACGGTATAGCCGATGGCCAGCGCCATGGAGCCGAGGACCGGAATGAAGCCGATGGCTTCGCCGATCTTGCGGTTGCCGCGCAGTTCGGTGCACTTACCGAACGCGCCGATGGGGCCTGCGCCGGTGGCACGGCCGAGCGCGAATTCACCGATAACGCCGGTGGAGCCGATGAGGATGACGCAGATGAAATACGGGATCAGGAACGTCATGCCGCCCCAAAGGGAGACCATGATGGGGAAACGCCAGATGTTGCCCATGCCGACGGCGGAACCGATGCAGGCCAGAATAAAGCCCCATTTGGATTTAAAGCCGTCGCGCTGTGTGGTTGCTTGCTTATCAGCCATTACTTTTCCCTCCAATAAGAATGTTGGATTCGACTGTCACGCAGCGCCGGGAGGCCCCGGCGCTGCGCCGTCCGGGTTTACTTACTCTTCTTTTCTTCTGGTGTTGTGAATTACTTTTCCTCGTTGGGATACGGCTCGAGGAACGCGTGGAAGTGGCGCATCGGGAGGTTGTGGCCCCAGACGATCCGCATGTTGGGGATGGACTCACGGTCTTCATACAGAGCCTTGACGGCTGCGATGACGTAGTCGAGGTGCTCCTGGGTGAGGCGGCTGCGGTCGATGGCGAAGCGGACGACGTTGGCCAGCTCTGCCTGCTGCTCCGGGGTCTTGAGGTCATATTCCATGGAATAGTCGCCAAGCTCGGAGACACGGATGCCGTAGCGGCGGATCAGCTCGAGCGAGAAGCCTTCGCCTGCGAAGGTCTCGTGGCCGCGCTTGCCGTCGAAGAACTCATCCATGTTGATGTAAACAGCATGGCCGCCGGCGGGAAGAACGACGCCCTTGACGCCTGCCTTGTAGAAGCCCTGTGCGAGATATTCACACTGCTTGATGCGCTCGTCCATATAGTTGAAGTCGCAGCTCTCGTACATACCGACAGCCAGCGCCATGATGTCACGGC
>ERZ1673742.3069-NODE-3069-length-11459-cov-6.666784_pt1 | contig 11459 bp, 9 predicted proteins | sample MGYA00580208_ERZ1673742 | MGnify/ENA primary metagenome ERZ1673742 (study PRJEB41218, sample SAMN15661774) | gut metagenome | host: Homo sapiens | place: Canada: London | collected 2015-08-20/2019-03-30 | study: EMG produced TPA metagenomics assembly of...
GGTGCTGTTTACTTCCTACTCCCTGATGGGCGCTGTTTATAACCAAGTAAAAGAACAGCTGTCCTTTCCGCTAATGGTAGTATGGCGGCATTCGCAGGATGTCATCCACCAATTCAAGCAGGCACAGAATGCGGTGCTGTTCGCAGCGGGTTCCTGTTGGGAAGGTGTAGATTTTCCCGGCGATATGGTATCGTCGCTGATTATTGTACGACTGCCTTTTCCTGTTCCCGATCCTATCAGCGAAGCAGAACGGGAGCAGTATCCCACTCTGCAGGACTATATCCGAGAAGTCATTATCCCGGATATGCAGGTAAAACTCCGGCAAGGGTTCGGACGGGCTATCCGTACTGAAACGGATACCTGTGTGGTGAGCATTCTGGATCATCGTGCAGCACCCGGAGAACGATATCACCGAGCTGTGCTGGAAACCCTGCCTCCACTTCATATCACCAGAAAAATCGAAGATGTAGAAGATTTCATCCGGACCAAGAAAAGCCCGGATTATTTTATGCCATGAAGGAGATGTCAGAGATGAGCAAAATATCAGCGCCCCAAATGGCTCATCCATACAATGAAAAGGTAATCAATGAAATCAAATACTTTACAGCGTTTTCTGTATTAAAGAAGCTGTTGAAACAAGAAAAAATCACATTGGAATACTTCCAGCAGGCAAATGTTGCTATTGCCGAAAAGTACGGGGTTTCGCAGTTCAATATTTAGTGGTTGTCGTGATAGCTATCCAGAACCGCTTGTGGTAGTGTTGTGTGTGACAAAAAAGATGTCCAACGGGAAAGGTGGTGGCAAAGGTGCCGCAGGTCAAGATTATACAACCGATAGCGGAGCAAGCAAAAAAGCTGCGAGTTGCAGCATATGCCCGTGTGAGCAGCGATTCAGCCGACCAGCTGAATTCCTTTGCCACCCAAGTGGATTATTACACCAATTACATTCAGTCAAAGGATGAATGGGAATTTGCCGGTCTGTATGCGGATGAAGCGGTTTCCGGAACCACAGCCAACAAACGGAGTGATTTTCAGCGACTGCTTGCCGACTGCCGGGCAGGAAAAATTGACCGTATCCTTGTCAAATCCATTTCCCGATTTGCACGGAATACCATCGACTGCATTCAGACGGTGCGGGAGCTCAAACAGCTTGGCATTGCAGTTGAATTTGAAAAAGAGGACATTGACACCGGGAATATGGGAAGCGAAATGCTTCTAAGTATTTTGGGGTCGGCTGCACAGGAAGAATCCCTCTCTATCTCGAAAAACCTGAAATGGAGTTATCGCCGCCGGATGAAATCCGGTGATTTTATTACATCAAAGGATTTGCTGGGTTATTTTTTTCAAAACAACACTCTTGTGCCCAATCCTAAAGAAGTTCCCATTGTCAAATATATTTTTAATAGTTATTTGTCTGGTAAAGGGATGGAAGAAATTGCAGAAGAATTAAATGCGGCAAATTTAAAAACGGACAAGAAACCATCGGGTAGATGGCATTCTACAATGATCAAATACATTCTGTCTAACGAGAAATACATTGGGGACTCATTGGTTCAAAAGAGATTTACACCGGATGAATTACCGCTCCGGCAGAAAAGAAACAATGGTGAAATATCACAATACTATATTCAAAATTCTCATCCAGCCATTATTTCAAAAGAAATATACGAAGCGGTTCAGGAATTATTGCAGCAAAGAATAGAACAGCATGCTCCCAAACAGAAGATGCAGAAATCACCATTGAGTAATATAATGCAATGCGGTCTTTGCGGATCAGCATTCCATAAGCATAAAAGTAATGGCGAAATTTGCTGGTTTTGTTATCAACATCGAAAAGGAAAAACACTATGTCCAATGGGAATCCTTTGCGAAAAGGAAGTATATATGGCCTTTTTATCCATCCACAATAAGCTGTTGGATAATAAAGATTTCATTTTAAAAGCCATGCTGAACCAGCTATTGGAATTACAGACAAAAGTCATATCCACAAAGGCAGATATCGTAGAAATAAACGAAAAAATATCTGAATTAGTTACGCAGAATCATTCACTCGCAAGGTTGCAAACCAAGGGGTGTATCGATTCTGCTATTTTTATAGAGCGAAGCAATCGCAACAATCAAAAAATTGAAGAGCTAAGGCGTGAACTGCACCAGCGTCAGGAACCGGATGGTATCAGTAATGCCATCGAAGGAACCCAATTACTGCTGGATCTACTGGAAAGTGCAAAACCTATGCTCAAATTGGAACCTGCCATCTTTCAGAGCATGGTAAAACAGATTACTGTTTATCAAGAAACTTTCTGCTTTCAACTGGCCAACGGGATGATCCTTGAAGAAAGGAGAACTCAGTCATGAAAAAAATTCGATATTTTCCATTCGGGTATCACATGGTACACGGAAAGATTATGATTCTTCCAGAAGAAAGCAACCTCCTCAAAGAATTATTTGATGGGTATCTACAAGGCGCATCCTTACAAACATTGGCAAATCGTGCAGAACAGACCGGAATCAGGTTTCGAGAGAATGCTGAACATTGGAACAAAAATATGATTGCCAGAATGCTGGATGACGAACGATACTGGAATGGTGATTATCCTCCTATTATTGCCGAAGAAGTGGGTGCTTGTATCACTTCAATGCGAGAACAGAAAGCTGCCGCCCAATCTTCTATCAAATTTATACATAAACGGTTGATCTGCTGTAATTGCGGCGGAAAGCTAAAACGAATGAAGTTGAAATCATCCCGAATCCATTGGATATGCGAAAAATGCAACATACAATTTAGACTGATAACGGACAATGACTTGCTTCACGAAGTCACAAATAAAATGCTTTTACCTTGCCGCAATCCAGAAATCACAGAACGAAATCTATCACCTAATAACAGCTTGTCCATACAAGCCGCCCGATTGACAAATGAAATCAATCAAATGCTGGATCAGCGGGAAGTTGATACGAACAAGGCGCTTTCCCTCATTTTAGAATGCGCTACCGAAAAGTATAAGACCTGCAGCATTAAGGAATCTGACCACCTCACGATAAAGCTAAAAACTCTTTTTCAAGAGCATAGCAATGACGAGAAGTTGGATCGGGAACTTTTCGAACAGACCGTGAAACGAGTTATTCTACAGCCGGACGGTTCCGTACAGCTTCGGCTGCTGAATGATAAAATAATATGAAAGGAGCAATCTTCCCATGTCACAAAAGACAGTCATGGAGATTCCAGCGAATCCCTTGCTTGGGGATTTGCGAAAGCGAAAAAAGAAGCTTCGGGTAGCAGCCTACTGCCGAGTCAGTACCGAGGAAGAAGAACAACAAAACAGCTTTGAAGTGCAGGTAAACTATTATACCGAAAAAATTACCCATCACGATGGTTGGCAGCTGGCGGGGATTTTCGCAGACGATGGAATATCCGGCGTAAGCACCAAGAAAAGAGAACAGTTCAACGAGATGATAGAGCTGTGCAGGAAAAAGAAAATAGACCTTATCCTGACGAAATCCATTTCCAGATTTGCCCGGAATACCCTCGACTGCATCAAGCACGTCCGAATCCTCAAAAGCTGGGGGATTCCCGTAATATTCGAGAAGGAAAACATTGATACCTCGAATATGAACAGCGAAATGATCCTGACCTGCCTGAGTTCCTTCGCACAAGCTGAAAGCGAGTCCATCAGCGGAAATGTTACAAAGGGGATTCGCATGGGCTATCGTCAGGGGCGTTTCACCTTCCGATACAAGAATTTTTTAGGATATCGCAAAGGACCAGACGGGGAACCTGAGATTGTCCCGGAAGAAGCAAAAATCATTCTGATGATCGCGCAAAACTTTTTGAATGGCGACAGCCTTCGTACCATCAAAAAGACTTTGGAGGATATGGGCGTACCAACCGCCACCGGTAATAAGAACTGGAGTACCGAATCCATTCAGCACATTTTACAGAATGAAAAATACATGGGAGATGTCCTGCTTCAAAAAACTTATACTGCCGATTTTATTGATGGAAGGATAAAGAAAAACAACGGAGAGCTTCCGCAATACTACATTAAGGATAATCACCCAGCCATCATTCCAAAGGAAATGTTTTTCAGAATCCAAGAGGAAATCGCCCGCAGAAACAGCAAAAAACCTGCCAACACGAAGAAATCCAAAACCAACCGTGGAAGATTCACCAGCAAATATGCTTTATCCGAAAGGCTAGTTTGTGGGGGCTGCGGCTGCTACTTCCGCAGAGTGACATGGAATATCCATGGACGAAAACAAATTGTATGGCGGTGCATCAACCGATTGGAGTTCGGACCGAAATCCTGCGGAAATTCACCAAGCCTTGAAGAATCCACACTTTACAATGCCATAATGGGAGCAATCCGTTCTCTGGTTCATGGGCAGCAGGAAGAAATGGTTTCAGCACTGCAGGATACCCTGATACACTGCATTGCCGGAGAAAAGGAAGAAGCCAGCCCCATTGTGATAGAGAACAAAATCAAGGAATTGGAAACCGAATTCGACCGACTGCTGGTTCTGGCGGTTGACGAAAATGACATTATTGACCACAAACTGAAACAAATCAGTGAAAGCATCCTTAAATTAAAGCAACAGAAAAAACGAATTGAATTTTCGGCAGAACATTCCAAAGCAGTGGAGTCCCAAACAGAAGAAATCATGAACCTGATTTCAGCGGAAGATCTCGACCTGACAGAATATTCCGATGCCTTAGTGTATCGTATCATTGAGAGAATCACCGTATTATCCAAAGAGGAAATCCGCATCCGATTCATTGGAGGATTTGAAATCACCCACCCACTTCACTAAGAAGCAGGTACAGAGAAATGCTGGCAGACCATTGTGCTGCCGGTGTTTCTCTGTACCTGCTTTCCTTATTGAGAAAAATGGCGATTTGTGGTATAATAAAAAATATAAATTTTCAAAAAATGAGGAATTTCAATGGAACATAAGAAAGTTTTTATTTCTTATTCTTGGTCTGTTCAACAACGTGTTATTGAACTTGCAGAACGTCTAATGGCAAACGGAGTAGAAGTTGTTTTAGACGTTTATGACCTAAAAGAAGGGCAAGATAAATATGCATTTATGGAGCAGGCTGAAACTGTTATTATTTCTCCAGAAATATATGGGCAAGTTCAGCAAAACAAATTTGTTCCTATAATTTTTGAGGTGGATGAAAATGGTAAAGCCTACTGCCCATCTTATATTAAATCACGTATTTATATAGACTTATCTACTGAAGATGACCATTATGAATCTGAATACGAAAAATTGCTTAGAAACATATATGAAAAGCCGATGTATAAAAAGCCTGCTTTGGGATCACAACCGGAATGGCTCAATAACGAACAAGTCGATCTTTCACGAATTCGCGATATCATTAAACAAGTTCGTGGATATTCAGGTGAAAATTTGACAAAAGCAGATTTTCTTTTGAGAAAGGCTTCTGATGAATTTGTGCTTACAGCACAACAGTATACTTTATCAAAAGAAAAGAACAAAGCAGATGGACTTCTTGAAGTAATCGACGAATTAAAAACATATCGAGATCTATTTGTCGATTATTTAGAAGCAATTATTTATAGTGGGTTGCCCTTCAGCGATACAGTAACTTCTTTATTTGAAAAACTTTATAATGATCTGCATGACGCAACTGGTAAGGGCTGTTATAGTGATTCTGAATTTGAAGAATACGATTTTCTGATTTGGGAGCTTTTTATTTCATCAACTGCAGTATGCTTGCATTATGAAAAATATAAAGAGTTATATAAACTTTTAACGCACACTTATTTTTTACGAGAGTATTTTTCAAGCAGTTCGCTGAAAGCTTGTAATTATACCCAGTTTAGGGCATACTGCAATACTATTGAAACAATATGCAAGCAGAATTGTTATAATCCTCGATTATTTACTCTAATGGGAGATCTCCTTATTAAAAGAGAAAAGAAACCTATTTTGACTAAAGAATCATTGTCAAATGCGGACTTAGTGCTATATCAATTATATCCTCTCCTTAACTTGAAATCAGATGGACATAGATATTGGTATCCAACTTCCTATATATATCATCCTTATCCTCAAAACATTTGGCAAAAAATGAAATCAAGACAGTATTGTGAAAACATTAAATATCTTTTCGGAGTGGAAACCATTGACGATCTTCGAGAAATAGTTAGTAAAAGTGAATTTGATCGAAATATGCGCTATAGTGATTGTTTTGAGTTTCCATTATCAATACTAAGCAGTATAAAAGTAGAGGAAATCGGGAGTATGAATTAAATTAGCTTTTTTGTGAAATGAGTTCGATTGTTATAATATATCTATACAATTTTTAAAAGGTTGAAGTGATGTTATAAGTGAGAGCACATACTGTTATTTTAGGTGCCGGTGCTACTATTGCAGCAATCCCTAAAGGGGATAAAAACGGTATGAAGTCATCCGTAATGACTGGATTAATCAATAATTTACACCTTGAAGATATTTTAAATGGAATAGAATTAAATACAAAAAGTGATAATTTAGAGGACATCTATTCTGAGCTTTATTCTAGACCAGAATGCAAAGCTACTGTATATGAGTTGGAAAATCGCATCTACAGCTATTTTAAAAACCTAGAGTTGCCTGATTTTCCAACAGTTTATGATTTTCTAATCCTAAGTTTAACCCAAAAGGATGTGATTGCAACATTTAACTGGGATCCTCTTCTTCTCCAAGCATATGTCAGATGCCATATGTTAACCGATAATTTACCTCATATACTGTGTTTACATGGTAATGTTGCTATTGGCTATTGTAAGGATCATAAAGAATTTGGTATAACAGGTGCAGTATGCCCTGTGTGCGGAAATTTGCTTCCACCAATAAAATTATTGTATCCCGTTGCGAAAAAGGATTATCATAATGATGACTATATAAAGGGATGCTGGGATGCAGTAGAGTACATCATCGAAAATTCATATATGCTTACGATATTTGGTTATAGTGCTCCAAAGAGTGATATAGAAGCCATACATCTTCTAAAAAAGGCATGGGGAAGCTTAGAAAATCGTCAACTTGAAGAAGTATCAGTAATCGATATTATTAACGAAGAAGATATGTTGAAAAAATGGGATCAATTTATTTATTCACATCATTATAGATATACAAATAATTTTTTTGATTCTTATTTAGGAATGTTCCCTAGGAGAAGTTGCGAAACAGTATTCGCCACCTATCAGCTTAATGTTCCATCTGATACAAAACGAGGTTTCCAGGATGGAATGACATGGTACGATATTCGTTGTATGTTATCTGAACTTTTAACTGAAGAACTCAATACTCCTAAAGGTCAAAATCTTCCATTGCATTATACTAGAAAATACATTTAATTGAATAGAAGATTAGAACTTGAACATAGGTCGAAATTTGAAACTCAAAAATGAGACATCCAAATTTCGGTTTCTTTTCTATTCTAGAAACTGAGGATTCAAGCCGACTTTTATATAGAATCTTCTTTTACAGAAATGGAACAATTAAAAAGGAAAAAAGTCGAGCTTGTAGATGATACGATTTTGCCTTTGCTGTTTCGCTGGCAATTGCGGACGATGTGCCCGGCACGTTCTATCTCCTTAAGGGCGGAGCCGATGCTACCCATGCCCTATTTACAGATTTTCGCAAGTCCCTTGGTGGTGTAGTTCCAGTCCTCTGGCAAGGACAGCATTAGTGAGAGCAATCCTTTGAGTTTCAGTAACAACTCCATATTCCGCAGGTAGTGGTTGGTCATCATCGTATAATCGGGGTTTTCTCCATGTGAAATACCACCATGACATCACTCTTCGGCGATCTTTCCGCCGATTGTGGACAAAAACAGCGAGTTTCCAGCTCTTTTCTGTGTAGTTTTGAAGTAGTAGCGGGATATCACTCACACTGTTGGTAAAAGCAAGCGATGACATAGACAACATAATATCGATATTTTTAAATATCAAAAAGCTCTATCCATTTTGACGGATGTAATATTGATACATTTCTGAAATTTTAGTATAGTTAAGCAAATGTGTGATAAGAAGGTGATAACATGGCTAAACAAAGGGATTGGGAAAGTCAGTTTGAAAAGATTGAGCAATTAGGGGAAGGCGGAAATGCAGAAGTTTATCGCGTGAAGCATAATACTACTGGACAAGAATACGCATTAAAGGATTTAGTTAAAGGTGGATTAGAAAAGCGTAGCCGTTTTGTTGAAGAAATCCATATAATGAGGGAATATGGATCTACTATTACTGGAATTCTTCCGATATTTTATTATTCAAAAGATAAGTATTGGTATACTATGCCTATTGCTATGCCTGTAATGAAATATATAAAGATAAAAAAATTAAACATTAAAGAGATTATTACATATACTATAGATCTGTGTGATACGCTAATTGAACTTCATAAGGCAGGAATATCTCATCGAGATATTAAACCATCTAATGTTTATTTTTATGATCAAAAATTTTATTTCGGGGACTTTGGACTAGTTGATTTTCCTGAAAGCGAGAATGATTTTACAAAATCTGATAAAGGTCTTGGAGCTATATTTACAATCGCCCCTGAAATGAAACGCAATCCTAAGGATGCGGATGGAAAAAAAGCAGATGTATTCTCTTTTGCAAAAACTGTTTGGATGTTTTTATCTGATGACGAAAAGGGATTTGATGGAGTATATAATTACGCCGATCCTCAGTTTGGCCTACATTATATTAAAAAGTATAAAGATGAGCATTTAGTTGAATTGGAGGAGTTATTAACAGATGCGACTAATAATGATCCCTCTGAGCGACCTACTATTTCAGAATTTAAGGACAGATTAATCAATTGGCTGGCAATATACTCTGACCATTATAAATCTCAACTTAGTGATTGGACTTTTCTTAGCCATCAGTTATTTGGCAACACACCTCCTGAATCATCTTCTTGGAGCGATTGTAAAGATATTGTCAGAGTGTTAAATACTATAGGTAATATCCCAGCATATAATCACATGTTTTTCCATAACAAGGGTGGGTTGGATTTTTCAAATGCCGAACTAGCAGCAGAAGAAGGATGCATTAAATTATATGATACGATAGGCTTTTGTCATATTCTTAAACCCCGAAAGTTGCATTTTGAAGGATTTAAAAACAACTACAGATGGAACTATTTTCTGCTAGAACTTGACAACCTACCTCCCATATTTGAGTCATGTGTTAGCGATGAAGAATGTTTGGTTGAAGATGTCCCTGCTCATTATGTATCAGCACAATTTGCTCAATATGGCGTCTATGACTACGATACAGGGCTTCCGCTACCAGAAGGATACAGGATTGTATATCGTTATACTAAAGGTAAATTTTTAATAGTAATGAAGGCTGGACCATACAATATGATAAATTCTACATATGATGGCCGGCACGGCGATTGTTCATGTGATGAATTTCGTGATTACATAGTTTATCTTATTGACCTGTATTCTAAGGTGTATGAGCACATCAAAGAAGCAAACTTACATGAAAAATATTCGGATAGTGAAGTAGAACGGAAAATATTATCTATTTCTCAATTTAACCGCAATCCTTTTAAGGAGAAATGCGAAACTGAAATATCGACAGGACCTAATCTTGAAGAAATTCGCAAGTCAAAGTCTTTTATTGATAAGAATTTTTTAAATTTCGATTTTGAAAGTGCGCTTACAAGTTATGATCCACCCGGTGATCCTAAAATTAAATTTATCTTTAACTTCACTTCTCCTAAAGAAGGAGCCTCATTTTTAGAAAGACTAAACGGAATAAATCTTTCTGTTTGTAAGGATGGAAAAATAAGAAAAGTTAACTTAAAATGTGAAGAAGAACAGTGTTATTGTGTCTATAATAGAGATATCGCTATCCATATAAAAAATCTATTAGAAGCGGATGTGCAAAAAATACTCGAAAACAATAATATGGCTCCTTTAGAGTCTTATGAACATTGTTTTTCTATTCAACTAGTGAAGATCGGAAAGCCATCTCACTTATTTACAAAAAAAGAAATAGAAGACATTATGCGTTCCGCTGATGATAGACTTTCAAATCAACTTGTTATAGATGAAGATGGATATGCAAGAATCATTAGTGATAACACAAGTGGATACCTATATCCTGTAAGACATGAATCTTGGGACGCTGGCAATGTCTATGTTGGCAAATATTCAAAATTATCTACACTAGATGATAATTACATTTCTTCACTGGTTGGGTGGCTATCATACTTGGAAACCGGTAGAAAACAATATATAGATTATGTTGATGCCACAAAAGATGAAAAAGAGTTAATAAGAAAAATAAACGAATACTACTAAGAGGATTTAATTTTTGAGTTAAATTGTTTGTGCTTTTATACAATACGACTAAATGAACAATACTCAAAAGATACTATAGGATTGAACAGGGGTCGAAATTTGGAATTCTCATTTTTAGTGGGTATCTTTTTTGTCAACGCTTCCCATATTAAGGAACAATCTTTAATACAAAAACAGCCTTCCAAATCGGAGGGCTGTTTTTGTATCTATGCCCGGAAAGCCCACAATATCAGGCTTTCCGGGCTTTTTCTGTTTTCCGGGGACTTGGTGGATTAGTCCGCCATCGGCCCGCTTCCTATCGCGGCGATCACATAGTCCCATGGCGGCTCATTTTTGCACACCCTTGTCCGGCCCGTATATGCCAGAAACGAGGAAACGCTAAAAAGTATCCACTCCCGGACAGCGCCACCTCTTTCAATGAGAACAATTTAGCGGGAACCTTACGGCTCCCGCTTTTGTCTCATTCCTGCTCGAATGGCTCTCCGCAATCCCCGCAGATTACATTGACCTCCCGCGTTGCCCGGATAATGGTGCCGCAGCAGGGGCAAACATATTTGATGCTGCGGTTAATGGATTTCTTACTCCCGCCCTTGGTGGTGCCTTCCACCGGCAAGCGGCTGGCGTTGATCTTGTCCTCGCCCAAAGTTTTTCTGATCCATGCCTCCGCCTCCGGGGCCAGCGTCGTTGCCGTCCAGCCATACTTGGCGTGCTTCTCGATATGCAGGCCGTGGGCCTCAGCGGTGGCCTTAAATTTCTGGTTGTGGTAGTAGCCGTTGTTGCTTACGTCTTGGATGCCATGAACCAGATTGTAGAGATGCGCCATCTCATGCAGGAGCGTGGCTGCCAGCTCGACGATGGGCCGGTCAAGGTACTCGGCGCAAAGATTGATTTCCCGATACTTCTCGCCGCTGGCGTTCCATATCTCGTTGATACTGCACCAGCCATAGGCCCCGCGCCCTCCGTCTGGTGATACAGTGATGGCCGGGCGGTTCAGCTCGCCCTCGTAAAAATGCTCATTGAATAGGTCAAACATTTCCTCGGTTTTTCTTACGATTTCAGATATTTGCAGCATGGTTGCGTCCTCCTTAAAGATATGTTTTATTTCTGTGAGTGACAGCTTACACACC